>Ga0209761_1000258_pt1 | contig 30575 bp, 32 predicted proteins | sample GraSoi013_1_40cm_4_FD_185818 | JGI IMG/M metagenome (GOLD analysis project Ga0209761, IMG submission 185818) | Grasslands soil microbial communities from the Angelo Coastal Reserve, California, USA - Sample 09_25_2013_1_40cm (SPAdes) (version 2) | ecosystem: Environmental > Terrestrial > Soil >... | reverse complement strand
ATCTCCGAGGCGGAGTTCATGGACCACGAAGGCGAATGGCTCCCGACCGCGGAGGACCGCGCGTTCGTGAAATCGCTCATGCATCCGGTGATCGAGCCCGGGAAGATGGCCTCGTGGGTGGCGGCGCCGGCGAAAGGCATCAACGGCATGCCGGTCGAGTTCGAATACGTGAAGCCACCCGACGCTTGACGCTCTAGAGGTGGTGCTGCTCTCCCTTCCGCGGCTGACGAACGCTGGCGCGTCGGGCGGAATCTTCGTGGCCGCGGCCCGGCACGACGAGGTCCGGCTCGGGCCGCGAGCTATCCGGGATCGTCGGCAGGAGCTTGGGCAGGTTTTTGGCGCGCGCGTGCGTGAACGCCTCGTAGCCGGAAGCCAGCGTGATCAGCTTTGGCTCGCTGAAGGCGGTGCCGAAGAAGCTGATCCCCAGCGGAACGCCGTGCACCTGGCCCGCCGGCACCTGCACGATGGGGTAGCCAGGCGCCGCCGCCAGGCTAGACGTGCCGAAGATGAAGTGGTCTCCGTAGATGAGATCGGTGGCCCACGCCGGGTTGTCGGTGGCGCTGACAACCGCGTCGAGATTGAACTGTGCGAGTGCCGCATCGATGCCGTTGGCGCCGACGTCGTGGCCGTTCTGCAGCGCCATGTTGTAGGAGGCGCCGTTGGGGAAGGTGTTGTCGGGCGGCGTGGTAGCAAAGCGCGCGTCGACGAAGTTCGGGTCGGGGTTCATCGTTTGCGCCAGGTCGAAGATGTCCTGGTTGAAGAACGGCATCTCGTCAGCGGCGTGGGCGTTGTTGTAGTCGATGGCGGTTTGCAGCGTCCCGCCGGCCACCGGCACCGTGCCGCTGCGAGTGGCGAAGTACTTGGCCACGTCGAACTTGAAGTCGTAGAGCAGCACCAGGAACTCGCCGTCGGCCGGAGGGAAAACGAACCCGGCCGCGTCCAGATCGATGACGCTCGCGCCTGCCGCGGTGAGCGCTGCGAAGACCGCCTCGACGGCCGCCGTCACCGGCGCGGGCGTGGTGACGTTTGTGAAGCCGCCCAGACCGGCCCGGGTCACACCGATGCGCGCGCCCTTGAGGCCCTCGGGATCGAGGAAGCGCGTATAGTCGGTGGGAATCTTCGGGCGGGTCCGTCCCGTGCCCTGCCAGCCGAGCGGAACGCCGCCGGTAGCGGGATCGCGGCCGTCGAACGTCCGGCTCTGGATCACGCCCAGCGCCACCGCTGCGTCAGCCACCGTGCGCCCATGCGGGCCCACCGTGTCTTGCGTATGCGAGATGGGCACCACTCCGGCCCGGCTGGTCAGTCCCACCGTGGGCTTGATGGCGGCGACGCCGTTGGCGTTGCCGGGGCAGACGATACTGCCGTCGGTCTCCGACCCGAATGAGACCGCGGCGAAGTTGGCGGACGCCGCGGCGCCAGAGCCGGAGCTGGAGCCGCAGGGGTTGCGATCGATGAAGTACGGGTTGTGCGTCTGCCCGCCGCGACCCGACCAGCCGCTGATCGATTCGAAGGAGCGGAAGTTGGCCCACTCGGAGAGGTTGGTCTTGCCGAGGATGACGGCGCCGCCGGCGCGGAGGTTGGCCGCGACGGTCGAGTCGCGCGATGGCGGAGTGCCGAGTAGCGCGAACGAGCCGGCGGTGGTCTGCATCCGGTCGCCGGTGTCGATGTTGTCCTTGAGCAGCACCGGGATGCCGTGGAGCGGCCCCCTCAGCTTGCCGCGGCGGCGCTGTTGGTCGGCTTCGCGCGCGCTCGCCAGCGCGTCGGGGTTCAGCTCGATGACCGAGTTCACCCCGGGCCCGTTCTGGTCCAGCGCAATGATCCGATCGATGTAATATTGGGTCAGCTCCACCGAGGTGAGCTGTCCCGCGGCCATCATGGCCTCCAGTTCCGCGACGCTCTTCTCGTTCAGGTCGCTGGGAGCATCCGCGCGAGCGGAAAGGGCGACGAGCGCGAGGGCTGCGCCAATCAGTGTCCGTGTCATGGGGGGTTCCCCTCCGTAGGGAGCCGTAGAAGGACTACCTGGGGGCGCGCTGTCAACCTCGCCGAAGGTCCCACCGTTCGAAGAACACCAGGCAACGACGGGCCGCCGCCGGACTACAGCAACGTCCCCCGCAGGATGGCGCTGGCGGTCGTGAAGTAGATGATCAGTCCGGTCACGTCGACCAACGTGGCGACGAAGGGAGCACTCGCGCTCGCCGGGTCGAACCCCAACCGCCGCAGCAGGAAGGGCAGCAGCGAGCCCGCCAGGGTGCCGAAGGTCACCACGCCGATCAGCGACGACGCCACCGTCAGGCCGACCAGGAGGTAGTGCTCGCCGTACGTATTGAAGAACGCCTGCCAGAGCAAGATGCGCGTGAGACCGATGGCGCCGAGGATGGACCCGAGCGCCAGGCCGGCGCCGAACTCGCGGCGGATGACGCGGAACCAGTCGCGCAGCCGCAGCTCCCCGAGCGCCATGGCGCGGATGACCAGGGAAGTGGCCTGGGAGCCGGAGTTGCCTCCGGAGGAGATGATCAACGGCACGAACAGCGCGAGCACCACCGCCCTGTCGATCTCATGCTCGAAATACCCCATGGCGGTCGCGGTGAGCATCTCGCCGAGAAAGAGGGCGGCGAGCCAACCGGCGCGCTTGCGGATCATGCGGTTGAGGGCGATCGTCAGATACGGCTCGCCGAGGCTTTCGCTGCCTCCCAGCTTCTGGATGTCCTCGGTGGCCTCCTCGCTCACCACCTCGACGATGTCGTCGACGGTCACGACACCCTTCATCCGCTTCTCGGCGTCGACGACGGGGATGGCCATGAGGCCGGTCTCCCGGAAGAGCCGTGCCACCACCTCCTGATCGGCGTCGGCGTCGACGGTGCGGACGTCGGTTTTCATCAGCTCGCTGACGCGCCGGTCCCCGCGCGCCGCGATCAGCTCCCGGAAGGAGACCACTCCCAAGAGCCGCTGCGCAGAGTCGAGCACGTACGCGTAGTGCGTCATCTCCACCGACTGGCGCGTCTGCCGGCGCAGATAGGTGACCGCCTCGTCGACCGTCATGTCCGGTCGCAGCCGGGCGAAGCGCGGGTTCATCAAGCCGCCGGCGTGGTCTTCGCGATAGGCGAGCAGCGCCTGCACCTCGCGCCGGGTCTGGTCGTCGAGCATCCCCAGCAGCCGGTCGCGAAACTCGGTCGGAGCCTCCTGCACCAGGTCGGCGGCGTCGTCGGGAGCGAGCCCCCGCACCCAGGACCGCTGCTCCGCCTGCGGGAGCGCCAGGATCAGCTCGACCTGCTCGCGCGGGGAGATGCTGAAGAAGAGATCCTCGGCCGTGTCGCGGGGAAGGAGCTTCAGGCCTTCCGAGCGCTCCTCGGCGGATAGCGCCGGCCACGCGTCGCGCAGCTCGTCCGGAGAGAGGGCCTCCGGCTCCGGCGCAGCCGGGGTCACCCCTTGGCCTCGCGAAACTCCTCCGCGGCCTTGAAGTCGCTCTCGTCCAGGTCGCGCATCGGCTTGCCGCTCTCGGCGCGGACGCGCTTGAACACCTCGATGACTTGAAGTTTGTGCGGCCGGGAGTTGGAGAGCGGACAGGCCTCGTACGCCTTCAAGTCCTCGTCACAGTAGCCCATGCGCTTCTCCCCGCATTTCGGCTGCAGGTATTTCGCCAGCTCGGGCACCTTGCGCATCAGCTCGCTGCGCATCCGGGCGATCATCTGCCGGATCTCCCACTGCGCGCGGGTGCAGAGCCGCAGATCGGCGATGTGCAGCAGCTCGGCGAAATTCACCATGATCTGGAAGTTGGTCGGCGCAGCGTTGGGCAGGACGAATCGGGCGTCCTCGGCGGGGATGCCCGCCGCCACCGCCTCCCGGTAGACGCGCGTGATCTCCTCCATCAGCTTCTCGAACTCGGCCGCCCTTCCCGCCTCCCGCCAGCTCTCGGGCATCACGTATTCCAGGCGCTCCTCGTTCTTTCCGGTGAAGCGGACGTAGCGCTGCGACTGCTGCTCGAAGGAGATGCCGATGCGATGGCGGACGAACTGGTGGCTGAGCGAGCGCGACACGCCGGAGATCCCGAACCAGAACACCACCTGCTCGAGCGGCGAGACGTGGCCGGTCTTCAGGCGCTCCTCGACGAACTGGGCGATCTTCTCTCGCGACACGCTGCCTGCCGCGATGTCGTCCCACACCTCGCGGGGCGTCTTCGGGGTGTAGCAGGTGCGGTAGGCCCCGTAGAGCTTGGTGAGCGGGTCGTTCGCGATGTCGATGAGCACGACGTCCATGCGCGCTTTGTACCGCACGCGACCCTGCCGCCGCCCCTGTTTTTTGGCCTCTCAGGCCAGGTGTGCGGCCGGCGCCGCGGCCGGCAGGAAGATGGTGAACGTCGCGCCCTTGCCTTCCTCGCTTTCAACCAGGATGCGTCCGTGGTGCGCCTCGACGATGCTGTGCGAGACCGAGAGGCCCATCCCCACGCCCGCGCCGTTCTTCTTGGTGGTGAAGAAAGGGTCGAAGATCCGCTCGCGGAGCGCGGCCGGAATGCCCTCACCCGTATCGCTGATGCTGAGCTTGAGCGCCTCCCCGTCGACGTCCGTCAGCTCGACCTTCAGCTCGCCGCCCTGCGGCATGGCCTGGATCGCGTTCTCGACCACGTTGGCGACCGCCCGCTGGATCCGCGCCGGGTCGCCCTGGGTCTGCCGGGAGGAAGCGGCGAGGTCCGTTACCACGCGGATGTTCTGCTTGGCCAGCTGCCCGGCGTAGTGGTCGAGGGCGGCGCGCACCGGTCGGTCGAGCGGAAACGTGCGGCCCTCGCCGCGCTCCTGTTCCGCGAACGCCCGCAGCTCCGATACGATCTTCGCCATCCGGAATGACTGGTCGAGCGCCTGCTGGATCGTCGCCGCCTGCGGAGAGTCCGGCTGCAGGTCCAGGCGGAGGAGGGTGAGCAGCCCCGTCACCGCGGTCAACGGATTGTTCAGCTCGTGAGCGATGCCGGCGCCGAGCGAACCCAGGGCTGCGAGCCGCCGCGTGCGCAGGATCTGGTCTTGCGCGGTCCGCAGCTCGCGCGTGCCCTGGTCGACGCGGGCCTGCAGCTCCGCGTTCCAGCGGCGGATCTCGTCGTCGCGGCGCCGGAGATCGCCTGCCATGCGCCGGAAGGCGTCGGCGAATCGTCCGATCTCGTCGCCGCGCTCGATGTCGAGATCGACGTCGTACCGGCCGTCGCCGAGCTGCGCCACCGCTTGCGACAACTTCTCCATCGGCCCGGTCAATCCCCGCGAAAGCACCACGCCGAGCACGGCGATGAGCAGGAGCGCCACCGCCGCCCACAACGCGCTGTAGAAGCGGACGTGGTGGGCGGGCCGGAAGGCCTCGTCCGTCGGCTGCGCGACGAGCACCGTCCAGCCGATCTGCGGCACCGCGGCCGCGGAGGCGAGCCACCGGGTCCCGTTCGCGCCGGCGACCACGCGGGAGATCGGCCTGCCCGCCGCGGCGGCCGCGACCAGATCGCGCTCCGCGGCGCTGAGCGGGGTCGTCGTGCTGCCGGCGAGCACCTCACCGAGGCCGTCCACCACGCGCGCGACATCGTCCCCGGCGAGCTGCCGCATCCGCTGCTCGATCTCGCCGAGCGACACCTCGGCCGCGACCACCGAACGCTCGCCTCGGACCTGCAGCGCGACGGCGATCAGGGACTCCCCGTCGTCGCGGTAGGCTGAACCGATCGCCGTTCCCGCGTCGATGGCAAGGCGCAGCGGCACATGGGCGAGGAAGCGCTGTACGTGCGCGGGGTCGCCGGTTCCCGAGATGAACGGACCGACGACCGGCGGCGCGAGCAGGGCGCCGTCGTAGTCTAGAAGGGCCAACGCGCGCACGAAATCGAGCTGCCGGTAGGGGATCCCGAGCACCTTGGCCAGCTCGTCGCGGGTGAGCTCGCGGAGCGGGAGCATGCCGGTCGAGATGCGCAAGCTCTCGAGCGCACGGGCGATGAAGCGCTCGCATCCGCGCGCGGCTTCCGCCGCCGCCGCCGCCTGCGCCCGGCCGACCGTGCGTTCCAGCTCGGTCTTGCTGGCGGCGAACGAGAACGAGGCCGCGAGCGACAGCGGCACCAGGCCGACCGCCCCGAGCGCGCACAGGATCCGGGTGCGAAAGCTCACGCCGCCTGGTCACCGCGGAGGCGGCGCACGTGCGCCTGCAGCTGGCGCACCACCCGCTGCAGCTCTCCGCGGAAGGGAGCCACGTCGAGGCCAGGGCGTGCCTGCAGGTCCTCGAGCAGCATCAATGCCATCTCCACGCCCACGATCTCCGCGTTCTGCCGGCTCGTGCCGCCGTCGAGCTGCTTGACGAGCTCGTCGCGCTCGGCCTTCAGATCCCGGGTCGCCTGCTCGACGCGCAACTCGAGGACCTCGTTGAACATCTCGATCTCGGTGCGCTGCTGCGAGACTTCGGACTCCTTCTTGTCCAGCTCCGACTCGAACTCGCGCAGCCGCTCGAGGAATCGGGCCCGGTCCGACTCGGCGCGCTGGTGTTCGATCGCGCGGCGCACCTTCTCCGCCACCAGCTCGATGTCGTGGAAAGGCTTCTCCAGATAGTCGGCGGCGCCCAGGCGCAGAGCCTCGACCGCGGAAGCCGTGGACGCGTACGCGGTCATCACGATGCAGGCGCAGTGCGGCTGCAGTTTGCGGACCTCGGAGATGAGGACGAGCCCGTCCTTGCCGGGGAGGTTCTTGTCCACGAGCATGCAGCCGAAATTCTCCCGCTGCAGGACGCCGGTGGCCTCTTCGGCGTTGGAGACGCTGGTCACCCGCAGCCCCTGCCTGGGAAGCACGCGCTGCAGGACCTGCACGACGATCGGCTCGTCGTCGACGATCAGGACCGTGTTGGGAAAGTTCACGATGTCGATGCCGACCATCTTTTCCCCCGCCGCGGTGCGACGATCGGTTGTATTCCGCTGCCTTTCGGGCCAGCAACTTACTGAAATCTAGCCGTTTGTAGGCGCGTGTCAGTGGAATCAGACAGCCTGGTGGCAGCGGGGCACATCCGAGCACACGCGCCGCGGCGGTTTGCGTACGATAGCTCCGTGATGAGCACGTTCTTGCGCGCGGTGCGGCGCGTGGTACTCGCGATTCCGCGCGGGACGACGCTCTCCTACGGCGAGGTGGCGCTGCGCGCCGGCAAGCCGGGCGGAGCGCGGGCGGTGGTCGCCGCGCTCCATCGCCTCGACGACATTCCCTGGTGGCGCGTGGCCCGCCACGACGGCACGCTCGCCCCCCAGGTCGCGCACCAGCAGGCCGCGCTGCTCCGCCAGGAAGGGTGGAAACCTCGCCGTCGGCCCGCGAAGCGCGGATAAACTCCGGCCGTGGCCCTCTATGTCGTCAGCGATCTGCATCTCGGCGAGAGCACCCTGGCCTCGATGTTCCGCGACGACGACCAGGGGCTGCGTTTCAGCGAGGTCTGCGAGCGGGTGGCGAGCGGGCCGGACGGCGAGTTGGTCCTGCTCGGCGACATCTTTGACCTGACCGCCGCCTGCCCTCCGCACAAGGGCCTCACCCAGTTCGGCGTCTCGCTGGACGTGCCCATCGAGGACAAGCCACCCCGCCCGCTCCCGGCGGTGATGAAGAGCATCCGCGAGCACAACCCGATGGCGCTGGAGGCGCTGGAGAAGCTCTCGGCGCAGGCGCGCGTCACGTTCGTGCCGGGAAACCACGATCGCCACCTGGGCGAGGGCGGCGGGCGCGAAGCCCTCGACGCCGCAGGGCTGTCGAAGGTGGGGATCGAGCCGATGGTCGCGCGGCGGGTGGTCGACAAGTGGGTCGTGTTGCAGCACGGTCATCAATGGGACCCGTCGAACGCGACGCCGACCGGCGGCGGGGAGACCATGACCGCGGTCATCCACCATGCGGTGATCCCCTTCCTGCGGCACATATCCCCGCGCAGCAACGTGCACATCGATCCAGACCGCCTGGTGGCGCTGCGGCCCGAGGAGCGCGTGATCCCCGTGCTCGAGCGCTGGCTGAAGCCCGGCGTCTTCGAGCGATTCATCGATGCGCTGCTGGCGATCCTGGTGGAAAACGGCGCGCTTGCACGCCCGCTCGCATGGGTGACCACACCCTCCCTCTTGCGCTGGCGCCTCAAGGACGACGACGATCTGTGGGAGCGCGCCGGCGCATCCGCCCTGGCCGTGCTGGAAGGAGCGAAGTCGCTGCCCGGCAAGCCGCCGCCTCCCGACGTGCTGGTCCTCGGACACACCCACGTGATGGATTGGGCCGTGCAGGACGGGCGGCCCGGGGTGCAGCGCCTGTACGTCAACCTCGGGACCTGGAGCGCGCGCGCGACCGACGCCGCGGGACCGATGGATGCAACCATGCCGCTGCTCCAGATCGAGGCGGACTCCCGGCAGCTGCGGGCGCAGATGATCGACTGCTCCAGGCGGTGGCGCATGCTGCAGCGGTTCGAGGTGGACCGATGACCGGGTGGAAGACGACCGCTGCGACGCCGGCCGGACGCCAGGATGCGGGGCGCAAGGCGTGAGACACGCGCTGCTCGTGGTGCTCGCGGCGTTGCTCGCGCTGCCCGCGGAGGCGCGCGTGCACAAGAAGCGCAAGCGCGCCCTCGCACCGGCCGCGCGCCCCGAGGACGACCCCCGCCGACGAGGGAGCTCGCCGGCGTTCGCGCGGGCGTCGATCGCGTTCGCCGCGCCCCGGGATCTGGTGCAGCTCGGCGAGTCGGCGGTGGAGATCCGTCTCCGGATCAAGGGCTACGCGATCGGCGCGCTGAAGCCGGGCAGACCGGTGCCGCATGCGCACCTCATCGTCGACAACGAGCCGGCGCTCGAGATCGACGACGCCACCGTGCCCTGGGCGCTGGGAGGACTCTCGCCGGGCCCGCACGTCCTGCGAGCGGTGCTGTGCCGGCCCTGGCACGAGGTGGTGAAGGCTCGCAAGGCATTCGCGATGGTGCGTTTGTGGATCGGACCCAGGCTCTCCGGAAAGGCGGGACGCGCGGCGGAAGCGGCGGTATGGCCGAACCCGAGACGGCCGATCCTCACCTTCGTCCTTCCCATCGGCGCGCCCTCGAAGAGCCTGGTGCTCGCGCGCATCGAGCAGGATGCGGCGCAGGCAAAGGAACCGGATCCGCCGCCGGGCGCGAACCGCCCGCTGGTCGACTTCTACCTCTCCAATGCCTGGATCGGCCGCCGCGGAGACAAGGTCCGGATCGTGCTGGACAGGCGCGAGTTCCCCCTGGTCACGGAGTGGAAGCCGCAACCGCTGCGGCGCGCGCATGGCACGCACCGCATCGTCATCGATCTGCTGAACCGGAAAGGCCTGCGGGTGACCAACGCGATCAACGAGACCGACCGCGTCTTCACCGTCGAGGCGGCGCCGCGCAGAGGGCCGCAGCTCAGCGACTCACGATGAGTGGTCGCCCTTTTCCACCGGCTTGCCGGCCTTCTCCCAACCCTGGATTCCCACGGACATGATGTAGACGTTCTTGTAACCGAAGTTGACCGCCGCACGGGCGGCCTCGTGGCAGGCCATTCAATGCGTGTTCGCGCAATAGAAGATCAACTTGCGCGACTTGTCCTTCGGAAGATCGCTCTCCTTCACCGCGTTGAACGCGACCCATTTCGCCGTCGGGACGTGCCCCTTGTCGTAGACGTCCTTGGCGTTGTTGTCGAAGACGTCCGCGTCCTTCCTGGCGATGAGATCGGCGACCTGATCGATGGTCAGATCGCTGAAGCCCTCTTCCTTGGCCGCGTTGGCGCGCGCCGTGCCCGCGAGCAGCAGGACGAAACCGGCCAGCAGAAACCTGCGCAGGATTTTCATGGACCGGGAGCGTAACCAGGGACGCCCGCCGATCAAGCGCTCTTCTCCATCGAAACATGTGCGATGCCGGTGCCGTCGTCATGCACCCCGGCGGAGACGGCATACCCGGCCTTCTCGTAAAATGTCCGCGCCCGCACCTGCGCCGACAGCATCAGCTTCGTCGCTCCGCGTCGCCGGGCCTCCGCCTCCAGGAACACGAGCAGCGCCTTCCCGATGCCGCGCCCGCGGACCTCCTCGCTGACCGCCATCCGCTGGATCCTCGCCACTCCGGGCGCAGTGAAGATCATCCGCCCCGCGCCGCAGGGAACGCCCTCCAGGGAGGCGAGCGCGTGCAGCGCGTCGCCCTTGTCGTGCGCGTCCTGCTCGTCGCTCGGGCGCACGCCCTGCTCTTCGACGAACACGGTCCAGCGAATGCGCAGGCACTGCTCGATCTCCATCGCCGTCCGCGCGACGCGGACGCCGATCATGCCTGCTTCGGTTTGAGCCAGCGCTCCGTGGCCACCGCCCAGAGAACGACGCCGAGCGCGCAGAAGAGCAAGAGCGACACGAGGTCGCTCGTGGCAAAGCCGGGGATCGCGCCGCCCAGGTTGACGGAGTTGAGGAAGTTGCGGGTCGGCTCCGAGAGCTGGAGGAATGCGAGGATGGTGCCGATCACGCTGGCTCCCGCGATCAGGCCGGAGGCGAACAGCACGCCCGGGCCGCTCTCCGCTTCGGCTCCGCTCACCTTCCGCTTCGCGGTGCGGTCGGCGACGTAACGGACGATGCCGCCGGCCATGATCGGCGAGCTGGTCGAGAGCGGCAGATAGACGCCGACCGCGAACGCCAGGCTGGACATCCCGCACAGCTCGAGGACCACGGAGATGAATACGCCGATCAGCACCAGCCCCCAGGGCAGGCGCTGGGTCATGATGCCCTCGATGATGAACGCCATCAGCACCGGCTTGGGCGCGCTGAACTTCGACTTCACCTTCTCGCCGTTGTCGCGCCTGTCGATCTTGCCGTTGATGCCCGGGTCCTCGAGGTACTTGATGCGGCCGCTGTCGTCGACGAGGTACTTGCCGGGAGGAGCGTCGCCGCGAGGCTCGCGCAGCCAGACCACGTTGTACGCATTGCGGTCGCGGGCCGCGTCGGCGCCGCGCAGGTGCTCCTTCTCGCCGCTGAATTCGGAGGGTGAGAACTGCACGTCGTAGCTGCGCGCCGCGAACACGGTGCCGGCGTCGTTGAGCTTGAGGATGACGAATCCCAACACCAGGGCGGAGGCGAACGCGCCGCAGAGGATGGCGATCTGCTGCCGCGAGGGCGTGGCGCCGACCAGGTACCCGGTCTTCAGGTCCTGGGAGGTGCTGCCGCCGTTCGAGATGGCGACGCAGACCACGGCGGCGACGCTCAAGGCCGCGATCTTGTACGGTGGAGTGACCCAGCCGAGCGCGAAGAAGATCAACGAGGTGATGAGCAGCGTCGCCACGGTCATGCCGGAGATGGGATTCGACGAGCTGCCCACCTCGCCCGTCAGGCGCGAGCTGACGGTCACGAAGAGGAACCCGAGCACGAGGATCAGCAGCGCTCCGAGCACGTTGAGCTTGAACGAGGGAACGAGCGCGCAGACGATCACGATCAAGAGCGAGCCGATCGCGACCACCGGGAGGGGGATGTCCCGATCGGTGCGCAGCGTCCCCGCTGGACCGGTGGCCCCCCTCAGCGAGCGCATGCCGCGCATCGCGCCGCCGACGATGGTGGGCAGGGACTTGAAGAGGGAGATGATGCCGCCGGCCGCTACGGCGCCTGCTCCGATATACAGAATATACGACCGCCAGACATCGTCGGTGCTCATGTCCCTGATGAGCTTGGTGGCGGGGTAGATGGGCGAGGAGGCGCTGCGGCCGAAGAGCTTGATGGCGGGCATCAGCACCAGACTGGAGAGGATGCCGCCGGCACCCATGATCATCGCGATGCGGGTGCCGATGATGTAGCCGACGCCCATCAACTCCGGGCCGACTTCCAGCGCGAGGTTACCTCCCTCGTAGCCCTTCCCGAACAGCTTCTGCGGGACGTCCTTGAACACACCGAACGCCTTGTACCCGAGAGCGAAGATCCCCCCGACGCCGAGCCCGGCGAACACCGTCTTCGCGGTGGTGCCGCCCGTCTCGCCGGAGATGAGCACCTCGGCGCACGCGGTCCCTTCCGGGTAGACGAGCGTCTTCGCTTCCTTGACGATCAGCGCCCGGCGCAGCGGGATCATCATCAGGATCCCGAGCAGGCCGCCGAGGACGCTGACCAGGATCACCTGCGAGATCTCGAGGTTGTAGCCGAGGATCAGCAGCGCCGGCATGGTGACGCCCACGCCGAAGGCGATGCTCTCGCCCGCGCTGCCGGCGGTCTGCGTGATGTTGTTTTCCAGGATGGTCGCGCGGCGGGTGCGGAAGATGCGGCTGAATCCGCGAAAGATGGTGATGGAGAGCACCGCGACCGGGATGGAGGCGCTCACCGTCAGTCCCACTTTCAGCACCAGGTACATGCTGGAAGCGCCGAAGACGATCCCGAGCAGGGCCCCCACTGCCAAGGGGACGGGCGTCAACTCGGGGATGTCCCGGTCGGCGGGAACGAACGGTTGGTGCTCCGCCTCTTCGGCCGTGATCGAAACGCGATCGGCCGTGGCGGCGTGCGGCGCTTTCGATCCGGGCGCTTTCTCCAGCGCGGGCAGCTGCATGGAGGCACATGGGTAGCATGAAGTGGGTGTTCCGGTCACGACGTGCGTGGGTGCGCCCGGGAGGGAATGCGTCGTAGGATTGCCGGGTGTTCAGTGTGAAGCTGGTGGCGCGGCCCGACGCTCGCATGGTCGAGGTGCCGCTCGAGATCGAGGCAGAGCTGCCGCGCGACTTCGAGGGAGCGGCGTTGCTCGCCTCGAGTGGGCTTCCGCGCCGCGTCCGCATCAAGGCGACCAAGGACTCGCTGAAGCTCTCCACGGCCTACCGCGCCGATCAGCTCCTCGGCGACATCGTGCGCAGCGCGCTGCGCGGGGCCGCGAACGACATCATCCGCGTGCAGGACGCGGTGATGAAGTTCATCCGGGCAGTGCGCGAGCGGCGCCAGGACGGCGCCACCCTCCTCGTCTCCAGCAACGGGCGGGGGAAGATCGACGTGGTGGAATCGGGGGTGACCGCGCGTCTCGCGCCCGTGCAGGCAGCGCCGGAGCCCGGGGGTCCGCCTTCGCCGCCCGCGCCGGACCGGTTGGCGGCGCTCGAACGACGTGTCGCGGATCTCGAGGCGGTGGTCAGGCGGACGGCGCAAACCGCCGATCTGGCGGACCGGGTCGCGCAGCTCGAGCAACGGATTCCCACCCCCTCGATCGCGCGCGCGGCGCGCTCGCTCGAGGAACCGGCCGATCCGGCCGGGAAGCGGTCGTCCACACCCCCCCGGCGCGCGACCGCGATCGAGGCTTACGCCGACGGGCTGCGCATGGATCTGCGCGGCCGGGCAGCCGCCGATGCGGCCAAGGCGCGCGGCGAGATGGAGCGCGGGGACAAGGCGGCTGCGCTCGCGGCGGACGCGGAGCTGCTCGGCGCCCCGCAGGACGGCACCGCCCAGCGGCTGCGGGATTCAGCGGCCCAGGCCGCGGCCCGGCAATCGGGTCTGACGCGGCTCGCGGAAGAGATCGAGTTCTACGGCAGCGGCGATCTGCCGGTCGCCGCGCAGCTCCTCGCCAAGCTCGAGGACTCCCGGTCGAGCGATCCGGCGCCCATCCTGGAGGTCATCGCGCAGGCGGTCGCGAACGCAGCCAAGCCCGGCGACCGCGACGGCCGCGCGTCGTGGCTGCAGCGCGCCGCCGCCTTGTTCGCCTGGCAGCTCGTCGAGCCACAACCGGGCGAGTCGCTCGATTCCGGATTCGAGGTGCTCGATTCGGGAGGGACGTCGGTCGCGGCTGTCGTCTGCCCGGGCGTGAAGCGCGCCGACGGCGCCGTGATCGTGCGGCCCCGCGTGCTCGGCGTCGTCGCAAAGCCGCCGGAAGAGGCCCCCGCCTCCGGGGAATCGCCGGCCGCGTCCGAGGCGGACCTCGCGCCCAAGCCCGAGGCCCTCATCACGGCCGAGGCGGCCTCGAGCTCCGGAGTGTCGATCGCAGCCGAGCCGGCCTCGAGCGCCGCCGCAGCGATCGAGGCCCTCGCTCCCCCGGCGGAACCGCCTGCCAGCCTGCCGGCTTCGGCACCGCCTCCGGCGGCCTTGCCTCAGGTGGAGCGGACGACCCCGTTCGCGCTTTTGCCGGCTCCGAACGCATCGGTGCTCTCGCTCCTCGACCTCTCCGCGGAGACCGCGATCGATCCGGAGGAAGCGGCGGCCGCCGCGGCTGCGGCCGCGCGCGTTCCGCGAGTGGTGGCGGATGACGCGCAGATCAGGGACGAAGCGCTGGCGGCGCTCGGAAGCGAACCGGCCCATTACGAGCTCGACGACTCCGACGTGGAGGAGATCCATCAGCTCGTCTATCCGGTGCCGACCGAGTCGAAGCCCGGGTAGTCAGCCGATCTCCGCGAGCAGTCTCTGCGCCGCCGGGTGGCCGGGCCAGATCAGCAGCGCGTCGGCCACCATCCGCTTCGCTTCGTGGCGCGCGCCGGCGTCCTGATTCGATCTCCACCGTTCCCACTGCTCGCGGGCATCGGCGAGCAGCGCCTCCACTTCCGCGCGAAGCTCGCCGGTGCGGTTGGGGTTCAGGAACGGCGCCGAAAGCCGTCCGCTCGCGGCCGCATCGCCCAGTTTGAAGGGATGCAGCGTCCGGTGCCCGTCGCGAGAGCGGACCAGCACGGCGTACCAGCCGCGCGCCTCGCGCGGCGTGACGTTGTCGATCACGCAGGTGACGGTCGGGCCGACGGCGGCGACCGTGGTGAAGTCGGCGCGCCCGGCGAGCGCGTCCGCGAGCTCTTCGCTGAAGATCTGATGGTCGCTCGCGATGATCTCGTAGGCCGCGGCGCGGGGATCGCGTTCCCAATGGATGCGCAAGCCGTCCCAGGTCTGGGTGGCGCCCTGCATGCGCAGCTCGAGGCTGTCCTGCAGCGGGAGCGAAGAAGGCGGCGGGGGGACGTCGGGCGGAACAGCGGGTCGCGGTGGCGGGCCGGCTGCTGCAGGCCGTGCGGGGGTCGGGACGGGGCCCGGAGCTCGGGTTGGGGCGGAGGCCTGTGGCGGCGCCGGAGGCGGGGCTGCGGCCTGTGCCCGGTTCAGCTCCGACAGATGGAACCACTCCGGGCGGCCGCCTTCCGGGAGCGTGCGGAAACGAGCGGGACGGACGGTGCCGTCGGCGAAGACCATGGCGACTCCGTAGTGTCGGGCTTCCCCCGGTGGCGTGATGTCGTCGATCACCGACGTCACGTCGCCGCCCACCTTGGCGACGAAGCACTCCGCGGTGCCGTTCACGGAGGCGGCGGCTTCGAGCTCTTCCGGCAACAGGCGCCGGCAGGCGACGAAGACCTGGTGCGCCGAAGCGCCTTCCAGCGGCGTCCAGGAGAGCCCGATACCGCGCGCGCTCTGCCTCTGCTGCACGAGGACGAGATTGAGGGCCATGAGAGCTCCCCAAGAAGGTGAGGATACCAGCCAGCGCCTCGGCCCCGCCAGCGACGAAAGGGTTGTCATTGACAACCCCCCGATGCTGGTCTATTCCGCGCGCGCTTCGTTCCCCGGGAGGGGGCCGTCCAGATGGCACGCGACCTCGGCACCAAGTACATCTGCTACAAATGCGGCACCAGGTTCTACGATCTGAAGAAGCCGGCGCCCACGTGCCCGAAGTGCGGAGCTGACCAGCGCGACGCCCCGGTGGCGAAGCCGACATCGGGACGCGCCGCGAAGGCCCTGGCGGCCAAGGAACCGGAAGAGGCGGAGATCCCGGCCACGGAGGACGAGGAGCCCGAGGCCGAGGACGAAGAATCCGAAGACGAGGACTAGCCACTCCCGCGCCGAAGGCGCGGGTATGCGGCTATTGTTTTGAGATGGAATGCGCTCTCGCCTACGCGGCCTTTTCCACGCGGGAGTTCTTCAGCCAGTCCGGGACCCGGTCCTTCCGGTAGATGAAGATGGCGTCGTAAGGGCAGGCCTTCTCGCATTCGCGGCAGCCGGTGCAGTTCTTCTCGATCACGCTGACCACGCCGAGGAAGCTGTTCGGGTCCTTCACGTGCACCATCTCCAGCGCCTCGAACGGGCACCGCTCGACGCACTTCTCGCAGCCGGTGCACGCCTGCTCGTACACGAAAGCGAGCGGGCGCTCGTTCTTCTTCAGCATGTGCTGCACGTTTCCGTACTGGTCGAGGATGGCGTCGACCGGGCAGACCGGCCCGCAGGCGCCGCAGTCGATGCAGAGCTCCGGCCAGATGATGTGCAACGCCTTGCGCTCGCCGGTGATCGCGTCGGTGGGACACCGCTTCACGCAGGCCGTGCAACCGATGCAGGTCTCGATGATGCGAAACGCCATGGCCGTCTTCTATACAGGCAATCGGTAGAGCATCCAATATACGACGACGCCGGTCACCGGCACGTACGCACGCCCACACGGGGAACGTCCAGAGGGCCAGCCGCCTGTCACCCGCGCCCCCCTGCGGTGAGGGCGCGCGCGTCGCGGAGCAGGCGATCGCGATCGTCGGCGTCGTAGTACCCGCGGATGCGCCCCATGCGGTCGACGAGCACCAGCCGTTCGCCGTGCATGATGTCGAATGCTGCCTGGCGCGGATCGGCATCTTCGGGCGCCATCTTCGCCATCGCGATGTGGAAACCGCGCACCACCGTTCGCTCGACTTCCTTCTGCTCGCCGGTCAACGAGCGCCACAGGCCGCGACGGGCCCCGAAGGTCTCGCCATACTCCTTCAGCTTCTGCGGCGTATCGCGCTCGGGGTCCACGCTGATGGAGAGCAGCCCGATGTTGCCCCCCTGCTCCAGCGGGACCAGGCGGTCCTGCAGCTTCTTCATCTTCGCCTGCAGGCGCGGGCAGGCATCCGAACAGGAGGTGAAGACGAAGTCGGCGACCCAGACGCGGCCCAGCAGGTCGTCCCGGCCGAACGGCTTTCCGTCCTCGGCGACCAGCGAGAACGCGGGGAGCTCGCCGAGCATCGGCAGATCGGGCGCGATGGACCGGCGGAAGAAGAGCGCGCCGACCGGGACCGCCAGCGCGAGCGCGGCGAACGCGACCCAGCCGGGGTGGAGCACGAGCCTTCCGGGCTTCTCGGCAACAGCTTGCATGCCGCGCACTTATACTCCAAAAACATAGTCGCAAAGCCGCACTTCGTGCGGCAGGGGTCATCGCGTGAGCAGCTTTTCGCGGTCGAACAGCCGGACCGCGACCGCGATCAGCGCCACGTCCGCCGCCGCGACGCCGGCGGCGAGCGCGAAGTAGAAGCGGGGTCCGAGCGCGATGCGCCCGGCGAGCTGGAACACGAGCAGCGCCAGAAGCGGCAGCACCGTGCTGGCTGCCAGGTTCTGCGCCGCGCGCGGATCCAGCACCCGCGAGGAGACCACGACGGCCGTCGCGTTTCCGAAGAGCGCCAGCAGCGGTGAAAGGACCAGGGTCCCGAACAGCCAGGCGGGGTCCGGCAGCAGCATATGGCCGGCGATGGCGTCGATCCCCAGGCAGAACAGCGCCGCGGCGATCCAGGTGATCGCGAGGGCGGGCAACATCGCCGCCACGCTCTTGCCCGCCACGATGCTGAGGGTGCCAACCGGCGTCGCCAGCAGGGGCTCGAGCGTGCGTCGCTCCCGTTCGCCCCCGATCGACTGGGCCGCGAGCAGGACCGCGAGGAAGATGGGCAGGACGAGGAACATCGGCAGCCAGTTGCGCGCCAGCACCGAGGCGACTCCCGCCGCGACCCCCGCGGGTTCGTGCACCCCGTAGACGTCCTGGACGAAGAGCAGCGCCTGCTCCGGCGCGGCCCGGACGAGCCAGGCGAGCAGCGCGATCGGCACCGCCACCACGGTCGCGGGGAGCGAGGCCATCGAGAGCAGCAGGACCGGCGAGCGGCGGACCTCGAGCAGTTCCTTGCGGATCACCACGCCGATCATCGCTCGCGCGCCTCCGCCAGGAGCTGCAGCCAGGCATCTTCGAGCGGATCGCGATGCGGAGCGACTTCCGCGATGCGGGCTCCCGCGCGCACCAGCGCGGCGACGATCTCCGGCACCTCGGCTCGCGGCTCGATCAAGAGGGTGCTCCCGGAGAGCCGCAAGGAATGACAGAGGCCCCGCACGCCGTCCGGCGCGAACGGCGCCGCGAGCTCGATGCGCAGCAGGCTCCCGCGGCGGATCTCGTGGATTGCGACCAGCCGTCCGGCGATGAACGCCGCCCGGGAACAGAGGCGCTCGACTTCCTCGAGATGATGCGTGCAGAGGACGATCGTCGCGTGGTCCGCCGCCAGTTCGGCGACCACGCTGCGCACCTCCCGGGTCGCCTCGGGATCGAGCCCGACGGTGGGCTCGTCGAGAAGGATGACCTCGGGGTCGTGCACCAGCGCGCGGGCGATGGCGAGCTTCTGCTTCATCCCGCGCGACAGCTCGGCGAAGGGCCGATGGGCGTGCTCGCGCAGGGCGAATCGATCGAGCAAGGCGTCGCACCGGCGAGCGGGCTGGCGCGCCGTCTGCAGGCGCGCGAAGTACATGAGGTTCTCCCGCGCGGTCAGCCGGTCGTAGAAGCCCGGCGACTCCGTGAGCAGCCCCACGCGCGCTCGCAGCTCCGGCCCGCCGGGACGGCCCGCCGCGATCGAGTGTCCGGCGACGCGCGCGGTGCCGGCGTCCGGGGCATAGAGGCCGGCGAGCATGCGCAGCGTGGTGGTCTTGCCGGCGCCGTTCGGCCCGAGCAGGCCGAAGACCTCGCCGCGCTCGACCGTGAAGGAGACGTCGCGGCACGCCGGGCGGCCGCCGAACGATTTCGCCAGAGCGTCCGCCTCGATGGCCGCCAAGCGGCGGCGATTCTACCTCAGCCTTCCGCCTTGCCCGGAGTCTTTCCCGGGCCGGGCCGTTGCGCCTCGTCGTGCGCTCCGGACTCTGCGGACCCGGGCGTCTTGCCCGCCGGGTCCTGCACGATCGCCGGATTGAGCGCATTGCCGGAAGGCGGCAGCGAGCCGTCCGCGTTCGGCCTTGGCTCGACTCCGCTGCGGGTCTCGCCGGTGCCGATTCCGCGCTCGTTCTTGATCACTTTGATGTCGTTGTCCGCCATGGCGTAAACCTGCGCACTCCGATAGAAGGACGCGATGCGCCAGCGGGCGGACGTGGTGGTGGTCGGCGCAGGCCACAACGGGCTCGTCGCCGCACTGATGCTCGCGAGGCGGGGGCTCGACGTCCTCGTCCTGGAGGAGAAGGAAGTGGCCGGGGGCGCGGCGCGCACCGAGCGTCCCTTCAGGCGCGTGCCCGGCCTGTCGACCTCCACCGGGGCCTACCTGCTCGGGCTCATGCCGCCCGAGCTGCTGCGCAAGCTCGATCTGCAGATGCCGCTGCTGCGGCGTGACCCCCACTACTTCCTTCCCACCACCGGCAAGAAGTACCTCCTGTTCGGATCGGACGCCGCCGCGATGAAGGAGCAGTTCCTCGCCTTCTTCAGCGAGCAGGACTGGCGCGCGAACGAGGAGCTGCAGCGGGAGATCGCGCAGCTGCGCGAGGACGTGGCGCCGACCTGGCTCGAGGAGCCGCTCTCGATCGAGGAGACCGCGGAAAAGTACGTCCGCCCCGCGCTGCGGAGGGTGTTCGCCGATCTGTGCCGCAAGCCCGTGGGGCACTATCTGGACCGATTCGAATTCCGCAGCGATCTGCTCAAGGCCATGTACGCCGTGACCGACGGATTCTCCGGCCTGAACGGGGATTGGGACACGCCGGGAACGGGGATGAACTTCCTCGTCCACAACATGTGCCGGCTGCCCGGCAGCGACGGGACGTGGATGATCGTGAAGGGCGGCATGGGCGCGGTGACCGCGCGGCTCGCGGCCGCGGCGGTCGAAGCGGGCGCCACCATCGAGACCGGCCGCGCGGTGCAAGCGATCGCGCCCGCGCCGCTCGCCGTCCACTTGCGCGGCGGCGGCGAGGTCCGGGCCCGGGCGGTGGTGGTGAACGCCGATCCGTTCCGGCTGCGCGATCTGATCGGCCGCGAGAACCTCCCCGGTGCGTGGAATGCCAGGGTCGACGGCTACCGGCGGGATGGCACGACGTTCAAGGTCAACCTCGCCCTCGTCGATCTGCCTCGCTTCACCTGCCTGCCGGAGGATCGCGGCCAGTTCGCCAGCACCATGCATCTCTTGCCGGACGAGCCCGAGGTGATGGGCGCGATGCGCGAGGCCTTCGCCGACGTGAAGGCGGGCCGGCTGCCCAGGTTCCCCACCATCGAGTGGTACGTCCACACCACCGTCGATCCCTCGCTGCGCGACGCGGCCGGGCACCACAACTCGGCGCTCTTCGTGCAGTGGGTGCCCTACCAGTTGAAGGGGACCACCTGGGAGGCCGAGCAGGAGCGGTACGTGCGCCATCTGCTGGGGATCTGCGATCGCTTCGCGCCGGGCACCTCGGCCCTCGTGGCGGACACCTTCCCGCTCACCCCGCCGGAGATCGAGCGACACTTCGGGATCACCCGCGGCCATATCCATCACGTGGACAACTCGTTCGGCTTCGCCGACCGCCTCCCGTACGCCACGCCGATCGAGGGCGTGTATTCCTGCAGCGCGGGGTGTCATCCCGCCGGCTCGGTGATCGGGGCGGCAGGCCACAATGCCGCCGAGCGCGTGCTCCGCGAGCTCGCCGCATAGGCGCGGCTACCGTTCGAGTACGCATCGGATGCAAATTTCCGAAATGCCCCCCGCCGCGACGCGCGAGCCCTTCGCGCGCTGGAGCGAAAGCTCCCGGCGCACCGCCCTGGCGATCATCGCCGAGCGAGAGATCTACGACGTGAACGCCCGCTTCTCCGAGCTCGACTCGCCCCGCGGATCATGGAGCTGGCTCGACGGTCCGCACGCGCGGGTGCGGTACGACGATCCGCGGCGGCGGTACGTGCGTGGCGTGCTGGCGAAACCGCTCGACCTCGAGCAGCTCCGGTCGCTGCTGACGACGTCGCCCGGGGCGCCGACCCCGCGACCGGACGCCTCCGCGGTCCACTGACTACAACCCAGCGGGGCACTGCCCGAGGACCCCCAGGATGCACGGCAACGGCAAGCCGAGGCACGCCAGGGTGAAGCCGAACGGGTCATCGACGAAGGTCAGGCATCCCCCTGCGTCCCAGCACTGCTTCACGTCGCCGTAGATGACGGTGCCGCAAAGGGCGCGAAACACGTCGCGCCCGGCGCCCTGCGCATTGAAGAAGGTGGTCACTTCGTCGGTGCAGCCGCTCTTCGCATCCGGGAAGGCGTAGTCGAATTGCCCGTGGCCGTCGGCGTAACCGGCCCAGGAGTAATCGAAAGAGACCAGACCGAACGCGTTCACGCCCGCGGTGAGGTCCAGCGACACCGTGCGCGGGTCGCCGCTCAGGTCGTAGAAGATCCGCGCCGGAAAGGTCGGATCGGTCGGCTTGTTGATCCCCAGCGCCGTCGAATTCTCGAAATGCAGCGTGATGCGGCCGATCCCGTTGCTGGCCTGGGCGCCGAAGAACTCGCCTTCGAGGATCGGAAGGTAGGCCCCGGGCGGCCGCGCGGCGGAGATGGTGTAGATGAAGCGCCAGGGCGTGCGGCTCGCGTCGAGCTCGCGGAACATGACCACCTGGATCCACACGCCCGGGTGGTCCTGGTCGGGGAACGGTCCCCAGGTGCGCGAGTCTTCGTTGCGGGTGGTCGGGGTGACTTTGCGGATGGCGTCGACGAGCGCGAGGATGTCGTCCACGGCGCCGTTGATCGCGGTGCCCGTGCTCTTCGCGTTCGCATAGACGTCCGCCGCGCCGATGGCACAGAGATTCTGGGAGGTCGAGCCCTGCGGAATCGCCACGTGAAGCTGCTGCTTCTGGGGGATCGCTTCGAGAAAGGCGACGTCCTCGTTGGAGAGGTTGCCGCACGCGCAGACAACCAGCGCGAGGGCTGACCCGGACAAAGAAAAGCGTAGCAGGGTTCGCTGAAGAACTTCGTTCTGCAGCGCCCTGCTAGAACCCGAGCGCATAGTCCATCCCCAGCGCGAGCTCGGCGTAACCGAGGTTCAGCGCTTTGTCGACGTTGTAGAAGAGGTAGTTGACGCGGCCGCGGGCGACCGCCGACCAGCGGCTGGCGAATCGCCAGCTGAGCGCCGTGGTCAGCCCGGGCGTGACGGTGAAGAAGCTCTGGTCGGGCAGCTCCGAGTGGTTCTGGAAGGTGCGCGACAGGTACAGGAACGCGACGCGCACGCCGACCGATACGGTCCAGCTCTCGCCGACCGCGAAGTCGCGCCAGAGCGATGCGCCCCCGGTCGTCTCGAAGAACCTCTCCGGAATCGGCGTCACGCCGGGCAGCCTGAGCGTCGCCGCCCCGCCGCCCACCGACAGATCGAGGGCCCAGGCGAGGTCGTGGCCCAGATCGTCGCGCACGCCCAGCTCGGCTCCGACCAAGGCAGCCGGGGGAAACAGCCCGTTGCGCGCGGCGGAATCGAAGAAGAACTGCCCGCCGCCGGTGCCGAGCAGGCTCCAGCGAGGCCCCGAAGCGCCCTTCTGCGGATCCTCGCTCAGGGGCCGCCGCGAGAGGCGGGCATCGGCGATCTCCACCGGCCCATCCGAGAGATTGAAGCTGCCGACGAGCAGCGAGTCGCCCTCCCGCTTCTTCACCACGTAATCGCCGGGCGCGAGCGCGAGGCGTCGCTGGTCGCCGCGCGCCTTCGCCACCTCGGCCACCGCGCGGCGCGATCCGTCGAGCACGACGTACACGCCCTCCGCCGCCGCGGGAAAGACCATCGCTCCGCGGGCGGGAGCGAGCTCGGTGAGGACGACGTCCCCCGCTCCTCCGAGGTCGTACAGATAGACCGGGTGCTGGGCGCCTGCTCGCGTTTCCGCGGTTTCGCCCACCGTGCGCGCGTAGGCATAGGCGTACGCTTCGGCCAGCGTGACCTTGCCGTCTCCGCTCGCGTCCGCGTCGCCGAGCAAGCCGGATGCGAGATAGTGGGTGAAGAACGACGCCCCGATCTCGTCCGATTCCTGGGACTCCTCGTCGGCGCTGGAACTGGCGATGAGCACCAGGCCGCGCGGCCGCGTCGAAGCGGCCTGCGCCTGCTGCACGTCGAACGCCGGGGCAGTCCGGACTCCCTTCGGGCGCGTGATCGCTCCGGACTGGCAGGAATCGAGCAGGCCGATGCGCACGTCCGCGGGCGCGCTGCGCAGGGCCTCGCGCAGCTCGACCAGGGGCATGCGCGTGTCGCCCAGACGGAGCTCTCCTTCCTTCGCGTGGCCGGAGTAGTAGACGACCAGGACGGTCTCCTCGCCGCGCGCCTTCGCCTGATCGGCCCGCGCCGCCAGATCGGCGAGCGCGCGGCGGACTTCATCAGCGGATGCGCCGGTGAGCAGCCGGGCGTCCTCGGGCCGCACGCCTCCGAGCCGGGTGAGGATCGCGTGCATGCGGCGCGCGTCGCGCTCGGCGTAGTGGAGAGGGCGCGTCCCGACGCCTCCTTGCGCGTCGCCGACCACCAGGGCAAACCTGCGCTCTTCCGCGAGCGCGGGGAGCGCGGCCAGGAGCACCGCGGCGCAGAGAGCGCGCGCGCCGCTCATCGCAGGAGCTGGATTTGCAGGACGTCGGCGCCGGGGGGCGCGTCCGCCGCGGACCGGATGGACCTGGCATCCACTTTCGTGTCCGACAGCACGACCAGCAGGGTGGCCACGCCGCTGCCGGTCCACTCGAACGCCTGCGGCAGCGTTCCGTTCAGCGCGGGTCCCTCGTAGATCACGCTCGTTTCGCCGGGCTCGATCAGGACCGCCGCGGCGCGCTTGCGCCCCGCCGGCTGGAGCGAAAGGAGGATCCGCGCTCCTTCGCCGACGGGTTCCCCCGGCGCCAGCTCGTGCACGCCGCGCTGGTCCTGGACGAACAGACGGGCGGATGCCGGACCCTTGCTGCGCACGGTCTCCGTCTCCGCCGGCCTGCGGACCAGCAGGGTTCCGGCGATCAGAGCCAATCCCGCCGCCGCCGCCAGCGGCGCCCAGCGTCCGGCGAAACTGCGCTGCGGCCGGTGCGCCAGCTTCTCCGCGACCGCCGCCGCGAACTGGGGGAAGGGAACGTCGCGCCGGAGCGTCTCGCGCTCGGCGGCGATCTCCTCTTGCACGGCCGTGCAGCGCGCGCAGGACGCGACATGCGCCTCCGTCCGCTCCTTCTCCGCGCCCGTGAGCTCGCCGGCGAGCAACCTGCGCACGCGCAGGGACGAGCACCCCGGACCCGGTCCGCCGAGATCGAGGTTCACAGGTCTCCTCCTTCCAACTCGATGCCGAGGGCCTCGCGGGCGCAGACGAGGAACTCGCGAAGCCGCTTGCGCACCGTGGGCAGGCTCCGGCCCGTCTCCTGCGCGATCTCCGCCTGCGTCAGCTCGTCCACGAAGTAGAGCACCGCGATCTCCTGCGCCTCTTCCGATGCCAGCGCGAGGAGCAGGCGAACCAGCTCGCGGCGGTCGGGCGATTCCGTCTCCTGCCTGCGGCCCCCCTGAACCATGCGCAGCTGATCGCGCCAGAGCGCCCTTCGGGCGCGGAGGAGGTTGAGGCAGTGGTGCGTGGCGATGCGCAGGATCCAGGTCGTCGGCGAAGCGGCGGCGCGGAACTCGGAGAGCGCGCGCAGCACCTTGACGAACACGTCCTGCAGCGCGTCCTTGGCTTCCGCGTCGTCCTTCAGCAGATAGCGGCAGCGGCCGTACACCGCCGCCGCATGCTTCTCGTACAGTTCGGCAAGGAGGCCGGCAGCAGCGGGCGTGCCGGACGCGGCAAGCTCGCCGGCCCGGCCACCCACCACGACGCGGAGTCCTCGCACGTTCATGGCGCCGAACTCGAGGAGAACGCGGCGGAGCTGTAGGCGCACTGCGACACGTCGCCGGAGTCCGGCCCACCCCAGGGCGGCGGCGCCATCGTCAACGCGGAGAAGTACGTCACGATGAAGGGCGCGGGCCCCCAGCATTCCGAAAGCTTGACGTCGTACCCGCCGCCCAGGCCGGCGACGTCAGCCCGGCCGCGACCGTCGTTCTTCCAGCGGGAGTGCACGGAGAATCGGTCGCCCGTGGTCGTGTTGTGCATGGCGAAATCCAGGTCGCCGCCGCCCGTGGTGTCGTTTGCGTACGTGTACAGGATGTTGTTCCTCTGGGTAGGCTGCTTGTCGTCCCTTGCGCCCAGGAAATCGACCGCGAGGCTCGCGGGACCGACGTTTGAATACGACTTCACGTCCATGGTTCCGGTGGCCTGAGTGTCCTGCGCGGGATCGCCGAAGATGGCAAGATTCGCGGCCGCGTCGAAGTCGATCTTGAACTTGCCCGATCCGTGGTGGCGCTGCGGGCCCGGCGTGGCGACGCCGCTCGCGAACGTGATGAAGTTCGTGCCGGGCTTGACGGCGCCCGAGAGCGCCCAGTCGAAGCTGACGCCGTCCGCGTCGCGCGAGACCACGAGCTTGTAATCGACGCGGCTGAGCGGGTCCGAGCCCGGGCCCCAGGTGCAGCTGGTCGCGTCGCAGCTCGTCGGGTCGTAATCCTCGACGACGTGGCGCAGCAGATCGAGAAACGCGGCGGTGGGAACGTTGAACACGACGGCCACCGCCACCGTCAGGTCGTGGAACTGCGAGCGATCGCCGGCGGTGGAGTTCTGGGCGATCGTGGAGCTTCCGGAAGTGCTGCTCGCCTGCGGCTGCGAGGCCGGCGATCCCATGGATATCGCTTGCTTGCTCGGCATGGCGTCGCGGGCCTGGTCCTTGAAGGCGCCGCCAGCGCAGGCGACGGTAGCGATGAGGGGGAGGGCAATTCGCTTGAGCATTTCCATCGTCTCCTTGGCAGGCGGACGCCGCCCTGCCCTTCCCTCCGGACACGGCCCGACCCGCCGGATGGAAACGCGCCGTAAAACTGCTGTGTTCCCGACAGCTTGCATTGTGCACGACCCGGCGTGCGCGTGGACCGTGCAATGGTGTCGCGGTGGCGGCTCCCTGTGTGTTCTGCGCCATCGTCCGGGGCGAGGTTCCGGCTTCCTTCGTCCTGCGGGAGGCGAACGTGGCGGCGTTCCTGGACGCGCGGCCAGTGTTCAAGGGACACGTCCTCGTCGTGACAACTGCGCACATCGAGGACTTCCACGCGCTGCCCGCGGCGGAGGTGGGTCCGTACTGGCTGGCGGCTCAGCGCGTCTCGCGCGCGGTGGAGAGCGGACTGCAAGCGCAGGGGACGTTCATCGGCGTGAACACCAAGATCTCCCAGAGCGTGCCGCACCTGCACACGCACGTGGTCCCCCGGCGAAAGGGCGACGGCTTGCGCGGCTTCTTCTGGCCGCGGACCACGTACGAGTCGGATGCGGAGCGCGAGGGATTCGCCGCCCGCATCGTGGCGGCCTTAGGTTGAACCCATGCAGCGGATCCGCGGTCGCAAGGCAGACATCCTGGCGTGGACGAACCCCGACGAGATCGAGGGCGTCGCTCTCGAGCAGCTGAAGAACATCTCTTCGCTGCCGTGGGTGTTCCATCACGTCGCCGCCATGCCCGACGTGCACTACGGCAAGGGAGCGACGGTCGGCAGCGTGATCGCGATGAAGGGAGCGGTCAGCCCTGCCGCTGTCGGGGTGGACGTCGGGTGCGGCGTCGGCGCGGTGAAGACCAGCCTGACCGCCAAGGACCTTCCGGACGACCTGCGCGCGTGGCGAAGCGCGCTGGAGCGCGCCATCCCGGTCGGGTTCCACGAGCACCGCGATCCGATCGAGCGACCTCAGGACAAGGCGTTCTGGGAGGAGTTTCATCTCTTGACGCCCGCGGTGAAGGATCTGATGGGCAAGGCGCGCAGGCAGCTCGGGACGCTCGGCGGGGGAAACCATTTCATCGAGCTGTGCCTCGATACCGAGGACCGGGTGTGGATGATGCTGCACTCCGGCAGCCGCAACATCGGCAAGTCGCTGGCGGAGATCCACATCCAGCGGGCGAAGAAGCTCGCGCACAACCAGGACCTGCCCGACCGCGATCTCGCGGTGTTTCTCTCCGGCACGAGGGAGATGGACGAGTACCGGCGCGACCTGTTCTGGGCGCAGCGCTACGCGATGAAGAACCGGGAGGCGATGCTCGATCTGCATGGATCGGTCCTCCGCCAATTCCGTCCAGAGGTGCGTTTCGCCGAGCCCGTCCTTTGCCATCACAACTATGTCGCCGAGGAGACGCACTTCGGCGAGGAGGTGCTGGTGACGCGCAAGGGGGCGATCCGCGCCGGCAGAGGCGACCTGGGCATCATCCCCGGAAGCATGGGAACGCGCAGCTACGTGGTCCGCGGGCTAGGCAATCCGCAGAGCTTCGAGAGCGCCTCGCACGGAGCAGGACGCCGGATGAGCCGCGGCGAGGCGAAGCGCCGCTTCTCGGTCAGGGATCTCATGGAGCAGACGAAGGGGGTCGAGTGCCGCAAGGACGGAGGCGTCCTCGACGAGATCCCCGCGGCCTACAAGCCGATCGAGCAGGTGATGGAGAACCAGAAGGACCTGGTCGAGGTGGTCGCGGAGCTGCGTCAGGTGCTCTGCGTCAAAGGATGAAAAAAATCCGGTCAGACCCCCGACACGACTGTCAGGGATTCAGTTCTCAATCGTGTGACATGGCGCACGCGCGTTGGCGCAAGTCGCGGGAATCTCGCGATTTCGCAAAATTCCCTGAAACTGGCACCGGGCTTGCTGGTCTTACGGGGCATGAGCGTTCTTCGCACCATGAGCCTGATCGTCGGTGGCGCGCTGGTCGCGCTTGGCGGCACCGCCGTCGCCCTCTTTCTCTAGGACGCCCGCGGCGAGGATCCGCTGGGAGCGCGCGTCCTGGACGAAGGCGACCACGCGCGGCTGCTTCCAGGAATCATCCAACGAAACGGGTACTTCGCCGCTCCAGTGATCGGCGCCGGCTGGGATGCTTCCGCCGCGGCGCAACGCGCGGACCACCGCGGTATGCGCGAGCGTCCGGCCCGCGTTCTCGCCCCGTTCCACCGTGCTGACCAGGCCGTCCTCCACCACGGCCACCACGACCTCAGCGTCGGAGTGTCCGGACAGGCCCGTGACAGCGATCCGGACACCTGACGGAATCGCGGTCAGCCGCAGGGTACCGTGAGGCTCACGTCCCGCCGCCGTGACGGCGCGCACGATGGCCCGCTCGTCGGAACCGAGCACGTCAGCGCGGCCGTCCACCACCGCCTGGGGCGTATAGATGTGGTCGCCGTACCGGCCCTGGCGGTCGCTGAAAACGGCGGCGGAGAAGGGGTCCTTCCAGCCCAGGCTGTTCCAGTAGTCGACGTGCTCGGAGAGCACGATCAGCTGCACGCCGGGAACCGGCTGCTCGCGATGCAGGCGCGCCAGCACCGCGTCCGCTGGAGGGCAACTCGAGCACCCTTCCGAGGTGAACAGCTCGACCAGCACCGCGGCCGCGAGGATCGGCGTCATGCCGGTACTCTACGCGGGACTTTTGCCACCGGTTACGCCATACTGAACGCAGTGTCAGGGAGCTCTGGCAGATTGCCCGCATGAGCGAATCCAACCTGCTCGAGCTTCCATTCACCGCCCCGCCTCCCCCCGAACCCGGGCGCATCGTCGTTTCCGACGCGTTCGAGCTCCTGCGCAGCCTCGCGCCCGAGTCCGTCGACCTCGTGGTCACCGATCCGCCGTACGAATCGCTGCAGATCCACAGGGCGCGCGGCACCACCACGCGGCTGACCACGAACTGGTTCGCCACGGTCCCCAACGAGCGCCTGCCGGAGCTTCTGCGCGAGACGTATCGCGTGCTGCGGCCCGACCGGCATTTCTATCTCTTCTGCGACGAGGTCACCGCCGACGTGATCAAGCAGCAGCAGAAGGTCAGCGCCGCGCGGCTGCCCAACGGGGCGCGCAAATGCTCCTGCGGGTTGGTGTACTGGAAGGAGATCGTCTGGGCGAAGACCACCCTGGACGGCGGGCGCATCCGGGGCGGCACCGGGTACCACTATCGGGCGGCGAGCGAGCGGATCCTCTTCTTCGAGAAGGGCAAGCGCGCGCTCAACGATCTCGGGATCCCGGATGTCCTCATGGCGCCGAGGGCTGGTGTCCCGGGACCGGCGGTGAAGCCCGGCGCGGTGGTGCGGACCCTGATCGCGCAGAGCACTGCGCCCGGCGACCTGGTGCTGGATCCGTTCTGTGGCTCGGGAGTCGCCGGCGTGGAGGCGCGCGCGCTCGACCGCCGTTTCCTGCTCGGAGACATCGATCTCGCGTATCTCGATCCCTCACTTGCCGCCCTCGCCCCGCACGACGCCATCGTCGCGCGCGCGGCGGTGGTCATGGAGGAGCCGGCCGAGCCGCCCGAGTTGGAAGCGCTCGCGGACGCGAGCGCGGCCGAGGACGAGTTGGACGCCGCGCGCGCCTGCGGCTGGCTGGACGCCGACGGCGCGACGGCAGTGCTGGATGAGCTCCTGGATGTGCGCCCGATCGAGCGCGAGGCCGCGGTGCGGAGGTTCTTGCGCACCGAGCCACCTCGGCCGAGGGAGCCGGACCGGCTGCGCGCCTGGCGCGCGTGGGCCCTGAGCGGAAGGCGGAGATCGTGACCGAATCGAACGTGCTCCAGCTCGTCCCGCCGCCACGGCAGTTGCCCGAGTTGATCTCCGCGATGCGTTCGTGGGACCCCGGAGGCATCGGCGCCTGGGTGCTCGCGGCGCAGGCCCAGCTTCCCCTGACGGCGGAGGAGTGCCGGCTGCTGGCGCAGAAAATGGAGACGGTGGAGCTATCGGCGCTGGAGTTCGAGCGCGTGATCGCTCTCGTCGGGTTGTCGCTCGGGCTCGATTGCCGCCGCCGATTGACCGTGGGGAAGACGATCTATGGCAAGGATCGCGAGGTGGACGTCCTCTTCCGCGATGCCCGCAACGGCAACCGGCTCGCGGTGGAGGCCAAATATCAGCGCGTGACCGGCACCGCCGACGAAAAGCTGCCGTACGCGGTGCTGAACCTCGCCACGCTGCCGCTGCCCGGAGTGATCGTCTACGGCGGCGGCGGGTTCCATCAGGGAGCGCTCCATTGGCTGTGCGCGAATACCCGGGCGACGGACATCTGCCGGCTGGCCGATTGGCTGACGGTGTTTTTCGCGCTCTGAGGACTGCGGGACTCGATCAGCCGGAATTTCGCTGCGAGCTGCGTCCCGACGCCTGTGCTCGGCGCCTTCGGGCGCGGGCGGAATCGTCCAGAGTCGCCAGCGTGGCCTCGCCGAGGGTGCGCAATGCGGCACGGTCCAGGAGGAAGCCGACCGGAGCTCCGAGCAGAGGCCAGAACCTGGCGGCGCGCGGCAGCCATCCCAGGCCGAGGCGGCGGAGGATTGCTTTGACCAGTTCGGGATTGAGCCGGCGGATGATCCGCCCGGGAAGCGAGCCGCGCAGCACCCGGCCGATGGCGGTCGCGCCCGCTCGCATTCCGACACTCTTCGCGGCGTCGGCGAATCCGGCGCCGGCCCAGAGAGCGTAGAGCTTGAGGCGGCCCTGATCTCCCTCGGTGTCCAGGCCGTACAGTTCGAGCAGAGCGAAGATCAGCTCCGCTTCGAGCAGGAGCGAGACCGCGATGCCCGCGGGAAGCCCCAGGGGCAGGGCGACGAGCGAGAGCATTCCGGTAGCGGCGCCTGCAAAGCCGGCGCGCAAGGCCATCTCGGCGACCAGCCTCCGTCCCAACGCCACCTCGTCCTGCCCCGGATGCTCGAGCCGCAGCGCCGCGACGCGAAAGCGCGCGCGCTG
>Ga0209761_1000257_pt1 | contig 30585 bp, 36 predicted proteins | sample GraSoi013_1_40cm_4_FD_185818 | JGI IMG/M metagenome (GOLD analysis project Ga0209761, IMG submission 185818) | Grasslands soil microbial communities from the Angelo Coastal Reserve, California, USA - Sample 09_25_2013_1_40cm (SPAdes) (version 2) | ecosystem: Environmental > Terrestrial > Soil >... | reverse complement strand
GAACCAAGACTTGTCCGTAGGAAATCGCCGATTCTCCCCCAGGGCGGAGAGTAGCTTTCGAAAAACCCTCCCACTACGGCAAGGCCTTGAGAGACACGAGGCAGCATGAGGGCTTCCGCTCGGGTCTATGAATCGACGACTCACGTTGGGTTCGAGTTCTCCCAGAGATATTCGAAGTAGGCTTTTCCGAACTTGACAAGGCCCGAATGGTCCGACGAGATTGCGAGCGTCAAACCCTTCTCCGGCTCTTCTCCCAGCAACAAAATAATCTGGCTGCTGTCGCTGATGATGCCTCCCCCGAAAAGTTGCTCCCGAACCCTGACATCTGCAAAACCGGACAGCTTACGCAACGTCGCCCCGCTAGTCGAGGCCGGGACCATCATCGAGACCTTGACCCCGCGATCCCTTATCATCGCCAGCAGCGGACTGGCCGCGGAAAGAATCGCCTCTGGGACCACAGGCATAGCAACAAGCAGCTCCCTCCTCGTCCTGTCCAGCGTCTCCCGAATCTTGTCAAGAATATTGTTCTGCCCCCGAACAATCCAAATATCCGGCCGCTCCTGCACACCCTTCTTCTCGTACAGAGGCTGAAGCTCCGACAAGGCCTCAGCCTCGCTCATCCTCAACGTGTTCTCCACACGTGCCCTTGAAGCGTCAAGCGCAACAGAGGGCGCCTTCGGATAATACTTGATCGGTCTGCCCTGTTCAGACTCTACCCATCCCTTCCGCTCCAAGTTACCAATAATTTCGTAAATCTTCGAGTAAGGAACAGATGCGACCTTGCTCACCTCGCTCGCAGCAATCGGCCCAGACTCTACCAAGGCGACATAGACCTTGACCTCGTACTCAGTCAGCCCGAAATCCTTCAGAGCCCGCTTCGTCCTCTCCGAGACTGACATGTCCGAGGCGACCGATGCCTTCCCAAGCCAGACATCTTATGAAGCTGTCGAGAACGGGACATTGGAAAGCCCGTTCAAGGACGAGACCGTAAATAGCAAGACTACCCCTAGAACTCTATCCGGAAGATAACTCGGTGAAAAATCGGTGCTGGACAAGAACACAATAACGGAGGGTCTCAGGGGCGTTCTGGACCCAGAAATCGGACTGAACATTGTAGACCTCAACATGGTCCGAGACATCTCAATAAGAAATGGCGACGTCCAAGTAACCATTGCCCTTACAGTAGCCCACTGCCCACTTGCCAAGACCCTTCAAACCGACGTGGAGAAAGCGTTGAAGGGAATTGCAGGAGTCACATCCGTCAAGGTCGACACCACTGCAATGTCCAAAAAGGAACTAGAAGAACTAAGAGTGAAACTTCAGGCTCGAACAAGTCCGAACACCTCAGGCCCGGAGAGAGCCAATGTCGGCCAGGGAATTGAACGCCTGGGAAAGCGTCGAGTGAGGAACATTATCGCCATCGTCTCCGGAAAAGGCGGAGTGGGAAAGTCGTTCGTCACAAGCTTCCTCGCCAGCGAGCTCCGAAGGGAAGGATACGAGGTCGGGGTCCTAGACGCAGACCTCACAGGACCCAGTATCGCCAAAGTCTTCGGAGTCCAAGAACGACCCACCAAAGGCCCTGGCGGAATAATTCCAATCTCCACGAAAACCGGTATCAAAGTCATGTCTATCAATCTGATCCTAGACGATCCAAACACCCCAGTAATCTGGAGGGGCCCCATAGTGAACAGCGTAATTCGACAACTATACTGGGACGTCGACTGGGGAGACCTACACTATCTCCTAGTTGACTTGGCTCCTGGAACTAGCGACGCCCCCCTCACAGTCTTCCAATCCCTACCTCTCGACGGGGTCATCGTGGTATCATCGCCCCAAGACCTCGCAGCGATGATTGTTACCAAAGCCGTCAACATGGCGAAAAAAATGGACGCGCCCATCCTAGGACTCGTTGAAAACATGGCCTATCTCAACTGCCCTCACTGCGGTGAGAGGGTCAACGTGTTCGGCGAGCCGAAGGGGGAAGGGCTTGCCTCATCACTCGGCATATCCTTCCTCGGATTGGTCCCCCTGGACCCTGAAATAGCCACGCTCTCGGACCAGGGCAGAATCGAGGAATATCGAAGCGCAGCGCTCGATGCCATCACAGGCCAGTTGAGGTCCGTTGCAGCAAAGCGAATCGAGCAGCTGGGGCTCCCGATTGCTTGGACGCTCGCCACTGAGCAACGATAGAGACTAACAGCTAGGTTCGTGAGACATATTAATGATGGCAGCAGTACATGTAGTATGAGCGAGCGGAGACCTCGAGGAGCCTCAAGCGAATGACAAAAAAGGCCAAGAACGCCAAGAAAACCCGAAAGGCAGCCTCACGCAAACCGAAGAGGCCACCTGCCCAGAAGCAGAACAAAGCCCGGGAGGCGCAAGGCCCCAAAACCATCTCGAAAGTCACGGTTCCCCCCGTCTCTGCGATCCGGGAGCTTCAACCGCTTAACAAACGTGCCACCCCGCCAGGAGGGAGAATTCAAGTCGAAAAGATCGACGGAGAGACGGTGTTGGGCGACCTCATAGTCGCTTTCCCTTGGACACGCGAGGTTCTAAGAAAGTACGGCCTGCACCTGGATGTGGAAGAAGCCGGTGACATTTACATGTCAGTCGACACGTTCGCCGCCCTTCGGAACCTTGAACCCGCCCCTCTTCTCCTCGAGCTTGTTGAATCGTCCAGGCAACCGCCCCAGCCCCCCCAGACCGCCCCGGCACTCGTGACCGCGTCGACGACTTCGTAAGCATCCTACGTGAGTCTAAGACAGTAGACTCTTATTCTGTCACTAGTAGCCATTCGCTGTCTTGGAGGAGAGGTGGCGATGGAGGCGAGAGCTCACCTACTAATCAGTGGCCTGGTTCAAGGTGTCTTGTTCAGAAAGCGCATAATGGAGCTGGCTCGATCAAAGAGCATCAACGGTTGGGTTCGAAATCTCCATGACGGCCGCGTGGAAGCTGTTGCTGAGGGAGAGAAAGATAACATAGACGCGCTCATACAGTTCTGCAAGGTTGGACCTCCCGGAGCAAAAGTCAGGTCCGTCGATATCGAATGGTCAGAGTTCAAGTCCGAATTCCGAGGGTTCAAGATACTTCACTAGAAGCTCAGACAAGGGTCTCCGGAAAAGTGGTGTGGGAAGGGCTAGAAAAGGTAAAAGATAGTGAGACACTGGGTGAGAACGGCGCTCCGGTGTAGCCCGGTCAACGGGTTACATTCACGGATAGCTAACCAGGGTAACAGCAGGAACAATGCTAACTAAGCAGTTCTCTCTGCTTGAGAGCAGCCAAGTCCCCAGGGTTTCTCGGGACAATACTAAAATGGTTAGCCTATCGGAGTCGTGCTCGCTCCGGTGGTGTAGCCCGGTTTAGCATAGCGGCCTTTCGAGCCCATAGGCCGGGAAAGCCGTTGATCGCGGGAGGCTTAACGGATGTGCCCGTTGGGCCCGCGAATTCAAAAGGGGTTCGCCCTGGCATTCCCGCCCGGAGCACCACATAATGAAAACCTTTCAATGGTCTACTGCCCGGCGTGCGCGGACCTGTAAGGGGAGCTGTTGACCTAGAGATAATTCCTTGATCAGATCTTCGCTAGAGGCTCTGAGGTCTCGTAAAACTTCTTTGCAATACTCACGGCCTCATCCGCACGTTTCGCAATGACGCGATACTCAGGCCTAGAGTCGCCGCTGAAAGAGGCTGCCTTCGAGAAATATGTTCTGACACCGTCTACGTCTCCCTTGAACAAGGATACGCCTCCCGCGATTCTGTATGCGACCTCAGCCCGGAGCGAGTTGCCCTGTGTCTCGAAGTCCCTCGCCTCGTCAAGGAAGATTTCAAGCGGTATCTGAATCTTCTTCGGGTCCAAGAGAAGAAGGTGTGAAAGCGCGATGTAAAGCTCATTGTCCCCTCCGCACAGATCCTTAAGTTGGCTGGTGACTGAGGTCTCGATTATGGCGGCGGCCGAAGCATCGGAGGTTTTCTTTTTCGAACGACCAAACAGCAGGGCTATTCGGCTCTCCACGCAGCCCGAAAGCTCGAGAAGGCAACCATTTAAGAATTCACGCTGACGGCGTGGAAGCACGAACCACAGGCAAGCGGGAGAGGTACTCAGGCAATGAGCGTAGAAGACAGATTCGCTAGAAAGAGAGAAGCGCAGCATAAGGCTCGCAAGAGGAAAAGGGGACCCTACCGCAAGTCGTCCACGGGCAGGATAATCAAATACTGACCCCCAAAAGGCATGGGGCTAGCCTACGATGGGAATTTTCCTGTACTTGGCGATGCTCGGAGTTTCGATGCGAATTGTCTCGTTGCAACTGTGATTTCCGAAACAGATTGTGCAGTGCTCCACATCCCATGCAGGGTCAACCCTGCGACACGTTTCGCACATGAGGCCTAGTGCACGAATGTCAGTGCATGACTGGCAGAACTTCTGGGCAACATCAAGCGAACTGGCGTGACCTGCTATAGATGCGGCAAGGTCACTGCTCATCTTATGGACCTCCTCCGCGGCCTCAAGTTCAACCGCCTCACCGCGAACCTGGTGCCGGTACTTGCTTACTGCGGCTTGGGTGACTCCGAGGCCTTCAGCAACGGCCTCCTGCTTCATGCCGTACCCTTCCATAAGTTCCCGTGCGACCATCGCGCGTAGAGCAGGAATAACTGATTTCGCGGCTACCTCGCAGGGTATTATCAAGAAGAGGTTTCATGTTCAGTTAGCCTTCAGCGTATATAAACATGACCTACGTCATAACCTGCCGAGACATGAATTCTCGGAGCGGTTCGTCCAGACCGCGCAGTTTTTCCCTTCGAGACCGTCGAGCCGCTACCGTGACATGGGGAACGTATAAATCGAGAATTGGGGCTATTCTTGGTGAGAGTCCATGGTCACTATAGAACAAGTTGAGAAGGAGCTAGAAAAGGTCGTCGACCCGGAGATCGGTCTACCGATCACCGAGATGCACCTTGTTGACGAGATCAAGATTCAGGACGATGGAGAGGTGACAGTCAGGTATCACCTTACAGCCCCCTTCTGCCCTCCGATCTTTGCCGAGGACATCGGCATGAATATTCGCCAGCTAACCGCGAAGCTTGACGGCGTGAAGAAAGTAATGGTCATACTCCATGGCCACGCTTTAGCGAACGAAATTAACCAGAGGGTTAATCCGGGCTACTCACCCTCCCCCCAGACCACCGTAAAGGCGTAAGACGAAGGAGTTCGAGCATAGGTTGCGACCTGCAACCTAGGCCGAGTATCGATTGGACATCCGGTTTGTTCTTCAGGCGTGGGAGCCCGGGAATCTCCTAGGTTAATTCTTCAAACAGTGGGGCGACGTCTCGCTGGTAGACATCTTGTTCGACGAAGGGTTTGTCCTTTAACACTGGCATGCGCTCTGCGAGTTGGTCCATGTAGGTTGGAAATTCTGTCTTGAAGAAGATTCCGACGGGTATCTTGTCTCCCCATTCGAAGCTTTTCAGTAGCGCGCTTCCCTTCTTCGCGTTAACTTCCTCAGCCTTCGTGGGGTCCTTCACCCTTCCGTCGAACCCTGTCTCTTCTAGCTTGTAAAGCCGTGGAGCTTTCGTAGGAAGATCGTCACCGGAGTACCACTCTTTGGTGTTGATGTCGTTGTAAGTCGGGCACGTTTGTAGAACATCGACAAAGGCGCTTCCCTTGTGTTCTATTGCGGCTCGGAGGATTTGTTTGAGGTGGCGGACGTCTAGGGCGTAGCTTCTAGCCACGAAGGTGTAGCCTGATGCTACAGCCATTGCGATCGGGTTGACTCCTTCAACAATTGATGGGGTTGGCATGGATTTTGTCTTGATGCCTTTGGGCAGTGTAGGTGAGGCTTGGCCTTTGGTTAGACCGTAGACCTGGTTATCATATAGTACGTACGTGAAGTCAACGTTTCGTCTTCCCGTGTTTACAAAGTGGCCGGCGCCGATTCCTAACCCGTCACCGTCTCCGCCGACCGCGACCACGGTCAGCCCTGGGTTGGCGAGTGCTGCGCCTGTGGCTATTGGGAGGACTCTTCCGTGGAGAGTGTGGAAGCCGTACGCGTTGATGAAGTGCGGGGTTTTCCCCGAGCAGCCTATTCCCGAGAAGAGTGCAACCCGGTGCGGCTCAAGTTGCATCTCAAGCAGTGTCATCTGAATCGCATTCACAATGCCAAAGTCCCCGCATCCAGGGCACCAGTCGTTGTGAACCTGTGTTCTGTAGGTTCTCAGCTCAGGCATGGCTGACAGTAACCTCCTTCATCCCATTCTTTAAGATGTCCCCGATCCCTTCAACGACCTCGTTCTGGGAGAACGGTCTGCCGTCGAACTTGACTATCTTATTGTCGACGGCTATGCCTGTTTTCTCGCGTATAATCCCGGCCATCTGAGCGGAGTAGTTGTTCTCAATCATGATTTTGTGCCGAGCGGTCGACAAGACATTGTAGACAAGCTTTTCCGGAAACGGGTTGACGTATCGAATCTGGAGGAAGTTAGCCTCCGTCCCCTCGGCCCTCAAGTCGTCCATCGCGTCGAGTATTGCGCCTTTCGTTGAGCCCCACCCGATGAGTGTGACTGGGGCTGTCTTGGGTCCGTGAATTGTGGCCTTCTTGGCATCTGGTATGACCTCGCCCGCCAGCTCTATCTTACGCATTCTCTTCCTCATCATCTTGACCCTGACTTCGGCCGCCTCGGTTATGTGCCCGTACTCGTCATGCTCGTCGCCTGTTGTCCAGAAGATTCCTCCCTTCTGCCCGGGAATTGCCCTTGGTGAAATGCCAAGTTCGTTGAGCTGGTAGCGGCGGTAGTCTGTAAGCTTGGCTACGTCTTCGTCTCTCAACATGTTTCCCCTGTCGACTTTCATTCCGTCGCCGTTGATGACTGGAACGTCTCTGTAGGTGCTCGCGATGAACTTGTCCACCATTACGATGACGGGGACCTGGTATCTGTCTGCATAGTTGAAGGCGTCGAAAGTGTCGTAGTAGGTCTCGACAGAGTCTCCCGGTGCGATTACCATTCTCGGGAATTCACCGTGGGCGGCGTGGAGGACGAAGCGTAGGTCTGCCTGTTCTGTTCTAGTTGGGAGTCCGGTAGCTGGACCGGCTCTTTGGTAGAGAATGATTACAGGGCCGGGTGCTTCTGTAATGCCCGCCCAACCTAGTCCTTCTGACATGAGGGAGAATCCTGGGCCAGAGGTCGATGTGGAAGATCGCAGGCCGGCATGCGCGGCTCCTGTCGCCATGTTTATCGCGGCAATTTCATCCTCTGTCTGTACGACTATCATATTGTAGTCTTTTTGGTGGGACTCCAGGTATTCGCTTTCGTCAGTGGCAGGTGTTATGGGGTAGTAGGTTTGGAAACCGCAGCCTGCTTTGAGCTTGGCGATTCCGACAGCCTGCACTCCCCTAATCATCATCCGCTGCCCGCTCAACCGCTGAGTTCGGAGCTTGACTGACAGGGCGTCGGGGCCGAAGGTCTTCTGGGCGTAGTCGTAGCCGTGCTTTGCGGCGCTCACGTTCATGTCTCCGAGTGCGGCTTTGCGGCCTGTGAAACCTTCTCGAATCGCTGCGGCCGCTAGGTCGAAGTTATAGTCGACTAGGCCCAGTGACGCGCCGAGGGCGATTGTGTTGACCATTACTTGGTACTTGCTGAGCTCTCGTTCTTTTCCGAACTCTTTGAGTCCTTCAATCAACAGGTCCAGGTATGGCAGGGGGAAGAGTTTGATGTCGTCTCTTCCGAAGGATTCAGGCTGAAGCTTGAGGCTGCTGTCGTAGATTATACCGCCGCCGGGGCTGACCTCATGTCTGTGACCTTGATGGGTGGGGTGAACCTTGTTCAAGTCTCCGAACAGTGTCTCCTTGTCCAAAGCGACCAGCAGGTCTACCCAGTCAACGTGTGACCTAGGCTCCTTCTCCTCTATTCTCAGCCTGTAGTAGCTGTGCTCTCCTTTGATGTTTGAATGGTATTCAATATTGGCGAAGACGTGGAGGCCCCCCCTCATGCAACCCTTGGCAAAGTTCTCGGCGACCGAGTTAATTCCGCTCCCTTGGGGACCGCCGATCATCCATGTGAAACTGTTGACCACTGTCAATTTTCTCGCCTAGTCTTCTCTCTCATTGTTCTCGAAAAGGATTCCTTCTCTCATTCTTTACTAGCTCCTCTGATTCTATAAGAATCTTCCCAAGAATTAGGCTCGGATTGGGAAAACAAGCGCTATATACGCTGACCCTCGCGGTTGCCTCTCAGGATTGCACGGAATCAAGAAAGCGGCTGTTGCGGAGGCCTATGGAACATTCCTTCTGACCCTTCTTGGCTCCGGCTCCATTATCGCGATGAGCTTTGTTGAGCCTGGGTCTGCAGCGGCATTGGGCTTCATCGGGCTAGCCCATGGAGTCGCCCTCCTGGTAGCCGCCTATTCAATCGGTCACATCTCCGGTGCCCACATCAATCCGGCCGTAACGATTGCCCAGTGGGCCACTCATCGCATTGAACGGAAGAGGGCTCTTCCTTACATGCTTGCTCAGCTATTTGGAGCGTCGGCGGCGGGTTTCACTCTTCTTGTACTCTGGTCCTCTACTGGGACCGGCTCGAATGTTGCCCAGTCGACATTTCTTGGCGATAATCTCCCTGGACGTGGCTTTGGAGCTGCGTCAGCCCTCGTAGCTGAAGTCATCGCCACAGCCATACTTGTCTTCACCATCTTCGGAGTGACCGACAAGGATGCAGACCGCTCTTGGGCCGGTGTGGCTATCGGCCTAGTTCTCGCAGCGCTCATATGGATGTTCGGGCCGATTTCGGGAGCCTCACTCAATCCAGCTCGTACGTGGGGACCAACCCTGGCTTCGGCAACGTTCAGCCTGACGCCCTTCGCCACCCTCTGGATATACATCGTAGGACCTATTCTCGGAGGGTTGCTTGGCGGTTTCCTCTATGATACTCTCAAATAGCGAGAGATCCGAACTCCACAGCACCGTCTGAACCCGCTTCTATGTAGCAGTCGCTGACATTGCATCAGACCGAATAGGGCAGTCTCAAATCCGACCCGGCCGTGCGGTAGCCCAGCTTCAATGACAATGGTGGACGCCTCTTGTGCTCGGAACCTATCCAACGTTTCCTGACCATGCATATCGTGCTGGTCTGGAGTCCCGTGTCAAGGGCGATATCCGCGGGGCTCATCCATCGTTCGAGGCCCCAGAGGATCATGTCAAGCCTCTCATAACTCATGCCGAGCTCTCCCTCGGCTGTCTGTCCGGGCCAAAGCCCGGGACTGGCCTGTTTTGCGTACACTCTCGCGGGGATCCCCAGATACTTCGCAAGATGGCCGACTGTCGTCTTATACATGTCAGCAAGCGGTTGCATATCACACGCGCCGTCTCCGTACTTGGTGAAGTAGCCGAGCATGATCTCGCTCTTGTCCCCCGTTCCAACGACGAGACCGCCATAGAAATTCGCAAAATAGTACAATACCAACCCTCGTACGCGGGCTTTGACGTTTCCAAAGGCCACGCGGTCCCCATGTTTCCTCTTCAACTCCGAGATGTGTTGTGTAGAGTCTACGAGCTCTGTTATGTCAACGAGTTTGAAACGGACTCCAAACTTCCTCGCGACGTATTGTGCGTCTTCGATATTGGCCTTGTTCCACGTTTCTTTCTCGGGCATTGACACTCCGATGACGTTGTGTCCTCCGACCGCCATGCTGCAGACGGCGGCTGTCACGCATGAGTCTAGTCCGCCAGAGAGGCCTAGGACTAGAGTGCGAGCTTTTGTTCGTTCTTTGTGGGTTCGGAGGAAGCGCTTTACTCGCTCAACTGTCTCTCCGGGGTTCTGGAGCTTGAAGCGATCTGCTCTGATTCGGTCAGGCATTTGGGGCCGAGTTGGGCTATGGCGGTAATAAAAGTCGAGAGGGCTCTAGCTGACCACTCTTGACACGCGTTCCTCAGCTGCGAGGTTCTTGAACAGGTTCAGCAATCGGTCTAGCGTGACGTAGCGCTCGCTGACGAATGAGGCTTCGCTAGCGGCTTCTTGAACCACGTTCTTCACGTCTCTCGGCGTTATCACGTACTGGTCGCGGACCATGATCCCTCTCTCTGGTATTGATGCTTCGTAGACTTGTCGTCTTGTCCGTACTGTCCTCCAGATTTCATCGAAGGCTTCGTCGATAAGCCCTCCTTGGTAGTTGGAAACTGATGGGTCCAGCTCTACCTTTGACAGGTAGAAGTCGACAAGCTGTTTCACTCCTTCCTTGGTCTTTGGAGGCGGGACGTAGATTACGCGTTTGATCCGGTCAAGTAGAGCACGGTCGATCACGCTCGGATAGTTCGTTGCGAATATTACTGCGACGTTGCGGTTGACGTGGAAGCCTTCGCCCAGTTCGGTAAGAATCTGGTTTAGCATGCCTTGAACATCGCGTCCTGCGTCGGTAGTGGCCTCCATTCTAGCTCTCCCTATCGCGTCAGCTTCGTCGATGAACAATACTGTGGGTGCTGTTTCTCGTGCTAGTTTGAACACTTCTTTGACGTTCTTGGCAGACTCTCCAAGCCACTTGGAGACAATCTCGTAGCTTTCGATCTTGAGGAAGCTAGTGGCTTGACCATTCTTGCTAATGGTCCCGGCGACAGCTTTGGCCATGTACGTTTTCCCGGTTCCTGGAGGACCAAACAGTAGGACTGATCCAGCGTCCTCAAGCATTCGAGGGTCCCTGATTATCTGTTCGCGTCGTGCTCTGACGTCAGGGTCAAGTATCCATTCAGTCGTCTGGCGGAGGTTGTGCATTTCCTTTTCTAGTCCGATGATGTCCTCGTAGAATACCTTAGGGGCTTTTTCGACCTGGTATTCGAGGACGGATCGTTCGCGAATACGTTCGACTACGTCGACGATGACTCCTTTAGTGGGCGAAAGAACTGCGTCTACATCCGGAGTGACTTTGTCTACGAGCTCAGGGGGTACGCTGACTTGGAAAGCCTGTCCCCCGGAGAGACGGACGAGTGCTGTCTCGCCCTTTACCTCTTCTATTGTGCCTATTGGGCGCATTCCCTGCTTGAGCTCCTCCATCAGGTTGTGGTATCGGCGTAGCTCGGTCTGGAGGTACTCGATCTGGCGTTCCTTTCGGGTCAGCTCTTTTTCGAGCTCAAGTGCAGGAGGATAGTCTGGCGCGTTCTGCTCTGCCATGCAGGTCTCGCTAGGTCAATATCCATGTTTCGGAGATAAATAGATATGGGCATTTGCGATACCTTTAGGCAGCCTGTGGATTCTCCACCGATTCCCAAATCCGACCGTCAAATGAACGCTCGCACATCGTCATCCGTTAGCCACGACACGTCATCTTCTCCCGGTTGGAGGTCTTGTCAGGCCGGGATCATGGTCCCGGTTCAGGCGAGATGAGAACCTTGACAAAGGCTTAATCTGGGTTCCAAAATCTGTCCTCTGGCCGAGGATGTCTCAATATTGCGCATAACCTCCTATATCCTTGTTCAACTTGCTCCGGGCAAGGCTAAGGCCGCGGTAAAGGCAATTTCAAGAATAGATGGGGTGAAGATGGCCCACGCGGTCACAGGGCCCTTCGACGTGATAGCCTTCGCAGAGGTCCCGGATCTCGATTCGCTATCGAACCTGGTTCTCGCCAAGATTCAAGGTGTTGGCGGCGTAGAAAAAACGCAGACGGCCGTTGTTGTGACGCCGGAATCGTTTGATGTGAAGGAGCGCCGGAAGCGTTCGAAGTAAAGAGGCGCTTAGAAATCAGCCTAAGCTGAAATTGAACTAGTCGATTATTTTGTTCGCGGAGCTGGCCTCACGTTTCAGGTTAGCGTGGAGCTCTAGAAGATTCATGAGAGTCTGTATGTCGTCAAAATCATCGTCGCCGAGAGAAGGCTTTGGTTCTCCCTTGGACGGTCTCGGCATACAGTGACCGATGGACGTCTAGGTAGGTTCTGTTAACTTATCGTTTGATAAGTAACTTGCTCTCATCGACTCCGGGGATTACCGTCGTCGGGTTCCTCTTCACTGCTTCACCTGAGAGCGCTTCCGCCTCAGAAGCATGAATGCTTCATTTTGGCCTGGAACGGTCGAACCTCAACCGCCTCAGAATAAGCCCATGCAGGCCTGTCACGGTTTGTTAGCCTACGTCACACCTGTAACTATCCTTTCATGGTGTAGAGACCAGTGGACGGTTCTTGCACGGGTGCCCATTCACGACGACGGAAAGACTACTAGGGGACCATACGGGTTAGGGTGTAGAAGTGGGTGAAACTGAAAACCGTCCATCCATCGACAAGTTAACAGAGCCTCTAGGTATAAGTGTTATCAACTCGAGCGCTTGCTAACTCTTACCGGTGTTGAAACATGGGCAAGCCTCGACAAACCAAGAAGCCTAAGAAAAAGAAAGAAGCATAGTCGCGGAATCACTTGATTATGGGCGGCAGAGGCGGTTTTCTAACTCGAACCGCAATGAATACTAGAAACACCGCGACGCCGAATATCGCAACGAGGACGATTCCCGAGACGACTGGTTGGCTAATCTGGCCACCTGTAGACAGCTTGAGTGTGTAATTCGGGTTGGAAGATGCGTCTAGGGAATAGCTCTGAAAGTCCTGGCCTTGATAGACAATATGAGCCGTGTACGGTCCAATTGGCACGCGGCCTAGCTGCACGTTTCCCTGACTGTCCGTTGTGAAGGACCTAGTGGTGGCATTAACGTCGAAAGTTACAGTCACGTTCACTCCCGAGAGGGGCCGGTCTTGACTGTCAACGATGCGGAGAATAGCCAAGTAGGCCTTCAGAGCCACTGTCTTAGTAGTGCCTGCTTGAGTTAGGTCGATTGTGGTCGAGCCTACGACCGCCTGACTCGCTCCCTCCCACGTGGCATCTGCAACCGTCCAGATCCCGGCCGTGAGCCACTGGTTGGCGTAGGTGGAAAGTCTAATGGCTGTTTGTCCGTTGGAAATGATGACCGAGGAAGGTGGGTTAACGGCCTGGCCTGACGCATCTGTGAACGTGAGTGTCAGAGCGAACTGCTTGTCAAACTGAGCCATGAAGGGGCCGTTTTCCGACGATGTGTAGTTGGCGACCATCTGCGGCGTAGTCATGCTGACCGTCGTGCTCCATTGAACGGGGTAGCCGTTGTGTACCCAGTTCCACTGCTTGAAGACGTAGCGCGCTCCCAAGGAGGGAACATTGAGGGTTGTGTTCATCAATTGAATTGTGTGAGTTGTGTTGTAGGGAAAAACTAGTGTCTGGTTCAACGTGTAATATGCACCACCATCAACCCTGACCATCACGGTAGCCTCGGCAGAAGGGATGTTTGCATCAGCCTCGAGGCATGATGGAGCGCATGGTGCCGCCCGAACATTTGTCACGAACAAGGGTGCGAGAGTGGCCGATAGGACAGAAGCGAGTACTAGCAATGCCAGCTTTGGTTTCAAAGAGGGGTCTCCCTCGTCGGTGGGGAGGCTGTGAGCAGCCGAGGCTTAGAAGGTCTTGAACCTCTGACGGGCGCGACCGAGTATCGCCCATCTTAAGACCACTATCCGACACGAGCGTCTTCATGAGGAGTTAGCCCTCATGGCCGAGAAAGAATCCGCCTTTCAGCTTGCGAGGCTACTAGCTGTTTTGGGAGGAGCTGTTGTCATACTCTGGGGAATTCTGAGATTCACAAGCCTGATCGAGAGGGGAAATGTGCCATCCCTTGATTTTGCCGCAACTGTAGCCGTGTACGGCGTACTGGGCGTGGCGTTAGGATTGATCAGTGTTGCCGGGTCGAAGTTTGTGAAGAACATTGCTTGGTCCATTGTCCTCATTGTGGTTGGAGTCTTGGCCTTCTCTCTCGGAGTGGGATTTCCGTGGTATATGGGACCGGTGCTTGTAGTACTGTCTGGTCTCGCGGGGATTGTCGGCAAATTAGTCTAGCTGCGACCGCTATAGAAAGCAACATATGCACGTGTTACGCTTAGAGCGTTGTTTCAACATGGAGCTTGGCGAACTCGAAGCGGCGGTCATAGGGAGCGTCATTCGGCTTGGAAAGGCCTCTGCCCGGCAAGTCGCAGACCACTTAGAACCCTCTCGTGGACTTGCTTATACCACGATTAGTACCACGCTTGACCGTTTGTTCAAAAAAGGCGTGTTGACACGGGATGAGGCAGTTGGGCGTGGAGGGTCCCGGTATATCTATCGTCTCCACTCGGAGGATAAGGTGAAGGGACGAATCGTCAAAGGATTCGTGGACAGGCTCGTCACAGCCTTCGGGCCCAGCGTCATTTCTACACTGCACGACTACATGGATGAGATACCCCAGGACCAGTTGAAGCGGCTCGAGGAAAAGGTCCGGAAGGAAAGCGCACCACGTCAATCCTGACAGTCTACACCCGATACTTTCTCTGGACGCCTACGCTAGAACTGATAGCCGGCAGCCTCGCGATTATGTTAGTCGGCTATGTCTTCTACCGTCGAAACCTAGCTTCCCCTGGCAAGCGGTCGAAAGCATTGTACTCGATGCTGTTCTCATCGATATTCTTCTGGTCCGTACTTGGTACCAGTCTGGTCTTGTGCACCGCAATGTTGGACGCGTATGACGTCAATCCGAGATTCGTGGTGAGAATGGTTTTTGGAGGCTCGATTCTCTCCTCACTCGCGATCTCGGGCCTCATGGCTTTTCTGGCCCGGAGGTTCGCGGTCCCACGAATGTTGCGTGGAATGACAGCGGGACCTCTAGCCTCTTCTCGTCTCGACGGAATTTTTTCTGCATTGTCCGCAAGAATGGATGTGCGAGCTGACTTGATGGAGGCGAGTGTCGGCAATGCCTTTTCTGTCGGCAACGCTGGAAAGAACGTGGTTGCTGTTTCTCCCGTCATCGTTGAATCATTGTCGGTCGAGGAAGCTGAGGCAGTGTTGGCCCATGAGCTGTCTCACCTGAAAAATAATGACTCATTGGAGAAGGGTCTCGCGAGAATGGCCCGGCTGGCGTTTCCGTTTGACCCTGTGCTGAGACTGCTGGAGCCTGCAGTGCATCGAGAGAGAGAGCTGCTGGCTGATCTGTCTTCTGTCAAATATACCGGGAGACCCTTGGCCCTGGCTTCAGCCCTCATCAAGGTGCACTCCGGACCATCAACGGGATTGAATGGGGGCGGAGCGGGGTATTTCATTGGAAGCGGAAAACGGGGCCTTCTGAGCCTCTACCCGGACCTGCAGAAACGAGTGGAGATGCTTCTCGACATGGCGAGGCATATGCGTCCCGAGCAAAAAGTAGCCGTTCCGGCATAGCATAACAGGCGCAGTTTTCTTTTATAAGTATGAGCATCGTTCAGAGCACACGACCGTGACAGTCCAGATTCAGAAGCTGAAAATGCTCATCAATGGCGAGTGGCTGGAAAGCTCGACAGGCGCCACCACCAGTATCGTGGACCCGTCGAACAACGAGCCAGTGGCCGACGTTCCTCGTGGGTCGAAACAGGAAGCCCGAGCGGCCGTAGAGGCCGCGCACGAAGCACTCGCTTCGCCCGAGTGGAGGGACATGGATTCGGCGAAGAGGGGAAGAATTCTCACCAAGCTTTCGACTCTTGTCCGGGAGAACATAGACGAGATGGCGCGGCTGGAAACGTTGAGCCAGGGAAAGACTCTGAAGGAGTCGAAAGGAGATGTGGCCTGGGCGGCGCGTGCGTTTGAGTATTTTGCAGGGCTGGCTGACAAGATTGAGGGCGAAACGATTCCTGTGCCTCCGAAGCGCCTGGACTATACGCTGAAAGAGCCTCTGGGCGTAACCGTTCATATTGTGCCGTGGAACTATCCGATTGCTATTGCAGCGAGAAGCTGGGCCCCAGCGCTTGCTGCAGGGAACACAGTTGTGGTAAAACCATCTGAAACCACTCCGCTAACCGCTTTGAAGCTGGGAGAACTCTCTGTCAAGGCGGGAGTTCCCAAGGGCGTTGTGAATGTTGTAACAGGGTCCGGAGCTGAGGTCGGCTCGGCACTTGTCTCGGACCGGAAGGTTGATGGGATAATTTTCACAGGCTCCTCAGAGACCGGCAGGCAAGTGATGGAGGCAGCGGCGAAGAATGTGACCCATGTCCTGCTGGAGTTGGGCGGGAAGAACCCTCATATTGTATTTCCCGACGCTGACCTCGGAAGGGCGGTCCGTTATGTGAAGGACGGCATTTTCACGAACGCTGGCCAAATGTGCTGGGCGGGCTCGAGAGCATTCATTCACGAATCCGTGTACGACGGTTTTGTCAAGGACTTAGTGGCGAAGACCAAGACGATGAGGCTTGGACCTGGAATGGAGGAGTCCAGCGAGATGGGACCTGTGGTGTCAAGGTCACGTCAGGAGACGATTCTTGGCTATGTGAAGGATGGAATTCAGGAGGGCGCGAAGCTCATGTGCGGGGGTAACCAGCCGGCTGAGCCGCGACTGCGGAGCGGCAATTTCGTGGAACCAACCATATTCGAGGAGGTCACGGGAGAGATGAAAATTGGTTGCGAAGAGATCTTTGGTCCGGTCCTCAGCATCACAAAGTTTCGAACCACGGACGAGGTTGTGAGCATGGCCAACGAGACCGAATATGGATTGTATGCTGGTGTTTGGACCAAGGACTTGAAGACCGCGCACGATATGGCCTCAAGGCTTCAGGCAGGGGTCGTGACAATTAACGAATTCTTGATCACGTTCCCGTCGACTCCGTTTGGAGGCTACAAGGAGAGTGGGATCGGCCACGAGAACGGTATCGAAACGCTGCGGCACTATACGCGAACGAAGAATGTCTCGGTGAACCTCAACTAGCCCGGCCCTCTGCAACTAATGAAGCGATTGGACTCCTTAGCGAGCTAGGAACTTGTCTGCAAAACACTCGGCTAAAGCTCTTCCAGCAAGTAGTACGTATGGTCCACGGTCGGTGTCGTGGGCCTGAGGACCATCTGTCTTCCGGGTTTGAGCATGTCTCTGCTTATCTTTCCGCTAATCGGCGCGAAGACTCTGAAGCCGCCTTTGAGTTCTGCTACTCCCAGGAAGTAGGGTGTGTCAGACTGGAATTGGGGAGGGGCGAAATGGACCTCGGTAAAGGTGACGAGGCGACAGGTCCCGTCGATGGTGGTCCATTCGGTGATGTTGCTTTTGCAGTTGGGACAGTCCGCTCGTGGGGGGAACCATGTTCGCTTGCATTTCTGGCAAACGGTTGCGGGTAGCTGGTTTTTCTTGAGATAGGAGAGCATAGGCGTTATTTTTGTTTGGGAGACGTAGCCTTCTTTGCCGAATTTTTCGAAACCCATTTGTGTCTATGCCTTCAAGACTGTGACGCAGCCGTACATGCCTATGCCGCCAATGTTCTGGGCAAGTCCCACCTTAGCTCCGTCGACCTGGCTTTTCCCGGCTTCTCCGCGGATCTGATGAACGAGAGTTGCGATTTGTGAAGCGCCTGTTGCGCCTACAGGATGTCCTTTTGCAATTAGCCCCCCGTCCACGTTGACGGGAGTTTTTCCACCTAGCTCTGTTTCATGGTCTTTGAGCAGTTTTGCTCCTTTTCCTGGTTTGGCGAAGCCGAGGTCTTCGTAGTTGAGAATCTCTGTGATGGAGAAAGAATCATGCACCTCTGCCACGTCCACATCTTCGGGTCTGATCCGGGCCATTTCATACGCTGTTCTCGCGGCTTTTTTCGAAACTTCGAAGCTTGTCAGTGGGCCATTCCTCCCGGCGAGGCTCATTGGGCTGGATGCAAGTCCGAGCCCGGCCACCCAGACGGGTCTGTCGGATAGTTTCCTCGCCTTCTCCCCATTTGCAACGATAAGGCAGGCTGCACCATCGGCGTTTGCGCAGCAGTCGAATAGTTTCAGAGGGTATGATACCATTCTGGAGTTGAGAACGTCTTCGAGGAGGATGGGTTTCTGGAACATTGCGTCGGGGTTCTTGGCCCCATAGGCCCTGTTCTTCACCGAGACCCGGGCCATGTCTTCCTCTGTTGTCCCATATCTTGACATGTGTGCCGTGGCGTACATTGCATAGTATGCGGGCATTGTTGTTCCGAAGGGTGACTCCCACATGACGTCGCCTGCCCTTCCCATCAACTCTTGAATCTCCTCGTTGGGAAGCTCGGTCATTTTCTGCACGCCGACGACGGCGACTATGTCGTGTAGCTTGGATGAGATGAGGGCCGAGGCCGTTCTTAGGCCCACTGCGCTTGAGGCGCAGGCTGCCTCTACATTGAAGGTGGGTTTAGGGTTCAGCCCTAGGTACTCGTTTATGACTCCTGCTGGCGACCTTTGCTTGTCGTAATGGGTCGCCGAACAGACTAGTGAGGCATCAATAGTTTTGGATTCTATCTCCGCGTCTCCTAGCGCGGCGCGGTAGGCTTCGAAGGCGAGCTCTCTCAGTGAGGCGTCTGACCTTTTGCCGAACTTGGAATGGCCGACTCCGATTATCGCCACTTTGCCCATGAGCTGGATCTACTGCAGGGAGTGCTCGTGGGCTTAGAAGAAGGTTACTTGGAGATGTTGGGCTCGGGTTGCTACATTGCTTCTTTTGATTCGGCGTAGAGGAATGTTATTCCGCCGGTTGCCATCTTGAACCCGTGTTTTCCGGACTCGCGGCCTTGTTGTGAGTCGATCGCTTTTTTCAGAGCGTCCATGTTCTCGAATTCCAGTTCTACAACTTGGTAGTAGACCGGTTCTCCCCTCGGTGCTGCAACCACCTTGTGCACGGTGAACTTTCGTAGCCCAGGCATCTGTTTAGCCAGTGGGACGTGTTCTTTCCAGTATTTTTCGTCGAATGCAGCAGGGTCTATTGGCTTCCCGTAGAGGACGATTATCTTGGCGGTCATTCACTCGCCTCTAGAACGTTGTCGCAATGGTTTCGTTCTTCTTGACTTGTACATCGACTCCCTCAACGCCTATTTCTGGGATCGCGGGAATCTCTATGCCCATTTCCTCGACCTCACCACGCTTCTTTTCGATGGCTTCTCTCCAGAATTTGACCTTCTCCTCAAGCGTGAGGACTCCTAAGCCAGCGTCGCGGGCGATGTTCTCCATCTCTTGGTCTATTCTGTCAAAGTCTGAGGGGAGTCTCCAGAAGTCAGGCTTTGGACGGTAGAGTAAAGGTGAGAGGAAGATGAAGCCCTGTTTCATTTGACGTGTAATCCTGAGCTTTTGTTCTATGTCAAAATTCTCCGCCATTGCTCTCAGAAGGGCCATGGTGGCGACCAGGTGGCGTGTCTCGTCTCTGGTTATGTTCTGGAAGGCTTGACGGTAGATTTCCAGCTTGCTCGTCTGTCGCATGGCGTTGAAGATGGTCTCGGCGCCTATCTCGGCGAAGAAGAAGCCTGCGAATATCATCTCGGGAGGGAGTGTGTCCCAGGCCTTCACGAAGCCGCTCCAGTATCGTTTGCCCTCTTCGTATAGGGATTCGATTCCCTTGATGGCATCCTTCTCAAAGCCCGACTGGGGCTTGTACCCGTAGGGAAAGTTGGGGCAGAGCTTCTCGCAGGCCCTTCTGCAAACTTCGTCGTGGCGGCATTCGTCGTAGGTGATCGAGGCGAGCATCTTCTTCGTCGGGTCTTCATAGTTCAGCTCTGCCGCGCGTACTGCCCCGAAGCCGAAAGCGCCGATTCCAGATTTCTCAAAGAGTGCGAGTTTTGCCATCCAGTAGGCTTGGGCTATTCTCGGTTTGGGGTCGAAGTTCTTAGCGTCTAGTTCGTCCCAGGGAAACTGGGTTGGGTTCCAGTTTTGGGAGAAGGATAGTTCGAACGCTTTGAGCATCTGTTGGGTCTTGATGGTCCAGTTCCCGGGGAAAATGTTGAGACTGGTCGAGGGACCCTTGCTCTTGTCTGGGGATGGCATGCGTACCATTTTGGAATGAGGCGTCGCGCTAGTTAAGTTTGAATCCTATAGGGTTAGGCCCCGGAGAACTTTGGCTTGCGTTTTTCGAGAAACGCCTTGACAGCCTCGAGATGGTCGCTGGTTCGCCCTGCAATGTCTTGATGTTGAGCCTCGTATTCTAGTGCTTCTGGGAGTTCGAGGATGGAAACTCGGTTTACGATTCGTTTTGAGAGACCTAAGGCTCTGGTGGGTCCTGATGCAAGTTGAGAGGCTAGTTCATCAACTGTCTTGTCAAGGTCGCTTGAAGGCACGACCTTGTTGACGAGCCCGAGTTGTTCGGCTTCTCGGGCGGGCAGGGTTCGGCCCGTCATGATCAGTTCGAGTGCCCGTCCGGGGCCTACGAGTCCGGTGAGGAAGTAGCTGCTTCCAGAATCGGGTACCAAGCCTATTCCGATGAACGCTTGTTTGAGGCCCGCCTCCTCTGAGGCTATTCGGATATCGCAAGCGAGGGCCAGGCTTGCCCCGCTTCCCGCCGCGATGCCGTTCAGTCGGGCGACTACTGGTTTTTCCATACTGCGGAGCCTGAGGATTATCGGATGGTACTTTTTTCGCAGGTGCTCTCCGAGTGAGGGGTGAGACCCCGTGGAGCCGTATCTCTCTTTGAGACCTGATACGTCCTCGCCGGCGGAGAAGGCTCTGCCTGCTCCTGTGATTACTAGGCATCGTGTTTTCTCGTCTCTGTCCGCTTCTTTGAGCGCCGCGTTGAGCTCCTCCCCCATGGTCTCGTTGATAGCGTTGAGGGCGTCGGGTCGGTTGAGAGTAATGCGTTCAACGTCATTCTTCTTCTCAACGATGAGTGTTTCGTAACCCATCTTGTCATCGTCCTTTGAAATGGGGCGGCCGCTTCTCGGTGAAGGCTTTCATTCCTTCTTTCATGTCTTCGGTGGAGAATAGTAGGTAGAAGTTTCTTCTCTCGTATTGTAGTCCTTCTTCCAGGGGTGTGTCGAAGGCTTTGAGCACTGCTTCTTTGGCGAGGCGAACTGCGACTGGGGCTTTTTGGGAAATCTGCATTGCCAGTTTCTTCGCTTCTTGGAGGTAGGCCTCTACGGGGACGACTTTGTTGACCAGGCCATGCTTCTCCGCTTCGCGTGCTGTGATGGGTTGGCCGGTTAGAATCATTTCCATCGAGCGGAATTTTCCGATGGTTCGAGTCAAACGCTGCGTCCCGCCTGCGCCTGGCATTATTCCGATATTGATTTCGGGTTGGCCGAACTTGGCGGTTTCGGATGCGATTATGATGTCGCAGTTCATCGCGAGTTCGCAGCCGCCTCCGTAGGCGTAGCCGCTGACGGCTCCGACGATGGGTTTGGCTGTTCTCTTGAGTCTGTCCCAGAGGGCGAACTGGTTTCGCTCGATTAGACTGACGGGAGTTGCCTCGGACAGTTCTTTGATGTCTGCTCCTGCGGAGAAGGCCTCGTCGCTTCCCGTTAGCAGCGTTGCTTTGATTGTTTCATCTTTATCGAATTTTTCTAGTGCATCGACGATTTCGCGGAGAACGTCGAAGGAAAGTGCGTTGAGGACCTTCGGACGGTTGAGGCGGATTATGCCCACAGGAGGCTCGGTTTCCACGAGAATGTGTTCGTAGGGCAACGACGGTCTAGCTTATCGTGACGCTCGAAACTGTATAAAGCGTTGGACTAAGGCGGCTCTGTTCGCGGTTCGATTCTGAAGAACTGGTAGTATCCGCCCTTGCTTCCTCGCCTTTTCGACGGGTCTCCCAAGTAGCCTTGGTTGACCATTTCCCGAAGCGCTTTTGACGGGAGCCATTTTTGGTCCCCGGTAGCATGGAACAGTGACTCTAGGTTTCTCAACCGCGTGTCAAGACCTACTAAATCTGCGGTCTGGAAGGGTCCCATCGGGTGACCGTAGCCCAGTTTCATTGCATTGTCGATATCGTTGATACTGGCGATTTCATCTTCTAGAAGCCTAGACGCCTCCTGGAACAGAGTCAAGCCCAGCCTATTTGCGATGAATCCCGGTTCATCCTTTGCGAGTATCGGGGTCTTGCCAATCAGTTTGATGATCTCGAGGCCCCGTTGGATGGTCTCTGGCGCGGTCTCGCGTGAATGGATGACTTCGACCAGTTTCGTGGCCTGGGCTGGATTGAAGAAATGCATTCCTAGGACCCGTTCCTTTCGTTTGACTTTCGCAGCTATCTTGGTGAGGGTTAGAGTGGACGTGTTTGATGCGAGCAAGGCGGTTGGCGGTGCAGACGAGTCTATTTCCTGGAAGACTCTTTGCTTTAGATCAGGGTCTTCGTAGACTGCTTCTATCACAAGGTCGGCATGTGCGCAAGCATCTTTCAGATGGACCACGGTCTTAATTCTCGAAAGGACTGTTGACGAATCTGTGGTGGAGAGTTTTCCTCTGGCAACGGCGGCTTTGAGTCCGTAGGGTCCGTTTTCTATCTCATCCATGCCCAGTCCAAGCGATTCATGGTTCTCATCCGTGACCGACACTTCGTTTTCGTGTTGGGCGAAGACTTGGGCGATTTGCCTGCCCATCATTCCAAAGCCGACGATTCCGACTTTCAACAGTTGTTGCCTCTAGGCTTTTCCTCGTTTTCTGGCCAAGCGAAGCCGTACTTCTCGTCGTTGCTTTCCCTCAAGCCATCTTCGTTTTTCTTCCTTGGTATGAGGATTGACTTCTGGGATTTCAGTGGGTTCGCCTTCGTCGTCCAGCGCGACGTATGTGACGTATGAGGACCCTGTGTGGGAGGTCTTGCCGGTCTTCAGATCCTCGGCTTCGATTCTGACCCCTACTTCCATAGAGGTCCGACCGGTGTAGTTGACCGAGGATTTGAGGATTAGGAGGTCTCCGACGAATACCCGGTGATAGAAGTCCATCTTGTCAATGCTCGCGGACACGACCGTTTGCCTAGCATGTCTCATTGCGGCCACGGCCGCTGCGGTGTCGACGAGCTTGAGGATTGTTCCTCCGTGGACGAACCCCATTGGGTTGGCATCACTGGGGAGCATCTGCATTGACAAGATGCTCCTCGACGCGCTTACCGGCTTTGACTGCCTCATTATCAGTCTGCTCTCGGAGCACCCTGTTCAATCTTCTTGAGAACTTTGCTCTTTCCCTTGCGTGTGAACATCTTGTCGGTCTGCGACCACATGGAATCTATCCACCACGTAGCTCCTGCTTTCGCAAACTGGGAGGCTTGCTTCAGAGCGCTGGTAGTGTTATCGGCCTCAACCACTATGTCGAACCGTTTCTTCACAGAACGTTTTGTCCGCACGAATTCGGCAACCTTTCGAACGTCCTCAACGCCGGGCCTTGCGAAGGACCCGTCAGATTGGGCTATGGTGGGCAGGATTCCATCGTATCTGAGGGCACGCCCCATAGACTTGGCTTTGGGCCATGCTCCAACGATCCAGATTGGTATTCTCGGCTTTTGGACTGGCGGTGGAGGAAGCATAAACTTTGTTTCTCGTACCCGGTAATGTTTGCCTGAATAGTTGAAAGGCTGGCCATGCCATAGGCCAGTGACGATTTCCAGACTCTCGTCCACGAGTTCCGCACGCGTCTTCCGGTCAGTCTCCTCTCCAAACTGCTTGAAACCCGTGTCGATCGAGCCCAAACCGACGGAAATGATGACCCTCCCTTTCGACAACCGGTCTAGTGTTAGCGCTTCGCTAGCAAGCTTCCAGGGTCGCATGCGTGATAGCGGGGATATCATCGTTCCGAGACGGATCTTCTTAGTTCGTACTGCCGCCACGGCGAGTGTGACCCAGGCGTCGATTCCCCACACTGGTTCCCAGACGAAGAGTCCGTCCCAGCCGGCGTTCTCTGCGGCACTGGCCATGTCGCCTCCAGTTTGAGCATCGCCTCCCGGAAGGACGAAGCCGCACTTCATGCCCGGCTCAGGGGGCTTTTGGGGTATTTGACGGTAAGATCTATGTCGTGCTGGTGGAACCGGAAGCGCAGTTTGAAACTGGCTGTCGGCAGCGACGAGAGGACACTTCTGGCTGACTTTGTGGGAGGCCATCTCAGGAAGGAGGGCCATCAGCTCGAGCTGGTCGGACCGCTCAAGGGCGACCGGCTGGGTGGCCTGATGTGGGTGAAGAGGTTGCTCTCGAGGTTAGCTCCGTGAAGAGCGGACAGGGAGTTCTTTTCTGCTGGACAGGGACCGGTGTCAGCATAGCTGCGAACAAAGTCCCAGGCTCCGTGCTGCACTCTGCCATGACGCTGAAACCGCTGAGGGAGCGCGCCTCTGGGACGACGCCAACGTCTTGGCGATGAGTCTGCGAAGCATGTCACAAGCCGTTGCAAGGGAAATTCTCACAGCCTGGTTTTCGACAGAACCAGCTACGACGGGCATCGATGCTGAGCTAATCGAACGCGCGAAAAGATTGGCCTCCAAGTACTGTAGGTCCTAGCCTGACGTTCTGAGGCGACTTGGGAGCTCTTCTTCAAACTAGGGCAATTGTCTTCCTTCTGCCTTGTCGAACTCGCTGTGTGACTCCCGCAACCACGCTTGCTCCTGCCAAAATGGCCAGCCAATATCCCACCGCGCTCGTGACGACGAGGACCGCACAAGTATTCGTTGCACAGGCTACGGTGTTCTGGCTCTTAGCGTACAGTTTGCCCTCGACTACCCCCGAACCCCAGAAAATAGCCAAGCCAGCGATAGTGATGGTGGCGCGTCCGCGGAGGCCTATTTTGGGTATTCTTGATGGTTTCGGAAGACCGACGAGGTGCGGGTTCTTCAACTCATCAATTCTCTCACTGATGCTTGGACTCCAGTACGCGAGAAATCGTGCCCGGCGCGTTGACGGTGTTGCTCTTGGGTCGAGGGTTTTCATCTTTTCAAGAACCTGAGAGATAGACTCCGTACCGAACCGGTTGGCAAGGCTCCTGTCCAATTCAAATTCCCACTTTCTCAGAGCTCCTCGCGCCCAGAGCGCGAAAAGTAGGAGTGCAGGACTCCAAGCTAGGAAAAACAGGAAGCGGACCCCACGCTCTCCCGACAATCGTTGGGACGAGGAATAGCAGAGGGATGAATGCGCCAAAGAGAGCTAGGAGCATCTTTCCGAGTAGTTTGCTCATTCTTCCCGAGTTGTAGGCCTTGAACCTCAACAGGTGCATAGCGATGAGGAGTCTCCACTCGTCGAGCAACAGTTTTCCTTTCAGGTATTCCGGTAGCATGAGTTCGGCTTCGGGGAGGGGCCCTGGAAAGGCGAGTACTCCTCTGGAGAAGATTACCGGTTTTGATATCATCCAGCCCCAGCCGGGTTTGTCGAATCTGCCCCAGACAATCTGCTTGTACCAGAACAAGACTTGGAGCTGTGCTGATAGTACTCGTGTTATCTGTAGGAGCGAGTCGTCTTCTGGGCTGGGGTCTGTCCTGATTCGCTCGAACCAGCTTAGTCGGCGTAGTTTTTCCAAATGTCGATCCTATACCTTTCCCCATCCATCGTAATACACTTAGTGGAAGGACTAGCTGAGAAACGCGTGAGTCGGAGTACGAGTAATCCGTGACTTGTCCCGGCCCAGAGGCCGGGCATATCAAACGCCGCTGGGTTTTTGAGAGAGCCTCTAGTCAGAGGGTGGTGTCAGTAAATGGAGCAAACGAAGACTCTGAACCCTGACCTGGTCCGCGAGTTCGTCATCGCCGGCCACGGCAACTTGGAACGTGTGAAACAGCTGTTAGCTGAAAGCCCAGAATTGCTTAACGCGGCGTACCCGTGGAAGGAAGATGACAGGGAAACTGCCATTCAGGCCGCGGCGCAGGTCGGAAGTGCTTCAGTTGCAGAGTTTCTATTAGCGAAGGGAGCGCCGCTTGACATTTGCACCGCTGCGATGCTTGGTAGAAAGGACCAGGTCGAGAAGTTCTTGGCGCAAGACCCGGCTAAGATTCACGCTAAGGGTGCCCATGGCATTCCGCTTCTCACTCATGCCGGCTTTGGACGTAATCTGGAACTAGTCGAGTTTCTGATCGCACGTGGGGCGACAGTTGGTCTGTCACCGGCATTGCATAATGCGGTGAGTCGAGACGACACCTGGATTGTGACCTGGCTGCTTGAGAACACCAGGCCGGACTTGGCCTGGAAGAACTTTCAAGGCAAGACCGCGCTAAAGCTTGCTGAGGAGCGTCAGAATAGCGAAATGACCAAGTTGCTTCGAGAGCACGGAGCCCGCGAATAGATTCCTTCTTCTCCGAGAAACGTGTCTTCATCAAAACTGAGTCTTAACTACACAGCGGTCTCGGGCGACTCCGTGCCAGCCGTCAAGGCGTATCTCCCGATTAGGGGATCGCGATCTTCTATGAGACATGGGGGGATGGCGAACCTTTGTTATTGCTGCACGGAGGCTTTGGGACTGTCGAGGACTTCTCCTCACAGATTCCAAAACTGGCGAAACACTTCAAAGTAGTTGCCTTCGAACGGCCAGGGCACGGACAACAAGGAACCCTTCAGTTTCGTCACCATGTCAGAGTACATAATCGATTTCATCGAAGCGCTGGGGCTTGGGGCGACGAACCTCGTCGGGTGGAGCGATGGGGCAATCATCGCCCCTTCTTCTCTCCATTTCTCGACCAGATCCGGTCAAGCGCATGGTTTGCGTGAGTGGGATGTTCGATACCAGTTCTCAGTCTGTCCAAGTTCTGGACTGGATTAGGTCGGCGACGCCGTAGTCCTTTAGGAAAGGCCAGGCGATGTTGGTGAAGCACTATGACGACGTAACGCCTGATGGCGCCGCTCACTTCCCGGTTGTCTTTGAGAAGACGATGAAAATGTGGTTCAACGAACCCCACATTCGAAGGGAACAGCTTGCGAAGATCAGTGCTCCTACGTTGGTAATGGTCGCGGACAGAGACGCGGTTACTCCGGAGCACACGCTGGAGTTGTTCCGGTCGATCAAGGGGGCGAAATTGGGCGTCATTCCCGGAACTACGCATTTCCTGTTGTCAGAGAAGCCGGCTGCCACTAGCCGAATGATTTTGGAGTTCCTGCTCGAGGACGCTACTTGATATGATTCAGGTAACCTACTTGGTAGTCTACTACTACTAACTTTATATCTAATACTGGATTAGTTCCTTCTAAATGATGCACAATCAGAATCTCGAGCTGGGAGGCTACTAGTGCAGGTCGGGATAGATAGTTTCGCAGCCGCATACACCGACACGAGCCTCGCGGTCAGCCCGTCCGACCGTCTCCGCGAAATGCTCGAGGAGATCGAATATGCCGACAAGATTGGGCTGGACGTATACGGAATAGGCGAGCACCACCGCAAGGACTACCTCGACTCGGCCCCCGCAATTATCCTCGGGGCGGCAGCAGCCCGAACACACCGCATACGTCTCACCAGTGCCGTAACAGTACTGAGCGCAGCCGACCCCGTGAGAGTGTTTCAGAACTTCGCGACACTTGATCTTCTCTCGCAAGGTAGGGCGGAGATGGTTGTCGGCCGAGGCTCGTTCATCGAAGCCTTCCCACTCTTCGGCTATCGACTGGAGGACTACGACTCGCTCTTCGCAGAAAAACTCGAGCTACTCCTGAAGATCCGCGACAATGAGCACGTTCGTTGGTCAGGCGAACACCGCCCTGCTCTAACTGGGCAAGGAGTCTATCCTCGGCCAATACAGAACCCTTTCCCGATATGGGTAGGAGTGGGCGGAACCCCGCAATCGTTCGCCCGCGCCGGCGTACTCGGACTTCCCCTAATGGTCGCAATAATCGGCGGCGAAACACGACGCTTTCGGCCGCTTCTCGACCTCTACCATGAAGCTGGAAGAAGAGCTGGACACTCCACTAGATTGAAGGTAGGCATGCATTCCCTAGGCTACGTGGCGGATACGACGAAGGAGGCTGCTGACGATTTCTATCCAGGGTACGCAAAGGCAGTGACCGATGTGGGGAGGGAGCGCGGATGGCCCGCAGTTACCCGTGCCAGCTTCGACGCACAACGAGGTCCACAAGGCGCCCTAATCCTCGGCGACCCGGACGAGGTAGTAGAGAAAATTATTCGGCACAGCAAGGCGCTAGGAGGCATCTCCCGCATCACCTTTCAAATGAACGCAGCATCCCTACCTCATGCGAAACTCATGCGAGCTATCGAACTGATTGGCACCCGAGTATCGCCCGCACTTCGCGAGCAGCTCGGGGACGACCGAAGTGATGGTTAACTGTCTCACCCTCGAACCTGAGTAATACTCAGAAGGATTTGCTAGGAGAATTCGGCCCTACAACGGCCTGAGATCACCAATGGTAGCCCGCTTGGAGTTGTTCGTCGGTCATCGCTGGAGCGTTTCTTAAGCCCTGGGTAATCTTGTGCTGTTCCAGCTTATTGGCGAGAGTCGCGACAATCAATAGGCACATTCTTCTTTCTCAGGCATCGCTAGGACAGGTCGATGGTTGCTTGATTGTAGGGGTAGGACAGTTGAGCTTGTTGGATAATCCTGCTTGGAATGCTCTGTCAACCAGCCACGCTTCTTTTGCTGAGGGGAATCAGCTCGCCAAACGATACCCCGTTGATGTCTCTCCGCTTGCCGCGACGCGCGATCAATCTGCAGAGTCCTATCATTCACTTGCCCAGCTGCTAGGTCCCGCAGGAACGACCGAACTCGCTCTTGTCGCGGTGCCTGATTTGCCCGCTGGCTGGACCGTTGCTCGCGTGGTGCCTTGCTTCCAGATGGTGTGGAACGGCCCGGTGCCCCCGCCAGTGGAACATAGCGTTGAGGATCTGAACACTTCACACGTTGATGAGATGCTCGCGCTCGCGGAGTTGACCAAACTCGACGCTTTCCGCAGACGGTCGCCTGAGCTGGGAGCATATCTCGGAATTAGGGAAGCGGGTCAACTCGTGGCAATGGCGGGGGAGGAACTCCGGCTCCTCGGATATTCTGAGATCGGTAGTGTCTGCACACGCCCCGACCGTCGCGGCCGCGGATACGCCGGCTCACTTATCTCAACACTCATCCAGAGGATTACGAAGAGAGACGAGATTCCTTTCCTTCATGTCCGCACCGAGAATGTTGGAGCAATCCGTGTATATGAGAAACTGGGCTTCCAGACTAGGTGCATCATAAATTTCGTTTTGGTGAAAAGGGAGTAGTCTAGAGCACTCGAGCTTGGAGCTTCGGGAGCTTCGGCCGCGCTCCCTTGTGCCCAGCGAGGCCCGCCACTAGGGGTACGCCCAGGCGGTTTGGTCTATCCTGTTCACAACTGCTGTTGGTTATCGCAAAATATTGCCAAGTATATCCTGCGAATGAGACACTTTATCTTCATCTCAAGCGGTGAATATGAAGGAAGTGCGGGAGACTCGACGTCAACACAAGAATCTCCCGTTTCTTGAAGTCATCTTGACTGTCTTGAGGGCCTCGGAGATCCAAGAACACCAATGACGGATCATGAGACTGCGGAAATCGCTGAGCTGGAGCAGGATTGGGAGTCGGCACGCTGGAACGGGCTTATCCGCCCCTATGCGGCCAAGGATGTCTATAGGCTACGGGGCTCCATTCGACTCGAATACTCCCATGCATCGATAGCCGCGAAAAAGCTCTGGAACATGATTCAGAACGAAGGATACATTCCCGCTCTGGGTGCCATGACAGGAAACCAGGCAGTACAAATCGTCCAGGCAGGTTTACGCTCCATCTATTTGAGTGGCTGGCAGGTTGCCGCTGATGCAAATCTTGCAGGGGAAACGTATCCGGACCTGAGCCTTTACCCTGCGAACAGTGTTCCCCAGCTTGTTAGGAGGCTCAACAAGGCTCTTCAGAGGGCAGACCAGATCCAGCATTCTCAGGGCAAGACTGGCATCGACTGGTTTGTTCCTATTGTTGCAGATGCTGAAGCGGGTTTTGGCGGGCCTCTCAACGTGTTTGAATTGATGAAGGAGATGATAGAGGCTGGCGCAGGGGGGGTCCACTTCGAGGACCAACTTGCCTCCGAAAAGAAATGTGGACATCTGGGGGGAAAGGTCTTGGTTCCCACAAGCCAGTTCATCAGAACCCTCGTCGCCGCAAGGCTGGCGGCCGACGTGATGGGTGTTCCAACACTACTTGTTGCAAGAACTGATGCCAACGGGGCTCATTTGATAACTAGCGATATTGATTCTCGAGATGCAAAGTTCCTCACGGGTGAGAGGACGCCAGAAGGCTTCTTCAGGATGAAAGGAGGTCTCGAAGCGGCCATCTCCAGAGCCATCTCTTATGCTCCCTACGCTGACTTGGTATGGTGCGAGACCGCTACACCAAACATAGAGGAGGCTAGAGGGTTTGCCGAGGCGATTCATGCGGCTTACCCGGGCAAGCCTCTCGCATACAATTGCTCTCCGTCGTTCAACTGGAAGAAATACTTATCAGAAAACGAGATCCGTGAATTCCAGAAAACGCTCGCTGGAATGGGTTACAAGTACCAGTTCATCACATTAGCGGGATTTCACTCGCTCAACTATTCGATGTTCGACCTTGCCAGGGGTTATGCGGCGGAGGGAATGCTGGCCTACGTTCGCCATCAGAAGCGCGAGTTCGAAGCCGAAGAATCCGGCTACGGTGCAGTCAAGCACCAGTCCTTTGTCGGCACCTCCTATTTTGACGATGTTTCGCGCGTGATCTCGGGAGGATCTTCGTCGACGACTGCGATGGAGGGCTCAACAGAGGCCGCTCAATTCGGGCAGAAGCAGGTTGAAGCTGTCCTCTCCGGAGTGAAACGTGCGCCGGACTCTCCTTGACACAAGCAGGGCTCTGATTGACAGCGGTCTCCTCGGAGCCTCGCCTCATGTCAGCGGAGAAGATAAGCGTCCTTGGAC
>Ga0209761_1000255_pt1 | contig 30610 bp, 35 predicted proteins | sample GraSoi013_1_40cm_4_FD_185818 | JGI IMG/M metagenome (GOLD analysis project Ga0209761, IMG submission 185818) | Grasslands soil microbial communities from the Angelo Coastal Reserve, California, USA - Sample 09_25_2013_1_40cm (SPAdes) (version 2) | ecosystem: Environmental > Terrestrial > Soil >... | reverse complement strand
GAATCCGTCCGGAAGAAGATATTGAGGCAGCGAAGGACCTGATTCGCCTAGCGTATGATAATGCGAACAAGATGATTGCGGGCACACACATCGAGGCGGGTCCAAAGGAGTAACTAAACACTCTAGGACTTTCTCAGTCTCACTAGAAAATGGGCACGCTTTCCGCCCTCTTCAACAGGTATCAGTCTCTCTTCAAAAGATACAACCTTGAACTCCTTGAAACACAACTGGAGTTCGTGCCGCGAGAAGAAGTGATGGATTATTCCTCGCTCCTCTCCCTCGGTAAAAACGTAGGTATTCGGCTCCAGTTTCCTGCCATTACCCTTTCTGAAATCTGCCGTGGATAGTGCGACCACGAAAGCTAAGGCTCCCTCCTTCATCACCCGGTGAACCTCTTCGGTCGCCTGCTTGATCTGGACGAGCTTCCCGTGATGGAGAACGTTTGTGCAGATCACTCCGTCAAAATAATCGTCTACGAACGGTAGATCCCACATCTCGTGCTTGACCAGAGTGACGTTGTCGATGGAAGACGTGTTCAAGCGACCTTCAAGGGTCTTGAGGGCCGTTTCCGAGACGTCAAGCGCTACAACCTGAAAACCGGCTTTGCCGAGATGTATGGAATGGCGGCCTGCGCCGCAGCCTAGGTCCAGAACTCTCTTTGCGCCTTCGCGTTTCAAATCCTCGGCGAAGTCCGCAACGGCAGGGAGTGGTGGGGAACTCTCCGTCCACCGCTGGTCTCTCCAAGCTAGCTCCCAGGGATGTGTCTTCATTTGTTCTCACTGCATGCCTACGGCTTCTTCTCTTCCCTCTCGTCCTCGTTCCTTCTCCGCATCATCCACCGGACTTTCCTCCAGCCAAAGGGCGGGTCATTTGGTCCGCTGGACAGACTTAGCAGGACCAAGAGAAGGCCAAGCATAAGCAGCAGGAGGCCGACAAAACCATCTACGAACCAGAACCAAAGCAAGGCCAGTGCTGACACCAACGGCCCGGTCATAAAGTGAAATGGGACCTTCTTCCATGATCGAGAATCAGCAGGCTTCACCACCCCCAGTTCCGCTTGGCAAACTCCGCATACGCTATCATTATCAAGGTTCTCGGCTCCACAGGTCGAACAAACGTTCACGATTGAGGAATTCCCTATCGATCTGTTCTGAGCCGCGCTTATTTGGATATCCAAGACGACTAGCGAGGATCTAGACAGTTACCAATATCAAGTTGGAAGACCTTGTAGGCGGCTTGAGAGGTCAGAGGGCAGAGCCGCAGACGCCGCACCTTGACCCCTTTCTAACATCGCTCCCGCAATGTTTGCAGATGATTCTCGAATCTGAGGCGGGAGAATACGTCGGAGAGACGCTTCTAGCTTCCCTGTCTGTCAACGGGAGCGCTTGTCCAAAGTAGACCTTCACACTGTGAGTCATAAGATATCCCAGAATTGTCAGCGAAAGGACCAGCCCTAATACAGCAGTGATTGAGCCTACTGCAAGCTCAGCAATCGCGAATACAACGCCCAGAATATTGAGAACTATGCCGGTAACCCAAGCTCAGCCTTGAGCATTAAGGAACCCACATCCAACTACAATGGAAAAAATGCTTAGAATTAGCGTCGCAAATCCGACCAAGAACATCGAGCCAGTCTCAGATAGCGGCCGGGGATAAGGAATGAGCCCGGACAGAAAGAAGATACCAAGACTGAGGATAAACCCCCAGAACTCCGCTCAATTCTTGCAGAATGCCCAAAATAGCAATGCCGAGGGGCCGTCTATCTATTGTCAACAGTGATGGATATATTTGGTAATGGTAAGAATATCTTAGCTTAGGCGTTTTATCGAGGTCTATTTCGGCCGCAGCGACATGACGAAGTATGCTTCAACTAATGAGCCGGCTATCATGAAATGGATTCCCCTTCCCCACTTGTCAAAGCCTGATAATTTCTCCATGAATCTCTTTGTCGATTGTTAGAATGCCATAGGTTTTCTGTCGAGCGGGGAATGTTCCCGTTGCGCTGCCGGGGTTGAACCAGAGAATCCCGTCGCGGAAATCGTTCTTCGTCTGATGGCTGTGTCCATCGATAATGGCTTGGACCCCGGGAAATTTGGGCCTCAACCTTTGCTCAAGAGTATGTGGAGACCCTCCTTCAGCAGGATGGTTCAGACCCATCCTGAAATCCGCCACCTGAACAATATCCATCGCTGGCAATTCCTTCCTGACCTCGGGTGATCTGGGATTGATCTAGCAGTCGTAGCCGCCACCATTAGAGTATGAGTTGGTGCATCCCGCCACAGTCGACGGGTTGAGCGTCACCGATCCTTCGTAGAGCACAGGAGGAAATGTGCCGATGTTCTCCGGAAGAAAGTCCTCCAGTCGAACGTTTCGAAAGCGTTCACTAGGTGAATTGATATTGGGCATCGTGAAGGTCTCGGCCCACCATGAGCGGAAGTTTTCGACTGTGGCTTCTGGGGCTCCTTCGAATGTAAAGTGTCTTACATTTGGTAGAAGGACGAGGTGGTTGTTGGGAAGTTCTTTTGCCCAACGTTCGGGCCACTTCTGGCCTGTCATCGGGTCACCTTCGCCAAACTGGATGAGCACAGGCTTCTCGCGGAAGGCCAGCAGCGCCCGACCGAGATCATCTTGTGTTGCGTGATCGTTGAAGCTTGCGAAGAGCCTCAGGGCTCGGTTCCTAGTGTTTCTCTTCTTGAATGGTCTTGTGTATTGCTCCCGCTCCTTTTTCAGAAGACTCCTAGTTCCCAATGCCATCTTGGACCCCATCGACCGAGCGAGAAAGTTCGTGTACCTGTTTATGAGACGGAAGAAGGGACTTGTGACAACGCGTAGGGTCCAGGCTACCGACCGATAATCTTTGATCGACCAACCGAAGGTCCCTCCCACAACGAGTCCGAGAACTCGGTCCGATTGCTTTGCGAGTGCGAGTATTGCGGTAGGCCCGCCCCCATCGTTGCCCCAAACGATCATGTTTCGCAGGTTGAGAGTCTGCACGAACCGTCCTAGGGCGTGGCTCTGGGAGCGGAGAGAATAGTCGTAGCCCTCTGCCGCTTCTGAGAGTCCATAACCTGGGAGGTCAGGCGCGACGCAACGGAACTTGTCACTGAGCCGCTTGATGTGGTAGCGGTACGTGAAGCTCCAACCTGGGCCTGGGTGTATGAAAAGCAATACGGGTGCGTCCCGCGGTCCCTCGTCCACGTAGTGGATGGAGTGTCCGTCGATTTCGACCCAGTTATCGTGAAACGGGTAGAGTTTCGAATCTACCCAGTCAGGACGACCGACGTTTTCTTGCATCTCGGGTCACTCCTTGTCCTGCAACTCGAAGCCTGGATGACGCCTGGCCTCGCGAGCGTAGTCGTCGATCGTGGAGTCTTTCGTAAGACCGTATCCTATTCGGAGGAAAAAAGATCGAATACGAGACGCGACGTACGCTGCGAATATCTCTCGGAGAACTACAGCAGCCTTGTCTGGGTTGAGCTCCAAGGCTGTTACGTGTTTCCGGCTCCAGCCGCGGCCTATGACTGCTTCTCTGGTCACGCGTAGGTTTCGAACCCAATCCGCGTTCCCGAAAGTGTCGAAGATGTAATGGTGGCCTTCTAGTGTGAATAATCCAACAGGTGTTGTGTGAGGTCGACCTGTTTTTCGGCCGCGAACGGTGAGAAGGGCCATTGGTCCTGCTGGGACTCCTAGATGGAGGAAGCTCTTCATGAGCGGATTCAATAGTGGAACATAGAACGGAACCCTGTGACTTTTCGAGACTGGGGCGGAATCGATTGACCTCTTGTTTTTCGGTAGACTCGATCTTGCAGCTTGCATGAACTCATTATGGTCGCCATCAGATTTAGTGGTGCGTTAGGTTGGGCTTTCGATTAAGGGAGGGTCGTTGCACGCCTTTGACCTTGGACTTTTCGAAAAAAAAGAAAAACCGGACTTGATATGAGGATGGCTTCGTACGAGTTTCATTTCTTTTCCTTTAGATCTGTATCCGAACTAAGTGGCGGAAAAAAGGGGGAGTCTAACATGCTTGTTAGGCTGTTCTGTTATTGGTCGAAGTGGTATTGCAGTGAATAGGTCCCGGTGACGGTCGTGGGTCCTGTAACTGTGGGTTGGAAAGTTCCCTGGGCGTGCAGTCCTGAAAGGCCCGCGGCGCCCAACTCGACGACGAATTGACCTGAGCCGGTTGCACCGGTACCGGTGCTGCTGCCAGTGATGACCGCGGTTCCGGACATGCCGTTGACGGTTCCGGTGAAGGTTCCTGAATCGTGGGCGTTGAATGTATCGTCAGGGTGGATTATTTCCAGGCCTATTGCGATACGGGTTCCGGTGAGGAAGCCTGAGAGAGTCTGCGTCTCGATGGCAGTGATGATGGTGTTGCCGTCAGCTTGGCTGATGCTAGTAATGGCTACGGTTGCTGTGAATCTTCCGGTCGCAGACGCGGGAGTGGATGCGCTTACCATGGGCACGAGAAGGATCAGAGAGAGTAGCAGTGGGAGCAGGAGTTTCAAAGTCTTTTTTGTGCGTGTCTCTTGGACGAACGTATTGTTGTTCATGACGTTGTCCCTGCGTGGATTAGATTTAGTCGTACGTTAGGTGCGACTTTCGATTCAGGGAAACTTATAGCCCGCGAACCTGCTCTGGGCCAAGTGTGGACTCGAAGGACTTTCAGCTCCTTGTTGGACTTCACCGGAACGCTCGGCAGAGTCTTCTCTTACTCGGGCGAGGCGTGTCACTATCGGCTCCGGCTGTTCGAGAACGGCTGAGACGCCTGCATAATACTGGTGTCCTCTTGGGATATGGTCTCTGGGTAGACCCGGTAGTCTTTGATCGTCAAGAAGTATTGGTGTTCTTCAAACGTGAACGGACTCGCGAAGAGGTGATCAGGGTTTTGAAGGCGCCGGACGTGAGCTACATAGGCTGGAAACTGGACGGAGGCTTGACTGTCGGAGTCTGGTCTGATAATGTCAGCCGCTCCATAAGAGAACTCAGCATAGCCCTGGGGGAGAAGCCTTCGGGATACGCTGTCACCGGAGCCGGCGACGTTTCGGCGCTCTCCATTCTCGATTTCATGGTGGTTGATGCCCTCATCGACGATCCGAAGACTCCGTTCAAGGAACTCGTTGGGACGACTGGGCTGAGTCCGAAGACCGTGCGCAAACACCTCGACACTCTGATTAGATCGGAGACGATAGTGATCATGCCAAGACTGGGCGCAGGCCCTAATCCAGGCGAACTAGTGTACAATCTCGCGGTTGCGGGCAAAGTGTCCATGAGCGAGATCCGCAGGATTCTAGACGACGCGTTACTGGTTCACGAGACCCGGAATCCCCCGATGAAATACTTGCTCTGTCGAAGCAGAGATCTCGGCGACGTCGACTCCAAAACCCGCGCACTGAACCGATTGCAAGGCGTCGAGTCCGCCGCCGTTACGCTGAACAGAGAGCTGGTGTTCGCCAACGACTTCATCCACTCACTCGTCCGGGAGCGAATACGAACGCTTGAGAATACGAGAGCGGCTCAAACCGTGGTTGCATAGAGCGAATTGCGAACTCTATGGAGATTTGGACTGATTGATTCTAGTCCAAACCTGAATAGGAGGGTATGATGTTCTTTGCAAATTCTTTGAGATTGTCAAGATATCCTGTACGGTGAAGAGGGGCAATGTAGTACAGTACTCCGTCTTTTGCGGCCTTTTCCACATCCTGACCGACGGCTTTTAGATCGAATTTTTGGTCTCGGTTGGCAACGGACCCGGCTGCAAAAGCTATGTTGTCCTCGCGGTGGAATCTTCGCGCCTCCTGCTTGACGATCGACCGTGCCTTCTCCATTGGAACACGGACCCATGGTGGGATATGACAGATGTCAGAATATTGGCCCGCGAGCCGTAGCATTCGCGTCCCAACGCCTCCGAACATTAGAGGCGGGTGAGGTTTCTGCACGGGTTTGGGATCTAGAATCGCGCCTTTCGCATGATAGTATCTTCCTTTGAAGTCAACTTGTGGCTTTTGCCAAAGCTGGAGGATCAACTCCACGCCTTCCCGTGTCTTGTCGACCCGCGTTTTCGAATCGTCCCATGTGCTGTATCCCTCAAATTCTGTCTGGGACCATCCGGCGCCCACGCCGAGGACTGCGCGTCCAGATGACAACACGTCCATTGTGGACACCATCTTGGCCAGCATTGCCGGTGGACGAAACGGGATCGGGGTGACAATGGTTCCTAGCTTGATATTCTGGGTCTTGGCCGCCAGATAGGTGAGGGCGATCCAACTCTCTAGAGTCGAATCCTTCTGTGGCTGTCCGTACGCTTCAGCCCACATGTAATGATCCGGGATCACCGCCCCCCAGAATCCGAGTTTGTCAGCCAGCTGAACTGCTTGATCGGTCAGGTTCCATCCGCTGTACCAGTTTCCGAGACCTGAGAGAATGAACCTCAAAACTCAACTCCTAGTGTAAGGCTCCGGCCGCTATTTATTTCAACTTGGTAAGGTGTCTTTCCGCTTAATGAGGCTCATCTTCATCTACGGACCACCAGCATCCGGGAAGCTAACAGTCGCAACTGAATTGGCAAAGCTGACAGGGTTCAAGCTTTTCCACAATCATGTCTCGATCCAGTTTGTCCAGTCTATTTTCGAGTTTGGAACGAAGACCTTCTGGCGTTTGACCAACAAATATCGCCTGGAGATGTTAGAAGAAGCCACGAAAGAGGGAATTGACACGATCTTCACCTTTGTCTACAGCAAAGGCGAGGACGACAAGTTTGTGAAGCGCGTCCTCAAAATGGTCAGATCGAATGGGGGACGGGTGTGCTTTGTGCGGCTCTACTGCGACCGAAACGAATTAGCTAGGCGTGTCAAGTCGGGCCAAAGAAAGAGGATGGGAAAAATCAGTACCAAGAAGATGTTGAGCGACTTGTTTCGAAGATACAATCTCGACTTGGAAATCCCATTTCATAGGAGTTTGAGTATCGACACTACAAATCGAGCTCCGAGAAATGCTGCGAAATCAATTGCGCGTCATTACGGGCTATCGTCGCGGCTCGACTAGACAAGGGAACTTTTGGGCAAGCTGCAGAAAGAAACTGCTAGGCTTTCAGTTCTCGCAATAGTTGTTTTGCAATCGTTAGTCTCTGAATATCATTCGTTCCTTCGTAGGTCTTGATGATCTGCGAGTCCCGCAGAAATCGTTCCACTGGATATTCCGTCGCGACACCATAACCTCCATGAATCATCATTGCAAGCAACGACAACTTTTCCGCCGCTTCCGTTGATGTGACCTTTGCGATTGACGAGGCCTTCACGAAGTCCTTCCCCTGATCCTTTAGGGACGCGGCCCAATAAGTCAGCAACCGAGCAGTATGCAAACCCATAGCCATCTCGGCCAGCTTGTACTGCACCTGTTGAAACTCGACCAATGGCTTTTCAAAACTGGTCCGTGTCTGTGCGTAACTCACAGCTGCCTCGTATGCAGCCTGGCAGATTCCGACGCCTTGTGCCGCAACGTCGATCCTGCCGCGGTCGTAGGTCTTTACTCCGACATAGAAGCCATCACCCTCTTTTCCAAGCAAATTGTCTTTGGGAACTTTTACATGGTCAAGAACTAGCTCTGATGGTTGCGAGCCGCGCAACCCGATTGTCTCTATCTTGCTTGCTACCTGAAATCCTTCTGTTCCTCTCTCGACTAGAAACGCGCTAAGACCCTTGTGTCTCTCCTGTCTGCTCGGCGCCGGGCTGGTCCTAGCAAAAACGAGGTAGAGATCTGCTATCTCACCGTTTGTGATGAACGTCTTTCGTCCTGATATCTCCCAGTGGGTTCCGTGGAGTTTCGCTGTGGACTTGATCCCTGCAACGTCTGATCCTGCGCCGGGCTCGGTCATGGCGTGAGCCCCGATCTTCTCACCCGCGACCATCGGGATGAGGTAGCGTTTCTTCTGCTCCTCTGTTCCCCACTCGTTCAAGGGTTCAGAAACAAGATGGCTAGCAACAAAGACTGTCGAGCACGCGGCGCTGACGCGGGCTAATTCCTCGAGCGCGATAACCATCGATAGTAGGTCGGCGCCTAGCCCTCCATACTCTTCCTTGTAAGTAATAGCGGTCAGGCCGAGCTTCGCAATCTGGTTGAGCAATTCCCGAGGAATGTGATTTTTCCGATCAATCTCCCCAGCTATGGGCCGGATCTGTTTCTCGGCAAAATCACGTATGGTATTCCGCAGACTTTCATGATCAGGAGTTAGTTTAACCTCATAATCCGCAGAACGTGGAAGAATGGTACTTGTCAAGGATAACCGATGCTCCGAACGTTGACACCCTTGGCGTTCCTTTAAACTTTGAATCTCGAGGAGACGCTTATTCTCAGTCCAGAAACGCAGACGCCGCTTTTGTTGGTTTCATTTTGTGAGTCGAGAAAAGTGTCTAAATAATGGATATTTTGGGCACTGTCACTGATATTCACCTCGTGAAACATTTGGACGCCGTTGGAATACTTCTCATGAATCCGGGATTGAAATTCTAAGGAGACTCTTGCTTGTCCAGTCCTTCTATTGAAGCTGTAAATCTGTCAAAACGGTACGGCTCGTTTTCCGCGTTATCTAATCTCAACCTGAAGATTGAGGGTTCGAAATGCGTCGGTTTTCTCGGGCCGAACGGAGCTGGAAAGACAACTACTCTGAAACTCTTCACCGACATGATTAGAGCATCCGAAGGAAAAGCACTGATCAATGGTATCTCAGTACATGAGAACAAGAAGAAAGCTCTCGCCTCCGTCGGATCACTTATCGAGAGCCCGGAGATCTACCCGTCTCTGACCCCGAGAGAGGCTCTCTCGATGGTCGCTGAGATCCGAGGAATGCCACGGTCGGAGAGAAAGAAGAAGATCGAAGAGGTGGTTGCAGAGGTACGAATGGAAGAATGGCTGGACAAGAAAGTCGGAAAATTCTCCAAAGGAATGAAACAGCGGATCAACATATCCGCAGCCCTCCTCTCCGAGCCTGAAATCCTCCTACTCGACGAGCCGAGCACGGGCCTCGACCCTAGAGGAATGTCCGAGGTCAGAGAGATTGTAAAATCGCTCAAACACAAGAACCGGCTCATCTTCATGAGCTCCCACCTGCTGAACGAGGTTTCCGACATATGCGACGAGGTCGCCATGATAGACCACGGAAAACTACTCGTCTACGACAAGCTCAACAATGTCGTATCCCGCTTCTCCGGCGACGGAGGCGAAATCATCATCGACGTAGGACTATCAAGAGACATTGATGATCAGACAGTGACCAAGAACATATCCTCGCTGACCGGCGTAGTGTCGGCCGAAAGACTTGAGACGAAAAGCTTGCGAATAAAATTCTCCGGTAACCTAGAAAACCAGGAAAGACTTCTCTCAGACCTTGTGGCATTGAAGATCGGTCTAGTCAGCTTCCATCCATCCTCCTCAGCCCTCGAAGACACTTACCTGAACTTGATCAAGGCAACTCTGTGACAGGAAACATGAGCAAACCATCCCTCAAAGCAGGCCCAACTGTCCTTCCAAACCTCCCTGGCAGTATCGCGCAGGTGGGAGTGATGACTAAATACGAGCTCTTGACTTATTTCAGATCCCGACGGTTCTTCATCCTTCTGATAATCGGCCTTATCATAAGCTCGATTCTAACAGCCGTAGTAGCATACTACGGCGTCAGCAGCTTCGCATCCAACGCCCTCGGATTCTACTCCTTCTGGTGGGGCAACTCCGTCACTCTAGTCGTCATACTCTCAGGAATATTCTTCGGGGGAGACGCAATATCTGGAGAGTTCCAGAACAAGACAGGCTATTTCCTAGTCGGAAACCCATTACGACGATCCTCAATCTATGTCGGCAAATGGATTGCGGCGCTGACGGCATCCCTGATCATCCTCGCCGTCTATGCCGCAATCGCCGTAGGAAATGGCGTCTACTACTTCGGAGCAAGCATACCCTACCAATTCGGTGAGTCGTTGGTCTTTTCCGTCCTGTATCTGATTGCTGTACTCGGGTTCACCTTCTTCTTCAGCTCGCTTTTCAAGAGTAGCTCTATGTCGATTCTTGTAACCGCTATCCTCTTTCTCTTCGCGTTCTCGCTCATCCAGCTAATAGTCTCAAGCCTCGCCCAAATAGAACCCTGGTTCATCATCACCTACGGGGCAGGAATTATCGGCAATGTCCTAACGGATCCTTATCCTACAACTCAGAGCGTAAGAGGAGGATTCAGTGGAAGAGAGGCTACCACATTGTACGCTGTAAGCATCCCGGAGGGGATCGCCATACTGGTTGGTTACTTTGTTGTTACCGCAATAATTGGTCTTCTTCTCTTCGAGAGAAAGGAATTCACCTAGACAAATTCAAGGAATGACCGGAAATCTCAGGCTAGCCAATCTGGACTGTCCGGGATTTCTCCCGGCCTGGTGGGGGAGGGTGGGGGCACGAGTCCCAATGGATTCACATCTACGCGCGGGTCAGTCCCAGGGGTTCGACTCCGCTAGGGGGTCATCTGGGAGTCCACTATCGAATCGTCTCGTAGTGCAACATCAGCTCGCCCTGCTTGAGACTCTTCACTGAGAGGAGGTTCAGGGTCTGCTGTTTCAGCATCGACCCCCAGTAATGTTTCCCGCGTCCCAGGATGACCGGCCAAACCATCATCCGGTAGTCATCGGCTAGACCTCGCTGGATGAATTCCTGAACGAGCAAGGGGCCTGCGTCCACAATGATGTCCTTTCCTTGCTCCCGCTTCAGACGGGCGACGATTCGATTGAGGTTTCCTTTCATGATCCTGGAGTTCTGCCATTCGGTCTTCTTCAGGGAGTGGGAAAGGACGATCTTCTGAGTACGATCTAGGAAGCGCGAGAACTCGAAAAGATACTTCGGATCGGAGGGCTTCCGTGCGGATTCGGAGTGGTACGCAAGGTGACCCTCAAAGGACCGCCGACCGTACAAGACCGTATCGACCGAATCATACCGGTTGATCCACATGTCGGTGAACCCCTCACCGGGTTCCTTCGACTGAATGTCGGACCCGGGATACTTGGGAAATTCGCCGTACCCGTCGAGGGTCATGTATATGTTCACGGTAATCTTTCGAGCCAAGGTCGATCCCTTATCGGAGTGTTCAGACCTGTGGTGGGGCGGGTGGGATTTGAACCCACGATCACTGGTGCCCGAGACCAGTATTTCCTCGAACTGGTAGCTGCCTACCAGCTCTCTTAGACCAAGCTGTCCCCACAGGTGGGTGGTCTGGACCACCGCCCCTGCCGGGTGCCCCAACTCAATGATTCAAAATGCTTTGGTTCGACTACCAGCGCAACGCTGGAACGCACTAACTATTGCACGAACGAAACGCTTGAAAGTCCCTTAACTAGTGGCCTGAGTTAGTACGTACTTGTTGGTCTACGGGACAATTGTTCCCGGGGCGCGAGAGAGAGTGTGTCTTATTTCGCTACCTTGCGATCTGTCTGGCCTTTCTTGTGTCCGTTGAAGTATGTTCGGATTAGATGTTCAAAGAATATGCTGAAGCCTCCTGTCCTCCCATAGTAGACCTTGTCGACTTCTTGTCTAACCAAGTGTTCCGCCTCGGACGATAGAGAGACTATTACTTTTCCCATGGTTATCTCTAGACTACTGTAGATAGCTCGGGGCCGTTTTATGCTTATCCCCTGCTGGCGCCTCCGATCGGCAAAGAATAAGAGCCCGAAACTCGAGACAATTGGACTCCGACTAGGAGTCTAGGCTAGCTTCTGCAATAGCCTGCCAATCGCCGTGACGGCAACGAGAGCTCCAACAATTAGGCCTAACTGATCATTAAGCGTTAAGGACACTAACGCTGTGATGCCTCCTGCGATGAAGTCACAGAAGAGACCCTTGCGCTTGTCGGACGTATCGAGAACGTCTGAGCCTAGAACGAGGAGGAGTATCAAGAAGTAGACTGGTTCCTGGCTGATGGCGTTGGCGATTACGAAGCTGGCTACCCAGGCCGCCGACTCGGCCACGGGACGCAGAGCCGGTCGTATTTCTGCCAGCCTGTACGACAGATCGCTCATGTTGCAAGATATGGTAGAAGGATAGAAAAAGCGACCCGACTTTTTCTACTGCGTCTCAGTCCAGCAACGAAAATGTCAATCCTGTTTAGCGGGAAAGTTCAAACTATAACGCGGGTCAGAGGACCGTGGAGGCAAACACGGGCAAAGGGAGAAGTATTGACTGGGCGTTTCTTCTATATGTTGCCAACTGTCGAGATCTACAAAGCGATGCCGAACGCTCCGGGAATGGACCAGTCTGAGATTGACACGTTTCTAGCTCGGAGCAAGACGCCGCTCCGACTCGGAACCACTAACGCGAAGGGCGAACCCAACATACACCCGGTGTGGTATCACTATTTGACAAACAAGCTCTATTTCATGAGCTACAAGGATGCGGTGAAAGTCCGGAATCTGAAACAGAACAAGACGGTCTATTTTTCCGTCGACACGGACGCGATGCCTAACACAGGAGTGAAAGGAAGAGGAACCGCCATCATAGTAAAGGACGCAGGTAAAGCATTGTCGCTATCGGAGAAGATCATAGCGAAATATCTAGGCGACTTAAACAGCAGTATGGCGAAGAGTATGGTAGACCGAGTAAAGAAGGGTTCGGAAATCCTAGTTGAAATAACCCCTCAATACTTCTCGACCTGGGACTATAACAAATAGAAATTCTAGCCCGATCACTCGGGAACCTGTAGAAACGGGTTTATACGATCTCTATGAGATCGAGGGACGGGTATCCCTTGTCGAAGTTGAAAGTGGCCCCGTGTATATGCGTGAAAGGTTTCACACCGTATATCAGAAGATGACCATTCCAGCTTTGGACCTTTATGTGATAATCGGCTTGCCTCAGAAACTCATCACGCACCTTGGTGGGACGTGACGATATTCCGATGCTGAAGGCCCCTTCGTCCCGCAAGCCTTCTCCTATTTCTGTAAACCCTGGAAGTGTCACATCCTCTCCGTAAACCTGAACAAGCTTGTCAAAGTTCATAGTTAACATCATGCCAGTTGACGTTTCTTTCAAGGCGTTCCATGTTCTGTAGAACTCTGCGAGATCGCTCATTAGCTGCCCCCTCAACTTCAGCCGCCAGGCCTTCGAAGGCAGCTGCGAGTTGAACTCGACTATTCGAACTCTCTCTCCCAGAGCTTTGTCGCCTACATAGGGTCTCAGTGCCTCCGCCGAGGATTCCGAACTGAAAGTTCCGGTTGAAACACTGAAGCAGGCCCCGCCTTGGTTAACGAAATTAGACCGGATCATATTGATCAGTAACCTCAGCGACTGCGGGGAAACATTGCTCTCCGTGTCGATCATGAAGAACGAACCTTTCCGTACTCCACCTCCCAGCAACTGGTCGAGCTCTCTACTTCCCGTTGAGTAGTGGGTTGCAGTGTGTGGAACTTTTTCTGGACTTCTAACTATACTCGGTGGGCCGTTTTCGTATTCTTCATCCAAGAAAGTGAACCTCCCCTTTTCCAAGGAGAATGGAAAATGTTGGCTCTGAACTCTGAATCCTCTTAGCTTGTCTATTCCGAGAGACCTGATTCTTCTTCCCTCTATCTCGTTCTGTTCGAGAGTTACGACTCCGTCGACTAGGTAGCCGAGGTTGTCGGCTCGCTCGGCCTCGCTCACAAGAATCACGCTTACTTTTGTCTGATCTAGTTCGGACATGACAGATGACTCCAGCATTTTGCGTCCTTCAGGCGTCGCGTTTCTCAACGCTCCCTCCCAGCTATCTACCACAAGGATTGATTTCTGTTTGGCCTGTTTCAGGCGTACGATCTTCGAAAAGACACTGTCGGTGTCGGAGCCTCGGAGGTCGTGGAATTCGTCATTCCAGCTGGCCTTAGACGATCTCCCGGACATAGAATCGATAACCTCATCGATCCAAGGAAACTGGATGCGCAACTTAACCGGTGAGACCCTGCTGGACGCGTAGACCCTGCGCGAGTCCGCAACAGCATTCAGAATCTCGAACGCGAGAGTTGTTTTCCCAGTACCAGGTGCTCCTTGGATGAGCAGGACGTTTCCTGGAACCTCGAGAAACTCCAAGAACATGTTCATCATAGGAGATGATGTCGCACGGACTACAGAAGATTCGAGAGCTTGCGGATCGGGTTTCGGCCCCGAGGCTATCAAATTACTACATCATGAATTGAGATGGGGCATGAAGGATTTCAAGAAATTGTTTCTTTTGCGGTCTTTGGGTGGGAACCAATGTGATTGTTATGTCACGTTGACCCTCCACATGTTAGCAATTCGGTAGACCCTAGTCTTCAAAGCCTAGAGAGTGACGTGCATGATGGGTAACGGTGCCAAAACTCAAGTTCAGCAAGGACTACCTTCAACGTTTAACGAAACCTATTCCAAAGAGAAACCCCGACAGGGTGGCCGCAGTATCCACTGAAACCCTGTCAGAAGCGCGTCATCCCACCGGATTTCACCAGTACTGCACGAACTGCGGGAAAGACCAACTCTTCAGCGTCGACACGTTAGGCTGGAAAACCTGCACTGTCTGTCGCGTTACCGCGCCGGATAGAAGCCAGAGTCCAATATGAGAGGTCTCCAAGTACAATTTTTTAAACATGTTCGGGTAGACGACTCTTGACCTTTTCTTGCAGCGATCCTACGAACGCTTCAGTTCGGATATTCTAGACGCTGCTTCTGCCCCAGTTCGGCTTCACATTCTCAAGCTGTTAGTCTCTAAAGGTCCCCTTCCGTACACCGAGATAATGTACGAGGCGAAGATGGATCCTGTGCGAGACGCTGGAAAGTTCGTCTATCACCTCAAAACCCTTCGTAAAGCCGGCTTAGTTGCGATCGAAAAAGGCACGAAAAAGTACAGCATAACAGACCTCGGCAAGATTTTGGTCGAGTTCTCGCGCGACCTAGAAGAGTGGGTTGCTGTCAAGCGGGGCCGCCTCTTCGTCCGAACCTCCAAAATGACGATAGAAGAGTTTGATAGAACCCGAATCGCGTCTTCTCTCGTCACCGAGGCCGGTATGCCCCAGAGCCTAGCAGACGAGATAGCCTCAGAAGCTGAAGAGAGACTTCTACGCTTCGGAACAACCTATCTCACCGCACCCTTGGTCCGCGAACTCGTCAACACCATCCTCGTTGAGAGAAAACTCGAAGAATACCGCCATAAGCTAACCCGACTCGGACTCCCTGTCAACGACGTAACAATCCTCCTCAAAGAAGCTGGCCGAAAACATCTCGATTCGGCCTGGGTACAACAATCTGCGGGTGCCACGGTCACCGAGGAGTATGTCCTGCTGAACATCCTCCCCAGGCCCCTAGTCGACGCACACTTCACCGGACAGATCCACCTAGAAGACGCGAAGTCCTGGATACTCAAACCCAGCATATTCTTCCATGATTCACGCCCCTTCCTCCGAAAAGGGCTCCCACGATCCACGCCACCGGTCTCTTTCGAAACCGCTCTGGGAGCATTACTCCGGCTAGCTCGCATAACCGAAGGACAAGTGGCAACTGAACAAGTCTTTGATCACATTAACGTCCTCCTAGCACCGTTCATCCAAGGGATCCCGACCCAAAGAGTGCAAGAAGCAATTAGGCTATTTCTCTCCCAACTCAACTGGGACGGCTTCTCGAACAGCCTTCCCTTCCGAACGACCATCGGACTTGACCGAACCATTCCCAGTTCTCTTGAGAGATCAGACGCGGTATCAGCCAATGGGAAGAAAGAGGGAGTGTACGGCGACTACGCTCACGAGGCTGAAGAATTGTTCCGGACAGTCATCGATGCAAGTATGGAAATTGCAAGGAACAATCTCCTGGTCAACCCTTCAGTCACAGTGAACCTCAACCGGGAAAGGCTCTCTGAGCCTGACAGTCTTCTCTCGATGACATACGAGGCGTCCCTGAAATATTCCATCCCAAATTATAGGATTCACGATTCAGAACAAACCGTCACCGTATCCTCGGACGGCAACGCGATGGCCAGCGATAGCACGAACATTGCCAGTGGAGCAATGGTTGGAACTGTCCATGTCAATCTTCCAAGAATATCCTATGATGCAATGGGAAAGGACGAGCGATTCCTTCAGGGAGTTCAGAATGCAGTCGACGAAGCGGTGAAGGCCCTAGAGATTCGCGGACAGGCCGTACACGAACGAATGAGGGAAGGACTCCTACCCCTCCTTTCATGGGAAACAGACGGGAGCGCGTATTACGGATCCCAACCGATGGCAGAAATTGGCCTCCTCGGTCTAAACGAAGCCATCAGGTTCCACATGAAGAAAGACATCGACACAAAAGACTCTCTCACCTTTCTCAAGAAGATCCTCGAGACAGCACGACGCGCCATTTCGGAAAGCGACCATCATAAACTCAGAATCCGCGTCGGGCTTCATCCCTCTCCAGAAGCATCATCAAGGCTCGCGAGCATCGACGCTGAAAAATACGGATTCTCCACAATAATCTACCAGGGGTCCAAACGACACCCCTACTACACCGACGTACCCCTGATTCCATTGACGCAGAAAATATCGCTATCTTCCCGCGCGTTTCTTGAGGGGGAAACGCAGAAACTCCTCGATGGAGGGACAATCTTGCCGCTCCTCGTGGGGGAGAAAACAGGACCCACGGGGTTGGCGAGGGCATCTCAACTGCTTGCAGATTCAGGAGTCAAACACTTCACGTTTTCCAACATGCTTTCACGGTGCCAATTCTGCTATCAAGTCGGCACCGGAGTTCGTACAAAATGCGCGAATTGCGGTTCAGACAAACTGACATTCGTCGCGAAATACGCAGGTAGACTGATTCCCCTCGACTTATGGACCGAGTCACGGCGGAGAGATCTGGACAGAATTACAGACTACGTTTTCTCGTAGACAAACCAAGCCCTTTGGAAAACCAATTACGGTCGTAGCGGACAACACGACGAGCCCCTATACCGTTTTGAGTGTTCAATGAGGGATTGCACGAGATTATAGAAGGATGCTAGATGGCGCCAAAGACCAGGCCGAGTAATCCCATTCTCAGTACCACGCCGTTGCCGACCTGTGGAAAATATTTCGCGTGGCTCGTTGAGTCGACACTAGAGTCTATCTCATCAACTCTAGGCAACGGGTGCATAACGATCGAACTCTTCTTTGCTCGTGCGAGCTCGTCCGATGTCAGTCGGTAGGACCCTTTGACCTTCTCGTATTCGGCTAGATCTCCGAACCTCTCTTTTTGGACCCTTGTCATGTAGATCACGTCCAACTCTTTCAGATGCTGCTGCAGCGAGGTAGTCTCTTCAACATCTATTTTCTTCGAGACCTCTTCCAGGACCTCTTTCCTCATTCTCAATATCTCTGGGGATATGAGGACCAATCTCACCTTGTACTTGGCTAGCGCATAGGCGAGCGAGTGAACTGTTCGCCCATACCGAAGATCTCCAATTAATCCAATGCTAATGCCATCAATCGCCCCCAGCTCCTTTTTGATCGTGTAAAGGTCGAGTAACGCCTGGGTGGGATGCTCCTCCGCACCGGACCCAGCGTTAATCACTGGAACCCTAGAGAACTCTGCAGCCATTCTCGCCGCCCCCTCAAGGGGATGCCGTACCACGAGCACGTCGGCATAGTTCTCTACAACCCGCACGGTATCTGCAAGATTCTCACCCTTCTCGACAGACGTACCCTTCGTCTCCGCAAAGCCGAGAGCAGTCCCACCGAGCCTCGTCATCGCGGACTCGAAACTCAACTTCGTGCGTGTGCTCGGTTCGTAAAATAAGGTCGCCATTATCTTCCCATGAAGCATATCAGACCCGATCTTCGCCAGAGGCTCCATAGCCTCAGCCATGTCCAGAATATGATCGATCTCCGACCGAGAGAGGTCGCGAACGCTAACTATGTCTCTGCCAGCAAAGTTAGATGTGGGAGGCATTCCAACTACCAGCTGAATCAAGGAGTCCTATAACTATCTTCAGAAGTAATTGAACGATGACTGTTCAAGTTCTCGCGATAACCTCAGACCTGTTCCTCCAATCGAGAATCATAGAGCTTGCAAAGTCATTGGGCGCAAATGCCAAAGTGGTAACAACCGAGGAAGCTCTGATCAGAGAAGCTAACTCGACGCATCCAAACTTGGTCATACTGGACCTAGCCGCTTCCGACTATGATCCCTTCTCGGCTGCCCAAAAACTGAAGATTCTGACACCTAAACCTACGATTCTGGCCCTGTTCCCCCATATCAGAAAAGACCTCAAACTAAAAGCCGAAAGAGTATCGATCGACGACATCGTTCCAAACTCAGGCTTCCTCAAGACTCTCAAGGACATCCTGGAAAAAGAGGTCCGAGCCAGCTGAGCTGGATCGTCAAGGACCTCTGGGACACGTTGGACAGGCGGCGCGGAGAGTTCGAGAGTCTCTGGCAAGATCGTACTCTGCGAAGCTTTGAAACAATCAACTGGATTGCCAACGAAGTCGGCGAACGGTGGGGCGTTCTCATACAGATCAACTTTCCACCAGGACAAGAGAAACCGGGCCTCGCCCACATCGGGCACAGAAACCTCAGCATCCTAGTAGACAAGAACAGGAAGAAATTCCAATCAGTGTCCGAGGGCGAGGTGAAGCAGGCTGCCCAGCGAATGAACCCACTCTCGCTTGACCCCGCTCGCTTTGGCCATGAAGGATTCAGGGCAAAAATTGCATCTGGACTGATAGACTGTCTTCCAAGCGGAGTCCATCTATGGTGCGACATAACACCTGACGTGTTGGAGTTCCTCGACTGGATTGTCGTAAACGGTTATGGTCTGAACCGTCCACTTTAGAATCACGGATTCGTTAGTCGAATTCTCGCGCGCGACCGGCCAAACTATGTGAGTTATACCGTTTTGGTTCCCGAGACAAGGAAGAGACTTGCCGCGTACATCGTGGGATCGCTTCGAAGCTTCTTTGTGTTGGACAGTAGTGCTCTCATCTTTGCCAAGGTTTGCCGATTGTAGGCGTTGATCCTAGCGTTCGTCATACCTCCGGCGATTGCGTATTTTCTATCGGTCTTGTACCTAGTCTTGAACTGTAAAATGTTGATTCGCAATTCTTGTTTGACATCAGCGAGTCTTCTCCTAGGGTCCGAGTATAACCAACCGTCTGCTTGGACCTCTGCCTTGATGTCGGATAGCCCGGCCGCCTGGCAGATTCCAGGGAGCCTCTCGCCGATTATGAATTCTTTTTTGTCGAGCTTCCTTATTCCGTCCAGCCAGGCATCATACATCTTTTCGACGAGCTTCAGTGTAGACATGGGCTTTGGTTTGTTTGCCCAAGCCGCTTTTCGAAAACTGTAATGGCGCATCCGTTTTTTAGGAGACGGACATGAGCTTCTTGCCCAGTCTTCTCTCGATATCCATCTTGGCCCGTTTCAGCTGCCTCGCGCGCTTGAGCAGCTCGATAAGATAGTCCAGGTCAACTATTGGACGCAAAGCTGGATATTCCCAGGGAGTCTTGTTGATCTCGTCGGGATAGATCATGTACCCGTTAGGATAGTGCGTCAACAATATCCCCGTCGGGTCTGTTTCCAGGACCTTTGAGAACTCGCGTAGAGTGTATCCTGCCTTCTTGAGCTGTTCCAGGGCCCTATCGAGCTCGTCGCTAGCCCTCTCCAGCTCGGCAAACATCTCACCCCTGTCGCCATCTCCCATAGAATCTCTCCTCTAGGACCTTTGTTCGCGAGAAACGAGGCTCGCGGCGGGCATAAGCGTTCCCTAACCCGTCCACCCTTCCCACCGAAACAAGAGCAGCCACGCTTGAACGAAGTCATGAGAGGACGCAGTAAACCCTGAGCGGTAGTCCGGAATCCACCTCCTTATACCTGAGCGATCTTTTGCTTTTCTGAACCGTGTCCCGTTATCGTCAAGCATTCCCTTCATCCAATTCTCAAACCAGCGGTTGTACTGGTCGATTTTCTTTTTGGACGCGCCGCCCGCTGACCTCGGGCATCGCAATCAGCTGTTCGGTGTTGAATTGGGCTCGGATCGTCTTCGAGTGAGAACAAGTTTCCATAGAATGAGTATTCCTCCGACAATCGCCGCCAGCACTGTTCCGACGTACCCTGTGAGGAAGAAGCCAAGCGGCGATGCGTTCTGGCTTATCCATAGCTGAAAGAAATAGTTGGACTGATACTCGTTGGAGATAGCAACAAGCAAGCCTATTGTGATCGCGAACTGAGCGATAATGACAGCGCTCACGGCTCGAGATGTTTCGCGATAACTAACCTTCCGGACAACAGCTGTCTTCGCGGTCGGAGCTGACTTTGGGTTCGGGATCAGCAGTGAGCTGATAGCTCCGAGCGAGACGAAGACGCCAGCTGTGAACGCTGCCCAACGTGCTCCTTGCGTAATTGCATCGTACAGGATTGATAGGACGGCGGGTACGTTCCTGCCAAAGAGGGAAAGAAAGGATGGGTCGATCCCTCCAGAGAGTCCTGAGTTGAGGGCAGCTGTCAACGCGAATTTCTGCTGAATGGTGAAACCTGCGGTGCTAGTTGCGAGGTCGGCCACTCCCACCGTGGAAATCTGGGCCACCAGAACTGCGCCAATTACAGCGATTCCGAAGGCTGAACCGATCTGTCTAACAGTGTTGTTAGCCCCTGATCCTACACCGGCCTTCTGCCATGGTATACTCTGCAAGACGGTACTCGTAAGCTGGCTAATTGCCAGACCAACGCCCGCGCCATAGATTACGAGGATCGGATACATGTAGTAGACAGGATTCTCAACGCTGATGATCTGTGATAGGCTGAAGAGTGCAATGGCTTCAAGGGCCATACCGGTGGTGACAACCCATTTGGGTCCAAACCTGGTGGCTAGAACACCGGCTACCGGTGCAAAAATGAACACTGAGATCGCCATGGGTAGAAAGGTGAGACCCGCATTGAATGCCGATAGCCCCTTAACGGTTTGAAGGAATATTGAGATGATGAACACGGCCCCGAACTCGCCCATAGCAACGATTGTGACCGTGAATAGTCCGTACCTGAAACCCTTGAATTTGAGGAGACTGAAGTCGAAGAGAGGAACTTTCCCACTCCTAAGACGGCGGATCTCGTAGAAAGTAAACACGGTGAGTAGAGTTAGCCCTGTTATGATTGAAACGAGGGGAAGAGATACGGGGTTTGAGGCCGACCACGAGAACCCTCCCACAGCAAAGTCATTGTTGGGGACAATCCACCCGTAGGTTTGGGCTTCGATGAAGCCGAACAAAAGGCTGGCTAGACCTAGAGTGATGAAGACCAGTCCAGGGTAGTCTGTGGTGTATTTTGGATCTTTGAATCGGGTTTCCTTGATCGCAAAGGCCGCCCCGACAAGGGCTGTGATCCCTATCGGGATGTTGATGAAGAACGCCCAACGCCAGGTGAGAGTGGGATCGCTTGTAAAGTACCCACCTAAGACTGGCCCCAGAACTGCGGCCGCGCCTGCGGTTGCGCCCCATATTCCGAAAGCGACGTTTCGCGCCTTGCCGGTGAAAGTGGTTGTTAGGATTGACAGGGTGGAGGGAGAGGCCATCGCCGCCCCGAATCCTTGCATTATACGACCTACAAGGATCTGGCTCAGACCTTGTGAGAATCCATCGACGATGGATCCAATAATAAATAGAGAGATTCCGGCTACGAAGATTCGTTTTCTGCCAAACTCATCGCTCAGCTTCCCCCAAGTGAGAAGGAACGAGCCGAAGACCAGGGCATAGAGAGACGTGATCCATTCTAAGTCCTTCAGGTTGATCCCGAAGTCTTTCTGAATTTGATATTGAGCGACTATCACTATGGTGGCGTCGATCACGATGATGGCAAGGGACAGGCTTAGGACGAGCAGAATGAGAAGCTGCTTTCTCTCGATCTTGGTGGATCCTCCGGTCGGCGCCGTACCCGCTGGACCCGATCCTTGGCCAACCTGGCCAGAGGGTTTGCTCTCGCCTGACATTTGAGACGGCATCACATTGTGCGGGGTAATCAAACATTCCCGTCAGATAGCAGTCTGGCCACGCATGAGCTGTGAAACATCTAAGAACTTGAATGGAGAAGACAGTGTCTTAGATTGCCAAAGGATCTCCACACGGGCAGATACAGAATTGAGCCGGGACATGAAGTTCACCTGAGCGATGTTGATCCGAACGATACTTCCGGTTTCGAGGGAAAGGATGATGATGAACAGAAAGAGTCGAGGAAGCTCAACGAGAAACTTAGACAGCTTCAGGAAATGCTATACGCAGAACACGAACAAAAGGTCCTAGTTGTTCTTCAAGCGATGGATACCGGAGGCAAGGACGGAGTCATAAACCGGGTCTTTCAAGGAGTCAACCCTCAAGGGGTCCGCGTCGCACACTTCAAAGAACCTACCCCTGAGGAATTAGATCACGGTTTCTTGTGGCGAGAACACAAACAAGTACCTGGAAAGGGAGAACTAACGATTTTCAATCGAAGCCATTACGAAGGGGTCCTGATCGAGAGAGTTCACAACCTCGTACCTGAGGAAGTTTGGAAACATCGGTACCGGCAGATCAACGATTTCGAGCGAATACTCTCCGAAGAGGACACGACGATACTGAAATTCTACCTGCACATCGACAAGGATGAGCAGAAGAAACGGCTGCAACAACGCTTGGACGACCCTTCCAAGCGGTGGAAGTTCAGTGGGGATGATCTTCCTGAGCGAAAATTCTGGAACCAATACGTGAAAGCGTACGAGGACGCTCTGAACAAGACAAGCACGGAATGGGCGCCCTGGTATCTAGTGCCCGCCAACCACAAATGGTACAGAGACCTCGTAGTGTCCCGGATAATCGTGAAGGCGATGGAAAAGATGGACCTACATTACCCAAAGACAAAAACGAATCTCAAGTCAATAGTAATAGACTGATAATCGTGCTTGGAGATTCGATTCGTCCCTAAGGTGAGATCGAGATAACGTCTAGCAGTAATGATGCAGACGCGTCGAGGCTAGATCGTGAACTTGCAACCTCGAACGTGAATCGCGCCGCGACCTTGATAGGTTCAAGCATGGCGATCTTCACGTTTCTACTATTCTTTCTCTATCCACGTTTTTCAACCGGTCAGATCGACCCGGTTCTTTTCCAGGTCACTCTAGGCCTGATAGTCTTCACCATCTTCGCGTTCGGATTCTCAGGACTGTATTTCTATGGACTAGTCGGCATCTCAAAGCTGAGCAACGCTAAGAGACAGTTGTACTTTCGACGAGCGAATCTGTTCTTCGTCCTGGGTCTGCTCTTCGCTGTTGCAGAACCGGCACTGATCCTGTTCACGGTGGGACTTACATTGTTAGGACTAGCGGCGCTGATTCTTTGGCTTTTGTACACTTACTTCATTGTGCGTCAAGCCAGAGAACTCTCCAACCATTGAGCGGGACCCCGCTCCTGGTACCCTTACCCGAAGATTGCTGTCGAGCGGCAAATCCCGTGTTTCTAGTTCTTGCAGCTACTTGCCAGTGACGGTTATGGACCCGTTTACTGTTGTCAGGTTGACAACTGCGCTCCCTGTCCCGATACTTGTCGTTGAATGATTTGTGAGCTGGACTCCTGGCCAGACCACTGATACAGACCCGTTTGTCGTGTTCGGGGTGATCTTGCAGGAGGCAAAGACTGGCAGTATGAGGTTCACGTTCCCGTTCGTCGAGGTCACTATGTAGGACCCGCCCAACGACAACGTCGAAAGCCCCATGGTTACACCACCGTTCGTCGTTGTCACCGTTGCACTGCCACATGAAGTGCAAGTTAGGTTGACGGATCCGTTAGTATCTGTCGCAGTCACGGTTGTGGCACTAACATTCGAGGCGGTGATACCTCCGTTCGTGTCGGTAAGGGTGAGGCTGGACGAACTGATGCTTGAGATCTGCAGGTCGCCGTTTACCGTTACGATCTGCACGGTGTTGAATTGGGTGGAAGATGGTGTGTACACGTGAACGTCCACGCTGTAGCTTGCGCCGAAGAAGAAGTTGCTCGACGGAAAGACGACCTGGAAGACGATGTTTCCACTAGAGTTTGACATCACAAACGTGATCGCATCAGGAGATGACCCAAAACCTCTGGCTGTAACAGTCCCGTTAAGCATAACGTACGCCTGGGCCCATGATGAAACAGTAACCCCGCCATTCGTGTTTGAGACCGTCATCGATGAGGGATTGTTGTTGTTCTCGGAAACCGAGGACTGATAGGGCGTGAAGTTCTTCTTCGTAACCGAGAGGGATGGACCTAGAAACACTGACGCCGCGACAACCGCAAAGACAACACCCACGACTATCACGAGAATGATGACAACAAGCATCGTCCTGCTAAGCTCAGGCTTCTTGGCAGTCGTTGACATGAGCTCGTAGCTGAGCCTAAGTCAGCTTCCTTAAGCGTCTTTCCGACCCGTCTAAGAGTCGAAAAACGCATCTCTTCTGTAACTATTTTTCTTGTAAATCTCTCTTTTTCGCATAACTATTTCTTTTTCGCTAACAATTATGTGACCCCCCGGGGGGGTCGATTTTTCCCGCGCCGCGCCCTTCGTGAAATGCGCCGATTGACGCGCTGACTGGTCGGCCACTCGCATACCTGAACAGAGTGCCTCGGACCCCCGTCCGGGGCACGGGGCCTTCAAATAAGCGCCAGCCATGATTCTAGAGGTAAGTCTTCTCATATGCGGACCCTTGTAGCAGAGTGCCAGATTCCCACGGCTCCCTCCCGTTACGAGGAGGTCGAGACCATGGCTGAGAGCATAGGCTACGAGGTAATCGACACCATCGTTCAACACCGGAAGAGCCTCCACCACACCTACTGCATCGGACCCGGAAAGCTAGAAGAGATCAAAATGCTCGTCGCCGAAAACGATATCGAAGCAGTCGTCTTCGCCAACACCCTCCCAAGCGCCCAAGTCTTCAAAATCCAACGTGTCCTCGGCGGAACAGACATCAAAGTCATCGACCGCAACCTCCTGATCCTCGAAGTCTTCGACAAGCGCGCAATGACAAAAGAGGCAAAACTACAGATCGCGCTAGCCAAACTCAAATACACCTTCTCCTGGGGCAGAGAATTCCTACGGCTCGAAGGAATCCTAGGGGGACAGGTCGGCTGGAGTGGACCCGGAGACTATCCCTACCATGATTACGAGAGAACGGCCAAGAAGCGGATCGCGAACATGGAGAAGGAACTGAGAGACCTCTACTCGAAGAAAGACCTTCTCAGAGATCACCGGCGGGAACGAGGTTTCCCCATCGTTGCGCTAGCCGGTTACACGCAGAGTGGAAAGACCACATTCTTCAATCGCATGTCAGCAGAACACAAGGATACCGGCCTTGGACCTTTCACGACACTGTCCACGTTCGCGAGAAGAATCGATCAAAACAATGGGGGCGACAATTTCAGCTTCATACTAATCGACTCCATCGGTTTTATCGAGGATATGCATCCCACAATTCTCAAGGCATTCAACACGACCCTCGGCGAGATAACGAACGCAGACCTTATCCTTCTATTCGTCGATGTCAGTGAAGACCTAGAATCAGTCTTCAGAAAGCTATCCGCTTCCAAGGAGATCCTCAAGAAGATAGCCCCCAAAGTTCCCCTAGTCATCTGTGCGAACAAAACAGACCTATGCAGCGACGACAAGCTCCAAGAGGGAAAGAAACTGATCTCGCGAACGTTCGAAGGCGTCCCACTCGTGGAGCTAAGCGCTTTGAAGGGAAACAATACGGAAGAAGTTGTGAAGCAGGCCTACCATCACCTGAACAGTTCAGTCTCCCTTGTTCCAGTGGCTCTCTAGAGCTGCACTCCTCTCCATAGTAGATACCAGGAAATCCTAAAATTCTTCAATGTTATCAGTTGAAGATAGGTTGTTCTAAGTGGAATTAAGGAAACTTCAACGAACACCAGACGGCACTTTCCTCGTCACTATACCCAAGGCTTGGGCTAAACGCGTCGGACTCGATCAAGGGTCCGTCGTCTCCTACGAAGAACGCCAAGACGGGAGACTCCTCCTCTCCCCAAGAATTGACGAAGAAAGGCCCCCCCTCGAAGTCATACTGGAAGCATCCCCCTTCGTCAGACGCGAGATCATCGAGCGATATCTTCTCGGGTACGACATCATCCGCATTCAATCAAAGGACAGTCTGTCCCCGGAGACGAGGGACGAGGTCCGCAAGACCACGAAACGGCTTGTAGGGCTGGAGGTGTTGGAGGAGGACGCGAAGAAGATCGTCCTACAATGCCTCATGGAACCTTCACTGCTCAACCCTGAACGCATCCTTCGACGGCTAGAAATGCTGTCCATGCCCATGCAGATAGACGCCGTCCAAGCCTTCGTAGAATCTAACACCGAGCTTGCTAACGGAGTCGTTGAGAGAGATGAGGAAGTTGACAGATGGTACTTTCTGCTAGTCCGACTAGTCAGAGCAGCGATCGCCGACACCTACCTGCTTGAGAAGATCAAAGTCTCCTCAGTTGACTGCCTAGACTTCCGCCTACTCGCAAGCTACATCGAAACCTTCGCCGACTACTCAGTAACCGTCGCCGAGAACACCCAAGACAAGATCCCAGTTCCAAAGGAACAACAGTCACTATTCCAGAAGATCGGAGCCTCAGTAAATACAATGTACAAAGACGCCGTCGGGTCCGTCCTCTCACGAGACCTCAAACTCGCCTCATCTGTAAGTCCGAGATTCAAAGAGACCAAGAAGATCCTTGCCGAGGCTGAGACAAGCATAGCGAAAGCCCCACGTCCAATGGTCAACCACCTCGTCGCCGCACTCATCGCCCTGAACAGAATGTGCGAGGTTTCCGTCGACATATCCGACCTCACGATTACAAGATAACGGACCCGGTCTCGCGATAACCGGATAAGCCGCGGTTACGTATCAGGTACGGTTCCAGGAGGCCGCTCAATGTCTGAAGAGAGGAAGAGAGCAATCGGCACCATACTGGAAGCAGGGTTCCAGATGGAAAGCGACGCATTCAAGGCCCTCATGGAGGTCAGCGTAGCAAGCCCGCTTGACCCTCTTGTCAAGGAAGTCCTTCGAGTCGCCGGAGCCGTAGAGCCGCGGCCCTCATCGATCAGCAGGGACCTCGTCCTCAGAGCTGCCGAACAGCTAGACCTCTTGGGGAAGAGTAGGGGGACTGAGGGTGGTGGTTTGGGACGTGGCCGACGTTTTGCTGAGGAGCTTGAGTCTCGGCTAGAAGTTGTCTCGGACCCTACGGGCAAGCTCGGAACGACTGGTGCCTTTGATGATTTTCTCCATTATTTCAGAAACCGTTTCGACAAGATGAGCCTGCTCTTCAGGCAGAGAATGGACACCCGAAACGCCGGGACCATTTCCGACGCGCTTTCAGGCGGATCAAATGGTCGAGGCCGCTTCATCTGTATGGTCCTCGAAAAGAGAGAGAAAGGTGACAGGATCTTCCTGACAGTTGACGACTATGAGGATGAAGCCACTGTCCTCGTTGGGCGGCAGAACTCTACGGTGTACGAGATGGCGAGGAAGATCGTCAGAGACCAAGTCATTTACATCCAAGCCCGGAAAACTGCTGGTCCTCTCCTGATCGCGGAAAGCATTGTTCTGCCCGAGATACCGGATAGAAAGCCGGCCCACGCTAGCGAAGAGATCTATGCCGCATTGATATCCGACGTTCACATCGGGAGCAAGGTGTTTCTCGAGGACGAGTTCCGCCGGGTTCTAAGCTGGCTGAAAGGAGAGATTGGAACCCCGAACCAGCGAGAAGTCGCCGAGAGAGTGAAGTATGTTCTGATCGGGGGCGACCTTGTCGACGGGATCGGAATCTATCCTCGCCAAGAGGTGGACCTTGCGGTTCCCGACATCTATGAACAGTACCGAATAGCAGCGAAATTCGTCAGCGAGATTCCAGAGTACATGGATGTGGTTTTGATACCTGGGAATCATGATGCGGTACGCCAGGCCCTTCCGCAACCCGCTATCTCGAGAGATTTTGCCGGACCTGTTTACGACTCGCGGAAGATTGTTCCACTAGGAGATCCAGCAGAGGTCCGTTTGCACGGGGTCCAGTTTCTACTCTACCATGGAACTAGCCTGATGGATATTCTGAGTGGAGTCCCAGGGCTCGACTATCAACGTCCAGTAGAGGTAATGGAGTACCAGCTACGGGCCCGACACCTGTCTCCGGAGTACGGGAAGATGACGCCGATTGGTCCCGAGCAGGAGGATTTCCTGGTGATAGATAGAGTCCCGGACGTTTTTACATCCGGACACATACACGTTTCAGGTGCAGGCGTCTACAGGGGAACAACGATAGTGAATAGCGGTGCCTGGCAAGGGCAGACGGATTATCAGAAACGGATGGGGCTGGTCCCTAAGCCGGGAATCCTTCCCGTTGTTAACCTGAAAACCCTTGACGTCAAGATGGTCGACTTCCAGTGATAGACCTACCAACCCTCAGCGTTCTAAACACGGATTCGAACATTGTCAATTTAAGAGGAGGTCTACCCCCACCCCATGGTTTCCAGTGCAAATCCTCAACTAACATTGGGTGTGTATGTTACTTTTAGAAAACTTACTGGCAAGGTTAACTTGCATCACGATGATTTATGCTGACCTGTACATTTTCCATAGTAGATTCATCTTAAATTCTGTACGCAAAGGACTGGAGATTCTTCAAAGTCTGCAGAGGAAGGAGGGGGGTAGGGGTGCGTGTTCTAGGTCTGCTACTCGCCAACTAGCTGGACAATGACGGTTCGGTCCCGCGGTCTAACATCTAGCTCAAGAAAGACGATCTGTTGCCATGCTCGTAAGGTGCGTCTTTAGGCGCGAGTCTCTCTAGCGCTAGGGGCAAGTCGGCCCAAAAGTCCTGGTTCAAACTCGATTGTTGTTAGGGCTCCGGTTGATCCGGCCACGAAGATCGTTGCAACTCCATTCTTCATCTTTGAGGATTCGACGATTCTCTGGATCCTCTCTTGTGACGTCGAGAATATCTCCTTCGTGATGTGTCCGAAAGCTCAACTCTTGAGACGCAACCGTCATAATCCCCCGTCTTGTTTCAAGCAAGGAATTAAGAATGAAACCTAGCTCCTGCCGGAGAGGTTCAAGGTCTTGTCCAAGGGAACCGGCCCAAAGGAGCTCTACGTTAAGAAAATCCGTAATGGAACAGTGATCGACCACATTTTAGCCGGCCATGCCTTGGACGTGCTCAAGATTCTCGGAATAGACGGTCGTGAAGGACACATCGTGAGCGTGGCCATGAACGTGATCTCGAAGAAGCAGACCAAGAAGGACATCGTCAAGGTTGAGAACCGAGAGCTCAAACCCGTCGAGGTGGATAAGATCGCGTTGATAGCGCCGAGCGCAACCATCAGTATTATTCGAGACTACGAGGTCGCTGAGAAGACCAGGGTCAAGCTACCGGATTCCATCAGAGGAATCGTTCGTTGTTCAAATCCAGCGTGCGTGTCTAACGCTGAGCCTGTTGAGCCAAGGTTCAGTGTGGAAAAACAGGACCCTCTCCGGCTCCGCTGCTACTACTGCGTCCGAATAATGGAGAAGACGGATGTTCTCAAACAATTCTAGTATGGAACTCTCACCGAGAGAACGCGAGAAATCTGTTCAGGAACTCCAGATACTTTACGGCGAGAAACGCGATGCTATTCAGACACGACTAAACGAATTCAAACAGGTTCTCAATCGCAATGACGATGATGTTTTTGCCGAACTCTGCTTCTGCCTGCTGACACCGCAGTCGTCCGCGAAAACCTGCTGGGCTGCAGTGTCCCGGCTCAAAGAACGAAGCCTTCTCTTGAAAGGAGAGGCTAGCGAGATTCAACCGCAGCTAAACGATGTCCGGTTCGGTGACAGTAAGGCGAGGTATATTGTCGAGGCTAGAGCGACATTCAGCAAAGATGGCAAGCTCTTCCTCAAGTCCCACCTCTCCAGCTTCGCAAACCTGTTCGAGTTGCGGGAATGGATGGTGGAGAATGTGAGGGGACTAGGCTACAAAGAGGCCAGCCATTTTCTCCGCAACGTCGGGCTCGGGGAGGAATTCGCCATCCTAGACAGGCATATTCTGAGAAACCTCAAGAGGCTGGATGTTATTTCTGAGGTGCCGGTTTCGATCACGAAGAAACGCTATTTGGAGATTGAGGAGAAGCTTCGTGGTTTCTCGCGGGAGATACGAATACCGTTAGCGGATCTTGACCTCCTGTTCTGGTCGCGCGAAACGGGCTGGATATTCAAGTAGGCAAGCGAGCCATGGGAAAAATTGGAGTCATGGCGGACAAGGAGACAGCGATCTACTTCAAACTCGGCGGGGTCAAGAACAGCTGGATCGTGAAGTCTGAAGACGAGGCCGTCAAGACCTTCGAAGACATCAAAAACAAGCAGACAGTCTCGCTTGTGATTGTCACCGACACGGTCTTCGATTGGATTAAGGACAAGGTTGGACAAGGAAAGAAGGAGATCGAACTCCCACTGGTTGTATCGATTCCAACAAGACGCGGTAGCAAGTCCCAGGTTGACCTGTTAGCCGATCTCATCAAGAGAACCGTTGGCGTTGAAATCAGGGTTCAGTAGCCCGCGTCCACGATCGAGTTTTTGGTCTGTCCAGTTGAAATCATTGTACGAGAACCCTTA
>Ga0209761_1000254_pt1 | contig 30716 bp, 26 predicted proteins | sample GraSoi013_1_40cm_4_FD_185818 | JGI IMG/M metagenome (GOLD analysis project Ga0209761, IMG submission 185818) | Grasslands soil microbial communities from the Angelo Coastal Reserve, California, USA - Sample 09_25_2013_1_40cm (SPAdes) (version 2) | ecosystem: Environmental > Terrestrial > Soil >... | reverse complement strand
TGTATTTGCCTGTCCCCATCAGCGCGAGCGTGTGACCGTTGGCCGAGCTCTTCGCCACGACCGGCGAGAAGCTCGGATTCAGAGACGCGAGAAAAGCGTCCCCCGCGTGGAACGTCCACTTCACCGCAGGTGAGGCCCGAGCCGAGGGCGAGACGACTAGGCTCGCTGCAAACATTGCTGCCACAGACACGAGACACGCGAGTAGTGTTTGACGATTCATTCCCCCCACTTCCTTGGAACCCCCGCCAAACCCGGAAGGCGTGTCAAGACATAACACTGTCTCATTAATCCGGCGGTTATTCAGGATTGCTCTCGGCAAGGGGGAAGCTAATTTGGTGTTGCCCCAAGGTTGTGATGGGCCCGGCCAGATTTGGACTGGCGACCTCCCGGTTATCAGCCGGGCGCTCCAACCGGGCTAAGCTACGGGCCCGCGGGGCCGCGGTAGACCTGGGGCCGACTTAAACGTTCCCTCACGGCGGCGACGTCGCGCCGTTCTACGTGGAGTATCACCTGCCGCTCGCGAGTCGGACCGAAACGTTCCAATCGTGTCGGGTCACTCCTCCCCGGGGTGCAATCTTGGCGAGCAGCCCGCACCGGGCGAACCGAGAAAGGAAGCACGCCCTGCGCCAAGTGGATTTGAAGTTCTGGATCCCCATCGTGTCTGCTATCGTTGGTGCCGCCAGCCTGATTGCCGGCACGTTCGTCTCCTCGACCTGCACGCGATCGGGGCCCGGGGAGAACGGGTGCGCCGAGTACGGGTACGACCTGTTGGGACGCGGAATTACGGTGGCGGGGCTTGTCCTCTTGGTTGTCGGGCTGTATGTCATCTTTGCGCCGTACCTCGGGTGGCCACTGGTTCATCGAAAACTCTAGTCGTCCCGCAGAGCCGCGACGGACCTGGTGGTGGGAGGAATCAGACCTCGAGACACGGTTGTGCCCCTGATTTCGTGGCCGTAACGCTTATTATCACCACGCCAAATCGGACGGCTCGGGACTAAATGGAGGTCCTTGAGGCCATTAAGTCGGTGAAGAGCGTGAGCAAGTACAAGCCCGATCCGGTCCCCGAGCAGAAAGTCCAGGCCGTGGTGAACGCCGCGCGCTTCGCGCTGTCGGCGGACAACCTCCAGCCCTGGAAGTTCATCGTCGTCTCGGACGAGGACGCGAAGCGGAAACTCGCGGGCGCCTGTACGAACGGGAAGCACATGGCCGACGCGCCCTTGGTGGTCGTCGCCTGTGCCCGGCTCGACGAGGCGGTCGCGATGGTCGGCGGATACATGAACTCGTATCCGGTCGATGTGGGCATGGCCCTTGCGAACGTCACCGTGGCGGCAACGAGTGAGGGGTTGGGGACCTCCTGGATCTTCACCTTCAACGAGGAGAAGGTGAAATCCCTCCTGAACATCCCGGCCGACGCCCACGTGGTAGGGTTGACACCGTTGGGCATCCCGGAGGCCTACGAGGCCCCGGCGGGCAGGAAGCATCTGTCGGAAATCCTCGCGTACAACGCGTACGAATGAGCGATCCGGCACCCCATCCTCCTCGAGCAGGCATCGATGGCCCAGCGCGCCCTCACTCCCGGCAATGCCGCCTACTGCAGCGAATGCGGAGCGGAGACGCCGCCGGACGCCAAGTCATGCGCCCGGTGCGGCGAGCCGTTCGAAGGCTCGATGCAGGCCGTCCTGTGCCCCATATGCAATTCGATCAATCCGGCCGCCGCAACGGAGTGTCTGAACTGCAGCGCGAAGTTCCCGGAGGCCGGACTCGACGAGCCACCAGCGCCCGCCGGTCCCGAATCTCCGGAGGAAGAATACCTCCGTCGAATCTTGCAGCTGAGCCGCGAGAAAGCGCGGAGCCGCGGCGCCTCGGGGCCGGGCGGCGGAGGGGAGCCCGCGTCGTTCCTCGCGGCCGATCGCGTGGAAGGCGAGATGGAGGAGTCCCTCTGGAAGCTCGCGGAGCCGTTCGACCGGATGCTCGAACGGCGCAAGCGGCGTCTCGAACAGATGGAGGCGTTGATCGAACGGGCGCAGGCCCGCATCAAGGCGCTCGAGCCGTCCGCGGACCCCGCCGAGGTGCAGGAGCGCGAGGAACTCAAACGACAGATCGAGACGCTCCTCCTGGAGAAGGAGGACATCCTGAAGCTCGAGGAAGGTCTCGTCGACATGGAGACGACCTATCGCAACATCCTCCGGATGCAGAAGGAAGAACTGAAGGCCCGTGAGACCTCGCTCCGCGGTCGGATCGCCGCGTTCCGGCACGAGCTGGAGTCCCGCGAGAAGGCGTTCGGCCAGTTGAAGGAGCGGGAGTCGGACTTCGTGCGGCGGGAGGACGAGTTCCGAACCGTGATGAACCGCGTCCACGAGCGGGAGCGGGAGATCGAGAAGCGCGAGGAGTTGATGCGGGACAAGGCACGGCTCCTCGACGAACGCCACCACGCCCTGAGCGAGGCGGAAGTCGACCTCGAGCGGCGCCGGTGGGAACTCGAGCAAAAGATCAGTGGGCGTCCCCCGTCGAAAGAAGACCCGACGCCGGTCACGATCAAGTCGGATCAGGAGCTCGGCGCGCTCCAGTCGCGGATGGTCCAACTCGAAGAGCAGATGGAACGTCTTGCGGAAGAGCGGAACCAGTTGATGGAGCAGCAGAAGGAACTGCTCAACCTGAAAGGCGAACTGAAGGTCGTCATGAAGGACATCGACGAGCTGCTCGGGGACCTACCGAAAGACAAAATCCGGAAGTTCGCGAAATCGGAGAAGTTCGCGCTCTACGAGAAGCTCCTCGAACAGCTCCAGCTGTTGTGATGGCCGATGGGACTGCGCGAGAAAGCCCGGAAGTCCCTCGAGACCGACGAGGAGGAGCTTGATGCACCCGTTCTGCTGAAGGTCGATTCTGCGGAGCGGGAAGAGGCGAAAGCCCGCGAGGCCCAACTCCGGAAGGAACTCGAGGAAGCCCGCAAGCTGTCCGATGCGAAGACCGCGCAGATCGCCCGCCACGATGACACGATCCACGGGCTGCAGACGCGGGTGAAGGAGCTCGAGACGGCGAGTACGGCCGCGGAACGCGAGACCAAGAAAGCCCTGAAGGAGCTCGAGGGCGAGCTCAAGGAGGCGCGCGCGGAACTCCAGGACCTGAGGAAGAACAAGGCCGCGGCGGCGGACGCCGAGGCCGCGATGGACAAGGTCGAAAAGAAACGAGCGGCCGTCGACGGGAAGGAGGCGTCCCTCCGTAAACGGGAGGGGGAGGTCGAAGCCCTTGTTGAGTCACTCGACGGCCGACACCGGGAAGTCGCCTCGCGCGAGAAGTCTCTCGCGGCGCTCCAGGAGAAGCTCGACGCGACGAATCGCGAGGTGAAAGAGGCGCAGCGGGAGATCGAAGGATCCCGCACGAAGCTCGAAGCCCGCGAAGCCGAGCTCGCGGAGACGCGAAAAGCGTTGCGAGATCACGCGGACAAACGCACGGCGGAACTCGAGAAGGACCTCGAGGACGCGCGGAAGGACCTCGCGAAGATGCTGCGCAACCTGGAGTCGGCTCGAGGGGAGACGCAATCCGCCCGACGCGAAGGCAAGGACCGAGAGGCTGCGCTGACCACGGAACTCACGAAAGCACAAAACGCCGGCGAGCAGGAGAAGGACCGAGTCGCCCGCCTGAGAGACGAGATGGACGAACTCCGAAAGCGGGCGGGCAAGGCCGGCGAACTCACCGAGAAAGAGTCGGACCTGCGAGCGCAATGGGCGAAACTCGACGGACGAGCGAAGGCCCTCGTCGACCGGGAAGCGGCCCTCGCGGGAAGTGAGACGCAGCTCGAAGCGCGGGAGGCGGATTCAGAAAAAGCGTCGCGGCTGGCGGCGGAGCGAACGCTCGATGCCGAAAAGGCGCTCAAAGCAATCAAAGAACGAGAACGCGCCGCGGAAAAAGCCGAGAAGAAGGTCAAGGAAACTGCGGAACTCTTGGCAGAGGAGAACAAGGCCAAGGACGAGGCTCGCGCGCGCGAGATCGAGGACAACCGAGAACTCCTCCAGGCCCGGGCTCGGGAGATTGCGAAGCGGACCAAGGAAGCCGAAGGTTTGCGGGCATCCCTTCAGGCGGCCAACGAAGTCTTGGAGCGCCGCGACGTCGAACTCGAAACGGAAATCACTCGAGCGAAGGCAGCCCTCGAGTCCGAGGCGGATCGATCGGGCTCCCTCGAGAAAGATCTCAACACCTCTCGAAAAGACTTGGCGAAGGCAGTGCGCACCCTGGAATCCGTCCGTGCCGAAGCGGACGCCTCGCGCCGCCAGGTTCAGGATCAGGAAAAGGCGGTCAGCGCCGAACTCATCAAGGCACGAAGTGCAATCGAGGAAGAGAAGGGAAAAGTTGCACGCCTCAAAGATGAGGTCGACGAGCTTCGCAAGCGCGCAGGAAAGGCGGGGGAACTGAGTGGAAAGGAATCCGACCTGAAAGCCCAGCTCGCAAGACTCGACGCCCGATCGAAGGACCTCGCGGACCGCGAGGCCACACTCACGGCGAACGAAGCCGGCGTCCGAGAACGCGGAGCAGCGTCGGACAAAGCCTCCCGCGTGGCTGCGGAACGCGCCCTTGAGGCGGAGACGCTCCTGAAGGCAATCAAGGAACGCGAGCGCGCCTTCGAGAAAGCCGAAAAGAAATTGCAGGAGACGGAAGACGAGCGGGCGGAACGGGTGAAAGCTAAGGAGGAAACCCATGGGCGGGAACTCGACGAAGCCCGCAAGCTTCTCCAGACTCGAGAGCGGGATGACGCGAAGCGCATCAAGGAAGTCGCGGGTCTGCAGGCGTCCCTGCGGGCCGCCAACGAAGCGCTGGAACGGCGCGAACTCGAACTCGAGGCCGAAAGCACCCGAGCCAAGGCGGCCCTCGAGTCGGAGGCGCACCGATCCGCCACTCTCGAGAAAGACCTCAACGCATCGCGGAAAGAGGTGGCGAAGCTGATGCGAAGCTTCGAAACCGCGAAGGCGGAAGCGGAGGCCACCCGACGACAAGGTCAGGATCGCCAGAAGGAGATTGCCGGAGAACTCGCAACGGCGCGAGGTGCGGTCGATGAAGCGAAAGCGGACGCGGGACGCCTCAAGGCAGAGCTCGACGAACTTCGCAAGCGGGCGGGGAAAGCCAGCGAGCTCAGCGAGAGGGGATCCCAGCTCAAGGCGCAGTTCGCGAAATTCGACGCCCGATCGAAGGATCTCGGAGACCGCGAGGCCGCGCTAGCGGGCAGCGAGGCTCGGGTCAGGCAACGCGAAGCCGAGTCGGCGAAGGCTGCTCGATCCGCTGCGGAACGAGCCCTGGAGGCGGAGAACGCTCTGAAGACGATCAAGGAACGCGAGCGGGCCGTCGAGAAGGTCGAGAAGAACCTGAAAGAGACGGAAGAGAAAGTTGCAGAACGCGAAAGGGCGAGAGATGAGACGCATTCCGTTGAGCTCGACGAAGCACGCAAACTTCTTCAGGCCCGAGACCGCGAGATTGCGAAGCGAGACAAAGAGGCCGACCAGCTCCAGGAATCGTTGCATGCGGCGAATGACGGGTTGAAGCGCCGCGAAATCGAATTCAAGACGGAACTCACCCGCGCGAAGACGCAGCTCGAGTCGGAAACCCACCGCGCGGACTCCCTCGCGAAGAACCTCGAAACGGCACGGACGACGTCCGCGAAGGCGACGCAGCTGACAGCGCGCGAATCGGCGATCGAGAAGACGAAAACGGACCTCGAGGCCCGCGAGAAACGGCTCGCGAAGGCCCAGGCTGAGCTGGACGCGACGTCGAAGATCCTCCAGCGGCGGGAAGGGGATCTGGTCCGGCGGGACAAAGATCTTCTGAAGGCGGAGACAGAGAATCAGGACGTGGCGAAGGCGCTCGCCGCGCAGGAGCGGGAGCTCACCCAGCGGGACCACCGCGTGGAGGCCCGATCCGCGACGGCTCAGGAACGCATCACGCAGCGGGAACAGGAGTTACGCGAGCGCGCCGAGACCCTGACGAAACAAAAGCAAGAGTTGGACTCACAATCGAAAACCTTCGCGGCGCAGGATCGCAGCCAAGTCGAAGCGAGAAACGAACTCGCAGCGCTCCGAGCCGATCTCGAACGGCGCGAACGAGAGATTCAGAAAGCCTCTCGGGAAGGGGGGGCCGCAGCCGAGGACCTGAAGTCCCGCGAGGGAGCGGTCGTCCAGCGAGAGGCGGCCACCAAGACGAACGAGGCGAATCTCCAATCCCGCGAGCGCGAATCCGAGAAGCGGGCCGCGAAGGTCTCGAAGGAACAGACAGATCTCGCCAAGCTCCGCGATGAACTCCGGGGACGCCGCACGGAACTGGACCGGGCCCAGAAGGATCTTGAGCGCTTCGTGGCGCAAGTCGACGAACGGACGGCGGAAATCCAGAAGCGGGAGGAGGAGGTCGCTCGTCAAGCGAAGGTGCAGGAAGGTACGGTCGCCAAGGTCGCGCTTCAACTCGGCACGGTGCACCAAATGGAGCGAGCCGTCAAAGCTCGAGAGGCCGCCGTCGTGGCGGGCCAAGGGAAGCTCGAGGAAGCCCGTCGCGCGTTGACCGATGCTGAAAAAGGACTGATTACCCGACGTACCTCCCTACAACGCGAGGAGAGCAAGCTCGCGAAGGGGCGTGAGGAACTTGCGGACCGTCGCACCGAGCTCGATGGCATCGAACGACGAATCAAACTCGCGACGGCGGAGATAGACGCCCGCGAGGCGGCCTGGTCGAAGCGAGAAGCGGAGGGCTCGGAGCGGGCGAGAGAACTCGAGGCGACGCGCGGTCAGGTTGCGACGCAGGCGGAGGCCGTGAAGCGGGCGGATCGGTTGTTGAAGGCCCGCGAGGTGGCGGTGCTCAAGGGCGAGAGAGACCTCGCGGAGGCCCAGGGAGCCCTCGCCGAGAGTCAGAAGTCGGCGAAGGTCGAACGGTCCGCTCTCGCGCGAGAGTCCGATGAACTTGAGAAGCGGAAGAACCAGCTCGACGCGGGTACGAAAGGCATTGAGCAGCGGGAGAGAGAACTCCGCTCCGGGGAAACGTCCCTGAAGACTTCCCAGGCAAGACTCGAGTCTCGCGTCTCAGAAGTCGAACGGCGCGACGAAGCTCTCGCCGCGGCGCGTGCCGACCTCGAGAAGCGAGTGGCCCTCGAAGCCAAAGAACGAGCCGATCTCAAGGACACGACGGCGGAAATCGAGCAAGCGCGAAAGGACCTGGCTTCGGAACGGAAAGCCGTCGAGTCATCGCGGGCGAACGTCGAGGCCCAAGTCCAGGCCCTCGAGAAGAAAGAAAAGGCCGCGAAGATCCACGAGGCCGGTTTGGCGAAATTGCAAGCGGAGGTCACGGAGGCGCGGTCGGCGGTTGGCGCAGCCGAGAAGTCTCTTCGGGAGCAGCGTACGGCCCTTCAACGTGATGAGGACAAAGTCACCCGGCAGGAAAAGGACCTCGACGACCGAGCGCAGGAACTAGGTAATCGCGAAAAGGAATTCCGGGCTACCGAGGAAGCACACAAATCGGCTGTGACGAAATTCCAGTCCCAGTTGGCGGACTTGGATCGCCGCGAAGAAGAACAAACGTCCGCGCTCGCGGACCTTGAAAAGAGAGAATCGGGGTTCGCGGGTGAACGCGTGGAGTTGCGCGATTCGAGGGTCGAACTCGAACGAGCGGGAAAGGCGATCGTGTCCGACCGGAAGGCCCTGGACGCGATGCGGTCGGATCTCACGAACAAGACCAAGACCTTGGAGTCGCGTCTTCGAGACATCGCCGCGAAAGAGGCGAAACTGGCAGAACACGAGAAATCCCTATCATCATCCGAAACAAACCTAGCGAAGCGCGAGAAGGTCCTGACGTCATCCCAGAAAGAGTGGGAGGATCGGCAAGCAGCCGCGGTCCGAGACACGAAACGCCGCGACTCGGCGGCTAAGTTGGAACTCGAAGAAGCTCGACGGATTGCAGCCGCCACCGAGACAGCGGAGAAGCAGCTCGCCCTGCGGGAAACAGAATTCCGCGCGAAGGAGGAACAACTTCGCCGGTCCGAGGCGAACCTGGAGCGTCGTGAGGCCACGTTGAACGCGGGTACAAAAGACGTGACCGCGAAAGAAGCCGCTCTCGAAGCCGCCGAAGCTCGCCTCGTCCAGCGAGGACGGGAGACGGAGCAGCGACAGCGGGCGATGGACAAGGCAGGCGACGAACTCGCCGGCCGCCAGAAAGAATTCGAAACCGCCGCACAAGCTCGCGCGAAAGAAGCGCGAGAACTCGCAACTTCCCAGAAGGAACTCGCTCGCGCGCGGGCTTCGCTCGGTGCACTCGAAAAGCGCACGCGATCCGATTCAAAGAAGCTCGAGGCGCGAATCGAAGCCGCAAAGGCCGCCGAAACGCGAAATGCCGCCGACGAAGAAGCCGCTCGAACGCGAGCGGCAGAAGTCGCCGCTCGCGAGACGGACATCAAGGAAAAACTCGCAAACCTCGCGAAGGCGGCCGCGAGTCTCGAGGACCGGAAGTCCGAGATGGCGGAGCGTGACGAGGGGTACAAGGCTATCGCCGCCGACCTCGCGAAACGGGATGCCGAAGCGAACCGGCTCGAAAAGGGAAGCGACCGACGAAAGGCAGAACTCGACCGGATCGACAAAGAACTGAAGGCCGCGAAGGAGCGGCTTGCCGTCGAGACTCGAGACCTCGCGGACCTGCGGAAGGAAGTGGAACGCGGACAAACGGAAATCGGCAAGCGCTCAAAGGAACTCGAATCCAAGGCCAGCCTGATCGAGGCGCGGGAAGAGGAAGCGGGTGATCTGAAGACGAAAGCGATGAGCCTTCTCAAGTACGCGGAGAAAGCGGCGGACGAGAAGAGTCGCGAACTGAAGGAGCATGTCCAAGAAGAGGAGGCTCGACTCGAGGCCCAGCGGGCCGAGGTGGAAAAGGCCGCCCGCGCCTACGCGGACCTGGAGCAGCGCGAACGACGGTTCGAGACGGCGACGGCGGAGTTCCAAGCCCAGACGAAGGCGCTCGATCAACTCGAGAAAAAACTGAAGGACGACACTGCGGCAATCGCTCGCGAGCGAACCGAGACGAAAGCGATCTGGAAGAACCTCGAAGCGGAACGCGAGCGCGTCTCCCGCAAGGAAGAAACGATTGAAGCGCTCGTTGCGCGGACGCTCGCGAAAGAACGCGAAGCCCTCGTCGAGGAAAAGGAGAAGGTGCGGGCCGCGACCTCAGAATTGAAAGGCAAAGACAAGGCGGCCGAACGCGAGCGGATTCGGCTGCAGGCACTCGGTCGGGAATTGGACTCCCTGAAGGCGCGCCTCGGGAATCGAGAACGCGCGATCCGGAATCAGGAGGCGGAACTCGAGCGTCGTCGCGAAGAGGCCCGCCGCATGCGGGCGAAGATCGAGGAGCTCCTCTGATCACTCGCGGTCGGGGTCAGGGACGGTTGCGGATGGTGTGTGTGCGGGCCAGCCGTACGCGTGAAGGAAGAGGAAGATGCTCCCGAAGAGCGGCACGAAGATCAGGGAGCTCAGGAGGTGGTATAGCGTGAAGGGCACCTGGGCCTCGAGGACCGTCCGGATGCCCACGCCGAACGGCCGCGTGATGAAGTACCACTCGCCGAAGGCGGTCCACAGGTCGTACGCAATCGTGACCGGGACGCTGATCGTCGTGAGGAGCGCTACGGACTTCACGCGGAACAGCACGCGCGGTCGAATCCGGCGGCCCAGGAATCCGACGAACACGTAGCCGGAGATCACGAAGAACGTGATTCCGGTGATCGCGTTCAGCCGATACCCGACGTACGTCGTCGACCACTCGAGCGGCTGGAGGACCGCCAGCGCCGTCAGCGGGACGAGGATCGTCCACCATCGACCGAGGAGGGAGCCCGCTAGGAGGCTCGCGGCGAAGACCGTCTCGATGTTCGCATACGAATGCATAAGGAACGTCCCGACGACCGCGACGATGATCAGGAACACCCCGAGAATCCGGGTTCGCGCGTCACCCAGGCCGGCCTCGACGACGGCCCGCCATCCGCGCCCCATCTCACATCCCGTCCTGCGATGCGCTGAAACTCCAGAGGACGACATCGCCGTCGTGCAAGGCCTCGTGGTCGGCCGCGACGTCACCGTAGACTCCGTTCACCCAGTATTGCCAGTACCGGCCTCCTTCCCCGTTCACAGACCCGTTAATCGCCGTCACGAAGACGCCTTGCGGGATTTGAAAGATCGCGTACGAGAGCGGAAATCCAAGTCGGGCGGAGGCCTCGGAGAGGATGCCGAACGCGGTGTTGTTTGTCGTCACCGCGGGGGCGTAGCGGATGGACCAGCCGTCCCCTCGCACGTCGAGTGTCGCAGACCCGACGACCTGCGCCTGCACGGGGGCGGGCTGAAGCAGCTGAGTCGTTGCGTAGAGACCCGCGATTGCGGTCAGGAGGATCGCCGCGAACACGACGGCTTGCTGGCGCTCGCTGAGCCTAAGGGCCACGGCGGGACCTCCGTCGAATCCAGAGCACCAGGACCCCGAGGATCCCGACGACGATGATCACCGCCCCGATATCGAAGAGGGAGCCGAGCATCGTCCCCACAGGCACCGTCACCCCCAGAAGAGCGACCAGGTGGCCACTGTCGCTTGGGGCAAACACGATTCCGTCGGCCATGACGGGCGACCCCAGGACATAATCCACGGGTGATGGCACGTAGGACCATCGGAGCCCCCCGGTCGACGCGTCGAGCGCGTAGATGGTTCCCTGGGCGGTGTTCGTCGCGAAGAGGATCGTTCCGTTCGCATAGGTGAGCGAGGATTGCACGGGACCGTTCGGCGTAAAAGACCATCGCTCGGCACCGGTCACGACGTCGAGGGCGACGACCCGACCGCCCGCGCCGAACGAGCCGCCGCCGACGAACGCCGTGTCGCCGTACACCGCTGGAGACGAGACACCCGCGTCGACGGCCTCTCGCCATACCTCCTGTCCGCTCGATCGGTTGACGGCATACACGTTCCCGTCTTTCGCGGGCACGATAAGGTCATGGCCGGCGATGGCGGGGGAGGCCGCCACGGATCCAGCCGTGGGGAAGAACCACTTTTCGGCCCCCGTCGTCGAATCGAGGGCGAGCACTCCGTACGGGGGGCTGAACGTGACCTGGCTCGTCGTGTTGTATGTCCCCATGATGCCGACGTACACCGTGCCCTCCTGGAATGCGGGAGACGAATAGTGCACGGACCCTGTGGGGTGGCGCCACGCTACGGTTCCATTGCTCTCCCACAGGGACACGACTTCTCCGGGGCCGCCCGACTCGTTGAACGTCCCAATGAACACGTGGTCGAACGCGACCTTGGGGGAGGACGTGATGCCGCTGAATAGGGTCTGGGCGAGGAGCGACGTCTCCCACCGCACGCTCCCGGTGGACGCGTTCATCCGCACGACCGTTCCGTTCGACGTGCCGACGATCACCGATTGATCGAAGACCGCCGGGGACGAGAATCCTGCGACGGCCGGATTCGTCCAGAGGATGCGACCGGTCCGTTCCTCGAGGGCGAAGAAACCGTGCATCGTTGTCACGAACACCCTTCCGTACGCCACCGCAGGTGTCGCGGCAATCTCGCGCGCCCCGGTGTCGCGGTCCCAAAAGAGCTGCACGGCTCTGGGCGCCGTGGACGCGGACGTGCCGTCGTTCGTGAGGTCCCCTCGGAATTCCACCGAAGGCCGCGAATCGTCCGGCGTGGGAACCGGTTGGCGGACATCGAACGTCACCGAGTCGAAGCCGGCATTGTAGAGGGCGATCACGTCACCGTCGGAGAGCACGAGGCTCGAAATGCCAACGGATGCGAGGTCCCAGGTGCGCGCGGTCCCGTTCCACTCGTACAGGCCGACAAAACCGGCGGGGGGATGGCGAGCGCCGAGGTCGAGGATCCCCACACCGAAGGCCTGAGACCACGTCCAGGCAATCGTGATCCCATTCGCCTGCGCCGCGGTCTGAACCGCGATCCAAGTTGCGTTCGTGATCGCCGGGTCCGCGACGGTTTCCGTCGCCCAGACGTACGTCCCGTCGCCGAGATCGAAGAGGATCCGAATCCCGACGCCCGGGTTCGCGAGCACAGGGCGGGGAGAAAGACACAGGCCGAGGAGGACCACCGCGGCGATCATGGCAGCTCCCCTCACAATCAACTTCACCTGAATCTCCTCCTCAAGTAGGTTTGATGTTTGTTCGATGAACTTGACTATATAAGAACGTTGGCGCGCCCTTAATTCGGGAGCGAGCGATGTTGTTTTTCCATGGAGCTCTTGAGGAATCTGCGGGCGAGCACGCGCGTCCTCTTTCTCTATGAAGTGACGACGAGTCGACATACGCGGCTCCGGACGATCGCCGAGCGACTCGGGATGACGGTCCAGGGCTGCTCCGACTACGCACACGGCCTGGAGCGGGACGGACTCCTCTCCAAGGTCGACGGCGAGTACCGCGCGACGAAGAAAGGCGTCGAACTCCTCCACGACCGTCTCGCCGACCTGCGCGGCTTCGTCGAACGGGCTCGGCGCGAAATGGCGTTCATCGAGACGACCGAGGCCATGGCCGGGAACACGATTCGCAGCGGGAATCAGGTCGGGTTGTTCATGGAAGACGGCGTGCTCGTGGCCTTCGCTGGCCGCTCGTCGCCGTCCTCTGGAATGGCCGTCCACGATGCGGCGAAAGGCGAACTCCTTGCGGTTCGCAGTCTCGAGGGGATCGTCGCCCTCCGCCCGGGACGAATCATCATCGGACGAGTGTCCGCCCGCGGGGCTCGCCGCGCCGCTCCCGTCGCCGCCACGAAGCGCATCTTGCGGGAGGCGAATGAATTCGTCGTCGCCGCGCTCGACGTGGGCGGGCTGGCGGCCGCGAAGGAACTTGGCCTGAGGCCGCGAATCGAATTCGGCGTCGTCCCTGCCGCGGTCGAGGCCGCGGAGCGCGGGGTCAACGTCCTCCTCCTCGCACCGGAGGAGCGTGCCGTCGAGGCCGTCCAGGCGATCGAGGCGGCCAACGCAAAGCTCGAGGACAAGATCCCGTACGAGAGCGTGGCCCTTGGATGATCACTCGAGGATGGACACCGCGTCGAGCCGCCCGTCGCCGTCGCGGTCTTGTCCTGCGACGACCCGATAGAAATCCGTTCCCGGTGCGTACCCCTCGAGTACGTCTTCGGCGAAGCGCGTCAAGCCAAGAATTGCCGCCATCGTGCCGACCGCGTGCAAGCCGCTTAGCAGGACGATGACGCGCGCGTGATTCCATGGATTGCGGACCTTCGCGATGAGGCCGACTTGCTCGTCCGCATACGGCCGCTTCGTGCGAGAGGACTCCATCCGCCACACCTGCCTCCAGTCGAAGTTCACCGCGAGGTGCGGGTTCAGATCCATCGTGATGATGTTCGCCACCGGTCCGCCGACGAGGATCATGTCTTCCTTTCCGACCCCCAGCGCCTTGACCTCGGTGTCGAGGCGGACGACCAACCCTTTCCTCGGTGCGAAGAGCCGTCCGAGGAAGAATCCCAGTTCGACCGCATACGGCGAGTCGCGGGCGGTCGTGTTGAAAGGGCCGTGCGTGTACGGCGATCCGACGACGATCGAGCCGTCGAACACGCCGTCGCGGGTGAATTCCTCAAGGAACCGGGTGATGACTCCCGCGTGAGGGAGCATCGGAGAGGCGACCGGACTACCGCGGCCCTTGAGGACGATCGCAAAAGCCTCGGCGGTCGGGGCCAAGATGCGGGCGGACGCCCCCCGTTTCGGCTCCTCTCGAAGGACCTCCAACAAGCCTGCGGCCTCGAGCCGCCGGACGTGGTAGTAGACCTTCTGCTCGTGGACCTTCAGTCGCTGCGCCAGGGCGTTGGGATAGTCGGGTGCCTTCGCGAGCTCCTGCAAGATGCGCCACGCGAGCGGCGAGGCCAACGCCGCCACCCGGTTCGGTTGATCGAGGATCTCGACCTCCCGGCCCACGGTTCCATGTGAGGTCTCCTCAACGAGCCAACGTCGAACCACGGCCTTCGAACGACCTCATTCTATTAACGTTTTTGTAACGGTTATCCAAAAGTTGTAGATGCATTTATAATACCCGTCGGACCTCACGTCGGGTTATGTCGGATCGCCGGCTCGTCCTCCCCCCTCGCGGACCGATGGAATCAGGCGGACAACTCGGCCCGCAAGGGATATACGCGTCGCAGCAGGGATGGGGCGCCCGCCGGAATCCTCGGCAGGTGCTTCGCGCATGAAGGCCGTCATCCTCGCCGCGGGGGAAGGCGCCCGGATGGGTCCCTTCACCGCGTCCGTCCCGAAAGTCATGATCCCCGTGGGGAACCGCCCCCTCCTGGAATACGTCGTCCAAGCTCTCGCCGACAACGGCGTGCGGGATCTGATCTTCATCGTCGGCTATCGGCGGGAGCGGATCCAGTCGCACTTCCAGGACGGCAAGTCGTTCGGGACCCACATCACTTACGTCACGCAGACGAAGCAACTCGGGACCGCCCATGCGATTTGGGAAGCCCGGGGACACCTCGAAGACCCGTTCATCGTCCTCAACGGGAGCAACATGGTCGACGGGCGGTTCGTCGAGGACCTCCTCGCCGCAGCGCCGAAACCGGCGGTGCTGATCACACAGAGCGAGCGACCGCAGAGTTACGGTGTTGTCACGGTCCGCGGCAAGGAGCTCGTGGCGATCACGGAGAAGCCGGCGGAGGTCATCTCGAACCTCATCAACACCGGGGCGTACGTCCTCGACTCTCGCATCTTCGACGAGATCGAAGGGCTCGCGAAGGAAGGCAAGCACGACCTGCCGAGCGCTGTCTCGACGCTCGCGAAACGCACCTCGGTCGCGGCGATCCCCACGGAAGGCACGTGGGTCGACGCGCTGTACCCCTGGGACTTGCTCCGTCTCAATGCGACCGCTCTGAAAACGACCGCCGAGCGGCGCGCCGGGACGATCGAACCGGCGGTGACGATTCGTGGTCGCGTGACCATCGGCGACGGATGTGTGATCCGTTCCGGCGCCTACCTTCAAGGACCGCTGTCGATCGGCGCCGGATCGGAGATCGGCCCGAACGCGGTCATCCTGCCGTCCACCAGCCTTGGGAAGAACGTCCGCATCGGTGCGCTGACGACCGTCGCGAACTCGATCCTCATGGACGACGTCATCCTGGGACCTGCCAGCGTCGTCCAGGAGTCCGTGATCGGATCCGGCGTCGTGGCTCGGGCGGGCTTCCTGGCCGCCTCCGGACCCGGGGACGTGAACATCGAGGGCGCGTGGCATTCTGTCCCGCAAATCGGCGCGCTCATCGGCGAGGACGTCGAGATCGCGAACGGCGTGAGCGCCGCGGCGGGGACGGTCGTGAACGAGCGGGCGCGCGTCGAGTCAGGAGCGAAACTCCGCGGCACGATCCCCTCGGGAGCGGTGGTCCTGTAGATGTGCGGGATCGTCGGGTACGCGGGCCGCCGCGACGCCCTGCCGATCCTGCTCGACGGCCTCAAGCGCCTCGAATATCGCGGCTACGACAGCGCCGGCGTCGCGATCGTGGGCAGCGCCCTCCAAGTCATGAAGGACAAGGGATTCATCGCGAACCTCGAGGCCCAGCTCCCGCCGTTGAAGGGATCGACGGGCTTCGCGCACACCCGATGGGCGACCCACGGGGCGCCGTCGAAGGTGAATGCCCATCCGCACGTCGACTGCACCGGCAAGATCGCATTGGCCCACAACGGGATCATCGAGAACTACGCCAGCCTGCGGGAGAAGCTGGAGGCCCGCGGCCACACGTTCGTGAGCCAGACGGACACGGAGAGCCTCGTCCACTTGATCGAATCGTATTACGACGGCGACCTGGAGGCCGCGACCCGGAAGGCCCTCGGCGACATCCGCGGGTCGTACGCGATCCTGGCCGTCCACGCGGACGAACCGGGCAAGGTGATCGGCGCCCGGAACGAGAGCCCCCTCGTCGTCGGCATCGGCCCGGACGAGAACTTCCTCGCCTCGGACGTGCCCGCCCTCCTGCGATACACGGACCGCGTGGCGTACGTGATGGACCGCGAGATGGTCGTGATCACGCCGAAAGGCGTGACGATCAAGGACCTCGAGGGCCACGTCGTGAAACGGGAGCCCCAGCGCATCACGTGGTCGCTGGAGGACGCGGAGAAGGGAGGCTTCGAGCACTTCATGTTGAAGGAGATCCACGAGGCGCCGCAGGCGATCCACGAGACGCTCCTCGGTCGCCTCGCAAACCTGGAAGTGGACGGCTTCCTCTCCGAGGGCGTGACGAGCGTCAAGCTCGTGGCCTGCGGCACGTCGTATCACGCGGCCCTCGTCGGGAAGTACGTCATCGAGGAGATCGCGCGGATCCCGGCGTCCGCGGAACTCGCGTCGGAGTACCGCTACAGCCAGGGCGCGACGGAACGGCCGCTCGTCCTCCTGCTCTCGCAGAGCGGCGAGACCGCAGACACGCTGGGCGCGGCGCGGGAGGCGCGTCGCCGCGGCTGCAGGACCCTTGCGATCTGCAACGTGATCGGATCGAGCCTCTCCCGCGAGGTCGACAAGACGATCTACACGCGGGCCGGAATCGAGATCGGCGTCGCCGCGACGAAGACGTTCATCGCACAGCTTGTCGTCCTGTACCTGATCGCATTGAAGCTCGGCCAAGACCGCGGGACCCTCGGGTACGACGAGCTCGACCGGCTCAAGGATCAGCTCCGCTCCCTCCCGCGGGCGGCGCAGTACGTGCTGAACAAGGCGGACGAGATTCGGGCCCTCGCGCAGAAATATGGAGCCGAGGCGAAGGACATGTTCTACATCGGGCGCCACGCGAACTACCCGGTCGCGATGGAAGGGGCCCTGAAGATGAAGGAGATCTCGTACATTCACGCCGAGGCGTACGCGGCGGGAGAACTGAAGCATGGGCCGCTCGCCCTCCTGACGTCATCGACGCCGGTGATCGCGGTCGTGGCCCAGGACCCGACCTATGAGAAGATGCGCTCGAACGTCGGCGAGGTGAGCGCCCGCGGATCCCCCGTCCTCGCGATCGGCACGGAGGGGGACAAGGAGCTCCCGAAGTTCGTCGACGACGTGATCGAGATTCCGTCGCTTCCATGGATCTTCTCGCCCGTCCCGGTGAGCGTGGCCTTGCAGCTCTTCGCCTACGAGGCGGCGCGGATCCGCAACTGCCCGATCGACAAGCCGCGGAACCTGGCGAAGAGCGTGACGGTCGAATAGGACCGCCGGCGGGCGCAGGAACCTTTATTGGGTCTCCATCGCCATTCCGACCTCGGAGGGGGTTTTTGGTCGAACCCAGCGCGAGTCCCCCGGAATTGCAGTATCAACCGCCGATGATGCCACCACCGCGGCGGAGAGGGGGGCATTTCCCCAAACAGCTTGGTCCTGGTGGTCGGGTTGTTCATTGGACTGCTCATCTTCGCGGGGACCCTGTCGTTTCACGCAACGCTCCTGATTCCTGTCCCGTGTACGGGGTGCACCCCGACCACCGACCCCGTGCTCATCGCCTATCGGGACACGATCCGGATCTTCGCCTGGGTGTCCGTGGTGACGATGGACCTTGCGGTATCGTTCTCCGTAGCGATGGCCTGGATCGTGGGTGGATCTCGAGGGGAACTCTCGGACGCGACACGACGGGGATGTTCCTCTTTGCCACCGTCTTCCTCGTGGTGTGGCTCGTCTTCTCATGGGCCCAGTACACGATCTTCCGAGCCAGCATCTCAATCCCGTGATCGGACCGGTATCGTGAGGAGTCCGTTCGAACTCCTATCGGGCAGGCTCCGGCACATCGACGTAGGTCGCCCGGACGACTTCCGCGTCCCGCAAGCTCTTGAACTTCGTCGTGAGCTGGTGAATCGCCTCTCCTTCGCCTTCGACGATGTACACCGTCACGCATCGGCCGCGACCGGCATGGGCGTGCATCATGGATGTGACGAGCTTCGAGTGGTCGTGGGCGACTTCGGCGACGCGACGCTCCAATTCCTCGGGATACAGCAGCGTGATCGTCGCGGAGTGTTTTCCACGCTTCGTCTGATCTAACATGAGCTGTTGAATGAAATCGCGGATGGCCGCACGGACGAAGTCCGATCGCCCTGCGAATCCGCGTTCCTTCGTCAGACTATCCATCTGCTGCACGAGCGAGTCCGGAAGCGAGACCGACATGATCGACATACGATTCGTCTAGCCAAGGTATCAACTGATAATAAGATTGTCGTCGTACTTATTCGATTCGACGCCTGAGGTAACGGTTGTGAAGAACGAGGCCCTCCGCGTATTAATTCGCACCCTCTGTGAGATTGATAGTTTCACAGGATATCTTAATAACCGCGACCGGTTCCGGAGAGGGGTAGGACATGGAGCGACACGCCCAGCGAACGATCATCGCGATCATCGCGGTCTCCCTCAGCCTCGTCGTGGCCGGGGTCGCCTATTACGCCCTGACACGGGCCGGACCCACCGGGCCCCAGGTGGTGGCCAGTTTCTACCCCTACCAGTACTTCACCTCGCGAATCGCGGGAGATCGATACCCGGTTGCGGCCCTTGTCCCGCCAGGCGTCGAGCCCCACGATTGGGAGCCGACCCCGGGGGATGCGGCGCGGATGGCTAGCTCCGTCGCGTTCGTGTACAACGGATACCTCGAACTCTACCTCCAGAGTTTCTTCGCGGACCTCCCGCCGAACCAACCCGTCCGGATCAACGCGTCCGCAGGCCTCGGCGTGTTGCACGGTGGCGAGGGCGGCGCCGCGGCGATCGATCCGCACCTCTGGTTGGATCCGGTGTACGTCGAAACGACGGCGATAACGATCGCGGACGGCCTCGCGCGGGCGGACCCCGCCGGGAACGCGACGTACCGCGCGAACGCGGCCCGGCTTGTCCAGGACCTCCAGGCGCTGAACGCAACGTTCGAATCCGGGCTCGCGCATTGCGGCCTCCGGGTGTTCATCACGCAACACGAGGCGTTCGCCTACCTCGCGAAGCGATACAACCTGACGCAGTATGCGATCCAAGGCCTCTCCCCGGACCAGGAGCCGACCCCTGCGCAGATCCAGCAGATCCTCAACGTGATCAACCAGACCGGGTCCAAGTACATCTTCTACGAGGAACTCGTGAGCCCGGCGGTGGCTCAGGCCCTCGCCCAGGAGGCGCACGCGCAGACGATGGTGCTCAGCCCGATCGAAGGCCTGAACGCGACCGAGTCGCAGAACGGGGACACATACCTCACGCTCATGGAAATGAACCTCGCGAACCTTCGCACGGCGCTGGAGTGCACATGAGCGCCACGGCGCGTCCCCAGGTCCCCGTCGTCTCGTACGACGGTCCCGTCGTGGCAGTCCGCAATGTCGACCTGGACCGGGACGGTCAAGAGGTCCTGCGGGACATCAATTTCGTCGTCGAGAAAGGACAGATCCTCGGCGTCGTCGGCCCGAACGGAGGCGGCAAGACCTCGCTCCTGCGACTCGTGCTCGGACTCGAGCGGCCCACCCGCGGGGAGATCGAGCTGTTCGGCCAACCGGTCGCGCGATTCCGCGGCTGGAACCGAATCGGATACATCCCGCAGCACGCCGTCGGCTTCGATCAGAACTTCCCCGCGTCGGTCCGGGAAATCGTCCTCCTCGGGCGCGTGGCGCGCCGCGGCCTCTTGCGATGGCTGGGGACGGAGGACCGGAACGCGGCCCGTCGTGCGATCGAGCTGTGCGGGCTCATCGGGCTCGAGGGCCGGCGGGTCGGCGCGCTGTCCGGCGGCGAGAAGCAGCGGGTGTTCATCGCGAAGGCAATCGCGGCGGAGCCAGACCTCCTCGTGATGGACGAGCCGACCGCGGGCGTGGACCCGGAAAGCGAGAGGCGGTTCTACGATCTGCTCGGCCGTCTCAAGGACGAACTCGGCCTCACGGTGATCTTCGTCTCGCACGACCTCGGGGTCGTGAGCGCCCGCGTGGACCGCGTGGCGTGCCTGAACCGGACCCTCGTGTACGAAGGCCCGCCTCGTGCGCTGCGGGACGAGGAACTGTTGCGCCGGCTGTACGGGGCCGGGATGGTCACGATCGCGCACGACCAGGACCAACCGCATACGCATGGACACTGAGGGACCTCATGGCCAACTTGCTCGACGTCTTCCAGTACGGGTTCATGCAGCGCGCCCTCATCGCGGGTCTCCTTGTCGCGGGCATCAGTGGGGTCCTCGGGGTGTTCGTGGTCCTGCGGAGGACCGCCCCCCTCGGCGATGCGCTCGCTCACGTGAGCTTCGGAGGCCTCGCCCTAGGCCTCGCCGTCGGAATCCTGCCGATCTACGTCGCCATCGCCGTCGCCGTCTTCGGCGGCGTCGCGATCCGCTGGCTCCAGGAACGCCGGTTGTACGGCGAGCTCTCCCTGACGATCGTCCAGGCCGCAGGGCTGGGCGGTGGCGCCGTCGTCGTCAGCCTGGTCGGCGGCTTGAACGTGGACATCCTTTCGTTCCTGTTCGGCCTGAGCGTCCTCACGGTCACCTGGTCGGACGTCGTCCTCATCGCTGGATTGTTCGCGGTGACCGGGGTCGCGATGTCCCTCCTGTACAAGGAGTTCTTTCTGCTCACATTCGACCCGGAGGGAGCGCGGGTCAGCGGCCTTCCGGTCCGTGCCCTTGACACCGGCTTCACGATCGTGACGGCCGTGGCCGTCGTCCTGGCGATGCGCGTCGTCGGCATCCTCCTGATCTCGTCTCTGCTCGTCGTGCCCGCGGCGACCGCGCTGCAGCTGAGACTCGGCCTGCGGGGGACCCTCGGCGCTTCGATTCTCATGGCCATGCTCGCGGTCGTCGTTGGCCTGGTCCTGTCGGTCCTCTTCGACACCGCGACCGGAGGGATGATCACCCTCGTTTCGATCGCCTCCCTCCTGGCGGCATTGGCCGCGGCCGGGATCTCCAGACGGGCGGAGTCGGCGCTGCGGGCTCGCGGGCGGGAGCCGGAGAGCAGCGCACGTTCCGTAGACACGACACGCCTCGAGTGAATCGTCGGGCGCAGTCAACCGAGCAAGCGCGCCGCGGCTTTTCGGTCGTCGCAAAAGCTAGGGCCTAGGCCTGTCCTCGAACTCCGGCCTGTCGGGATCTGCTGGAACGGCCACCGGGCCTCGGGTGCTGGACTGCGGGAACTTCGCGTCCCCGCGCGTGACGACGAAGGCGCCGAGCAGGATCAGCGCGCCGCCCGCGACCGTGTAGGCGCTCAGCGCGTCCTGGAGGAGGGCGAACGAAAGGATCGCAGCGACCACGACCTCCAGGAGGATCAGGAGCCCGGAGATTGTCGGCGAGATCGTGCGCATGCTTGCGACGTACAACATGAGCGGCGTGAAGGTCGGGACGAGGCCCAGGTAGGCAATTCCGAGCCAACCGCCGCCATTCGTCGGGATGGGCCATCCGACGAAAAATAGAGGAATCGCCGCGAGGAGCGCGGTCGTCGCCAGGATCCCCGCGGTCAACGCCACGTACTCCGCTCCGCGGTCCACCATTCTCTTCGCGCCGACGACGTAGAAGGCCCACACGACGCCCGCGATGAACACGAGCACATCGCCCGCGAACTGTCCACCGGAAAGGGACGCAGGATCGAGCTTCGTGGCGACCACGACGACGCCGAAGGTCCCGATCAGGATCCCGACGACCTTCAACCGAGTCATCGCCTCTCGGAAGAAGACGACCATCAAGACCGGGATGATGACCACGTTCACGTTGACAAGAAGCGCGGTCTTCGAAGCGGTCGTGAGGAGGATCCCTTCGTTCTGGAGCTCGAAGCCGACGGCATTGATCAAACCGAGGACCCACACGAGCGGCTCCCGGAACACGTGGAGGTCCAAGCGACGCGTCACGGCGAGGACCGTCAGCCCCAAGAGCGCCCCGATCGCCATGCGCGCGAACGTCAGGAAGAGCGGGTCGACGGTCCCGACGGTCAACTTGCTCCCAGGAAAGGACGTGCCCCAGAGGACGCTCGCGAGCAGTATGAGGCCGTAATCGCGCGACCTCGAGGGGGCCATCCGCCGTGCGAACGAACGGAGCTAGTTCAGGGTTTCGCAGGAAGAGGGGCCTGGACCCGCTTGAACGTCACGACTCAATGACGGAAATCGTTTAATTGCCGAGGACGCATGTCTGGCTCAGTGGGACGGGAAGGGCGATCCGCCCGTCCGTCGGCGAAGGCACAGTGGGGGCCGTTGGGAACATGGCACAGCCAAGCGAAGGGGAGGCGGCGCTTCCGGTTTCGCCGGGGAGACGGAGAAAATTGATCGCGATCGGGGTCGCGTTCCTGGTCATTGTCGTCGCGCTCACGGCCGCCGGGGTCTACTACCTGACCCGGCCGTCCGGCTTCTCGGGCGCGATCAAGGTGGGTTTCACGATTTCGTTGACCGGGACCTTCAACGTCGAGGGGACGAACTCGCTGAACGGAATTAAGGCGGCCGCGAACTGGATTAACAGTCATGGCGGAGTCTCGGTCGGTGGAAAATCGTACAACATCAGCCTCGACTATTATGACGACCAAAGCGGTCCTCAAGGGAACATCGGCCCGCTCTACACCAAAATCATCCAACAGGATGGAGCCCAATTCCTGCTGGCCCCGTATAGTAGCGGCCTGACGTCGGCCGCCGCGCCGATCGCGGACCAGTTGGACCGAGTGATGCTTTCTCACGGAGGTTCGTCGGATCCCATCTGGACGCAGACCTCGCGACGAAACCTCGTGGAAGTCCTGAGCCCCGCATCGATCTACCTGAAGGGGGCCATCGACTGGCTCAAGGTGAACCACCCGTCGGACAAGATCGCCGCGCTCTATGCGAGTGATTCGTTCTCCTCCTTTGCCACGCAAGCCGCCATCGGGTACGCCGTGTCGCAAGGCTTCACGGTCGTCTACAATCAGTCGTATCCGACGACGGTGACGGACCTGTCGACGCAACTGACCGCCGCCAAGAACGCCGGTGCCGACGATCTCATCGGAGGGGGACACTTCAACGACGGTCTCCTCATCATGAACCAACTCAAGACGACCTGGACGATGCCGTCGCCGAAATTCATCTCGTTGCTCGTCGCGGTGACCGAGCCGAATTTCCAGACGCAACTCACGAACGCGAACTACGTGACGGGGCCGTCCCAGTGGGAGTCGGTGGTCACCTACAGCCCGGCAGAGGCCCAGACGCTTGGCCTCACGTGGTACGGCCCGACCCCGGCGGAGTTCACCCAGCTCTATGGAACCATGAACAGCGGCGCAACGCCATCGTATCATGCGGGCGAGGCGGGGGCCGCGCTCCTCGTCTTGGCGAGTGCCATCCAGCAGGCGAACAGCTTGAACACGACCGATGTCCGGGCGAAACTGGGGAGCATGCACATCCTGGACTTCTTCGGACAGTTCCAGGTGGACTCGCGAGGCCTCCAGATCGCGCATTCGATGGTGCTCGTCCAGTGGCAGGCCGGGGTGAAGAAGGTCGTCTTGCCGAGCGACGTCGCGGACGGGACGTGCCAATATCCGTACACGGGCATCTAGGCCGGAGGCCCTCGGAGGCGCATGGCCGACGCCGCGTTGTTCATGGCGGACCTCGCCCTCGGGATCTTGCTCGGATGCGTCTTCGCGGTCATTGCGCACGGCCTGAACCTGATCTGGGGCGTCGCCAAAGTCGTGAACGTTGCGCACGGCGAGTTCATCATGCTCGGCGCGTACGGTGCGTACTTCCTGAACCTTTGGTTCGGGTTCAATCCACTCTTGAGCGTACCGGTGGATGCGGCAATCGGACTCGCGGTGGGCCTCGGCTTCTACTTCGGGTTCCTCCACCGAGAGCTCCGCGGCAAGGAGTCGATGGGCTTGCAGAGCGAGATGGTCACCCTCGTCGCCACATTCGGCCTTTCCCTCGTCCTAATCAACGCCGTGCAGACGCTATGGACGGGAAACAACGTCGGGATCCCGTGGAGCCCCGGCGTCGTTCAGGTCGGGTCTTTCCAACTGCCGCTCGGCGGTCTCTACGTCGCGATCCTGTCCGTCGCGATCATCGGCCTCTCGCATGTATTCCTGACCAAAACCTACTTGGGAAACGCGATTCGCGCCTACAGCCAGGACATCCCCGCGACCCAGCTCGTGGGCATTAATCCGACGTTCACCGCGGCCGTGGGGACCGCCCTTGGATTTTGCGTCACGATGGCCGGCGGGGCCCTCTTGACCGTCTGGCTTCCGACGGGGATCTTCCCGGCCATGGGGAACCTGTATGCGCCGATCAGCTTCGTCATCGTGGTCCTCGGCGGGCCGGGGAAAATGTGGGGGAGTCTCGTGGGCGGCCTGACGCTGGGCGTGATCATCAACGTGGGCCAGCTTTTCGTCGGCAGCGTCGCGCTTGCGACGGCCATCGGATTCCTCCTGCTCATCCCGGTGCTGTTGCTTCGGCCCGAGGGACTCCTTCGATGAGGCTGCGTACGATTCGTTCGTTCGGCCCCACGTTGTGGGGCCTCGTGACGTTCCTGATCGTCCTCGCCGCGACCGCGCCGTGGATTCCCGTGTTCCTCCTGACCGTTCTCATCCAGTTGTTGATCTTCTCCACGCTCTCATACTCCCTCAACCTGATCACGGGTCTGACCGGGTACGTGAGTTTCGGCCACGTCGTGTTCATGGCCTTCGGATCATACGCCCTCGCCTTCGGGGTCGGTACCCTGAACCTCCCTCCCGTGGCCGGAGTCGCGCTAGGGGCGGTCGTCGGCCTCGCCCTCGCCCTGGGCATCGGCGTCGTCACGCTGCGGTTCCGGGGCGTGTACTTCGCTATCGCAACCCTCGTCGTCGCCGTCGCGGCCCTGTACATCGTCCTCGAGATCAAGGAACTCGGCGACGGCCAGGGGATCATCCTGAACGTCGGATTCGAGCCCCTCTCCTGGTTCTACACGATCTGGGTCATCCTTGCCACCGAGCTCATCGTGACGTACTGGATCACCCATGGTCGGATCGGGTACGGCGTCCGATCGATCAAGAGCGACGAAGATGCGGCGAAGTCCGTCGGGGTCAATGCCGCCCGAGTCAAACTCTTCCTCTACGCCCTGAGCGGTCTCTTCGCGGGCGGCGCCGGCGGGGTCTACGCGTGGACCGCGTCGGGCGCGTTCCCGTATCAAGCGTTCAATCTGATGTTCTCGTTGCAGATGCTCGCGATGATTGTCATCGGAGGGATGGGGACGTTGCTCGGTCCGCTGATCGGTGCAGTCGTCGTGTACATTCCGTCGTACATCTTCCTGACCGTTCTCATCGGCTTCCAGTTCATCGTCATCGGCATCGTCGTCGTCGTCATCGCATTGTTCGTCCCCGAAGGAATCGTCGGCTCCCTCCGGAAATATGTTCCCGAACTCCGAGGATTTCTCGAATGACCCGCGTGCTCGAAGTATCGGACGTTCACAAGAATTTTGGAGGCGTGAGAGCGGTCCAGGGCGTCTCCTTGAAGGTTCGGGAGGGGCAGGTCGTCGGGCTCATCGGGCCCAACGGATCCGGCAAGTCAACACTACTCAACCTGATTGCGGGCGTGGAGCGGCCCACGAAGGGGGCGATCACCTTGGACGGACGACGGATCGACCGTTGGCCCGCCCATCGAGTCGTTGGACAGGGCATTGCGAAGACACACCAGATCCCGAAGCCGTTCCTGGCGATGACGTGTCGGGAGAATGTCGCGGTCGCGGTAATGTATGGAAACCACGAGCAACGGGAATCCGCGAAGGCCCTCGACGAGGCCGGTCGCGTGCTCGCCCTCGTGGGATTGGAACGAAAGGCGGACGTGATGTCCTCGAACCTGACCGTCCAAGAACGGAAACGACTCGAGTTCGCTCGGGTCCTCGGGACGGGGGCCCGAATCGTCCTGCTCGATGAGATCTTCGCCGGACTGTCGCCCGAAGAACTCCGGGATGCGATGAACCTATTCGAAAGAGTCCAGAAGGAAATCGGGTTCGGGGCCCTGGTCGTCGAGCATGTCATGCGGGCCGTCCTCACGCTGTCCGAGCACGTCATTGTGGTCGAGGAGGGCATGAAGATCGCCGAAGGCAGCCCGCAAGCGGTCGTCGAAGACCCAGCGGTGATCGAGGCATACCTCGGCACGGAGGCGGCTCATGCTGCGCCTTGATGGAATCGACGCAGGCTATGCCGGAACGCAGGTCCTCCGCCAGATGGGTCTCGAGGCGAAGCAAGGTGTCATCACGGTCCTCATCGGGCCGAACGGCGCGGGAAAGTCGACCACGCTGAAAATCGTCAACGGCCTGCTCCGGCCGACCCGAGGACAGGTGTCCTTCGCGGGCGAAGACATCACGAAGCTTCCGGCCCACGAGCGGTCGGCGCGCGGGATTGGATCGTGCCCTGAGGGCCGACGGCTATTTCCCCTGCTCACGGCGGAAGGGAACCTGCGGCTCGGTGCATACGCCCCGCGGGCTCGGGCCGCCGCGGACGAGACCCTCGCGTACGTTTACGACCTGTTCCCGCGCCTGCGCGAGCGGGCGTCGGTGAAGGCCGGCCGGCTTAGCGGAGGGGAGCAGCAGATGGTCGGCATCGGACGCGCGCTGATGTCAAAACCCTCGATCCTGGTGCTAGACGAACCGAGCCTGGGACTCGCTCCGAAGCTCGTCTCCGAAATTTTCGAGAAGATTCACGAATTGCGGCAAGGCGGCTTGACGGTCCTCATGGTGGAACAGAATGCCTACGCCGCCCTGCGGATCGCCGATTTCGGGTACGTCATGCAAAATGGGCGCGTGGTCCGGGCCGGTCCGCCCGCGGAACTGCTCGATCTCGAAGCGTTGAGGAGAGACTATTTCGCAATCGGGTGACGCCACGAGGCCAGCCCGGCGAAGTTTATTCCCGCGCGACCGAGATTCCCCCGCGCCGATCTTGGCGGAATGGCAGCGCCGAACCGCGGCCGCCGCGACCGCGTGACGGCCTCCCAGCGAGGCTTCCAGAAACGTTTATCACCGGTCACCTTCTACGCCGCGTCTCCGATGTTCGAACGGCCCCGCGGGACCAACGACTGGGGTCCCGAGGACATGGCGAAGCGACGCTTCGTCGAGTCGCGATTCGTGCAGCTCGCCGAATCGTTCGGCTTCCGCGAGGTCTCGACACCGACCTTCGAGAGCCTCGAGCTCTTCACCGCGAAATCCGGGCCAGCGATCGTCCGCGAACTCTACGCGTTCAAGGATCAGGGAGGCCGGGACCTCGCCCTCCGGCCGGAATTCACCGCCTCGATCCTCCGGTTCTACGTCTCCGATCTCCGCAGTCGCCCGAAGCCGCTCAAGCTGTACAGCACGGGAAACGTGTTCCGGTACGAGGAGCCGCAAAAGGGACGGTACCGCGAGTTCTCCCAGGTCAACGCGGAGATCATCGGTGGGGCCGCGTTGCCCTCCGATGCGGAAGTCATTGCCCTCGCGATCGGCACGATGCGCGCGATCGGGCTCAAGCAGGTCAAGGCTCGGATCGGGAACATTGGGATCCTCCGCGGGTTCCTGCCGTTCGCCTCCGCGGACCAGGCGGTCGTCTTGCATTCCCTCGACAAACGGAACTTTCCGATGTTGGATGCCGAGCTCGACCGCCTGGGTCGGCCCGATCTGTCGAAGGCGCTCCGGCAACTCGTCGAGCTCTCCGGGGACGTCTCGGTCCTCGACCAGGCAGCGAAGATCCTCGGGAGCGAGGCGAGCGCGGGATTCGAGTACCTCCGAAAGATCGCGGACCTCCTCGACGCCTACGGCGTCTCTCGAAGGGACTATGCATTCGACATGGGCGTCGTCCGCGGCCTGGACTACTACACCGGAATGGTCTTCGAGATCGATTCCCCGAATCTGGGGGCGGAGAAGCAGGTCGGCGGCGGCGGGGCGTACAACCTCGCAGAGGTGTTCGGCGGCGAGCGCATCGCGCAGACCGGTTTCGCCCTCGGCCTGGACCGCCTCGTCATGGCGGCGGAGGCGGAGCGGGCAACCGAGCCCCCGCGGCCGCTCGACGCGTACGTCGTGCCGATCGGGGAAGGGGTCCAGAAGAAGGCGATCGAGGTCCTGACTTCCCTCCGGGCCGCGGGCCTGGGGGCCGACATCGATCTCGTCGGGCGCGGACCGTCAAAGAACCTGGACTATGCGAACGCGATCGGCGCCCGCTATGCCGTGTTGCTCGGGGAGAAAGAGCTGAAGGCCTCGAAGGCGACCGTGCGGGACATGGCGTCCGGCGTCCAGCGGGAGGTCCCCTTGGCGGACCTCGTCGAGGCCATCCTCAGCCGACCGGCCGCCCGAGGTCCCGAACCCGCGAAGCCCAAGCGGCGAGCCGCGGGAACTCGCGCGGTACGCTCTCGCCGACGGTGAAGAGCGGCGATATCGAGCCGTAGATCCCGAAGTCCGCGAGGCTCGGCTGGCCCAGGATCCAGTCGCGGCCGTCGAGGATCGCGTCGACCATGCCGAGGTGCTTGTCCATGTCCTGTCGGAATTCCTCGCGGCGACTCTCGAGGACGTGCCACGGCCCGCGGGCACGCGTCTGCATCTCCTCGAACACCCAACGCTCCTGATCGCTCTTGAGGACCGGCGGGACTTTCGTGACGACGTACCGCCAGACGCGCTCCTCGAGGACCTGGTGGCCCCAGTTCTCCAGGGCGGCCGCGAGGCCTTTCTGGCCCCACGGATAGAACGTCGGGGTCGGACGGACTCCTTCGAGGAAGTCCGGGATGTCGGGCCAGGTAACGGTCTTGCCGTCCCAGATTAGGGTGGGCACGTAGTCCTGGCCCGTCGCCTTGATCAGCTCTTGCTTGTCGTGGTAGGGGACCGGCCGGGTGTCGAACTCGACGCCTTTGAAGGCGAGCATCCGGTCGGCCGCGATACAGTAGTGGCTGATTTCCATCGAGTACAGGACGGGACGGGAGGCCATGGGATCCGGAATTCATCCGGAGCTTTGAGGTTTGCCGCCATCCTGGGCGGCCCTACTCAAGTCCGCTTGACCAAATCGTATTGACCCCCTCCCTCCGTTGGTGCATCTAGAAAGGGCCAGGTTCCGATGCTCGATCTCGTCACGCTTCTCCTCGTTCCCGCCTCGGCCGCGATGCTTGCGTTGCCGTTCGGCATGCATGTGCGCGCCCCGACACAGAACCGAGAGATGCGGGCGGTATACCTGTTCCACCGGACCGGCGAGCCGATTGCGATGGTCGCCCCCGACCACGCCCCTCCGTTCGCGCCGGAACAGCTCGAGCCGATCATCTGGACGGTCCGCGACTTTGTCGAGACCGGCATGCCGAAGAGCCAGGGCTACGACGTGACGAGCATGCTCTTCGACGAGGAGGCGCTCGTCGCGGTCCGCGGGGCCCACGTCAGCGTGTGCGCCGTCTTCCGCAGCGCGAACACGTCGGCGATCCGAGGTGACCTGGTTCGGTTCGTCCACGACTTCGAGGGTCGGAACGAAGGTCGCCTACAGACCTGGGAAGACGCCTGCCGGTTCGCGGGGGAAGCCGCCGACGCGATATCGCCCCTGATCGCGGCCGCATAGCGGGCCCTCGACGGCCACGCAGCGCGCCGTGGCCAGCCTTTCCTGGGTATCACTTGCCTTGCGCTCGGAACGCCATAATGGCCAGGCCGTTGAGCACGACGCCGAACGCGAGGATCGCGAGGAACGCGTTCCCCAGGGCCGTCCAATCGTAGCCGGTCAGGATGAGCGCACGGGCTGCATCGGCCATGTAGCTCACCGGGTTCACCGTCGAGAACGTCTGGATCCACGGGGGCAGGGACCCCTTGGGGAGCAGCGCCGTACTCAGGAACAGTAGCGGGAAGGTGAGAGAGAAGCTCACCATCATGGTAGCCTCCGTGTTCTTCGTCCTCAGCGCGACGGTGTTCGAGAGGCCCGAGAAGGCGACGCCAAAGGTCGACGCGAGGAGCATGATCAGCACGACGCCCACGACGCCCGTGGCGAACGGAATCCGCCAACCCACGAGCGTCAGGAGGGCCGCGATGCCCAGGATGATCCCGGCCTGGGCGGCCATCCGCAGGCCGTCGGCGAGGAGCTTGCCCGCGAGTACACTGCCCCGGCGGATCGGCGCGACGAAGAACTTATCCATGAACCCGGACTCGAGGTCGGACACCATTGCGAAGCCCGATTGCGACGCGCTCTGAATGGCGGTCATGACCGTGATACCTGGAAGGAGCACGGCGACGTAGTCGTAGGGGAGCGTTGGGGCGGCGAATGAGAATAGCCTGCCGAACGCCTGGCTGAACATGACGAGCCAGATCAGGGGCATGAACAAGCTGAAGAACAGGAGGACCGGCGTCCTCGTGAGCTTCACCAGGCTACGCCACGTGACGAGCCCGATCTCCGTGAATACCCCGCCGCTCGATTCTGCATCTCGTGTCCCGATAATGATCCGCTGTGCGTGTCCAACGTCTGTGACCATGCTATCGCCTCCGCCTGCCGAATGACCGCGACATCGGCTTCACTTCCTCGACGCGCATCTGCCGCCCCGTGTGTTGCAGGAAGACCTCGTCGAGCGTGGGGTGTGCGAGCGCGACCTGATGGACGGGGACCTTCTCCGCGTCGAGTCGGCGCAGGACCTCGAGGAGCGTCGCGCCCCCATCCGCCGTGTAGGCACTCACGCCCTCGTCGAAGATCGTCGCGCGGCTCACGCCGGGGATCGTCCGTGCGATCTCGAGAGCCCGGTCCCGACTTTGTGCGAACGCCTCGTCGCGGGTGATCCGGACCGTGATGATGTCCGCGCCGATCGCGGCCTTCAACTCCGCGGGACTTCCCTCGGCGACGATCTTGCCCAGGTCGATGATCGCGATGCGCTGGCAGAGCTGGTCCGCCTCTT
>Ga0209761_1000251_pt1 | contig 30867 bp, 23 predicted proteins | sample GraSoi013_1_40cm_4_FD_185818 | JGI IMG/M metagenome (GOLD analysis project Ga0209761, IMG submission 185818) | Grasslands soil microbial communities from the Angelo Coastal Reserve, California, USA - Sample 09_25_2013_1_40cm (SPAdes) (version 2) | ecosystem: Environmental > Terrestrial > Soil >... | reverse complement strand
AGCACCGGGACGACCTTCCCGGAGATGGTCGCCTTGCGCAACACCGTCCGGATCTCGTCTTCGGTCAGCTCGTGCTCTTCGAGATACTTGTGCAGGATGGCGTCGTCTTGCTCGACGATCGCCTCGAGCAGATGGTGGCGCATCTCCTTGACTTTGTCTTTCAGGGCAGCCGGCACCGGCCCTTCGACATACTTCTTGCCGAGTGACTCGTCGTCGTACACGATCTCGACTTCGCGGATCAGGTCGATGATGCCGGTGAACAGCTCGCCCGAGCCGAGCGGCAGGTGGATTGGGACGACGTTAGCGCCCAGGCGCTCGCGCACCATCTTGACGCACATCTCGAAGTCCGCGCCCACGCGGTCCATTTTGTTCACGAAGACGATGCGCGGCACGTGGTAGCGATCGGCCTGACGCCACACCGTCTCGGTCTGCGGCTCGACCCCGCCCACCGCGTCGAGCACGGTGATCGCGCCGTCGAGCACCCGCAGGGAACGCTCCACCTCGACGGTGAAGTCCACGTGCCCGGGCGTATCGATGATGTTGATGCGGTGCTGTTGGCCGCGGCGGGGCCAGAAGGCGGTGGTGGCGGCGGAGGTGATGGTAATGCCGCGCTCCTGCTCCTGCTCCATCCAGTCCATGGTGGCGGTGCCGTCGTGCACCTCGCCCAGCTTGTAGGTCCGGCCGGTGTAGTACAGGATCCGCTCGGTCGTAGTCGTTTTCCCGGCATCGATGTGGGCCATGATGCCGATGTTACGAACCTTGTCGAGCGGCGTGGTGCGCGGCATTTCCGTCCTTTAGTCAGCAAAAACGCGGGGCGACCGTGACGCCCGTGCTGGGCCGGTCTCGCTCCGCTCTCATCGGAGGGCTTTCGGCCCCCTCGACGCAGGATCCCTTAAAGCAGGGTCCCGAAGTTGTCGGTCTAAGCGTTTACCACCGGTAATGCGCGAAGGCGCGGTTCGCCTCCGCCATCCGGTGCGTGTCCTCTTTCTTCTTTATCGTCTCGCCCTCGCCCTTCGAGGCGAGGATCAGCTCGGCGGCGAGCCGTTCGGCCATGTTCTTCTCGCGGCGCGCGCGACTGAACTGAATCAGCCAGCGCATGCCGAGCGCGGTGCGCCGCTCGGGCCGGACTTCCACCGGCACCTGATAGGTCGCGCCGCCCACGCGCCGGGACTTCACTTCCAGCGCGGGCTTCACGTTCGACAGCGCTTGCTTGAAGATGTTCACGCCCGGCTGCCCGGTGCGCTGCTCGATCAGATCCATCGCCGAGTAAAACACCCGCTCGGCCAGCGACTTCTTGCCCCGCTCCATCAGGTTGTTCAGGAACTTGGAGACGGTCTGGCTGTCGTAGCGCGGATCGGGCGGGACGGGCCGGCGGACCGCTTTCTTTCTGCGGCTCATGTGGCCGCCGGCTTGGGCCGCTTGGCGCCGTACTTGGAGCGCGACTGCTTGCGCTCGTTCACGCCCGCGGCGTCGAGCGTGCCGCGAATGATGTGATAGCGCACGCCCGGCAGATCTTTCACGCGGCCGCCGCGGATCATCACGATCGAGTGCTCCTGCAGGTTATGCCCTTCGCCCGGGATGTAGGCCGTCACCTCGAAGCCGTTGGTCAGCCGCACCCGCGCGACTTTGCGCAGCGCCGAGTTCGGCTTCTTGGGCGTCGTGGTGTAGACGCGAGTGCAGACGCCGCGCTTCTGCGGATTGCCGCGCAGCGCGGGCGCCTTCTCTTTCGCTTCCATGTCGCGGCGGCCGTGCCGGACGAGCTGATTGATGGTCGGCATAACCCCTAAGAAAAAGTCGCCAAATAGACGTGCAAGATAGAGGGGGTGTTGGGGTTAGGGCAACCCCTGACTGTCTCTTTTATTCCTGGAGGCGCCGAGCAAAATCCTCCGATCTATGAGCCCTTTCGGCCGAGAGCCCTTCGGCCGAACCAGGTTTCCGTACCGATCCTGTCGATGGATAGCCGACGACGGTTCCCGACCCCACCGTGGCACGCTCGGCGATCCGCCTTAGCGACGGCGCTCGGTGCCCATCGCTAGAGCGTGTCCCCGAAGAAGGCTGTGTCCACCGGCACCTCCTGACCACGACCAACCGTGACCACAAAAGTGACGCCCGCAGCATGCTCCTCAATCGTCGGCGGTCGCCCACCTAGGCCCACGGTCGTTGGGAGCGAATAGTCATGATACCACCGTTCGAAGCCGAAACCTGGCACAAGCACAGTGTCCTGACCGCCGATGACTTTCACCCGGCCGTCACCTCGGGACGTATTCATGACCAATCGTCCCAGCCCGCTGGGTCCACCGAACATCTTGACAAAGAGTTCATGCAGTCGAGCAGCCCGGTCCCCTGCAAACGCGCTGAAATGAATCGCGAGCCTCCCAGACTCGCTCTCAGCCGAGCAGACCACAGGTTTGGGCAGTCGAGCAAGACGGTGAACCGCCTTCGAGATACTTAGGACCTCACGGCCGGGCTTAATTACGACGTGATCCATTTCGTCCTTTGCCACTTCCGGCGCGGAAGCCTTGAGCACCAAGATGGCGATTCGAGCCGCATCGAGATCCACCGAACCGGTATCCGGTAGGAATTCGTTCATGGGCTCCTCAATGGCCGAAGCGGTTCTTGGCTCAAGCCAGGAGAGACTAGGGTCCGCTGCCACAGTCTGAAGGTAACCCCAAGAGATCGCAATCGTGGCGGCCCTCACGATCGTCTCCACGCGCGTGCCAACTCCTTTGTCAGCTTGTGGGAACAGTAACTGCCGTGAACATTCCGTAACCAGCTGCGCAGATTATCGCGCCGACGGCAGCGAGCGGCGCATTGTCGCTCGGAGTCTGGAATGCACCACCGTATATCCCAACGCCACCCGGGATTGGGACTCGAATCTTTGTACGGTGAGAATGGATAGGTCCTCGATCTGAGCCACGAGCAGCCGATCGAACGGATCGCGGTGCCTCGGCGGCAAGGTCGCAACACGCGGCGCGTGTTGATGGACCACGGGGCAGGGGGACGACGCCCGTGCTGACCATGAGCTGCGATGTGGGTCCGGCCGCCGTTCGCCCGCTCGCGGGACGTAGCGTTTCGTCCCCCCACTTGCGCGGGGGTGGCCAAATACCACCTGCAGGCGTCCAGAAGCAGACTGTGCTGAATCGACGCACCCTGAGTGTCGAGATCGGCAACCTGGACATGGGAGCTTGACGCATCCCTCCCACCACCCCCTAACACCACAAACCCTTCAACATGCGCGACCTGCAGGACGAGGGGACGTGCGTCTGAGGCGCCCTAATTCTCTCATCGAAGAGCGTGGCGATAGACTTCTTACTCCGCCGCATCCAGGAGAAGGCCGCCGAAAACAGATAGCACAGCGGGGGTGAATTCGCGCCCTGCCGGGATCAACGCTCCGTGCCCGCCGTCGGGATCTAGAGCGAGAAGGATCTGACTCGCCGTAGGTCGCCTGGTGCCGAGGAGCAGCCGGAGAAGGATCCAGGTACCGGACTCGGCCTTTGCGAAGTGACCGACCAGAGCCCTCGGACCCGAATCGGGCCGTAGGCCAGTGCCCAGCACCGTCGCCAGGAAGCGCAGGGAGTCGAGGTGGGGGGTCTCGACAGCAACGTCCTCCTCACCGTGCGCCTTCAAAAGATCGGCGAGGAACGCGTTCGGGCGCGATGTGCCCCCATGACGACGCAACATCCCCGTTATTTCGGTGTCGACCCGAGGGCGTGGGTCGGGGAGGACGAGTTCGATCTCAAAGCGAGCCCGATCCTCTTCCGAACCATAAGTTGCAACCCACGCTAACGTGCCCGACCTAACGGACGGCAGGTCGCTGAGAGTGAAGCTAACCATCGGGTAACGCTGCCGCATGCCACTCTCGCATTCCGTACGGTTCATCGGCACCGTCATGATGGCCAGACACCAAGCGATCGTGCGAGGCCCCGTGACCATCGTCCCCAGACCCTCCGCGAGCCTTGAACCCCTCGCGAAGGTTGGGTATCGGGGCAGCTCCCCGAGGCGCCGCCGGCGCCCACCCGTCGTCACGGAACGGAACCGTGATAAGGCCCACGGGTCGGCACGACATATGCCCACATCTGGCCAAAGAAGACACTCACCGTGTACCACCAGGCGCCGACCGTCATGGTGCCCGTATAGTAGTACGGGACCCCAGTACGAACCAAGGCATCTGGATCAGGGCCGACTAGCGTCAGGTCGAACCCAATCTTACCAAAATCCTGAACAACTCGAGTTCCTTGGTACCTTTTCACTGGGCCCTGAGTAGTAAACTTGACGTTTCGTCTAAACTCTCCGTTTTCGTCAAAGAACCTATCTGAATCGTCGGTCATCAGCGTAATACGCTGCCCCACGACGGGGAGGTCTGGACCAGGATACCACCCGCCGTCCGCGCTCCAGACGGTGAGGATGCCTTCCCAGTCCCCCCTGAGGGCCCCCCCAGCCGCGGCGATGATTGCAGCCGCCTGATTCGCCGTCGCGTTTTGAGCATCGACCGACGCCGCGAGGGCATCGATCCCTTCGAGTCCGATGCTGCCCGAACAGGCGGGGCACCACGGGGCTGCAACGAAGGCCTGTACCTGGTGCTCCGGCGGCATGAGTCCGCTGACCGACATAAGTCCATTCGGGTCCGCACGATTGATCGGGTCTCCGCCTCCGAAGATGTACGGATTTATCCCGGCAGCCAGTCCTACCGCATCCTCGGATAGGAACCGCCCCGTCTTCGACTCGTACCAGCGGGCCCGCATGTAGTAGAGATCCACTTCCGGTCCGAGCCAGAGCGCCCCCTTCCACCGTACGCGGTCGGCTCCGTTGAACGGGAGCGCATCCGTCCCGCCAACGAGCTGCCCCCAAGCGTCGTAAACGTAGGAGCGAACGAGGTGCTGCGTGCTGTCGGTGAGGGCGACGACGTTGCCGAGGATGTCGCTGTGAACGTAGTAGGCCTGTCCGCCCACGATCACGGCATGCGGGCGATCCGCCCCGGGATAGTACGAGTACTCGGCCACCGCACCGGTTGCGCCGCCGTTGAGCTCGGCAAGTAGATCGTTGCCGTTCCACAGATAGTAGCGCTGAGGCGTGCCGTTCACGTCCTTCCGAACTAGTCGCCCCGACGCGTCGTACCAGTAGTGTACCGAGGTCCCTCCCACCACCACGGTGTCGAGTCGCGCATCTGCCGTCCACCGGAGATTCACGGTCTCCGCGGAGCAGGTGCGTGCCGTCACTTCTCCATCGAGGTCCGTTCCGTACGAGCAGCCCGCAAACGCCGTGATCCGGCTCCCGGTCTGGTATGCGCCCCCATTATCCAACCGATTGCCGACCGAGTCATACGAGAAAACCACTCCAGAGACTCCGGTCCACTGCAAACCGGCTACGCAGTTGGACCCATCCGGCCCGATAACAGGCGGCGGATACCCCGAGCAGCTATTCCCTGTCGGCGGCTGCACGATGGAGTCTCGCGTAAGTCGTCCGAGCGAGTCGTACACGTACTTGTGGCTTGTGTCGCTGCTCTGAATCTTGATCCGCCCCAAGATGTCGTATTGCGCCTCGCGACTCACGGAATTGCCGTAAGCGGCACCGGAGCTGATACTGGCGAGTTGGGTGAGCGCATCGTATTGACGACTGACGCCGTCGCCACCCGGCAGCGTGCGCGATGCTTCCTGCAGGTTCGCATTCCGGGCAATCGTGGTTACGGGTGTGCTCGTGGGTCCGAGCCGGATGCTCTTGAGCACCCAGGTGGTCGTGTCATAGGCAAAGACCCGTGCCCGGAAGGGTATCCCTCCGCCGGAAACCGACATGCTGTCTAGCATGCCCGACAAGGTGTAGTGGTATCGACGCCAGAACGTCTGGCCTCCAAGTGCGGTGCTGACCGAGTCAGGCCGTCCCATCACACTCAAGTACACAGTCTCCGAGGAGGCGAGACTCGTGGCGGTGACGACGAGCCCGTTGGAAGAGTAGCTCCATCGATCGACGGCCTTGTTGACACCCGTGGCACTCGTGTCCCGATGCAGGGCATCGTATGCATGACTGACCGTCTGGCCGCGCCGATTGGTCCAGCGCATCAGTTCCCCATCCCGACTGTAGCCGTACAATTCGGCCTGCCCCGCGGGGTCTGTCCGCCGGGTGAGCCAGCCAATGGCATTGTAGGTGAACCGGTAAACTTGGCCCTGGACATCGGTGACCATGGTGTCCACGCTGCCGTCGTAGCTGAGAGCGGTCGGCGTTCCGTGGACTCCGTCATAGATCTCGACAGGGCGGTTCACCAGGTCGAAGTGCGTGCGTCGGACTGGCAAGCTCGTTACTTGTATGGCGGTGTCGCGCCCGTATTGGTCGTAGAAGTAGGCGCTGACCTGGCCGTTCGCTAGAGAATCCCGGCTCACGTTGCCGAATGTGGATGCGTAGACTCGACTGGCGGTGAGATTGCCCGCCGGATCGGTGCCTGAGCGTAGGCGGCCGGCGCTATCATAGGTGAACCGTGAAACCGGTGACGTCCCGACACGAGTCGAGTCGATGCGGCCGTTCGGTCCGATGAAGTTCCGCGTCCGAGGTCGCCCACGGCCCCACGTGCTATCGACTTGTCCCCACGCCGCGTAGTGGATGTTGATGGCGGAGTCGCTGCCCGATCGCAGAAAGACGGGGAGCCCGGTCGCATTGTACGCGACCGTGTCAGCGCGACCCGTGAACGAAGTCGTCTTCACGGGCAGGCCGTTGGCATCGAAGGTGACGGTCGTCACGCGCCCGACCGGGTCGGTGATTCGCGTGGGCGTTCCCCACCGGTTCACCGTGAAGCGCGTCACCGCTCCACCGGGCTCCGTCAACGCCGCGCGCACCGAGTCTAGAGGGATCGGCGTGAACCCACTGGGACTCGTGGGTGCGTACGGGACTCCGACTTTCTGCCAGGCGGATAGCTGCGCCACAGGTGAGCCGGACGACCCATCGTAGAATGCCACTGATGGGGCGGTTACGCTGGTGAGCGTCCCCGACTGCGTGTCGTAGCCTAGGGTGGTGACCGCCTGCCGACGGTCGGTCATCGTCGACAGGCGCTTCAGGGCGTCATACCCATACTGAGTCGTGCCGTTGTCAGGATCTCTAACCGTCGTCAGCCTTCCGGCCGTATCAACGGTAATCGTTGTGATACGGCCCTCGGGATCCTTGACGGTGGCGAGGCCGGTCGAGTTGTACGTGAGCGTGTCGCCGAAGTTGAGCGGATCCTTGATTTGCACGACACGATTGCTGGCGTCATAGAGAATCGTGACCATGTTGTTGAAGCGATCGCGAATCTGAGTCATCAACCCTGCGCTGTTGAACACGACCTTGGTGGAGTCGGGGTAAAGGCGTGCCCACCCCTGGCTACCGCTGAGCGTGCTCGTGATGAGCTGCGAGAAGTCACCAGGCGAACTGGTTAATGACGTGAGACCTAAGGCGAAATACTTGGCGCTTCCATCGCCCTCGACTATGAGCTTCGAGCTGTCCGGCAAGGGGTACAAGCGCTGGATCCCGCCGATGGACCAGCCTCGCGCCACCGGCGACGTGTTCTCATTCACCACCACCAGCTTCGCCCAGACGTCGTTGGTGATCACGGTTGAAGGGAAAACCGCGGAGACCAGGATATCCATCGAGTAGGCGTTCGTTGCGTACCCGCTCGCGTCGAACTGGCCACCGATCCGGAGCGGGGCAGTCCCCATGGTGGCGTGATCGTACGGGAAGTTGAGCACCGACTCGCCGTTGACGAACTGTACGAAGGCGCCATTCACCTTCACCTGCAACTGATACTTGGTGGGCCAGCTTCCGTATGTCGTGTCGGGCGTCACGTTCACGAGCACGAAGGGCTTCGGGTTGACTCGGTCGCCGTTGTAGATCAACGTGACTTGGCGCGCCGCTTCAAGCGAGAAGTATGGCACGGTTGCCCGACTCGCCATCGCGGCGAAGCATCCGTTGGCGCAGCGGCCATAATCCTGGTTATCGAAGTTGTAGGGAGTGGCATCCACCACCGGTGCACCGGCCGGACGCACCGCCGTGGCGGTGATGTAGCCATAGTCGAAGGCAAGCCCAGAGGCCGTGACCTTCACGACACCCGTGCCCAAGCCAGCAACGCTATACGTTGCGGTTATAAGGGCTGAGGCATCCGGCTGGAGCGTGACGCTGCTGTGATCGACCGACGTGCATGTGACCGTCCCGGTCCCGAGACACCTGATGCTGTAGGTGGTTAGACGGTTCCCTCCGTTCGCCACGGTGAACGTGTAGGTGTGCCCGCCCGTGTTCTGCGGCCAGGAGGCTGTAGAGTCTCCCTTCGGTGAGACCGACACCGCGTAAATCGGGGGCGGGATTTGGGCGCTCGTGGGATTGATGCCCCAAGAGACCGAAGACACGGTGACGAGAAGAATCGCGCGCAGGACGCAACTGTAGCGGCCCAGCAATGGGCGGGCCCTGGCACGGAACAGCGGGCTGAGAGACCACGGCTGACGGAGAGCCACACGAGCCTCGGCGGATCGGGTCGGCCGAGGCTAAGGCACGTGGCGTGCCGGAGCTGGTAGGAAGCTCCGGCTAGGCAAATCAATGACTTAGCGAGCTGCGAAGCGTGGGAGAGTTCACTAGTTCACGAAAGTCCAGTGAACTGGGGTGAACGAGTGAACTTTGGCTTGGTCCGGAGCGAGATCCCCAGCCTACTGCGGAGGAGTCAGCGGGTCAGCGGTTCCAAGGAGACGGCGTCGCGGAGACAGCGAGACTGCACACCCACAGTTCACAGCGGCAGCGTGGGCGCCTTCTCTTCGCTTCCATGTCGCGGCGGCCGTGCCGGACGAGCTGGTTGATGGTCGGCATAACCGTTAAGAAAAAGTCGCCAAATAGACGCGCCAGATAGAGGCGGTGTTGGGGTTAGGGCAAGGGGAGACGGCAACGCGACTCGATGTCGCGTCCGGTACCACCGGCACACGGACGACGGGCAACCGTGGGACCCCTCGCCGGCGACGAAACGCTCATCCATATGTTTGTTCGAAGCGTCGCGCCCGCAGCCAGGAATGAATTAGACCGACTCCCCGACCTTTCACTTTGTTGAAGCGACGATGCAGGGGAAGATCTACCCTCCGGCTAAGGTCTCTTGCACCTTGCTCGCAAGACCATCCTCGAGCCGATCTGGATCGTCCGGGCGCTCCTTGTGACCGCGGCGATGGCGGATGTGGTGCAGATGGTGTCCCTAACACGCTGGATGTTCGGTCTCGTCGGTCAGGCTAATCGAGGCGTGCAGGCCCGGTATGTCCGGACGATCTACCGAGAGAAGAAGTACCCCAACCGTAGACGTCCAATACCGTTCAACGCCTGCCTTCCGACAGGGCGCCCCCGTGCCCCGTTCCAGGTCCAGGCGGGCGCTTAGCCCCGCAAGTGCAGAGTCGACGGAAGAATCAAGCACTCGCCAGGTTCGCAAGCGATATACGGGCCGATGATCAGCCGCATACCCAACCGCATAAGCAGTGTCGCCCTGCGCTCCAACGCAAAGCAGAACGTTCTTGATCGTACGACCGGAGGCAAGTTCCAGAGCCAGTCCCGTCACACAACGAAAAGTCGAATCGGCGACCCCGAATGAATCGGAGAGGGCGGCCAACCCCTTCGGCGTCGCGCCTGCACGCCCCTTCATCCCAGAGCAACCAGAAGCGGCCCCGACGATTAGCAACGTTAGCAGCATGGCCCCGAGGCGCTCGACGTGGCACCTACCGCCCCCAATAATCAACCGCGGTTCTTCAGTGTGAGAGGTCGACATCATAGGCGCACCGCAGGCTCTCATTCGAATAGTAGTGGTACTCGTTCTCAGCTATAAAGGTAGCCACCTGTTCGTCCACTCTTGGATTATCCGACACACCGTAATATGCATGGGCTAACTCGTGCGCCAACAGCGCCCCGAGGGTTTGTTTTGCAGCTGCGATGGGGATCGGAAGGCATTGGCCCTTAATGCTGATCGGATAGTAATCCCTCTTTAACTGAGAAAAATCGACAGTCGCTGTGTTCGTATTCCCATCATACTCGCCGGAGCGTTGCAGATCTCCCGAGACCACCATGTACGTAGCCTCTCTATCAACCAATGCGGCGAACCTCGCCTGCTGGCCTTCGAACCCCTCTTTCTTGTGAACTTCAAAAGACGAGACGCAGCCGGCTTTATCGAGCGTTATAGACGTGCTCGTCGCTTTCTCTACTCCTCTTACCAGCCGCGGTCGGTCTCGCTCGCCGAAGCACACCTTCAGCCCGAACGGATCCGCGAAGTTGACGGGGTCCCCCGCCGCGAAGCCATACAGGTTGAGCCCGCCCGCGAGCCCGATAGGGTCTTCCTGCGTGAACCGTCCGGTCGTTGGGTCGTAGTAACGATTCCGCCGGTACATCAGCCCCGTGGCGTCTCGCCCGAGCTGCGGCACGTCTCCGAACCAGGCGGTCGGCCCGTTGTACGAGTCGTACGGGCCCTGAAAGTACGAACCGCCGCGGATGCCGTCCCAACTCGGCGTGATACACGTCAGGGGGTCGTTCGTCCCGTCCGGCTTCTTCTTGCAGCGCGTGCTCGCGCCGTTGTCGAACACTCCCCGCCAGTTCGCATGCGCAAACAACGCAACGGGCCCCGGCCAGATACTGTCGTAGTTGATCCGGATGACCGCCAACGGCTGGTCGACGCCCGCGCCGTTCACGTACACGACGCGACCATACGCGTAGTGCTGGGTCTTGTGCGGTGCCTGCGTGGTGAAGACGGCACCCGTGTCGCGCTCGAGCAGCGGCACTGCGATTGTATCACCGCCCGGGTACTGAATCTCGTACAGGACCTGGTCACCGTCCCACACCGTGCGCTTAATGACGCTCTCGCAAATGTGCTGGGCTGCGCACGAGCTGTCGGCGCGCGAGCGTACCAAGATCCGCCGGCCGAGCGCGTCGTAGCGGTACTCCTCGTACGTCCCACGGAGATAGTACGGCACCGTCAGCGTATAGTCGCAGTGGTAGCCGTCCGGAGTGATGCAACCGCGTCGGTCGACCACGCGGACCTGTTGACTCGCGTCCCGATATGTGGCCATGCCCTCGAGCGGCACGGACACCCCTTGGGCGCGCCTGTGAAGTTTCAGCCACACACTCCCGGCCTCGTCGAACGTGTACGAAGTCGTGTCGGGCAACCCTCCAGACCCGGTGTAGGACGAGGCAATGAGCGCGGCTTGGGCCGCGTACCGGTTCGTCGTGACAGTGTGGTTGCTGTCGCTCGTGACGTTCCCCGACTTGGGAAGCGCTTCCGTCCATGTGATGCGGTTGTTGCCGAGCGCGTCCGGCTCGTACCCCTCCTCGTTGCCCTGGTCCATTCCCTTCACTGCGACGCCGCTACGCACTAGGCTGCCGAGCCCCGTGTATGCGTCGAACATCCCTTTGTCCGTGGTGCTCGCGATGATGAGCTTGGCCCGAGTATCGTACATTAGGGTATCCGCGTACATGTACGGAAAGCGGAAGGAACCGGAGACAAATCCGCTGTCGGGGGAATTCCCGAACAGCGTGTCGTGGACGACCCGCCGGATGACGCGCGAGTCTGCATCGTAGTCCCACGCCTGGTAGATCTGTCCGGGGTAGAACATGGTATCCGGGCGGCCGGCGGCGTCGTACACCCAACGCACCACATTACCGAACATGTCGGTGACGCTCGCCAGTTGTCCGTTGACCGCGTAGCTGTAGCCAACGTTATCCATGACGGTGGAGCCGAGGCGCGGCGCCACCGTGGCGGGGTGTTTGAGCGAGACCCGTCGCCCGTCGAGGTCGTAGCCATACGTCAGGCCGTAGACATGTTGGGTCGAGTCACGCCCGACGTACGGCTGGATGATCAACGTGTCCCCCGCCACCGTCCCGTTGCGATTGTAACCCCGCCGGATCAGTGCGTCTCCGTTGTCAGCGCGCGTGAGGTTACCGACGCTGTCGTAACCGAATACGGCCATGTCCCCCGGCTGGGTGACGTTGTCGCAGGGGGACGCGTATCGCGGGAAGCACCAAATCCCGGCGCCGGGCCGCCACCAGAATCAGGCGGTTCAGCGCGTCATAGGTGTTAACGATTGTGTGCCCGCGACGCGTGAACCATTGGATCACGTTACCGGCCGGGTCGTAGGCCAACGTATCCACGCCGCTCGGAGAGGTTTCCCGAACGCGTCGCCTCGCGCCGTCGTAGATCCAGCTCGTGGTGGTCGTGCTGATCAGGTTGATGTCTGGAGTCGCGGTCCGTGAGAGAGAGGTCAGGAGCCCCTCCGGGTCGTATGCCTTTCCCACCGTGAGCGTCTGACTCGGCGTCGTGAAGGTGCGATCCGCCAGGCCTCCGGTGTAGTCCATATAGGGCCACGTATAGGTCCGCGCCGCCCCGAACCTTGTCGTCAGCGTGTCGCGACTGGAGACGTCGTAGTACACGTTCGTCGTGTCGCGCCCCGTCGCCAGCGTGTCGGAGGGGGCAATGAGACTCGTCACACGTCCAATGGCATCCCGGAACGCAAGCGTGGTGATGCCGAGCGGTGTGGCATGGATCGAATCATTGCCCAGTCGGTCGTACGTCACTAACTCGGAACAACAGATGCCCGGCTCCGAAATTGAGACCAGGAGGCCGAGCGTGTTGTACCCGAACGACACTCGACTGACGGAACCCCGTGCGTCCTGTTGCCACGCTCTGTTCCCATTGCTCGCCGAATAGGACATCACGAGGCTGTCCCCTTCCGGAGGGGCGACGATCGAGTCGAAGTCCCAGGTGCGGTTCCAAACGTATCGCGTCGTAGCAAAGATCCGGACTGGCGGATCGGAAAAAATTGTGTAAGAGGTGCTCGAGTCGGTAGCGCTTGTGACGTTCCCGTGGTCGTCATATGTCGCGCCGACGACCTGTCCGTTCGCTCGCGCGAGCCGCGTCACCAACGCAGGCCAACGACTGTCAGCACGCGTGAACCGGGTGGTATCGCCGAGGGCGTTGCGCACCCGCTGCGGCTGCCCGTAGCGATCCAGCCAGAAGAGCGTGGTGTCGCCGACATCGGTGGGCACGCGGGGCCCATCGTACCGGGCGTAAGCCGCCGCCGTGTCTGGGGCCCGGCTGGCACCAACGACCGGATAGCCGAACGTCTCGAGCGGACGCCACTGACGAACGATGGCCGGTTGGCCCCCGCCCATGTTGAGGCTCGATTGCGTGAGCTTCTTGCCTGCATCCAGCGTGTACGTCGTCGGGTACCCACGGCGGTCGGTCCGGGTTTGGACGAGGTTCGAGTCCACTCCGGCGAGGTACGCGAAACTCACGCGAGAGGTATCGGGTCCGCGGACGGCCGTCAGGCGACCGTTCACGATCGTGCCGGTGTCGGCGCGGGTTTGACCGGTGACTGAGGGCGCCGTCACCACCCAGCGCTGGCCCGGGGTGTACACGAACTGGTATACGAGACCTGTTGGCGGAAGTGTATCCGCGAGCAAAGTGTCTGTGGTGCCCTTGTAACCAAACTTCGTCGTATGTCCCAGGCGGTTGATCGTGGCGACATGGCGCCCGTACTGGTCGAACTGCACACGCGCGCCGTGCGGCACATACCGGGTGTAAAACGTGCCGTCGAACTTGAGGGTGTCCGGGCGGTCGACGTTCGGTGCAGCCCAGACGTTGGTCCCAGCGGGCGCGTACTGCCGCGTGCTGCCGTCGCCGCCCACCCACAGCATGCTGGCGGGATACAGGCGCTCGACGCCCGCAAGCCACCACCCGGCACCAAACGGGCTCTTCTGCCGGGCCACGACCGGCACCTTGACCGCCTGCGTATCCGCTAGGACAGTCGGGGTACCGTTCCACCAGTTGGTCACGATAAGCGTGTAACTGTAGATCCCCGTCGAATCGGGATTCGTGGTATCGGCCACCACGATGCGACTGGCGCTCCCGACGTTCCAGTCGACGCCCGACCACTTGGCCGTGCCGCGGGTGACCGCTCCGGCCTTGAGCGTCGCGTACACAGTGTCGGGGTTCGCCGCCGTCGTGGGCAGTGAGACGTTGGCCGCCACGAGGGGGTATGGGCGCGCTTCGGCGCTGTTGTAGATCAATGTCGGTGCGCGAAGCCTGTCGAGCGTACGCACGCTGGGCAGCGGGTGCACGATGCGCAGATCCCCACACTCGGCCGCCGCGGCGGCTCCGGCGGCAATCGTCAGACACAGACCGCGGGCACGCGTCGTGCCCGGGTTTGCGGACGTCACATCGACGACGGGCTTTTGTGCGGTGCCAACCGCCAGCGTCACCCAACCGGTATCGAGCACCGTGGCATCAGCAGTCTGCGTCGCGCGGAGGGTGATCCGGCCCGTGCTGGTGGCGGGACCCGCAGTATAGGACACGCCGACAGACCCTTGCACACCGCCTCCCAGACTCAGGGAAGACGGCGAGGCCACGCACCCGGACGCGATCGCCGCGCCCGTACACGTGACAGTCACCGTGAAGCTCGTCGTCCCTGTGCCCGTGTTCCGAACGGTGAATGTGTCGGCATAGGCTTCCCCGGTCCGCCGCTGGGGATCAGCCGGACCATCAGGCGTGACGGCGACCGTGGCCTTCACGATCGGGACCGAGCGACTCCCCCCGTCGGACGTGTGCGTGCTCGTTGCGATCAGGGTCAGCGTGTCCGTGCCCACCGCGCCCGTCGAGTACTGTGCGGTGACGAGTTGGGATGCGCCCGATGCGAGGTTCGTTATGCTTGTCGGGCTCGTGCCGGTGCAGGTCACCCCCATCCCACCACAGGTGATGGTGTAGCTATCCACCGACGACCCGGCGTTCCTAACGGTGAACGTGTCAGTGAATCCGGTGCTATTGGAGGAGCGGGAAGGCGTGGGCGTGCCATCCGGGGTCACGGCCACCACATAGGGTGGGAGTGTAGCGGTGACGTTGTAATGCCCATCGTCGAAGGAATTTGCGGACCCCGCTGACAGCGTCAGTTGTCCGCCGCCGGCAGCGCCGACATCGTAGGTGGCTGTGACCGTCGTGCTCGCATGCGCAAAGACGGTCGCGCCTGTCTTGTCCAATCGCACGTTCGTCACCGGGCCGCTCATGCCGCGGGTGAAGGAGTAGCCATCGTTACAGTCCCCGGTGTTGGTGACGGTGAAGGTCGCCGTATGGTTGGTCGTGTTTTCCGTCCAACTCGCCGATCCGCCATCAGGCGTGACCGAAACCGCCCAAGGGACGTCCCTCGTGTTCGACTCCAGCACATCGGGCTCGGCCCCGGACGGGGCCTTGGTTGGTGCCTCGGGGCAAACCCGGTCATATCGAACGTGCGGGGGCTCGAGCGGTACCCGCGCCTTGCGGGATGGGCTGGCGGCCAAGGCAAGGCCGGCGAGGAGCAACAGGGTGATGGACCACGGATGACGGAGAACCACACGAGCCTCGACGGATTGGGTCGGCCGAGGCTAAGGCACGCGGTATGCCGGAGCTGTCAGAGGATTCCAGCCTAAAAAATCAACGACTTAGCGAGAGTGGAAGGGCGGCAGAGTACACTAGTTCATGAAAGTTCAGTGAACTGCGGTGAACTGGCGAACTTTGGCTTGTCCCGCAGCGAAACGCCGAGCGCCTTGAGCCGCTTGAAGAACGTCGTACGACCCACCAGCAAAGCCGTTGCGGCGCGATCGACATCCCAGTCCGTCCGGTCAAGAACCGCGAGTAGCTCTTCCCGCGTCAGGAAGGAGCCGAGCGGCTGTCCGCCGCCGTTCGACGTTGACGGACCCGGCCCACCGAGAGCGATCGCCTCCGCTACCGCCCGCAGTGGCAGCGTGCCATCCGCGACCAGCTCCCCGGCCCGCTCGATTGCCATCCGAAGCTCACGCACGTTGCCCGGCCAGGGATAGTTGACGAGTACGCTGTCCACCCCGCCTTCAAGGCGACGACCTTGCAGATTCGCAAAATGCTCAGCGAGGGGGACAATGTCTTCCGGCCGCGCTGCGAGTGGTGGTAGCTCGATTACGACACCTGCTACCCGCTGAAACAGGTCGCGCCGGAATCGGCCCGCATCGAGCGCGGTCCAGATGTCGTCCTGGACGGCGCAGATCACGCGCAAGTCCACCCGCCGCTTGGTGGCAGCCCCAAGAGGTTGCGTTTCTCCCGATTCAAGAACCCGGAGCAACTTGCCCTGGGCGTCCGGGACAAGGCTGGCGAGCTCGTCGAGAAACAGCGTCCCACCGTCGGACCGCTCGACGTGCCCGACCGTGGAATCCACGGCACCGGTGAATGCGCCGCGCCGATGCCCGAAGAGAAGACTCTCGACCATGTCGCGCGGCAGCGCGCAGCAGTTGACGTCCACCAGCGGCCCCGGGCGCCCGCTGCGCTCGTGGATGTGCTCCGCGAACAGCTCCTTGCCGGTGCCCGTGGCGCCGACGAGCAGGATCGGTAGGCGCGTCCGGGCGTAGCGTTCCGCAACCACGAGCCCTCGGCGGATGGCCGGCGAGACCCCGACGATCATTTGCCCACCCCCTGAGGCAGCCGCGGAACCGTGACACTATCCGCGTCGGCGTCGGTCTTGAGAATCCGCGGCGTCAGGAACAGGTACAGCTCCGTCTCGGTCTTGCGTCGATCCGCGCTCCCGAACAACCCGCCGAGGATGGGTATCCCTGAGAGGATCGGAATGCCCGACTGCGTCCGCTCGCGCTGTTGGTCGCGCAAGCCGCCCAGCACGATCGTCTGGCCGTCCCGGACGAGCACCTGCGTCCGCGCCTCACGTGTCGAGATCACGGGCGCGTCGAACTGCACTTCGTTGGTCGCGGCGTTCACCTCCTGCTGCACGATCAGCGAGACATAGCCGTCCTGGTTGATCGTGGGACGAATGGTGAGGCGCGTGCCCACATCGCGGTATTGCACCACCTGGTCCCGGGTCGGCGTGTCGGTCGGAAGCGACCGGCTGACCTGGACAAACGGGCGCTGCGAGCCCACGAGCAGGCGGGCTTCCGTGTTGTTCGATGCGAGCAGCACGGGGCGAGACACAATTTGGACGTCACCCTTGCTCGCCGCCGCGCGCAGCGTGGCATCGATCTCGGCGTGGCCGAGGTTCATCAGGTGAATCACCACGTCGCCGAGGCCTCCGCCCGTGCTCGTCGCGTCCACGGTGCCGTTCCCCTTATCGAGAGACTGCGGCGGGAGAAATAGATCGGCCCCGAACGAGAAGCTGCGGTCGTGGCGCGCTTCGACGATCATTACCTCGATGAGCACCTGCAGCGGCCGGATGTCGAGCTGCTCGACGCCCTGCCGCAGCACGTCAAAATCGACCTGCGACGCCCGGATCAGGAGCGAGTTCGTCAGCTCGTCCGGGACGATCGTGACGGGGCCGGAGAGAGTAGCGGGCTTCGTCGCGCCAGCCGAGGGTTGAGCGACGGTCGCGGGCGGCGTGGCACCGGCCGGGGGGACGACGTTGCGCCGCAACTCGTCTGACAGGGTCGGCGTCGAAAGACCGGCGCGGCCCGAGAATTCTCCGCCGGCCCCGAACAATAGGTTCACTGTAGCCGCTACGTCGGAGGCGCGGGCATGCTTGAGGCGAATGACGAAGAGCTGGACGTCCCCTGTGGCACCCTGCCCCGGACGGTTGGAAGGTTGTGCGGTGAGACGGTCAAGTGTCTCGGGCGCCCTGGGGCCGATGCGGAAGAACGTCGAATCCTCCGTGAACTGAAGGTTCTGCGACTCCACAAGGCCTTTGAGAAGGCTCCGCACGCCGGACCGCGGCACCAGCGCCGGCGTTTCGAGCGAGACCCGCACTGGCTGGATCGCGCCGACGAGCACGGGCTTCGGCAGGTACCGGCCGAGCGTCTGGATCACGCCGCGGATGTCGGCGTCGACGAACCGGACGGAGACGCTGTCGTTCGTTGCCCGAACGCCGGAGGTATCCTGAGCACACAAGGGCACCGTCAGCGCGAGCAGAACCGTCGCAACCTCCACCAACCTCCCCCAACCTCCCCCAACCTCCCCAACTTTTACTTCCATGGTTCCCTCACCGTCAGCGTCCACGTCGTGTCGAGTCCCGTGATGACCACGCGGTCCGGCTTGATCGCCTTCACCCGCAGTCCGGCTATTGTCTCGCCTTGCCGCACGGGGCGCGGGCCATCCACCCCCGGCAGCCCTTCCACTAGCGCCGTGGGATCCCGTCCATTGTCCCAGACGATGCCGACGAGGGCGAGCAAGGGCTTCGGGGGAGGCGGGGTCGCCGGCTGCGCCAGGCGCAGCGGGTCGTAGACGACGTTGCTCGGACGCCGCGTCACGCGGAACGGATCGCGCGCCACGAGCACGGCGACCAGCGAATCAGGGTGAGCGTTAGGTGACGGCTGCACGACCTGTTCAGGATTCCCCACACGTTGCGGTACGCCGACACTCACCAACGGCGCCGCAGCTAGGCGGACCCCCAGCGCGAGCCCGGCCGACCCGGCCACGATCAGCGACGCGTTGATCGCGCCAGATCTCACGGTTTCGTCTCCTGTTTTCCGCTTCCCGTTTCTCGGTCTTCGAGGTACCACCCCGCCACTGTCATCTCGACCCGCAGTACCTCCGGGCTCTTGTCGGCCGAGCCCGCGTCGACGGCCGTGACCCGTAGCTCCCGCACCGCCAGGGCAGCCTTCCCGTACGTGAGGGCCTGAAGCATCCCCACGAGCCCCCGGATGTCGCACTCGAACGCCGCCCGCAGTCCGACGCGGTGCAGCCGACCGGCGACTGCAGAGTCGGTCTGTGGATCCACTCGCTCGAGCTTGGCCTGATTTCTGGATGCCGCGAGGTTCACCCGACCCGACAGGTCGGCCACCGCCTCGGCGACGGAGTTCCCGCTCAGGATCTTGGGCGCCAGCCCGACCAGCGCGTGGCCCAGCTGCACTGCCGAATCGCGTAGCCCGCTTGCCTCGGCCAGGTCGACACGGGCACGGGCGAGCAGCGCCGCTCGCTGTCGCAGCCCCGCCTGGGCGGCGAGCGCTGAGCGTATGCCCCACGGCAGCATACGCAGAACGAATACCGCCCCGATGACAACGGACCCGCCTAGAACGAGAGCGCGACGGTCGCGGGAGATCATAACGAGCGCCGATTCGGCGACGCGCGGCTGAAGCCGCAGCTCGGCACTTGCCCGTGAACGGGCAACACCCGCGCGGCCTCGGCCGCGCACGGGGAGCGCAAAACAGTATTCTGCTGGGCCATCATGACCCGTCCCGTGCCCGTCCACCGTCCCGCCCAAACAGTATCGTGAATCGCTCCCACTCCCTTCCCGCGATCGGCTCCCGCACCACGGGACCGCTGAGTCGAAGCCCCGCGAGGCTGCCGAGCCGATCGAGTCGCGCCACGACATCGGTCGCATGGCGGGCGGCTCCAACGAGCACGCCGGTTCCATCCCCGGTCCACGCGAGGCTCGTCAGGACACTTGAGTCGGGGAGGGCTCCGGTCACAGCGGCGATCAGGCCGAGACTCCGCCCCCGCTCCCGCTCGGCCGCAGCAATGGCGTTGAGGGTTGTTTCCGCATCCCGCAGCTCGCGACGTGCCGCGAGCACCGCGGCGAGTGGCTGCGCGAGCGCGGCCAGCTCACGGTCCACTGCGCGGCGCTCCCAGATGAGGCGACCGACGAACAGGGCACCAGCCGCAAGCCACAAGCCGCAAGCCGCCACGGCCAGCCGTCGGGTCCGGCGGCGGGCTGCGCGCTCGCGACTCTCTCGTTCGGAATTCGGGAGGAGCATGAGTGGCGCTCCATCGCCCGTCGGCGTGATTGTCTCGAGCCACAGTCCCGCCGCGCGCGCGCCAGCCGCGATCGCCTCTACGAGCGGTTCTTCCACTGCTGCCGCATGGGCCACCCGCGTCGCTCCCTTGCCGACCCACACCGCGTCCGTGACGAGCGGTTGTCCGTTCTTGCGGAAGAACCGCCCGGCCTGCTGGGCGACCAGGGCGGCTAGGTGCTGCGGCTTGACGGGTGGCAACGCGCTCAAGGTGCGGAGCTGCACCGGTGGACGGTCGAGGGAGACCACCAAACGGCGGCATGCCCGGGGCGGCTCTGCCGCGAGCCGGGCAATCGCGTCGGCCAGCTCGCCTAGTTCGGCGTAGAACGCTTCACCAACCCAGGTGACCGACCCGTGCTCGACCGCCTCGGCGTGCAGCGATGAGCGGCCGATGCGCAGACGAAGCGTCGGGACACGCGATGGCAACTTCATGGTATCGCGCCCCAGGAGTCGCGGCTGAAGCCGCGGCTCGGCCCCGCCTGTAAACGGGCGGGATGAGCACGCTGCTTCAGCGGCAGATGCCGAGTCGCGAGTTCACTCGCGGCCCCTCGAGTGGCGCTCGCGTTTCTCATCACTCCGTTTCCCTCCTGATCACAGCGAGCCTTCCCGCAACCGGGACTGTCATGAGTGTCACTCGGGCCGTGATTGGCGTCCCACGCACCCCTCCCGTCACCACGCCCACGAGCTGCGGCGGCGCGAACACCGCGGCCCGCACGAACTCCGGGTAGCTCGCCAGCAGCGTCGCGCGGGCGCTTGGCGACAGGAGCCCGGCCAACGCGTCCGCGTTGGCGAGCATGGCGCTACCGCGGTGCATCAGCAGCACACTCACCGTCTCCTCGGTGATTCCGGGGAGCGCCGCCAGAACTTCCCGCGGTGCTGCGTTCACGTTGATCGCGCCCGTGCCTCGTGTGGTAAGGAAAGGAGTCAGCTCCGCCACGAGGGAGTCCGTGAACCCGCGCACGTAGCGCAGCTCCCATACGTCGGCGAACGGCCCGTTGCGATTCCCGGACGACTCGTCCCCGAATGGCCGAGGCACGGCGTCCGGGTCGCGCCAGTCGAGCAGCGCATCGACGAGCGAGTCTACAAGGGCTGCGCGATGAACGACCGCCTGGAAAACGGTGACGAGCGCCGGGCGGTCAGCAAGGTTCAGGTTCAGTTTGACCGATGGATCCTCGAGCGTGGCGCTGCACCACGTGCCGCGCCCGAGGTCGACCGAGTCGAGGGTCGCCGTCGTCCCCCCTCTCCGCATGGCGGAGAGGGGGTCAGGGGGTGAGGCCCAGCGGGCCTGCAGGATCTCTGCGCAGGCCTCGCGCGCCCACGCGGCACGGGCGAGGAGCACACGATTGCGGGTCGTCGTGCTCCCGAGCCGCGCCCCAGCGAACGCGGCAGCAGTGAGCACCGTGACCGCCGTCAGCGTCCAAAGGACCGCGAGCAAGGCAAAGCCACGCCGACTCATCCACGCTCCTTAATCAGAAAGAGCATCGTGTCCACCACGCATCCCGTATCTCGCATCCCGCATCCGGCTCTCTCCATCCGTAGTCTCACCGCCACCGGTGCACTCACCGGGCTCACCCATTCCCTTACCCATCGGGACTCCGCCCCCGGCTCGAGCAGGTAGTCGATCTGCAGGTCGGTCACGCTGTCGATTAGGGCGATAGGTGTTCCTGGGTTGACGCTGGCCCGCAAGCGTCCCTGCTCCACGTCGAGGGTTACCTGTCGGCGCTCGAACCAGCCGTCGGGCGTCAGCAGCCAAGCAGTGAACCCTGCGTGATCGGGCCGCCCCTCGAAGCCGCTCCCGCCGTCCGTCCCCACGTCGAGCGAAAGGAATGTCGCGTCGAGCCAGCGACGGGCGTTAGCGGAGCGATCGAGCGCGGTGCGTGCCATCGCGAGCGTGCGACCGCGGTCGACGACGGCTCCGAAGAGTTCGTGTGCGAGCAGGACGACCACGGCGCCGATCGTGAGGGCGACCAGAATTTCGATGAGTGTGAAGCCCCTTTGATCCAGCCCACGAACCTCACGGAGCATTCCTTGGCTCCCTTCGATACACGACCGTCACGAGATCCTCCACCTGCGGAGCGCTCGCCTGCATTAGCGCGATTCGATACAGGGTCCGTTCGGGTCGTTGAATGTCGGCTACGAGGTCACCGAGCGGATGGCGGCCCAACCGGCGGTCCAGTTCGTCGCGCTTCAGCAGTGTGAGCGCGGTGAGGACGCGCTCTTCAACGGCTAGCACGCGCTCCCGCTCCCGCGCATCGCGCTCGGCGCGTAGGCCGCCGGTCACGAAGTCGAGCAGCGCGAGCCCCGCTCCGGACAGGATCGCGAGGGCCACCAGAACCTCGAGGAGCGCAATGCCGCGGTCACTTCGGAGCATCGACGGGAGCTCCCGTAAGGGGATCGGCGCCCCGGCCGATGGCGCGGCCATCGGGGAGAAAGAGAGGTGCTACGTGCTGGGTGCCGGTTGTCACGGCCCTGACCGGTCGACCGTTGTGGATGGCCTCGGTCCGCGCCTGCCGGAGTGCCGCGGCCCATGCCGATTCCCGGGGCGCCCGCAGACTCGAGAACGCGAGCCCGGTCACCCCGAATACCAGCCCGATGATCGCCACCACGACGATCAGCTCCACGAGGGTGACTCCCCTGTTCCGGGCTCCGAGTTCCGCGTTCCGCATTGGCTAGGGCCGAATCGAGTACACAGCCTGCAGCAACGCCGCCGCGACGAACGCCACCAACCCGCCGAACGCCACGATGAGGGCCGGCTCGACCAGCGTGACGAGCGCCTTGAGCCCGCGTTCCGCCTCCTGCGCCGCGAGATCGCCCGCTCGACGGGCCATGTCCGCCAGCCGTCCACTCGACTCTCCTACCTGCACGAGCTGCAGCGCGCCCGGCGCGAGCGCGCCTTCCCGCTCGAGGGACGCGCTGAGCGGCGCGCCCTGCGTCACTCGCTCCCGCGCGCGCTTGAGCCGCGCGGCTACCGCCAGGTCGCCAGCCGCCTCTCCGGCTGCATCAAGCGCGGCGAGCAGCGGCATCCCGGCAGAGAGCATCCCGCCGAGAGCCCGCGCGATGCGCGAGGTGGCGAGCGCGAGCCGCACCCGTCCCACGAGCGGCGCCGCGAGCAACGCGTCCTCAATGCGCCGCCGACTCGTCGAGCGTCGCGTGGCCTCGACGGCGAGCGCGACAAGTCCTGCCAGTGCGGGGATTAGCAAGAACCAGTAGTGAGACAGGAGGCTCGACCCGACGAGCAGCACTCGGGTCGCGGGCGGCAAGTCCTGCGCCAGGTCGTCGAGCAGCTCGGCGAAGCGTGGCACAATCACCGTCCCGATCACGAGGACCGACGTGACGCCGACCACCGCCAGCAGCAGCGGATAAGCGAGCGCTTGGCGCACCCGCGCCACGAGCTCCGCCTCCTGCTCGAGGTGGGTCGCCACCTGCTCCAGGGCGAGTGGCAGCTGGCTTCCCCGCTCACCCGCGCGCACCATGCCCAGCACGATCCCGGGCACCACGCCGCGCGCCGCGCCCAGCGCCTGGGCGAAGCCCTCCCCCTCGTGCAGGCGGGTGCGCGCATCGGCGAGCGTTTCGCGCAACACTCCTCGCGCGAGCGCTTCGCTCGACGCCACTGCTCGCTCGAGCGGCACACCCGCCGAGACAAGAGCCGCGATGCTTCGGAACACGATCGCGAGGTCGCGTCGGCTCGCCGCGCGGCGGACCTCATCCTGCTCCCTCGGCGCAATCGAAAGCGGGTATAGACCACGATCGGAGATGACGACGCCCGCCTGCCACGCCGAACCGGCCTCGATCACGCCGTCCACGATGGCGCCGTCCGCCCGGGCCGCGCGATAGCGGAACGCGGTCATCGGTGCGTGCTCTCCCACGACGTGATGTCTGCGTCCTCGTTCGTGCCCCCGGGCTGCCCGTCGCGACCGTACGTGAGCAGGTCGTAGCCCTGCGGGTTCGCGTCACCCGGGCTCCTATAGATGTATGGCCGCCCCCAGGGGTCGACCGGCACAGTCTTCTTGATGTAGGGGCCACGCCAGTTCCGGGCTTCGGGCTCCCCGGTCGGGCGCGTGCGGAGCGCTTCCAGGCCCTGCCCCGTGGACGGGTAGTAGTCGTTGTCCAGGAGATAGGCCTCGAGGCCAAGGCCGAACAACTCGATCTGAGCGCGCGCGGCCGACAGCTTCGCGTCCCCCACGTGGCTGAACACCATCGGCGCAACGAGCCCCGCGAGAATCGCGATAACCGTGATCACGACGATAAGCTCGATGAGGGTGAAGCCGGACTCAAACCTCCGCCACACGCAGCACCTCCTCGACCGTCGTTATCCCTGCTTGCACTTTCCGCCATCCATCTTGCCGCAGTGTCGTCATCCCCTCCGCGTGGGCGATCCCGCGTAGCGCGCCCACGTTCGGACTCTTCAGGAGTACTTGTTTGATCTCGTCCGTAACGATCAGCAGCTCGAACAGGCCGGTGCGGCCGCGGTATCCGGTGTGACGACACGCGGAACAGCCCCGCCCGCGTTCGAGCGCCACGTGTCCCACGGGCTGTTGGGCGAGCAGCGCCACCGCGCCGGGATCGGGCTTGTACCGCTCGCGGCACTCGGGGCAGATCTTCCGGACCAGGCGTTGGGCGAGCACGCACTCGAGCGTCGCCGCGGTCAGGTAGGGTTCGACTTTCAGGTCCACGAGTCGCGTCATCGCGCTCGGCGCATCGTTGGTGTGCAGCGTCGAGAAGACGAGATGCCCCGTCAGCGCTGCCTGCACGGCGATCGCGGCCGTCTCGCCATCACGCATTTCCCCTATCATCAAGACGTCCGGGTCCTGCCGGAGGATGCTCCGCAGCGCGCCCGCGAACGTCATCCCCGCTTTTACGTTCACCGGGACCTGGGTCACGCCTTCCAAGTGGTATTCGACGGGATCCTCGACCGTGACGATCTTCTCGGCGGTCCGATGCCGCAGGGCGAGGGCGGCATAGAGCGTGGTAGTCTTACCGCTGCCGGTAGGACCAGTCGCAAGCAAGATCCCGTGCGGCTTCTCGGCGAGCCCCCGGAACGTGTCGAGGGTCTCCGGAGCCATGCCCAGCTCGTCGAGACCCACCGGCCTCCCCCCACGGTCGAGCAGCCGCAGCACGACCGACTCACCGTACAGCGTGGGCACGGTCGAGACCCGCAGATCCAGCTCGCGCTCTTCGAGCCGCACCCGGATGCGCCCGTCCTGCGGCGCCCGTCGCTCGGCGATGTCCAGCTCGGCGAGCAGCTTGATGCGCGAAACGACGGCCGCCTGGAGGCCCTTCGGTGGACTGGGCAGCTCGGTGAGCACGCCGTCCACCCGGAACCGCGCCGAGAGCCCGTCTCGCTTCGATTCAAGATGAATATCGGACGCCCGCGCGTCGTGGGCCTCGCGGATCAGCAGGTTGACGAACCGGATGACGGGCGGCTGGTTGGCGAGGTCGCGCGCGTCGGCGAGCTGGTCGTCGCCGGCGTCAGCGGAATGTCCCAGCTCGGCGTCCAGATCCTTGATCAACTCGACGACGGATTCCGATGCTGCGAAGGTGCGCCGGATGCTCTCGAGCAAAGCGTCCTGGGAGACGGAGACCAGCTCGAGCGGCATGCCGTACGAAAGCTCCAAGTCCTCGAGCACCTCGCGCGCGGCTTCCCCGGCGACCGCGACTCGCAGCCGGTCGCCCGTGACCTCAAGGGGCAGGATGCGGTTGTACTCGAGGTATTCGGCCTCGAAGGCTTCGGGAACCGGCAGTTTCGGAAGGAGTACGTCCGGCACGGACCGACCTGATGCCAGGGTCGAGTATCAGAGGAGCATGCGCCGTACCGAACGCGCCCGACGTGGATCGCTGGGGTCGAAGCCACCGCGGCTGCGCTCTTTACCGCGGCCCAGTCTCTCCGTCGACGTTGCGGGGATTGTGTTCAGTTCAGGGATCTCGGGCGAGGAACCTGACAGGCGTTTCCGCCCCTTGCCCCCTTACGTCAGCCGGGTAACGACCCCTGTATCTGTCCATTTTGCGATGCAGCGGTGTTCAACTGGACGAACTTGCCTGGCTCAGCCCGCGCTCTTTATCGAGATACTGATACACGGTCGTTCGGGACATTCGTAGTAACCTGGCTGCTCCGTCTACGCGACCTTTCGTCGCCTCCAGCGCCACGCGGACCGCCCTGGCGTTCGCGGCGCGATCCCCCCGCCGCTCGAATCGGACCGGCAGGTGAACCAGCTCAGAGAGGTGCTCAAGACGAACCATGGTGCCCCGGCGGGCGCGGAGATAGGCGTCGCGCACGACCATTTCCAGCTGCCGCACGTTGCCCGGCCACGCCGCCGCCTCGAGCACCGAAAGCACCTCGGGGGCCAATCGCGTTGGCCCGGCCTCCTGAGTCTCGTTGGGGCAGCGGTGAAGAAACCGCAGCGCGAGTGCGGGAATGTCCTCGCGCCGCTCCGCCAACGCCGGGAGCCGAATCACACAGTATCCGAGCCGGTAGCGTAGCTCGGCGAGCATGGCGCCTCGTTCCACCAAATCATCGGGAGATTCTACGAGCCCGATGACCACCCGACACCGCAGCGGGAGGTCCCGGCTCCCATGTAGGCGCCGAAACGCCCCGCGATCGAGCACGCGGAGCAGGATCGTCTGCGTCGATCGCCGCAAGTGATGAAAATCATCGAGTAAGAGCGTCCCGTCTCCAGCCTCTTCCAACACGCCGATGTGCCGATCCACCGCGCCGGTGAACGCACCGCGCTCGTGCCCGAAGATCTGGCTCTGCTCGAGGCTGCGATCGAACTCGCCCGCGGTGTGGGGGCAAAACGGACCGACCCGGCCGCTGCAACCGTGGATCAACTCGGCGAGGGTGGTCTTCCCCGTTCCGGTGGCTCCGACGAGCAGGAGTGGAGTGCGAGCACGCGAATACAGATCCACGCACCGCATGACCTCGATCATCGCGGGGGACTGGGCGACGAAGTTCTGGGTGAGAGTGTTGCGATCCCGCGCCGCCATCCGCCACCACCTCCACGAGTTGTGTTCCGTGGGGCAACCCCCGGGCCAAGGTGCACGAAGTGCACGGCCCTCGCACGACCCTGGAGGTCTCACCGACTCCCATCCCAACGTGAAACGGAGATCTTGGTGACGCTGGCGGAAACCAGTGCTGCATCAGAGCAACAGTGGCCGAGATTCGCGTCGCGCGCGCGCCACGACGCGAGGTGACCTTGGCTACGTCGCCCAGGGCCAGATGTTGTAAGACGAGCCCGTTTGGCCGGTTGGGGTTAGGGGCAACCCCTCGTCAAGCTTCGATCACCCTCACCTCGTACAGTCGGAAGCTGCGATCGGCGGTGAGAATCGATAGGTCCTCGATCTGAGCCTGGGCGACGAGCAACCGATCGAACGGATCGCGGTGCTTGGGGGGTAGCGTCGCCACGCGGAGGGCGTGGCGATGCAGCACCGGCAACGGGACCACTCCCGTGCGGGCCATCAGCTCCGGGACCGCTCGTTCGGGCGCGTCCGGGAGGCGCAACTTGCCGAGGCCGTGCTTAATGGCGATCTCCCACGCGCTGGCGGCGGATAACAGCAACTCATTGGCCGACTTCGTGAGCAGTTTCCGAGTAGCGGGTGCCAGGCGTTCCGGCGCGGCGAGCATCCACAGCCAGGCTTGGGTGTCCAGCAGAACTCTCACTCCTCAAAGGCCTTGAGGATGTCCTTGGGCAGCGGCGCGTCGAAGTCGTCGGCGATGAAGACGCGGCCCTTCTCGGTTCCCAGGGGGCGCTCTGGCACTGGCGCGGCGGGCACGAGTCGCGCGACCGGCACGCCCGACTTGGCGATGATCACTTCCTCGCCGGCAGCCGCGCGCTCCAAGAGCTTGGAGAGCTGGGTCTTCGCTTCGTGGACGTTGTACTTTGGCATCCTGCAGCTTAGCTAAGTCTGATGACTAAGTCAAGACGTCATTCGGCTAGCCAACCACCGAATGCACCCCCGGTGGCACCGGCCGGTCGGGCTGCTGGGCTTTCGGGGCCACGCGCCACTTCACACCCGACAGCTCAGGGCCCGACTCGCTCCCCTGCATCGCGGTCACGATCGTCTCGAGATAGGCTCGCGCGATCGCCTCGGTGGGCGCGCACACCAGGATCGATCGCCCGGCCAACGTCAGCGATCCGTCCGGCACGGTCGCGATCCACGCGGTACAGTCGAGCCGCTGCTCGGCGAGACCATTGAGACGGCCCAGGATCTCGTGAAACAGGTTGCCGGCCGTCCGCCCGCTCGTGAATCTCGCATCCTCGAATTTCAGCGCGGCGAGGAGGTAGCGCCTGGCCCCCGCGCGGTCGCCCCGCAATGATGCCAGCACGGCAAACCCGATATTCGCCTCGGGTGCAAAGTGGGCTTCCGCCGCGGCTTGGAAGAAAGTGGCGGCGGGCTCGGCGAGCCGGGCGGCTCCGAACGCCTGCCCGAGGCCGATCAATGACGCCCCATCGGAATCGAGGCCCCGAACCACGCCGGCCCACTCGAGCGCCCCCGCCGTGTCTCGCTGCATCAAGCGCAGCCGCACCATCGAGAATGCTGTGCGCACCTCGGTGCGCACATAGTCCTGCAGCAGATCGAGCCGCTCGGCGGCGGCGGCCGTTCGGCCGACCATCAGCAGCAGGTTGGCGAGCAGAAACGCAGCCGCCCGGTTCGCCGGCTCAAGCGCGACGCCACGTTCCGCGTTCCCGATGGCGCTGTGCAGTTTGTCACGGTGCGTTTGGGCGAGCGCGAGCAGACACGTGTACGTGGCGACGTCGGGTTGGAGGTCATGCAGCTGTTGCAACAGGCCCTCGCAGCTCCAGTCGTCCAGCAGGCTCAGCGCCCACGCGGCGCCCCATTTGGTCGCGAGGGTTCGAAAGCCCACCTTCCGCCTGATCACTCCGAGTCTGCTGTGCGCCTGCTGGGCGTTGCCCAGGCCAGCCGCCGCGATGGCGTACGCGAGACCCGCCTCGATCGATGTCTTCTTGAGTTCGAGCGCGAGCCGCGCCGCGACGTGGGCGCGCAGGTAGTCGCGCTCCTGCAGGGCCGCGTAACTCGTGCGTACGAGCATCGCGCAGCGGGCGCGTCGGGTCCGCTCCACCGCGGCGGACGCCCGGAGCTCTGCAGCGATGGCCTCCTCCGCCGCGGCGAGCTGCTCTTGTGTCTCAGGCGGACGCGGGCTCGACAACGTGCCGTACGTGGGCACCGGGAGCGGCCGGCGGTCGCGATAGCGGGAATGCCGGACGAGTAGCACGCCGGCGATGAGAGCCCCCACCGCTGTCCCCATCATATCGAGCGGGAATCCGCTGGTGGCACCGATCAGGCCGAGGACGAGCCCGACGAGGAGCGCCCCCACGCCCAGGAGCGCTACCGGGCCGCCGATACCCTCCGCGCGACAGAGCCTGCGCGTCTCGCGGGCCAGCTGTCGGGTGTCCTTTCTCTCCTGAACGGCGATGACGCGTTGAATCTCGGCGACCAGACGGCCCGCGACCCGATCCGGATCCACCAGCAGGGCGATGCCCGGCCGTGTGTCGCGCAGTGAGGCGGCTTCGGCCGGCAGCGCGGCGAGCCGATCGCGCAGCGCGGGGTGGGTCGAATAGGGATCGACCGCGTGACGGAGCGACTCCCGACCGTCGCCGCGACCCGGGCCGGTGAGCTCGCTCACGAGCCACGCCGTGAAGGCTTCGCCGGGCTGCAGGCGGGCCAACCGCTCGCTCCAGGGGAGGCTGCTCGCGGCCTCGTCCAGCACCTCGAGTCGCCCCAGCGCCGACCTGATGGCGCCGGCGCCGCACAACTCGACGGCGCCTCGGTCCGCCGCAAACTCGTCTTGCCGGGAATACGTCGCTACCAACCGCGCGGCACGGCGGGTCAGGGCGTCGAACACGCGCACGGACGTCTCCGTCAGGTCGGACCTCGCCTTGGCCTGCCGGTAGGCGGCAGCGCAGGCCGACAGCTCCGTCGTCACCTGGCTCAGCCGGGCGAGGCCTTTCTTCAACCACCGGCTGAACCCGCGCTGCACCTGGCGCGCATGCGCCAGCTCATGCGCCAGGACCGCCTCGACTTCGCTGACGGTGAGTCCCGCAAGCAGGTCGAAGCCGATCCCGAGGCTCGTGCGACCGGCGCCCCGCCGATAGCCCCGCAGCTGCACCCAGGCAGTCGTGTGCATCTCGACGGAAATCGATTCGGGCGGCACGAGTGCCGAGCGTTGCGAAAGCGCGCGCGAAATGGCGAAGAGACCCGGCGCATCCTCCGGCGTCAGCGCGACGCGATAGGTCGTTTCGGCCGGCAGCCACAGCTTCCTCCCGAGGATCCCTATCAAGCGAACCGGCACCTGCAGCAGGCGCCCGACGAACGAGGCCATGCCGAACCGCGCTGCCGCCATGGTCACGAGCAGGAGAAGCGACGCGAGCGCTGCAAAACCCGCCATGAACAGGATGGCGGTGAGGTAAAACAGGAGAATCGTGAAGGCCGCGTTCACCACGAGCCCGGCTCGCGCCGCCGGGCTCAGTGGCTTCTCATTCATGATCGATGTGGGGGAATCGTGCTCGGTCATGGCATAACAGTAGGACGGGAGCGCAAAAACGAACAGCGCTCGGGACTTCTCCCGAGCGCTGTCGCCCATGCCGACTTCTACTGGCTTCTACCGACCTCTACCGCCCTCCTAGTCCGCCTCCACTTCCTCCGGGAACGGACTCGGCACCGCGCCCGGTGACGGCTCGGGCGGCGGTGGGGGCGGCTGGAACCCCTCCGGCGGCTCGATCTCGATCTCGTGGTAGCGGTAAATGCCCGTGCCCGCCGGGATGAGATGGCCGATGATGATGTTCTCCTTGAGCCCGAGCAGGTCGTCCCGCGCGCCGCGGATCGCCGCGTCGGTCAACACCCGCGTGGTCTCCTGGAACGACGCCGCCGAAATGAACGACTGCGTCGTCAGGCTCGCCTTGGTAATCCCCAGGAGCAACGGCTCGTTGGTCGGGGGCTTGCCGCCCTTCTTCACCACGCGGTCCTTCGCGTCGGAGAAGGTCTGCTTGTCCACGTTCTCGCCCTCCAGAAACTCGGTGGCCCCGGGCTCGACGATCTTCACTTTCTGCAGCATCTGGCGCACGATCACGCCGATGTGCTTGTCGTTGATCTTCACGCCCTGCAGCCGATACACCTCCTGGACCTCGTTGAGCAGATACTCCTGCACCGCCCGCGGGCCCTTGATCCGCA
>Ga0209761_1000247_pt1 | contig 31257 bp, 40 predicted proteins | sample GraSoi013_1_40cm_4_FD_185818 | JGI IMG/M metagenome (GOLD analysis project Ga0209761, IMG submission 185818) | Grasslands soil microbial communities from the Angelo Coastal Reserve, California, USA - Sample 09_25_2013_1_40cm (SPAdes) (version 2) | ecosystem: Environmental > Terrestrial > Soil >... | reverse complement strand
ACCGCTCGTTCAGCAAGGCCGTCTTCAACGTCCGCGGCGTTGCGATGAACCCCGTGGACCACCCGCACGGCGGCGGATCCCACCAGCATGTTGGGAAGCCGTCGACCGTCGGCTATGACGCTCCTCCTGGCCGGAAGGTCGGCCGGATGTCCCCGAAGCCGAAACGGCTGAAGGCGAAACGACGGAGGTCCTGACGATGGCGAGGAAGCAGATGGGTGGCCTGGCCAAAGCCGCGCGGCGGAAACTGCGGAAACGCGCGGGCCTGGTCGAGACCCGGCGCAAGAAGGAGTTCACGTATCGCGGGTACACGCTCGACGAGATGAAAGCGATGACCCTCGAAGAGATCATCGAGCTCCTGCCCGCCCGACCGCGGCGGTCGTTCATGCGTGGGATTGACGAGGAGCGCCTCACGTTCGTCGAGAAGGTCCGCGCGAACGGAACCGACGAGGCCGTTCGCACGCACTGCCGCGACGTCCCGATCCTCCCGGACTTCATCGGCAAGAAGGTCGCGGTGCACAACGGGAAGGAGTTCGTGACGGTGGAGATCAAGGCGGAGATGATCGGGCATTACGTCGGCGAGTTCGCGATGACGCGCAAGCCGGTCACGCACAGCGGACCCGGCGTCGGCGCGACGCGATCGTCGAAGTTCATGCCGCTGAAATGAGGTTCGCATGTCGAAGTTCGGGTACACGGTCGAATACAAGATCGAGACGATGGCCCGAGCCTACGGCCGGGAGCTCCCGCTGGCCTGGAAGAAATCCGTCGAGCTCGCCCGCCAACTGCGCGGGAAGACCGTCGACCAGGCGCGCGAATACCTCGAGAAAGTGATCGCCCTGAAGCAGCCCGTACCGATGAAGAAGTACAATCGCTGGGTCGCGCACAAGTCCGGTATCGGGCCGGCCCGTTATCCGGTGAAGGCGGCGAAGGCGTTCCTCAAGATCCTCGAGAGCGCGGTCGCGAACGCGGAGTTTACCGGGAAAGAAGACCCCGACGCGATGGTCATTAGCGTGATCAACGCCCACAAAGGGGCGACGACGAAAGGCTTTCGTCCGCGGGCGTACGGGCGAAGCGGTCCGTGGAACCAGGACACCGTGAACCTCGAGATCGTCCTCGAAGAGGTGGCGTGAGATGCCAACCGAAGCGAAGGTCAACCGGAAGGACAAGCGGATCATCGTCGAGAACGTGCGCCGCGTGCTGTTGAAGGAATACCTGATGAACGAGACACGACGCGCCGGCTTCGGCGGCCTCGATATCCAACGGACGCCGATGGGGACGCGGGTCACCCTCCTGGCCGAGCGCCCGGGCCTGGTGATCGGTCGGAAGGGCGGTGCGATCAAGGCCCTCACGGAGGCGGTTGAACAACGGTTCCGGTTCGACAACCCGCAGATCGAAGTCCAGGAGGTCGCGAGCCCCGCGCTGAACGCCCAGATCATGGCCGAAAAGCTGGCCAACGCCCTCGAACGAGGCTGGCACTTCCGGCGCGCGGGTCACTCGACCGTGCGGCGGATCATGGAGGCCGGCGCGAAGGGGTGCCTCGTCGTGATCGCCGGCAAGCTCACCGGTCAGCGGCATCGGACGGAGAAGTTCAAGGCGGGCCACATCAAGTACTGCGGAGAGCCGCGGAACCTCTGGATGGACCTCGGGTTCGCGTCCGCGAAGTTGAAGCCCGGGATCATCGGCGTCACGGTCGAGATCATGGATCCGCGTGCGAAGTTGCCCGACGAGGTGGAGATCAAGAAGCCGACGCCCGAATACCTCGCCGCCGCGGCTGCCGCGGCGCTCGAACCGGTTGCGGCACCGGAGCCCCTCGTCGAGGTTGCGGCCGTGGCCGGACCCGGTGGCGAAGAGTCCGCCGAAGAGCCCGAACCGCTCATCATCCCCGAGGAGCCAGATCCGGCGAAGAAGGTCAAGAAGAGCAAAGTCGCGACGAAGCGGCTGAAGAAGGTCGCCAAGCAGGTGAGCGCGCTCGGCGTCGACGTCGACGTGGGGACGGAAGGAGGCGACGAGACGTAATGGCGCTCCTCCGGACAAAGGAGATCCGCGCGATGGACGCGGAGACGATCGCGAAGAAGCTCACGGAGCTTCGGGACGAGCTGATGCACGAACGAGGCGTCGCCGCCATGGGTGGCGCACCGCCGAACCCCGGCAAGATCCGGGCGCTCCGCAAGAACATCGCCCGCATCCTGACGATCATGCGCGAGGAGGAACTGGCGGGAGACGCGGGGGCTCCGACGAAAGCCGTGGCCGCGAAGCCTGCGCCGGCGGGAGACGAGACGTGATGGCGAACCTCCGGAAGCACGAGCTGATCGGCCTCCGGGTGGAGGTCGTCGACGCGTCCGATCCGAGCCAGGAGCATGTCCGTGGGCGCGTCGTCGATGAGACGCGCAACATGCTCGTGGTCGAGGTGCAAGGGGAGGAAAAGCGGATCCCGAAGCACGGGAGCCGATTCCGTTTCGATGTCCCCGGCGGCTTCGAAGTCGACGGAGACGAGATTCGCTTTCGACCGGAAGACCGCGTGAAGAAGGCCCGGTGAAACGAGATGGCGGAAAGGAAAGCGCAGAAGAAACCGGCCGCCCCGGCCGCCCCGGCCGCATCCGGCAAGCCGGTCAGCTCCGCGGCGCGAGACGTCGGGATCGACGTCCCCCTGCCAACGACGTCGTGCACGGATGCGAAGTGTCCGTTCCATGGCCGACTCCCTGTTCGAGGCCAGATGCTCGAAGGCGTCGTTGTGTCGACCCGGATGCAGAACACGGTCGTCATCGAGCGGCACTATCTCCGGTACATCCGGAAGTACCAGCGGTACGAGAAGCGGACGCGCCGCATGAACGTGCACGCGCCGCCGTGCCTCGGCCTCCAGGTCGGTCATCGCGTCCTCGCGATGGAATGCCGGCCGCTCGGAAAGACGGTTCATTTCGTCGCGATCCACAATCAGGGGGTCGCCGGTTGAAGGGACTTCCCGGACGGCAGACGCGCGGCCTGCCGAAAGGCGCGCGCCTCGAGTGCATCGACAACACCGGGGCGAAAATCGTCGAGATCATCGAGGTCATGAAGTACCGCGGGGTCCGGAATCGGATCTCCAGCGCCGGGATCGCGGACCTGCTCGTCGTCACGGTCAAGAAAGGGACGCCGGAGACGCGGAAGCAAGTGATGAACGCGGTCGTCGTGCGCCAACGCCGACCGTTTCGGCGGCCGGAGGGCATGATGGTCCAGTTCGAGGACAACGCGTGCGTCATTGTGACCCCGGAAGGCGAGGTCAAAGGATCAGACATCAAAGGCCCCGTCGCACGCGAGGCCGCCGAACGGTGGCCGCGGGTCGCCGCGACCGCGAGCATGATCGTGTGAGGATTGCCGATGACGAGTACGCAACCCCGGACCCAGCGGAAACGGGCGGCGAACGCGCCGCTCCATACGAAACGGATCATGGCATCGTCCCATCTCGCGCCGGAAATCCACGACAAATCGAAGGCGCACCTCCCGCGGGCCCTGCCGGTCCGGAAAGGCGACACGGTGCGTATCATGCGGGGCGGCTTCCGCGGGAAAGAGGGAAAGGTCGTCTCGGTGGACCGCGTCCATGGCACGGTCGTCATCGAGGGCATCACGATCGAGAAGGTCGACGAGAAGAAGGTCGCACGGCCGCTGCACGCGTCGAACCTCCTGATCGTCCGGATGGACGACACCGATCCCTGGCGGCGACGAAAGTTCGAGGAGTGATTCGATCGTGAAGAAGCATCTGAAGCGGTTGCCGGCTCCCCGGAGTTGGACGATCCCGAGGAAGACGGATTTCTGGGTCGTGAAGCCTTCCCCCGGTCCTCACCCGATCGACACGAGCGTCCCGCTCGGCCTGATCCTCCGAGACATGCTGAAGGTGTGCGCGAACGCCCGGGAGGCACGGCACATCCTGAACGACCGCGGCGTCCTCGTGGACGGCCGCGCAGTCACGGATCCGAAATTCCCGGTCGGCCTCATGGACGTCCTTTCGTTCGCGGCGACGAAGGCCCATTACCGAATGCTCGTCGACACGCGCGGCCGGATGGCCCTCGTCCCGATCGACGAGGGAGATGCGAAGTGGAAGCTGTGCCGCGTCGAGGACAAGACGACGGTCCGCCGGGGCAAGACGCAGGTGAATCTCCATGACGGGCGGAACGTCCTCCTCGAGAAGGACGCGTACAAGACCGGGGCTACGTTGAAGCTCCACGTCCCGGAGCAGAAGGTCGTCGAGCATTACGAGCTCGGGAAAGGCGCGCCGGTCCTGGTGACGGGCGGCCAACACGTCGGCGAGATTGCGCACGTCCTCGAAGTCCAGCGAACACGCAACCCGCGTGCAAACATCGTGACCTTCACCGAAGGCTTCTCGACGGACGCCGGCAAGGTGTTCGTCGTCGGCAAGGAGGCCCCGTCGATCCGAACGCCGGAGGTCTCGGCGATCTAGGTGGGACCATGGCGGGCATGCGCGACATCCGGATCGAGAAAGTCGTCGTCAACGTGGGCGTCGGCGAGGCCGGCGAGAAGCTCGTGAAGGCGCAGAAGGTGCTCGAGCTCGTGACGAAGCAGAAGTCCGTGCAGACCCTGAGCCACCAGGCCGTGCGGGACTGGGGCGTCCGCCGGAACATGCCGATCGGGACGCGCGTCACCTTGCGGGGCGGTCCCGCGGAGGCGTTCCTCGCGGAAGCGCTCTCGATCCGGAACAATCGCCTCCCGGCGTACAGTTTCGACTCGAACGGGAACTTCTCGTTCGGGATCCAGGACTACACCGATTTTCGGGGGATGAAGTACGACCCGGAGATCGGCGTGTTCGGGATGGACGTCAGCGTGAGCCTTCAGCGGCCCGGATGGCGGGTCGCCCGGCGGTCGAACAAGTCCCGCCGGATTCCGCGGCGGCATCGGGTCTCCCGGGACGAGGGGATGCAATTCATGAAGGATCGCTTCAAGGTCGAGGTGGTCACCTGAACCGCACGAAGGACTTTGGTCGGAAGCGGGGCTGCCTGCGCTGCGGACGCAAGCGCGGCATCGTCCGCCGGTATGGGCTCCACCTCTGCCGGCAATGCTTCCGCGAGATTGCCTACGAGCTCGGCTTCCGGAAGTACAGCTGAGGGGACGCCATGCTGCAAGATGCTCTCAACGACGCCATGGTGACAATGCGGAACGCGGAGGCCGCGGGCAAGACGGACTGCGTGATTCGTCCCGCGTCGAAGTTGATCGGCCGCGTGCTCAAGGTGATGCAAGAGAACGAATACATCCGGTCGTTCGAACTCATCGAGGACGGTCGCGGGAATCTGTACCGTGTGGCCCTCGTCGGCAGCATCAACAGTTGCGGCGTGATCAAGCCGAGGTTTGCGGTCAAGCGAACCGAGCTCGAGAAGTGGGAAGCCCGGTACCTGCCCGCCCAAGACTTCGGCGTCCTGATCCTGACGACCACGGAAGGCGTGATCTCCCAGACCAAGGCGAAGCAGATCGGCGTGGGCGGCAAGCTCATCGCCTACGTGTACTGAGGTGAGGGATGCCGGTCGCGGGATTGTTGGAAGAGGTCGTCGAGATCCCGGACGGCGTGCAGCTCCGGGTCGACGGCGACTTCGTGGTCGTGACCGGGGGAGGCCACACCCTCCGGCGCCGTCTCTCTCACCCTCGCTTGCGGATCGACGTGAACGGGCCGCAGGCCACCGTCCGGTGTGAGTACCCGCGGCGGAAGGAGGCCGCGCTCCTCGGCACGTTCGCGGCCCATCTGAGGAACATGGTCGTCGGGGTCCGAGAGGGCTTCACGTACGAGATGAAGATCGTGTACAGTCACTTTCCGCTAAAGGCCACCGTGAAGGGTGCGGAGTTCGTCATCGAAAACTTCCTCGGAGAGAAGTTCCCGCGAAAGACGCGGATCGTCGGGGAAACGAAAGTCGAAGTCAACGGGGACCAGGTCCTCCTCACGGGCCCGGACGTCGAGGCGGTCGGCCAGACCGCGGCCAACATCGAGCAGGCGACGAAGATCCGGGGATTCGACCCTCGGATCTTCCAGGACGGCATCTACATCACGAAGAAGGCCGGGGAGGCGTGAGGATGGCGGACGAGAAGGAACCGAAGGCAGAGGCCAAGGCCGCGAAGAAGGTGAAGAAGACCGCGGTCCCCGAGGTGCCCGAGCCGGAGCAGGCGTTCCCGACAGCGACCGAGATACGCTCCGCGAAGAAGGCCGAACTCACCACTTGGTCCGAACGCTACGGCCTCAGTCAAGAAGGGACGGTCGACGACCTCCGAAAGCGTCTTCGCGCGTTCATCGAGAAGGAGGAGGCCAAGAAAGCCGCACCCGAGGAAGCAAAACCCGCGCCTCCGAAAGCGGAAAAGAAGCCCAAAGAGAAACCGAAGGAGAAGGCGAAGCCTCCGAAGGAGAAGAAGGGGAAGGGCAAGGAGGCAGAGGAGGAGGCCGAAGAAGAGGTCCACGAGCCTCGGGCGAAGCCCAAACTCGAACCGCACCTGAAGCGGCTTCTCGCGTTGCGATCCGCGAAGAACGTGGCGCGGCCGAAGTTCCGCCGTCAGGAGTGGTTCCGCTATCGGAAGTTCGGAGACGAGTGGCGAAAACCCCAAGGCGGGCAATCGAAACTCCGCCGCCACTTCGGGTACCGCTGGAACCTTCCGTCGATCGGATATCGCGGGCCCCGCGCCGTTCGTGGGCTCCATCCGAGCGGCTTCCAAGAAGTCCTCGTGCACAACGAACACCAGCTCGAAGGTCTTGATGCAGCGAAGCAGGCGGTGCGGATCGGGCACGCGGTCGGCACCCGAAAGCGCGAGATGATCGAGAAAGCCTGCGACGAAAAAGGCCTGCGCGTGCTGAACCGGATGGTGACCGAATGAGGTTCGATTACCAGCGGCGCCTCGCGGCATCGATCCTCGGCATCGGGATCAACCGCGTCTGGATCACCACGGACCCGAAGGTGCAGGACGACATCCTCGACGCGATCACCCGGGACGGCATTCGCAATCTCATCCGGAAGAACATCATCCAGAAGCGACCGGTGCAGGGCGTCTCCCGCGGGCGAGCCCGGCATCGCGCCGCGCAGCGGGCGAAAGGCCGACGCCGCGGTCATGGGAGCCGCAAGGGGGCCCTCAACGCGCGGACGCCGCAGAAAACCCGATGGATTCAGATCATCCGGGGCATGCGTCGCTATCTGCGGGAGCTCCGCGACCAGGGGCGGATCGATGCGTCCACGTACCGACGGTTCTACGGCCAGTCCAAGGGCGGCATGTTCAAATCGAAGTCCCACCTGGACCAGCAGTTGCGCGCCGCCGGCGTGATCAAGGAGGCACCGAAGTGAAACAAGGACCCCATTACCGCGTCCCGTTCCGACGGCGGCGCGAAGGCCGCACGGACTACCGGTCGCGGGCGAAGCTCCTTCGGAGCGGGAAACCGCGCGTGGTGGTTCGGAAGACGCTCAACCAGACGATCATCCAATTCATCGTCGCGGACGCCGGCGGGGACCGGGTCGTCGCGACGGCCCAGTCGCTCGAGCTGAAGGAGCGAGGGTGGGCCGCGGGCACCGGCAACCTCCCGGCGGCGTACCTGACCGGATATCTGGCCGGCAAGCGGGCGGCCGCGAAGGGCGTGTCGGCGGCGATCCTCGACCTGGGGCTCCAACGGCCCTCGAAAGGCGGCCGTCTCTTCGCCGCGCTCCAAGGTTTGCTGGACGCCGGCGTGGCGGTCCCTCATAGCCCGGACGTGCTGCCGTCGAAGGAGCGGGTCCGCGGCGCGCACATCGGGGAGTCGATCCCGACGCAATTCGACGCCGTGAAGGCGAAGCTGGAGGCGCCCTGATGCCGCAGCGGCGCGGGGGGCGCGGCCGCAAGCGGGAGGCCCGGGCCGCGAGGCCGGAGCGGAACCTCAGCGAGTGGGCGCCGAAGACGAAACTCGGCCGGCTCGTCCTCGCGGGCGAGCTGACGACGCTCGGGGACGCGATCCGGACGGGCCTGCCGATCCGCGAACCGGAGATCGTGGACATCCTGCTCCCGGAGACCGAGGACGAGGTCCTGGACGTCAACATGGTTCAGCGGATGACGGACTCCGGTCGCCGAGTGAACTTCGTGATCACGTGCATCGTCGGAAACAAGGATGGCTTCGCGGGACTCGGCCGTGCGCGCGGCCGCGAGGTGGGTCCGTCGATCCGGCGCGCGATCGATAACGCGAAACTCAACATGATTGAGATCAAGCGGGGCTGCGGCTCGTGGGAATGCGGCTGCGGCCGAGCCCACACGCTTCCGTTCAAGGTGACGGGGAGCAGCGGATCCGTCGAAGTGGTCCTCAAGCCGGCGCCTCAGGGGGTCGGCCTCGCGGTGGGCGACATCGCGAAGAGCGTGCTGCGGCTCGCCGGCATCACGGACGCGTGGGGTTTCACGAAAGGTCACACGAAGACGACCGTCAATTATGCGCTCGCAACGTTCGCCGCGCTCCGGCAGACCGGCCAGGTCAAAGTCCGATCCGAGCAGACGCAGCGGCTGAAGATCAAGGCCGGCGCGGAACAGGTCTTCACCCGGAAGGTCGAGGCACCCCCGGTCGTGGCCGAAGGACCGCCACCGGGCGAACTCCCGGAGGAAATCGAAGTCGAGGGAGCGGCGCTGACGGAAGAGCCGGCGGAAGAAACGAAGGACGAGGAGGCCCCGGAGGAATGAGCTTCGCCGTCCTGAGGATCCGAGGGAAGGGCGATCTCCGTCGCGATGTGAAAGACACGCTCCGGATGCTGCACCTGACCCGCCAGAACCATTGCTCGATCGTCCCCGAGGACCCCACGTACCGAGGCATGCTCCAGCTCGTGAAGGACCACGTCACCTGGGGCGAAGTCGATTCGGAGGTCCTCGCGAAACTCCTCCTGAAGCGAGGCCGCCAGGTCGGTGACAAGCCCATCGACGACGCATTCGTGAAAGGTCATAGCAAGTTCAAGTCGATCTGGGATCTGAGCCAAGCGATCACGAAAGGCGAGGCGACCCTCGCCGATGTGCGCGAACTCCGGCCCGTCCTCCGATTGCCGCCGCCTCGGAAAGGGTATCGCGGGATCAAGCGCGGATTCCACGACGGCGGGGACCTCGGATACCGCGGAGGGGCGATCAACTCGCTCCTCGTGCGGATGCTCCTCGAGGAGGGCCAGGATGGTCTCTAGGACGCGAAAGCTACGGGGCAGTCGCACGCACGGCCGCGGCAAGAAACACGGACGGGGTGCCGGAGGCCGCGGCGGCACCGGCAACGCGGGCCTTCACAAACACAAATTCAAGTGGATGATCAAGTACGACCCGGAGCATTTCGGACCGCGCGGTTTCTTCCGGCACGCGCAGCCGCATCCGACGAGTGCAATCGACCTCGAAGATCTCGCCCGACGGATCGGCGAATTCGAGGCCGCGGGCCACGCGAAGAAGGACGATTCTCGAATCAATGTCAACCTGACGGCGGCGGGAATCGACAAGCTATTAGGCTCTGGTCGCGTAACGATGGCAATGCGGATCACCGTCGCGAAGGCCTCTCCGGCGGCCGTCGCGAAGGTCTCCGGCGCTGGCGGCGAGGTCGTCCTCCCAGGGGACGCCGGGAAGTAGTCCGATGCCCCTCGAAGAGAAGAAGAAGAGCCGTCTGTACGCGCTGAAACCGCTGACGGACCGGCTGCCGGCGGTCACGCGGCCGGAAGGCCACGTCCACTTTCGCACGAAGATGTTCTGGGTCCTCGCGATCCTGATCCTGTATTTCGCCATGACGAACATTTTCATCTACGGTCTGGACCGGGCCAACGTCATCGACTTCTTCTCGAGCCTGCGGGCGATCCTCGCGGGCGCGCAAGGCTCGCTGATGCACCTCGGGATCGGGCCGATCGTCACGGCCTCGATCATCATGCAGCTCTTCGCGGGCGCGAAGATCATCAACCTGGACCTCCAGGACGACGAGGACAAGAGCGTGTACCAGGGGACCCAGAAGTTCCTCGTCATCGTCATGATCTTCGTCGAAGCGATCCCGCAGGTCTTCGGCTTCCTCACCCCGGCCACCGGATTCGTGAGCGAGCTGAACGGGTCGTTCCTGTTCGGCGTCGTCTCGGCCGGTCACGGGGCGACCTTGGCCCAAATCCTGATCGTGGTCCAGCTCTTCGCCGGGTCGTATCTCGTCTTCCTCATGGACGAGGTCGTCTCGAAGTGGGGGATCGGCTCGGGCATCTCGCTGTTCATCGCGGGCGGCGTGGCCCAGCAGATCTTCACGGGGACGTTCAACTGGGAGCCGTCCTCGGCGACGAGCCAGGTCCCCGCGGGGACGATTCCGAAGACGGTGTACTACCTCCAGCACTATTCCGGGAGCCAACTCGCCGGCGGCGGGATCGAACAGATCATGGTTCAGCCGCCGAATCCCCTCATCGCGCTCATCGGCACGATGGCCATCTTCCTGATCGTCGCGTACGTCGAATCGACGCGGATCGAGCTCCCACTCGCCCACGGCATGGCCCGAGGCGCCCGCGGCCGGTACCCGATCCGCCTGATGTACGCCTCGAACATCCCGGTGATCCTCGTCGCAGCGGTCCTGGCGAACGTGAGCATGTTCTCCCTCCTCTTCTGGCAGCACCCCGAGTGGCCCATCGTCGGGCACGCGTCGTGGATCGGGGCCTACCCGGATGCGCTAGACCATCGGGTGGTGTCCGGGCAAATCCAACGTACCACGCCGATCGGCGGTCTCGCATACTACTTCTCGAACGTGAATGGCGTCCAAGATTGGCTCCTGCCGCTCTTCAATCCGAATACGTACGGCGTGTACCTGCGGGGCTTGGCCTACTGGCAGGTCTTCCTCCACATCCTCGTCTTCCTCGGGGTCTTCATCGGCGGTTCCATCATGTTCGCGAAGTTCTGGATCATGACGACGAACATGGGTCCCGAAGACGTCGCGAAGCAGATCGAGTCGAGCGGAATGCAAATTCCCGGATTCCGACGGGATCCGCGGATCTTGCGGCGGGTGCTGGATCGGTACATCCCGGTCGTCGCGGTGATTTCCGGGGCCTCGGTGGGCGCCCTCGCGGCGGGCGCGGACATGATCGGGACCGTGGGGAACGCTTCAGGTACCGGCGTCTTGCTCTCGGTGGGCATCATGATCCAGTTGTACGAGGCGATCGGGCGGGAGCAGATGATGGAGATGCATCCCGTCTTACGTCAGTTTTTCGGCGCCACCGGATAACGGTCCCACTTCCAGGCGGGCAAGACGCCCCGCACCCAGGCGCAGTTCGGCCGTGCCTTCGCCTTATGGGCCGTGGATGGACGCCGTGTCACGTGTAAACGTACCGCTTAATCCACGCCGCGGGCTAGTGCCAGTTCGCACGGGGGACACCCGGTTGCCGAGGCGGGGAGACTCGGGGTTCATCGGACGGCCGGTGCCCACGGGAGACACACATAAGCTAACCGAAGCGGGGTGAGACGGTGGAGAGCGACTGGGACGACTATGAGGTCGATACGAATGTCGGCGAACTGTGGGCCAAGCTGGAGAACATGCGGACGCAGGGGCGCGACCGCCGGCCGATTGTCCGAAGGTCGGTCGCCCGCGGTGTGAAGCTCGAAATCGGGGTGGTCGCGATCGCCCTCGCTATGGGCCTCGCCGCAGCGGTGGTCCTCTTCTCCCATTCCCTCAGCTACACTCCGCCGACCGCGAAGGTGTCGACGACGTGCTCGAACCTCTCGGGGGCTACGAGCGGTTCAACGATCGTGTTTGCGTGTTCCACCAACCCGGCGCTGAGCGTCGCCCCCGGAGCGACCGGGACGGTCACATATTCTGCCTTCAACCCGGCGCTTCCGGTGAGCATTCTCGACATCTATCTGATCGACACCGCCGTAACGCTCGGTCCGACGTGCTCCACGACCTCGAGCAACGGGAACGAGCCGGTCTCCATGGCTCCGGGAGGCGCCACGGTCACGATCTCGCAGACCGCGGGCAATCTCAGGCCGAATCACAACTACAACTACTGCATGGATATCGCGGTCTTCCCGCCAAGCTTCACGGCAAGCGTATCGTGGTCGCAGTAGGACTGCCTGCGGTGGATCGCGGGTCCATCAGGTCGGCGCGACCCGGACCGTGAGCTGCTCCGACTCGCTGTCGTACCGCACCAGTTCCGCGTACCGGCCCCAGTACACGAGGGCGTTGAAGACGTCCTCGGCCTGGTGGCTTCCGACGCGGTCCGCCAGGGCCTGGACGACCTGCTGGCGTCCGAGCGGGGCGCCCGAGCTCCGCGCCATCTCCATCACGAGGCGGAACGTCGGCATGTCATCGATAATCTCCCGGACGATCCTCTTGCGTTCGCGGACATTCGCGGTCAGCAGCTTCCGGCTCAGTTCGGTGATTCGGATGTCCCCGTCTTCGATCGTCACGAGTCCGAGGAACTCGGCCGCCGTCAGGATCGGCCCGAGGCGGTCAACGTCCATCTCGACCTCGCGAGAAATCTTCGCGGCGTCCGCGACGCCACCGACCTCGTCGACCGCCTCGACGAGGCCGAGGATCTGACCCACGGAGACCTTCGCCATCGAATGGAAGTCCGTCACGGGGGTCTTCCGTCCATCATCGTCCCCCGTATTTGACACTTGACCTACCGCCTACACGATCAGCGAATAGATTTCGTCGACCCAACCGTAGAACTCCGGGTCCTTCCGGTTTCGGGGTCGCGGCAGATCGATCTCGAGCTCGGCGACCATGCGCCCGGGTCGGCTCGACAGCACGATCACGCGGTCAGCGAGGTACACCGCCTCTTCGATCGAGTGTGTGACCATCAGCACTGCCTCTGGCGGCAGCTCGGGGTTCGACCACAATTGGAGGATCTCGTCGCGCAGGTTCTGGGCCGTTAAGGCATCGAGAGACGAGAACGGCTCATCCATGCACAGAAGGAGTGGCTCAATCGTGAGGGCCCTTGCAATTCCGACGCGTTGCTTCATCCCCCCGCTGAGTTCCCGCGGATACGCGTTTTCGAACCCGGTCAACCCAACTGCGTCGATAAACTTCTTCGCGACGGCCCGGCGTTTCGCGGGGTCCTCATGCAGGGCCTCCAACCCGAGCTCGACGTTCTGGGCGACTGTAAGCCATGGGAATAAGGCGAAGGACTGGAACACCATCGCGACCTGAGGATTGTCGGCGCGGATCGGATGTCCCTCGAAGAGGACCTGACCGGATGTGGGCGTATCGAGGCCGACAATGATTCGGAGGAGCGTCGATTTCCCACAACCCGATGGACCGACCAGGCAGACGAAGTCACGCTCCGCAAGCTCGAATCGGATCAGGTCGAGAATTTTGGACTCCTTCCCGTTGTCGAAGTAGGACTTCGATACATCCTTCACCTGAAGAAGGGGTTGGGCGCTGCCCATCACACATCCATCCTGTATTTTACAGCGGCACGCTTGTATGTCGGGCGCCAGAGGAGTTTGTTCAGCGTCAGGACGACCACGGTCATCGTAAGGACCGTGAGGTAGCCCATGACATAATCCCCCGTCACAACGGTCGCTTGATACAAGGAAGCCCCGAGGCCCGTGACCGAATAAACCGAAGAGCCGAACTGTAGATACTCGGCCACGATGAGTGCGTTCCATCCTGCGCCCCATGCCGTGATGCTCCCGGTGGCGAGAGAGGGGACCAGCGCGGGCAGAAGAAGTCGACGCCAATAGGTTCGGCCCCGCAACCCAAAAGCCCGGGCTGCTTCGTCCAGGTCTCCCGGGATTGACCGCACCCCCGCGATCAAGTTGAACAGGAGGTACCACTGCATCGCGAAGAGGGATACGAGGTATGCTCCGATTTCTCCAGCGAAGTAGCCGCCCATGGTGACTGCGACGGCGAACCCAATAATCAGGGGCTGAAGAGCCGTAGCGGGGATTGAGGCGGATATCTCGAACACGGGAGTCACGAAGCGTGCCGCCCATTTACTCCGCCCCAACCACGCGGCAACGGGGATCGTCCAGGCCAGAGCCGAGAGATAGGCCAAGAGGAGCCTCAAGAATGAGTAGGCCGCGGCGATTGGCAGGTCCCTCGCTCCCGACGGCAAAGGTCGCTGGAAGAAACCGACCAGCCCGATTAGTCCCGTGGCAACGACGATGACGAAGATGATTAGGAAAAGGACGATGTCGGCCCGTCGGACAGCCCGAATGGCGCGTTGATGGCGGCTGTACACCCGGTCAAGTTTCGCGGAGGACTGGGCATATCTGGCCAAGAGCGGCTGTATGCGGCGCGCGGCTTCCCGGCGGAGCCGGGGGAGGCGAGGCAGCCAACGTAGGCGCTCGTATGGGCTGGGAACATGTAGGGACGCACGTTCTCCGGTTGCTGTCGTCTCGATCCGGAAGCGCTCGGACCAAACGCTCATTGGGCGCCAAAGGATGACATCCAACAGGAGCACCACGGTCGCGAGTGCGGCGATTCCGATTGCGATTCCCCCAATGTCGCCTCGCTGCCCAGCGAGATAAATGAAGGAACCAAGGCCGGGTCGCACGTAGCTCGCCCGAGGCGTCGTGATGATTTCACTGGCTACGAGGAAGAACCATCCGTTGGTCCACGACAAGATTGAGTTGTAAACGAGTTTCGGGACCATCGCGGGGAACGCAAGGAGACGGAAACGCAGCCATCCATGAAGGCCGAAGCTGCGGGCCGCTTGGTCGAGATCCTGAGGAAGTGTCGTGATTGATTCGTACACTCCGAACGCCATGTTCCAAGCCATGCTCGTGAAGATTAGGAACACGGCGGCGATCTCGATTCCGATCGGGTCTCCGAGCGGGCCGTTGACGAAGAAGAGCAAGACGAATGGAAAGAAGCCGAGGATTGGGATGGACTGAAGGACGTCCATGACGGGAAGCATGATGATCGCCGCTCGTTTGTTCGTCGCCGCTGTGTAACCGTACGAAACCGCGAACACGAGCGCCAACAGATACGCCGCGACCATGCGCAGGACGGAGAAGAACGCGAGGACGGGAAGCGTCGCCACGGTCCGTGCGGCGTCGGGGAACAAGACCGCCGTCCCGATTCCCAGACCGATGAGGACGACCGCGAGGATCCGGAGCCGCCCGCGGAGGCCGCGCATCTCGCCGGCAAAGGACGGGGGCTATATACGGGTTGTCGAGCGGGCCTCACACCCCGGCGAGGAACCGGGAGAGGATCGCCTTCTGCGCATGCAGGCGGTTCTCGGCCTGATCGAACACGATGGACTGGGGTCCGTCGATCACCTCGTCGGTGATCTCGAGTCCTCGATGGGCCGGCAGGCAGTGCATCACGACCGCGTCCTTCTTCGCGTGATCGAGGAGGGCGGAGTTGACCTGGTACAGGCGGAACACTTTCTCGCGTTTCTCTTGCTCTTTTTCTTGGCCCATCGAAACCCAGACATCCGTGTACACGACATCGGCGCGTTGCACCGCACCGACCGGATCGTCCACGACCCGAATCGTGGATCCGCTGTCTTTCGCGATGCCGCGTGCGGCCCCCAGGAGCTCGGCGTCGGGCTCGAAGCCGCTCGGGCAGGCCGCCGTCATATCCATACCGACGATCGCCGCGCCGAGGAGCAGCGAATTGCAAACGTTGTTCCCGTCCCCCACGTAGGTCAGCTTCAGCTGCTTGAACGCGCCGCCTTTGTGCTCGAGGATCGTGAAGAGGTCCCCGATGACTTGGCATGGATGTTCCTTGTCGTCGAGGCCGTTGATCACCGGGACGGTTGCACTCCGAGCCAATTCTTGGACGTGCTCTCGCTTGAACGCGCGGTACATGATGCCATCCACATAGCGGCTCAGGACCTTCGCGGTGTCGGAGATCGTCTCGCCGCGGCCAATCTGCAGGTCGTTCGGGCTGAGGAAGAGCGCATGGCCGCCGAGTTGCGTCATCCCGACCTCGAACGAGACCCGCGTCCGAGTCGAGGCCTTCTCGAAAATCATCGCGAGGCTCTTCCCGCGCAGCGGTTCGTACGGCTCCCCGGCCCTCGTGCGATTCTTGATGTTCGCCGCGAGCTCGAGAAGGCCGACCAGGTCGTCCTTGACATCGAGGATCGAGACGAGATCGCGCTTCGCGCCCATGGACCGGCGGCCCATCCGAGGGTCCGTACAAAACACTTGTGCATCGACCGCGGCGGAGGCGGAGCCATCAAATAAGCTCGGTCGAATGAGGGAGCGTGGAGCCGGTACCTTCGAGGGCCGCCGAGCGGCGACGGCTTCAGGAAGCGGTCGCCGCGCGCAGGAGGAGAACGAGCATCCTCGCCGGGGTCCTCGGATTGGCGTTGCTGTTCGCTGGCGGCATCGGCGTCATCGTCTCACCGTCGAACTCGCTTGTGTTGATCTTCGTGATGAGCACCGGAATCTTGTTCCTGCTCGTCGCCTTTTTCCTGGCGCGAAACACGATTGTCGGACTTCCTGGAAAGCTCCGAAACAACTGAGCCTTCGTCGCATCAGTGTTGTCGTGCAGCGACGCGTTGGAGGACGCTCGCGCGCCGACTCGAGGACCGGCTCGATGGGTTGGCGAACAGCTCCGAAAAAAGTTCCTGGCCCGTTGCTCCTAATCGATATGCGGTCACCTGCCGACCGTCTCGCTCGTAGGCCACATCGACGAGTCCCGCGGCCCTCAATACGCCCATGTGGTAGGCGAGGAGCCCGCTTTCGATCCGGACGGCCTTCGCGATTTCGTGGAAGGGCAGGCCGGGGGAATCGTGAATGAGGCGGAACGCCCGCAGCCGGATCGGATTGTCGAGCGCGGTGTAAGCCCGCAGGCGATCGAGAATCCTGGGGTCGGTGTCCTCCGTCTCAGACAGCTTCTTCATGAGGTCCACGATATTCTACGAGGTATAAATATATTTACTTCATAATGTTCGACGGTCGGAGGGCCTTGATTTCGCGATGGCGCTCCGCGAGCATCGGAATGAGGGCCTTCGCCGAGGGAACCGGCGCTTGCCGTCCGCCATCGACGGGGTACACATGTCCGTACCGGACGAGATGGGTCAGGTAGAGATCGGAGAGATAGCTGCCAGAGGAGCTGTGCACCGGGTGGTACTCCGGTCGGACCAGAACCCGGAGTTTCGGCGCGATTCGGGGATTGGACGAGAACTGGCCGAACTCCGTCGCGGCGCCCCACAACTCGATGCTCAGGAACAAAAGATCCACGTCGCTCCGTTCGAGGATGTCCTCCTCGATCACGGACGGTCCGATTTCCGCGGGAAAGTCGTCCTCGGGTACAAGTGCGACGATCCCCCGACTCCTCAACACGTGCGCGATCGCTCGTCGCTGGTCGAGTCCGCGTCCGGAGGAGCCCAAGAGCATGACGACCAGCCCGGCTCGTTTGAGACGGTCCTCCGTCTCTTTGCGAATCGCCTGAACGCGTCGGACTGCGGTCCCGCCGGTCACGGCTCCCCTCGGCGGGCATGCGTTGCGACGCTAGATGAGCGCCTGCATGAGAGGTCGGTGAAACAACTCGGGCCGGTGAACGGTCCGCTGGATCGTGTCGAGCAAAATACTATATTCCCCTCCCCGGTTGGGCCGCGTGCGGCCGGGATGGGCTAGCCTGGTTATGCTAGGGGACTGTGGATCCCTTGACGCGAGTTCAAATCTCGCTCCCGGCCCTCGCGTACGGCTCGCCCTTCCCTCGGTCTGGACCTCTCGTCGCGGAATCGCGGCATCTTCATGAGATGGGGTTCGGTTATGCGGCCTGGGTCGTCGTGAAGGTCGTTGTCTTCGGCGCGACCGGGGAGACCGGCCGCCTCCTCGCGGAAGGAACGGTGCGGGCGGGCCACACCGTCACCGCCTTCGTGCGCGATCCGACCCGGATGCCCATCGTCGACGAACGGTTGCGCGTGGTCCGAGGCGACGTCCTCGACCCTCCTTCGGTTGATCGAGTGATTCCCGGCCACGATGCGGTCCTTTCGGCTCTGGGGAGTACGGCGCGCAATCCGGCGCCGGTTCTTTCCGACGGCGTGCGGCACATCCTCGATGCGATGGAACGGTCCCGTGTCGGGCGTATCGTGGTACTCTCGGCGGCTGGCGCGCTGGGGGAGTCGGCCGGATTCGCAATCGGGAATGCGGGCCTGCGGATCTTCCGAATGTGGCTGCCGGAAGTCTACCAGGAGCATCGTAAGATGCTCGACGAACTTCGGCGGCGCGAACTCGAATGGATCGCGGTGCGCGCCGTCCTGTTGACGAACGGCGCAGCGAAGGGTCGCTACCGCATTGCGATTGAGGGAATCCCGCGGTGGGGCTTTCGGATCTCGCGCGCCGATGTCGCCGACTTCATGATCCGTCAACTCGCGAGCGACGAGTTCGTCCGCAAGATGCCCGCGACCGCGTACTGAGTCGGCCTCTCGAGATTCATGCGGAAGGCGGGCTCGAGCACTAGCCACCGCATGCTTTTATACGGCCACCCGGATAGTCGACCGCTTCTCGAGGCGATGAAGAAGCCTTGGGTGGCCCGAATCCCCGGGAGCGGGGCTGCGATGATCAAGCAGGCGGAGAAGACGTATGCTCCACTCGAGGTGGAGAAACAGGTCCAGGAATTCTGGGACCGGGCGAAGGTCTATGGGAAGACCGTCGCCGCTCGGGAGAAAGGCGAGGATTTCTTTTTCGGCGATGGCCCGCCGTACACGACCGGATCGATTCACCTCGGACAGGTCCTGAACAAGACGATCAAAGATCTCGTGGTCCGCTATCACCGGATGCGCGGCTACCACGTGCGGGACCAGCCGGGCTACGACATGCACGGCCTCCCGATCGAGGTCCAGGTCGAGAAGACCCTCGGGATCACGAACAAGAAGGAGATCGAAGAGCTCGGCATCGAGAAGTTCGTGAACACCTGCAGGACCTACGCGACGGACCTCCTGCAGAAGATGACGAAACAGTTCCAGTCGCTCGGCATCTGGCTGGATTGGGACCGCCCGTACATGACGATCCGCAACGAGTTCATCGAGGCGGCCTGGTGGACGCTGAAACGCGCCCACGAGCGCGACTGGATCTACGAGGCCCTCCGGTCCATCCAGTGGTGTTCCCGTTGCGAGACAGCCCTCGCGGACGCCGAAGTCGAGTACTCCGACGAAACGGATCCATCGATCTACGTCAAGTTCCGCCTCGAGGGCAAGCCGGACGAATCCCTCCTGATCTGGACCACGACCCCGTGGACCCTTCCCGCCAATCTGGCGATCGCGGCGCACCCCGACTTCCGGTACGCGAAGGTGAAGATTCCCCACGGCAAAAAGCCCGAGTACGTGTGGCTCATGGAGAGCGCGGTCCCCGATGTCATGGCCCGCTCCGGGGTGACGAAATACTCCGTCGTCGAGACGAAGAAAGGGAGCGACCTCGTCGGGCTCGCATATCTCCACCCGCTTCGCGCGAAGCTTCCCTACCAGAAATCCGCGAAGGGCGAGTGGGTCCACAAGGTGGTCTCCTCCGACACGGTCGTCGCCGAGTACACGGGGCTCGTCCATTCCGCTCCGGGGCATGGGCCGGAGGACTTCGAGCTCGGTCAGAAGCTCGGCCTTCCCGCCTTCTCCCCGGTAGACGCGGGAGGCCGTTTCACGGCGGATGCCGGCGCCTACGCGGGCCAGAAGGTGAGGGAGGCGAACCCTGGGATCATCGCGGACCTTCGGGCGGCCCACGCCCTGTTCGCGGATGAGACGATCCTCCATGCGTACGGCCACTGTTGGCGCTGCAAGACTCCGATCCTGTTCCGCGCGACGGTCCAATGGTTCCTGAAGGTCGCGAACTTCAAGCCGAAGATGGTCGAGGAGGTCGGGCGGGTCACATGGTTCCCGGACTGGGCCGGGTCGGCGCGCCAGCTCGACTGGACGTCCAACCTGCGGGACTGGTGCATCTCGCGGCAGCGGTACTGGGGCATCCCGCTCCCGATCTGGCGGTGTGCGAAGTGCCATCACTGGACCGTGGTCGGATCGGCCGAGTCCCTCCGAAGCGCGAATGGCTACCAGGAAGGCATGGACCTCCACCGGCCTGGCATTGACCGGGTCGTCTTTCCGTGCGAGAAGTGCGACGGCGAGATGCGACGGGTCCCCGACACGGTCGACGTATGGTTCGACAGCGGGGTCTCGAGCTGGGCGAGCCTCGGCTACCCGGCTCGTGAGGACGAGTTCCGTCGCTGGTGGCCGCAGGACTGGATCGTCGAAGGGCCGGACCAGACGCGGGGTTGGTTCAACTCCCAACTCGCGGCGGGCGTCGTGGCGTTCGACCGGGCTCCGTACGACCAGGTCCTGATGCACGGTTGGGTGAACGGTCCGGACGGCCGGCAGATGCACAAATCGCTCGGGAACTACATCGAGCCCGAGACGGTCGTCAACAAGTTCGGGGTCGATCCGCTCCGGTTCTATGTGATCGCCGTGAACGCGCCTTGGGACGACAAAACGTTCCAGGAGGACGGCGTCCGGAACGCGCAACGGACCCTGAACATCCTATGGAACGTCCTTCGGTTCGCGACGACCTACATGGTCTTGGACCGGTTCGATCCGTTCGCGGCGGACCTCTCCTCGACCGAAGGCCACCTCCGGCCCGAGGACCGTTGGCTCCTCTCGCGGCTCGAGGGTCTGAAAAAGACCGTGGACCTCGAGATGCGTTCGTACAATCTGCACCGCGCGGCTCGCGCGGTCGAGGCGTTCATCCTCGACGACCTCTCGCGGTGGTACGTGAAGCTGGTCCGCGGGCGGACGTGGACGGAAACCGACGACGAGGACAAGCTCGCCGCGTACCGCGTGCTCTTCGAAGCGCTGAGCACCCTCGCGATCCTCCTCGCCCCCGTCGTGCCCCACATCGCGGAGGCGATGTATCAGCGCCTCGATGGACGGAAGCTCAGCGTTCACATGCTCGATTGGCCCGACGTCCGAGAGAAGTGGCTGCGGCCCGAGCTTGAGCGGTCCATGTCGATCGTGCAAGAGCTGGTGGAAGTCGTCTCGAAGGAGCGCCAGAAAGGGGGGCGGAAGCTCCGTTGGCCGCTGAAACTGATCGCGGTCCGCAGCGCCACGCCGGATGCGGCGGAGGCGCTCGCGGCCCTCGAGGACATTTTCCTGGACCAGGTCAACGCGAAGGAACTCGCGATCTTGGGACCCGCGGACGAGTTTCCCGGGACCGTGGTCGTCGCGAAACCCGACCCCGCGGCGATCGGCAAAGCGTACAAAGCCCTCGCGCCCAAAGTTGTGAAACTCCTCGGAACGCAGGCCCCGGACGAGATGGAAAAGGCGTTCGAGCGCGGATCGTACACGATCCACGCGGACGGGCAAACGTTCGCCATCGAACCGACGATGGTGCGCTTCGAGAAGGCGCTCCCTCCCGAGGTCGTCCGGGTCGAGACCCGTCACGGCGAGATCTATCTCGACCTCCGCGTGACCCCGGAGCTCCAGGCCGAAGCCTACGCTCGGGAGATCGTCCGTCGCATCCAGCAGATGCGGAAAGACCTCGATCTCGATGTCGACGACTTCATCGCCACGGTCATCAAGACGAACAAAGAGTTCGCGGCGACCCTCGAGGCACAGAAATCATTCATTGCCCGCGAGACCCGTTCTCGGAGCTTGACCTTCACCGACAAGGGCGTCGCATCCGAATACGTCGTCGAATGGAAGGAGGTCGACGGTCATGCCGTGACGATCGGCGTCACGCCGCTCCATCTCTCCGAGGCCGTTCGTGAGTTCACCCGGGTTCTCGGCCTCACGATGGCGAAAGCGATGGCCCTTTTCGATGCAGGGTACAAGAGCCTCGCGGCGCTCCGCTCCGCGACGAAACAGGAGTTGCTGGCCGTCGACGGCCTTGACGCGGGAGACGTCGACCGGATCACCGAATTCCTCGCCGTCCCGGAAGAGACGGAGGCCGTCTGCCCGACCTGCCAGGCCTCCGTCCCGGCCGAGGTGCGGCGCTGTCCTCGATGTGGAGAGCCGATGGCGCTGGTGGCGACCCCTTGCCCTCGATGCAAGTCGGCCATCCCTCCCGGCGCGGACGCATGCCCGGTTTGCGGCTTCGCTCTGACCGCCCAGGCCGGTCCGGGGACGCCGTCCCGGACGCCGTGCGTTGCATGCGGCGAGCTGATCGTCGCGGGTTCTTCCGAGTGTCCCTCGTGCGGGGCGCCGCAGACGCGACCGGCTTCGCCGGTATCGAGCCGAATCGGTGAGGACGAGGCTCCCGCGCTGTTGAAGGACTCCTCCTCGTACCTCGTGCGGGAGGCGACGCCCGAGGAGGCCTATCGCCTGTTCTTGATCGCGCAGAACGCGGGGAAGAAGGGCATGATCATCACGCGACTGTTCCCGCAGAAAGTCCGGGAGCGCTTCGGGCTCACGGATCTGCCGATCCTCTGGTTGAGCAATGTCGGCAAGGAGGACTCGATCCGACCGAAGGACCTCGAGAAGTTGTCGCTGGCCGCGGAACAATTCCTCTCCCGCGAGAAAGGCGTGGTCCTCTTGGATGCGATCGAATACTTGGTGACCAACAACAACTTTCTGACCGTGCTGCGTCTCGTGCAGTCGATCCGCGATCAGGTGGCCGTCAACCAAGGTGTCTTCTTGATCTCCGTCAACCCGTTGACCCTCGACGGCCATCAGATGACGCTCCTCGAACGGGAAGTGGATCAAGTCGTCAACGTACCGGGCGGGCAGACGGGTTCCGCCTCCGGATGAACCCGCGATCCTAAGCCGAGGGCTGGAGGACCGCGGCGACTACGTCGACGAGTCGCGGGACACTCTCGAATCGCTCCAACTCCTCCGGACGAACCCATCGGTGCTCGACGTTTTCCCAATCGAGGCGCACCCGGCGATTCGACGTGTCGAAGAGGAACGGATGGACGACGTAGATCGTCGTGCCGTCGCGAGCTAGGACCGGATCTCCCGCTCCGCGGAACGTGATTGCGCGGATCCCGGTCTCTTCCCGAACCTCCACGATGGCCCGGCGTTTCGGATCCTCGCGGCCCTCGATGCGGCCCGAGATCGCCGACCATTTCCCTTGGAAGGTGCCCACCTTCTCACTCCGGCGGACGATGAGGATGCGGCCCCGGTTGCGGAGAATCGCGGTCACGACGCGCTTTGCGCGGATGTCGGGGAGCTCGATCGTCCCCCGACTCCCATCGACGACTACTCGGTCTCCGGCGCGGAGGCACCCGACGTCAACGCGGTCCACCATCGGGATCCCCGCGAGCGTCGCCCCGACCGCGACGACGGAATCCGCACGTCGGTTCACGATCGCCACAGGACCGTGGCCCCGCTTCCCGAGGCCATATAGCACGTACGAGCCCACGGTGCTCCCTTTGCCGGCCGGGAACACGAAGACTCGCCCGTCCAGGCGTTCGCCCGTGCTGCCGGTCGCGCCATTCAGAATCGACCCGGTGGCCGGATCCACTCCGCCCACGAAGGAGAACGGAGCCAAGGAGACGAGCGCAAACCCCGACGCCTGTCCCGGAACGATCCCACGTGCGCGAATCCTCATGCGTAGCGCTCCAGGAGCACTTCCAGTTCCTCGAAGACGACCTTCTGCCGGGACAGGCTCGGCAAGTAGTAGGCCCCTTTCCCCGAGGGCGTTGCGACCGTGCCGAATCGATGTTCGAGCAACGTGACCTCGAGGCAGGTGTCCGCGAGTACCCGACCGCCGCGGCTCTCGATGATTCCGACAGCCTCCTGATTCGCATCGCGCACGACCCGACTCGTGAAGACCCAGACCGGGATCCGAGGCGGCGCCCGGTCGATGAGCCGCGCAACTTCTCGCAGCTCGTCCGAGGAGAGTTGCGGGGACCCGATGCCGATCATCTCGGCTTCCGTCCCGTCGGTGTGCGCCCGTTTCGCGGCAGCCAGATCTCCCTGGGTGATCGCGATAGACTTCAGGCCCTTCACACGCGCCCGCCGGGCCTCGGGCGTTACGCCCTCCAGGTGAAACATCGCACATGCGCCAGAGGAGGCCAGCGCCGCGCCGAGCCACTTGAGGTCTCCCTCGGTCCCGCGGAAGCCGCGGAAGAATGGGAGGCCGTCGCCCACTCGCTCTCCGGCGACGAGTCCGATCAATGAGTAGTCGATGCCCCGCGGCTTCACCCCGACCTTCACGATTACCGTTGGTTCTCGACCCTCGTCCGTGTGAAGTCCATGCTCCGGCGTCGCTCCGACGATGGCGGCGGCGAGAGCCGCGGGACCGCCCTCCCGATTCGTGCGCGCGCCGAGGACCGAATTCGCGAAACAGACGGCGCTCGATTCCGCCCATGCGACGTGCTCACCGAAGGTCGGTCGCACGCCGATCAGATACGGAGTGCACGTGAACGAGCGACGGACTCCCATCGCCTCGTAGGCGCGCGCGATGCGTCCTTGCTTCTCCGCGAATGTGGGCGGGACGCCGAGCGCCTGCCACTGACCGAGATCCGTCCCGAGCGGATTGACGGTCGTCGGCACCGAGACCCGCGCGTCCCGCGCAAAATCCTCCAAGAACTCGAGGCCCGGATCCCCGATCATCTTGTACGAGACGCCGGACACGTGCGCCGAGGTGATCGGGATGAGACGCGGTGCGTCGGCGAGACGGCCCACCGCGAGCAGGATTTGCATCGCCTTGCGCTGGGACCCCGTCCCATCGTCCAGGAGATGCCGCTGCGCCCGGGTGAGGCGCATTCACGGCGCCTCCGCGAGGATCGCGTGTGCGACCCGCCGGGCCTCCGCCGGCTTCGCGGGATAAGCGATGAGTTTCAACCGGATGTCGATCGGATCCGAATCGTGCGCGAGTTCGAGCCGCTCCTGGAATGCGGCCTGTTTGTCGAGGCGAAAGTGGAGGACGCCGTCCTCGTCCAGGCGCGCTTCGATGTCGCGGGCGATCGCCGACCGGACGCCGGCCGCGGCCCAGTGCGACCAGACCGCCCGGATGGCGGGTCGCTTCTCGACGCGGCGAGTGAGGCGGACCAGGGGATTGCCGAAGTGTCCCTCGAGGGCTTCGCGAACAGTGGATCCTTCGGGGACCGCGAAGGCGAGGGCCGCGGCCGTCCTTTCTTCCTCTTCGGTGGCGTGACAATAGGTCCGAGCTTCGATCCGGCGGATCGGGAGGTTAGCCATGGAGCCGCTCCAGGGCCATGCGCGCCTGCCTGCGGAACTCGTCCAAACTCGACTCGTTCACGAGCATGATGTCGGCCGTCGCGATGACGTCGCCGAGGCCCCAGTTCAACTCGCGGAGGTCCCGCGCGTGAACCGCCTCGAAGGTGACTGCGTCATCCATGCGCTTTCGTCGCAGCATCCGCTCATGCCGGGTCTTCGGGGATGCGTGGACGGCGAGGACCACGAGCGCCTCCCCGAAGGCCATTCGAAACACGTCGAGCTCGGCCCGGCCGCGCAGTCCGTCTACGACGGTTCGGTCTCCATGGATTCGCGGCAGCGTCCGTTCCGCCCAAATTCCGAATCCGTGCGTCTCCCGCTCCGCGGTGGCCATCCCGCCGACCGCAGAATCGGTGATCGGGAGGCCTCGACGTTGGGCCTCTTCCCGAACGACATCGCCCATTCGGACAATCGAAAAGCCGAGATCCTTCGCCACGGCGAGGACCTCCTCCTTGCCGCAGCCGGGCATGCCCGTGACGCAGACTACCCGCACAGGGCGCGAGGAAACGGAGGGTTCACTTAAGCGTTTCCCGCGGTGACTGCCGTTTCCTCTGTAGGGCCAACCCCCGCAGGTCGCCAGGATACTCTCCTCAATCCCACGGTATAGTCCCGTTTCAAACGACACGAGTTCACGGGTCTCTCCCATCCCCACGGCAGCAAGGGTCACGGGCTCCTTTGCCGCCTCGTGGCTGCGACGCAGACAGAGCCGTGGCGCAATCACCTGGTTCTTGCACCGCCGCTCCGAACGACTCCGCGCATGGCCAGGACGAAGACGACCACCAAGAGGGCAACACCAGCCACCAAGGACGCCAGGAACGCCGCCACCGCTTCCGGAGGCAGCGACTCACATCCACCTTCGGCAACACACATCCCGATGGAGAATTCCAGGAGAATGCCAACGAGCCCAAGGACCAACAGCAGCGTGCCCACGAGGAGGATCGATCCGACATACCGGTGTCCTACCGGGACGAACTCCTTGTTCTCGGTGTACGCCCGCCTCTGCAATCGTGCCATTCCGAAGATTGCGGGCATCATAACGAGCAGCCACAGGAAGAATCCCGCGATGAGCCACCAGGGGGAAACGTAACCGCCGAAGACCGTCTGAAACATCGCCAGGCCAACGAAGCCTGCCGTGCTGCTAACGAAAAGCGCGAGAAAACTGATTTTTAGCCTGCCGCGCTCGTTGAGTGCGTCGAACCACATGAGCATGCCGAAATCTCTATCCCTCCATATCGGCAAAGCACTTTCGGCGGGGCATCACCGGGTTTTGGCAAGCATGGCTTTCCGCCACTCCTTCGGAGCGGCGAGGATTGCGATGGCAACTACGACGAGGACGACGCTCGGCGCGCAAATCAGGAGGAGCGCCGCCTGCAACAAGCTCGGTCTCACCACGACGATCCAGCCTGCAGACCCAGCAATTACCCCGACCATTACGGAGACGACATAGTCGCGGACCTGCTTCCGATTCGGCGGAATCCTCGGGCTTGTTCGCACGCTCAAGCACCTAACCTATCCTCCGCTCTCGACATATTCTTTCCGCGACTCAAGACATCGGGGCCGCCTTGCCGTGAAGCAACGCAACGGGGGCAGCCTCGATTTGCAACGACGCGGGTAGTAACATAGAAATACCCACGGACCGTAAGCTCGCACCGGAGGAATACCATCCCCCTCGACCTCGACCTGACGCGGATGCGATTCGGCACCGAACTGCTCAAACGCGGCTTCGCGAAGATGCAGAAGGGCGGCGTCGTGATGGACGTCACGAACGCGGAGCAAGCCGCGATCGCCGAGGAAGCGGGCTCCGTCGCGGTGATGGCACTCGAACGAGTGCCCGCGGACATCCGCGCGGCCGGCGGCGTCGCGCGCATGGCGGACCCGGTCAAGATCCAGGAGATCATGGACTCCGTCACCGTGCCCGTCATGGCCAAGTGCCGCATCGGGCACGAGGCCGAGGCGCGCGCCCTCGAGTCGATGGGGGTCGACATGATCGACGAGTCCGAGGTCCTCACCCCGGCCGACCCGTTCTTCCACGTTAACAAGAGGGGCTTCAGCGTCCCGTTCGTGTGCGGGTGCCGGAACCTGGGCGAGGCGGTCCGGCGGGTCTGGGAAGGCGCCGCCATGATCCGCACGAAGGGGGAGGCCGGAACCGGCGACATCATCGAGGCCGTTCGCCATGTGCGCCTCGTGAACGGCGCGATCGCGGAGCTGAAGGCCAAGAGCAAGGAGCAGCTCTACTTGATCGCCACGAAGTTCGCGGACAACTACACAGTGCTGCTCAAGGAGATCCGCACCGCGCACGGCGAGCCCGCCTCTGTCGGGGAAGCCGACGTCGTCTTCGCGAACGAGAACCTGGACACGATCACGGAAGGGCTGTTTCAGATCCTCACCGAGGTCAAGAAAATCCAGCGACTCCCGGTCGTCAACTTCGCGGCGGGCGGAGTCGCGACGCCGGCCGATGCTGCGCTGATGATGCTCATGGGCTGCGACGGGGTCTTCGTCGGGTCCGGGATCTTCAAGTCCGAGAATCCGGAAGGCCGCGGCCGCGCGATCGTCGACGCCGTCGCCCACTTCGACGATCCATCGACCGTCGCGGAGGTCTCGAAAGGCATTGGCCTCGCGATGAAAGGCATGGACGCTAAGGCGCTGCCGATCGAGGCGCGATTGCAGGACCGCGGCTGGTGACCTGCCCCAGGAGCAGGTCCAGCACCTCCGCCACGCCCGCGCCGGTCACGGCCGACACCCGAATCTCATCGGACGGAGCGCCCTCGAGGTCACTCTTCGTCGCGGCGACGACCAGGGGCACGCCCGGGAACAGCATCCGGACTTCTTCGAGGAGTCGACGTTGGTCCTGCAGAAGATAGCCGCACGTCTCCGTGGGGTCGAGGAGGAAGAGCACACCGTTCGCGAGATGGGTGAGGGCCGCGATCGCTTGGCGTTCCATCTTGTTCCTCTTGTCCATCGGCCGGTCGAGGAGCCCGGGTGTGTCGAGGATCTGGTACCGATGGACGCCGCGGTCGAAGTGGCCGAGCGACACCCCCTTCGTGGTGAACGGGTAGTCCGCGACTTTCGGACGACCGGTCGACGCTGCACGGACGAACGAGCTCTTCCCGACGTTCGGATAACCTGCGACCACGATCGCCGGGATCGACGGGTCGACCTCGGGGACCCGTCGCAGGGCCTTGCGAGCGACGATGAGCCCGTCCAGATCCGGGGCGATCTGCTTGACGACCGAGGAGAGGCGGCCGTACGCTTCCCGCCGCAACTCGGCGATCGAGCCCCCGGTGGCCCGGCCGATCCGGCCTCGGTACAGCCGCGTGATCTCTCGCACCTTGTCGGCGCCCCAGTCTAGGGCCCCGAGGTGCTTCTTCAGCCGGCCCAAGTCCACGAGGACGTCGACGAGTTCGCGGTAGAACGGTGGCAGGCGGTCCAGGCTCGGGAAGCCTTTCACGTATCCGCGCAGCGTGGATTCGATCGTCTGCCCCGCGCCGCGCACGCGAGTGACCGCGAGGTTCCGCGCCCGCGCGATTCGGTCGGGTCCCGTGGCGGTCGCCTTCGCGGCCCGTCCGAACGCCTTGTCCAGGAGGGACTCGGCCGTCAGGATCGAGGGCAGCTCGAACACGGCCGCTCGAATCACGCACGCGGGATAAGCCTGTGGGTCTCACAAGTGGATGAGGTTCGCACCGATGACGAACGCCACCGACAGGATGGCAACCCGGTTGACGGCCGCGAGAAAGTTCGCGATCAAGAACATGTTCTGCTCGAGCGCCTTCCCTCCTTCGTTGAAGAGCGAGTACACGTAGATCGGGATCGTGTCGCTCATCATCGGGACGCTGAGGAGCAGGTACAAGCCGGTATAGCCAGTCTTGCCGACGAGTCGTTCGGCCCTCGCGACGAACCATCGCGCGACGCTCCAGCGATCCGACCACTTGCGGACGGAGCCCTCGAGGTTGAGCCCGAGCCAGAAGATCAGCCACGCGCCGACCGTCTTGCCGGCCGCGATGGCGATCGCGATGCTCGTGAGGTAGCCCCAATTGCGCTCGATGAGGGGCGCGAGGAGGGCGATCTCGATCGGGATCGGCAGGACGAGCGCGACGAGGACCGCGTACACGAACGCGATGAGCAGGTACAACCAGGGGGTATGGTACGCGTCACTGAGGATCTGAAGGAGGTCCACCACGGCGGTCGTCGTCGTATCTGATGCGGGTAATAAAAGGCGCCGCCGTGGATTCCGTCAGGGCGAAATCGGATGGAGCGCGCCGTCCTGCGTGAGCAGGACCACCCGACTGTCCTCGCGCTCCGCCGCGATCTGGTAGCCGACGCGATCCGCGAGGTGCTCCGCGAACGTCCGGATCGACGCGTGGCTCGGCACGTTCTCCGCCTGGAGCCGCAGGCGGCTCTCGCCGACGAAGCTGTAGCCTTTGCACTCGATGAACATCGGCCTCGCTATCCGGTCGAGTTCCGCATATTCGTCCTCCCAGCCGAGGTTCCAGCCTTCCACGAGCGTGTGCCGCACCACGGTCCGGGTGGGCAACGTCGGCAGGAGTCCGAGGGTCTCCTTCAGCTTGTGCCACTCGTTGTCGGACTTCGCCGCGACGAGCTTTCGGTAGATCTCCGCGTTCGGGGCGGCGACCGTCACGTACAGCTGCGTCGGGAGTCGGCCCTCTGCGTGCATCCGCCGGAGGACGGCGGGCGTGGTCCCGTTCGTCACGAGGAACGTCGACATCTTGCGTCGCTTGAATTCGTCGATCATCTCTCCGAGTCGCTTGTACAATGTCGGCTCCCCGGTCAGGCTGATCGCCACGTTCGTCGGGTGCCACGCTTCCAGGAACCGCTCGCGGGTCACGTTCGGGTTCCCTCCGTACCCGGTGAGCAGCTCGCGTTGAGCGCGAATCGACTCGTCCACGATGAACGCCGGGTCGTCCGCCGCCAGAAGGGAATTCGAACCCCATTCCTGGGTGCGCCAGCAGAACTGGCACGCGAGGTTGCATGCATCGACCGCGGGTGTCATCTGGAGACACCGGTGGCTCTCGATGCCGTAGAAGGTCTGCTTGTAGCAGCCGACGCCTTTCGTCAGACTCGCCTTCGTCCAGTGGCACAACTTCACGCCGCTGTGCTCGCCGACGATGCGGTACCCCTGCCGCTCGAGGACTTCTTGTTTCTCGGGGTCCATTTCGTCGCGGCATGACAGAGCCGGGTTAAAGGGCTTTCGCGACGCGGGTCTTCATGGAGTCAGGGCGGCCAGGCGGGAGGATCGCAACGTGAGCAGCTCGATGTCACCTGGACGGAACGTCATCGCGTGGAACGGACCGCGCTTCGCCTCGATTTCCTGGAGTCGATCGAGTTCAGCCGAAAACACGAGGTCCCGGATCTTGTAGGTCAAGCCCGCGTGTTGAAATGGTGCCGCCACGTTCGTTGCGAAGACTGCTTCAATCCAGGCCCGGTCCACGCCCGAGACGCGTCGGAACACCCACCACGGATCGTAGTGCGCGAGCTTCGCGAGCTCATCGAGGGTCACCGATTCGATCCGTCGAAGGTCGCTCATGCGGAGCGGCGTGCGAAATCGAAATTGATCGACTCGGAGCGGGCCGTCGAGGACCCACGGCGGGCCCATGGACAGGACCAGCACGACGAAAGGCACGCGCCATCTCCGATCGATGAACGGGAACACGTAGTTGGCTGTTCGCTCCTCATCCGCAAACACGATTCGGCGGTCGACGAGCCCCTGTTGTCGGACTCCCCCGTCAGGCAGCATCGTCCTCTTCGCCGAAGGAGGACAGCCGGCCACGTCCCGACTCCGGGTCCGGGAGGCCTTTGATTTTTGCTGCCTTCTCCAGCAGGTGCTTCACGGCGTGGCTCGTCTCCGACTCGTCCAGGAGGAATGCGACCTCCCGTTCATCAAGCGCGAGCTCCGCCGTCAGCTGGATGCGCAACTCCTCGTCGCCCGCGTAGAGCATGCGGATGGTCGGGAGGAGGTCGGTGCGCACGAGGGCCTGCGACACGTGCAAGGCCTGGGCCAGCTTCTTCGCGACGGAGTTGCGGGCGCCGCGCTGCGCGCGGGAGCGCGACATCTGAATCAGGTAGTACGGGAACTCCAGTTGGCTCCCGCGGGCGCGGCCTTTGCGGGCCACTGCGACGCCGCTCGACATCATCTCACTCGCATACGACCAGAGGCCGTACCGCTGTCGCCGTCGGGTGCGCCCGAGGTAGATGTCTGCTCGGCTTAGGGCTTCGTACCCGCGGACGAGGTCGTCTGGTC
>Ga0209761_1000245_pt1 | contig 31380 bp, 34 predicted proteins | sample GraSoi013_1_40cm_4_FD_185818 | JGI IMG/M metagenome (GOLD analysis project Ga0209761, IMG submission 185818) | Grasslands soil microbial communities from the Angelo Coastal Reserve, California, USA - Sample 09_25_2013_1_40cm (SPAdes) (version 2) | ecosystem: Environmental > Terrestrial > Soil >... | reverse complement strand
CCCGGTGACGTGCTCATCGAGCTTCGCCAGTGTCTGCACGAGATCGGCAAGACGCTCGGCACGCTTCCGGTCGGGAGCAATCTCTGGTCGTCTCTGGAAGCGAGCGGCATGATCCTCGACCTCGAGGGCTGGCGGTTCGAGTATCGCGTGGACGTGAAGGCGCGGCTCATCATGGTCGACGCCGCGGTATTCCGGGGCAAGTAGCTGGCACCCGTTCACCCGTAAACGCAGCGCCGGACGAAAAATGCGGTACGTCCGAAGCGCTGCAAAAAAAGCGTTGTGCCGGTCGAGCGGCTCGACTAGACGGCTCCCGAAGCATGCCAGATGAGGTCGCCGCAGAAACCGCGTATTACCTGCACAGGAGTGTTCTGACGCTCGCCCTGATCGGCAAGGGAGTGCGGTTTCCGCCCGGTCCGTGGCTCCGGGTTGCCGACGCAAAGGTAGAGCCGTGGCTCGTGGAAGAGCTGGTGCACGACCTCTTCCCGTCGCTGCGCGGGAAGGCCTCGTTCGCGCTCCTCTTGACGGACTTCGACGTCTTCGAGTTCGAGCGCGCCCGGTAAAGGCGCCTGATTCGTTTCTGCCCTTGACGAGCTCTGTTGGATCAGCCCACGTCGGGCCGGTCGCAGAGATGATCGTACGTCATCGCGCTCAGCACGGCGGCGAGCGAAGTGTCCAGCGCGCGAGTGCAGAGATACACGACGATCCAGGTGGCGCTCCCGACGCTGCCCGCCTTGTGCAGCCCGGAAAACAGCGTGAGGCCCACCGCCAGGGTCCAGATCAGCAGGCAGATGCCGAGCACATGGATGCGCACGCCGTCGGTGAGCTTCTCGCTGCGGCGCAGCGCCGCGCGCGTCGAGCCGCCCTCGATGACGAGGGCCGGCACGGCCGCGAACGTCTCCGTCAGATAGTAGAGCCCGGGCACCAGCAGAAGGACGGAGCGCACCGCCGCGCGGCCGAGGATGCGCGCCCCGAGGACGAGGACCTTCGGCGCGCCGCGCAGCGCTTCGACGAGCTCGAGGAAATCGGTGGGAATGTTCCGGCGGCCGTCGATGACCGCCTTGACCACGGCGGTCTTTACCAGCAGCGCGACGAAGAGCCCGGCGACGACGAGGATGGCGGCGACCACGGCGCCCGGGAGCGGCGGCAGCAGGAGCACGAGGACGAGCGGCGCGTGCAGGAGCAGCGCGATCCCGGCGTACGCGGGAAGATGGGACAGCCAGGCGCCCGCGCCTTCCGCGAGCACTTCGAGAGCGCTGAAGTCATCGTTCTCGGCCCGGTCGAGCGAGGCGCGATGTTCGCGCGGAAGCGCCGTCGAAACGGTTCGTCGGTCCATGGACCCCTCGTGTTGGGTTCGCGGTCATTGTCGCAGAGGCGGTCGCGCCGGCGAAGAAAAGGCGGCGCCCGAGGTGTCGGTCAAAGTCGTCCGCGCAGCGCGGGCATGGGAGGATCGAGCACCTGGCCCTTCTGGCAGCAAGGCGGCGCGTGCGTCATCACCTCCGCCTGCGCCCAGGAGCGACGCACTGCATCGATCAGCTTCAGCGACGAAGCGCGCACCACCGGATCGCTCCGCACCCACCGCACCGCGAGCTCCCCGGTGCTCTTGTCCGTGCGCACCACGTCCGCGCGGCCGAGTTCGGTGGGAAACGCCGGTGCCGTTCCGGAGAGCTTCAGGGTGACAGCCCCTCCGGCCCGCAGCGGCATCGCGCCGATGCGCGGGGCGGTTGCCCCGAGGATCCTCGCGCCGCCCATGCTCACATCCATCAGCCGCGCGAGGAACGAATGCGGGCCCTGCCGCACTTCCACCATCAGATCGCACACCACCCTTTGGTGCTTACGGGTGGCAAGCGCCGTGGTGTCGCGCTCCAGCCGCTTTGCCAGTTTCGTGTCCGGGAACTCGATCCACGCGCCTGTCTGGCTGCCGTCAGCGACGTCGACCCGGCCGAGGACGGATCCGCGCAGCGTGCTCACCTGCTCGCTGTTCGCCAGCGAGAACTCGACCACGACCCGGTCCCCGCCCACCAGCCGCGGTGCCACTTCACGGAAGAAGAAGAGCGTCCTTCCCTCGATTACGTGCAGGTGGCCCTGCAGATGGGAAAGGTCCGCGAAGCGCACCTTGAGCAGGTTGGCGTGCCGCTCCACGCCGGGAGCCTACGGCCGGCGTGCGGGGCGTCCAGATTCCGCCCCGCGACGGGTGCATCCGCCTACATGCGGTACCCGACCACCGCCTGGACGGTGAAGGCGAGGTCCGCTCCCGTGCCGGATATAGTGATGAACCGCGGCCCGAACCTGGTGTTCAGTCCGACCATCAGCTTGCGGTCGACCGCGTACTCGCCGGCGAGTCCGAACTGGGGGCCGACCTCGAAGAACGTGGTGTGCGTCCAGTTGATGGCCATGGCGAGGTCCGCCGCCGCGGCCAGGCGCAGCTCCGGAGTGGCCTGGACCCCGACCACGCCGCCGACCGGAAAGCGCGTCATGAAGTCCGTGCCGCCGTTGTGTGAGTAGATGCGCAACCCGGGATCGACGTGGAGCGCGATCGACACCAGATCGCTTCGGTTCACGACCAGTCGCAAGGGCACGTCCGCGCCGAACCCGAACGCCGTATCCGTCGTGTTCTCGTAGGAGTAGAGCAGGTCGAATCGGATGCCGACGTCGGTCCGATCGGAGACTCCGTGGAGGTACGAGAAGCTGACGCCCGGCCAACCGACTTCGAACGCGATCGCGTCGCGGTCGGGGCTGACGGTCTCGCCGGTGACGACGGACCAGTGGCCAGGTGCGCCAGCGGGAGCTCCGGTCGCGGCCGTCGGAGCGGGCGCGGCGACGGCGGCGGAAGCGGCGAGCAGCAAGACAGCGATCAGCGCGCAGGTGCGCGTCATGCGGTCCCTCCGGTGAAAAGAGCGCGCGCACTTTAACCCTCGCGGGCGCGCGTGGCACGGACTTCCCGCTGTTGCGTTCCCCCCCTCTGCCGGTACAGTGCGGCGCACGCATGTCCGCGCTTCGTTCCAGTGCGCGCACGTTGTCTGCGCGCTCTGCGGTTGCTTTGCTCTTGCTGGTGGGTTGTTCCAGGCCGCAGGTCATCGCGGGGCCGCCGCCGGACCCGGGGGCGCTCTACATCGAGGCAAAGAAGGCGCACGGCGTCCCCGAGACGCTGACTTGCGACGCCAAGGCATTCGTGGAAGCGCCGGAGAATGCGGGCCGGTACGCGCTGCACGTTTCGGTGAAGCGGCCGGACTCGCTCCGGATCGAGGCCTTGACGGCGATGGGCGATCCGGCGGCGGTGCTCGTGGCGGATCAAGGTAGGTTCGCGCTGCTGGACCTGCGCAACAACGTCTTCTACCGGGGCCCGGCGACGCCGGAAAACCTGAGCCGCCTGATCCCGGCGCCGTTGCGCGACGAGGAGTTGGTGGCGCTGATCACGGGAGACATCCCGGAGTTGCCTGGCGGCCGGCCCGACAGCGCCGCGCGCGACGGCGATGGATACCGGCTGACGATCCTCTCGCCGCAGCTGCGCCAGGAAGTGCTGCTCGGAGGGGATTTCCGCATCGTCCAGGTCCGCCGTTCCGACGCCGCGGGCAACCTGCTCTGGTCGGTCGGGCTGGACGAGCACGACGACTCTTCGGGCGCGCAGCTGCCGCGGCTGCTGCACCTGGAAGCGCCGGCCGGGAAGATCAAGGTGGATCTGAGGTTGAGGAACGTCCTGGCTGGAAAGCCGCCGCCTTCAGGCGCATTTCTGCTCGGCGTTCCCCCCGGAATGCGCGTCGAGGAAGTGCAGTAATCCGCTGATTTCCGGGAATTTGCTGGGCCATCGGGGCTTCCACTAGGATGTTGGAATGCGGATCAAGATCGGTGACCTGCTCGTCCGGGCAGGTGTGATCACCGAGCTGCAGCTCAAGGCCGCCCTGGCCGAGCAGCAGCAATGGGGCGGCAAGCTTGGGGACATCCTGGTCCGCATGGAGTTCCTCACCGAGGAAGTCCTGGTCCGCGCGCTCTCGAAGCAGACCGGGATCGCCCGCGCCGATCTCAGCGGCGAAGCCAACAAGCCCGCGCTCGCAGTGGTGCCGGCGGATACGGCCGAGGAGTTCGGGCTCGTCCCGATCGGCCTCAAGGACCAGGGCCGGGTCCTGGTGGTGGCGATGAGCGATCCGCTCAACATCAGCGCGACCGATCACCTGGTCTCGCTCACGGGAGGAAAGAAGATCGAGACGCAGCTGGCGGGGGCGAGCGCCATCCGCAACGCCATCTCCCGCTGGTATCGGGGCGAGGAGCTGCTGCGCGACGAGGGCGAGCAGTCCGTGAAGATCATGAACAACGCGGGCAACACCGTGGTGGACATGCGCGCCGAGCAGAAGACGCCGCCGCCGAAAGGAAAGGCTGCTTCTTCGCCGCCGGCGCGCGAAAGCGCCGTCGATGTCCTGCGCGGTGTGGAAGAGATGCAGCGCAGGTCGGTGGCCGCGCTCAAGGCGATGGTCGAGCTGCTGATCGAGAAGGGCGTCTTCTCGCGAGACGAATACCTCGCGCGAGTCAAGCGGTAAGGACGGGATCCACGATGCCGCCGCGCAAGCGCCTCGGACAACTGCTCACCGAACTGGGCGTCATCGACGAGCACCAGCTCCAGAGCGCGCTCGGACACCAGAAGCAGTGGGGCGGAAAGCTGGGCGGCATCCTCGTGCAGAAGGGGTTCTGCAGCGAGGAGACGGTGGTGTCCGCGCTGGCCAAGCACCTCGGGATGCAGAGCGTGCGGCTCGCGGATGTGAAGATCGATCCGCGCGCGGTGAAGTGCGTGAGCAAGCAGGTCGCCGAGAAGCTGCACGTCTTCCCCTACGAGTTGAGCGGCTCCGGGCGAAGCGAGGTGGTGACCATCGCCATGAGCGACCCCACCGACCTGTCGGCGGTCGACCAGCTCGCGTTCCACACCGGCAAGCGCATCAAGCCGATGCTCGCCGGAGACGGGGACGTCGTCGCCGCCATCCAGGCGCATTACGGCGGCGGAGAGGAGAAGAAGGAGCCGACCGACAAGGTGGCGCGGCCCGCGCCGGCCGGCCTGCCCACCGTCACGCCCGGGGCGCCGTCCGGGTCAGTGGCCGGGTTCCCGCGTCGGATCGAGCCGCCGGCCTCCGCGCCGGGTGCGGGCGGCGCCCGCGCGGCACCGTACATTCCGCCGCCGATTCCGGCGGCGAAACCTGCCGCGCCGGCGCAGAAGCTCGACGAGATCGAGCCCGACGCCTCGACCGCACGGCCGGCCCCGGCCCCCGCCGTAGCCGACCCGGTCGAGCTCCCCGAGGATGACGGGCAGGAGTTCGGGCTCGAGCCCATCGCGGCGCATTCGCAGTTCGGCGACGCGGTGGTGGGACAGGAGGACGTGGCAGGAGAGGGCTTCGCGGGCGATATGGTCGAGGGGCTGGTCTCGGCGAGCGTGGCGCATGCGGCTGTCGGCGCCGCGCATCCGGATCCGCGGGGCGCGCCCGCGCAGGAGGCCGAGGATTGGCAGGCGCAATCGGGCGCGGCGCAGGGCTGGGACACACCTCCATCGAACAGCCCCGCTGCCAGCGCGGCGGCGGAGTGGGGCCAACCCGCGGACCCGCAGGGCTCGACGGGATGGACGGCACCGATCGAGATGGCCGCGTCCGGAGGCTGGGCGGACCCGGCGGCAAATGCCGGCCCCCCGCGCGCGGCGACGAACTGGGGCGTCCCTGAATCCGATGCGGAGATCGCCTGGGGCGTGCCGCAGGCCGAGCAGGTCGCCGAATCGACCAGCATCGCGCTGCCGACGGACGCCATCCTCGGCGCCGTCGAGGAGATCGGGGCCGATCCCGAGGCGCAGGCTATTCCGGTCTGGGCAGAGGATGTCGCGGCCCCGGAGCAGGAAGCCCCTGCCGGGCAAGCGACCGAGCAGACTGCTTTCGCGGCCGATCCGACCGAACCGCACGAAGCGGAAGCCCCTGATGCATGGGCCGCGACCGACGATCCCCTCGCCGCCGGCGCCGCGCCCACCGATCCGTTCGCCGCCGGCACGGGGCCGGGCGATCCGCTCGAGGCTGCTGCCGGCACGCCCGACAGGGAAGAGCCGCCCGCCGTTCATCGCAGCCACTCGAGCACGCAGGAATTCGCGAATCCGGTCGGCGCGGACGACGAGAGCGCCGAGATTCATGTGGAGAGCGCGGCGGCGGAAGAACAGCCCGCCGGGGAATGGCAGGGCGACGAGCAGGTCCCGATGGAGGGAAACGTTTCCACCGATTCGGTGGAACGGCTCGTGGAAAGGGCCCTCGAAGGCTCGACTCCCTTGTCGCCGGCGGATCTCGGCGCGCTCGCGTCCATCGGCGTCGAACCCAGCGACGGCGTGGGCGCGCTCCGGCTGCTCGCCGCGCTCGTCCGCCTCCTGAACCGCAACCAGCTCATCGAGCCCGACGATCTGCGGGCCGAGATCCGCGAGAGCCTCGCCCAGGGCGCCGCGGCGGCCCTTTCCCAGGACTCGAACGGTATGGAATCCGAGGCCTCTTCGCCCGATGCCTCCGGGCCGTCCATCGAGACGGCGGAAACGTAGGACCCACGGCCACCCCGGTTCCTTGTCTCGTACCGGCAACGGACGATTACGTTCCTGGAACTCGGGCCCTCCCCCCCTCCCCCTGGGCCCTCGAGGGCGTCATGGACTTCTCGTTGTCGGGCATGGTCCTGACCCGGGACCTGTTCGCGGCGGACGGACGGCTGGTGGCGTCCCGCGGCGAGATCGTGGATCTGGGCAGGCTGAAGGACGCGGCGCTCAAGGCGCCGCGCGAAGTGCGCGAGCGGCCGTTGTTCGAGACCACCTGCGCGCAAGCGGTCCTCGAAGCATTCGAAGCACCGGCACTGCAGCATCTGGTGGGCAGCGAGCAGCAGCGCGCGCAGGTGGCGGACGTGCTCTCGGATCTGCGCTTCCCGCAGCAGATCTGGGACGAGATAGAAGCGCTGCAGCAGGACGATCCGGCCCGATACCAGCACGCGATCTGGACGGCGCTGGTGTCGGCGCGGCTGTTCCGCACGGCGCTGGGGATGGCGCCGGGCCTGTCGCGTCTGGTCGGCGGCGCGCTGACCCACGACATCGGGATGAGGCATTCGGCGGTCCGGCTGCGCTCCAAGCGCGAGCACTTGACGCCTTCCGAGGCCCTCTCCCTCGAGGACCATCCGCTGCTCGGCGCGCTGCTGCTCGCCAGCGTCCTCGGGGATGCTCCGGCGGTCCACGCCGCCCTTCTGCATCACGCGCGCGCCGGCTTCGGATACCCGCGAGTGCAAGGAAGGCTGCCGCTGCGCGGGCTCGATCTGGTTGCGGTTGCGAGCTCCTTCGCGGCGCTGATCGCGCCACGACCGTACCGGGCCCAAGCGTACAATGCGCGCGGGGCCATCGACCAGCTCCTCGAGGAAGCGGCGGCGAGTCACTTCGATCCGCGGGCGGTGCGCCTTCTCATCCACTGCCTCCGCGGCGGCAACGGCACGGCGGGCGAGCTCGCGTTGCCGCGCAAGCCGACCGGGTTCCGCCCGCCGGCCAACAACCACGGCGTCGAGGTGGAAAGGCGCATTCCCGCGTAATCATGGCCGCCGTTTGCGTGTTGCCGTGAACAAGCCCATCGACTGCTCGGGCGCCGGCCGGAGTTCGTGTTAGGTAGATCGGGCGCGCTGCCGGCGCGTTGAGATGGCACAGGAACGTACCGACGAGGAGCTGCTGGCCGCTTACCAGCAGGGCGACCCGGGGGCCTTCGAGGCCCTCTTGCGCCGCCACCGCGCCCCGTTGTTCACGTTCCTCTTGCGTATGCTGGGCGACCGCCAAAGGGCCGAGGATCTGGCGCAGGAGACGTTCCTGCGAATCGTCAAGGGCGCGCCGGCCTGGGAGAGGCGAGCGCGTTTCCAGACCTGGCTCTACACCGTTGCGCGCAATCTCTGCATCGATCAGTCGCGGCGGGATCGCTTCCGGCGCGCGGACAGCCTCGATGCGGAAGGACCCGACGGCGAGCCCTCGATGGTCGACTCCGTGCCGGGTCGAGAGATCGATCCCGAGCGCGGGGCTGCCAGCGCCAGGGTCAGGCCCCTCTTGCAGCAGGCGCTGCTCGGCCTGCCGCCGGAGCAGCGCGAGGTGTTCGTGCTCCGCGAGCAGGCGGGGGTGCCGTTCCGGGAGATCGCCGAGATGGTCGGCGTGAACGAGAACACAGTGAAGAGCCGCATGCGCTACGCGCTGGAGGGGTTGCGCAAGGCGCTCGCCGCGGCGGGCGTTTCGGAAGAGGCCGCCTCGGACGAGCCGGTTCCGGACGCGAGACTGGGGAGGGCATGACGCACGCCGAATCCCAGGACCTGCTCCTCGACCTCGCTTACGGCGAACTGGACGCGGCGCGCGCCGCGGAAGTGGAGAGCCATCTCTCCGGCTGCGCCGAGTGCCGCAAGGAGAAGGCGGCGCTGGACGAGGCGCGGCGGATGGCGGCGCCGTTGCGCGAGTTGGAGGAGCCGTCGCCGGCCTTCGACGAGCCCATTCTTCGCGCGGCGCGCGCCCAGGCGCAGCTCGAGCACGACGGGAACATCGGCCAGGTGATCGAGGTGACCGGCACCGTGCGCCCGATGGGACTCGACGCAGCTCGCGTCGACGCCCATGGCCCGGTGAAAGCCCGCCCGATCGAGCGCCGCAGGCCGCGATGGGCAGTGCGCGCCGCTTTGGGCGGGTCGGTGGCGGCCGCCGCCGCCCTGGCGCTGGTCGTGGGCAACACGCTGGAGACGCGCAAGAACGCAGAGAAGGCAGCGGCGGCGGCGCGGACCGGCGAGTTCGAGATTCACGTGCAGCCCGGGGCGCCAAAGGCGCTCGACTCGGCGCTGCACGACGCCGAGGCGAATCGGCTGCAGGACCTGGCGGAGGAGAAGGATCGCGCCTCCGCCGCGCTTGCGGCTCCAGCGCCACCGGAGAAGCTGTCGGAGAAGGTCGCACAGCTGCCGATGCGCAGGCGCGCGCAGGACGGTGTCGCGTCCGGGGAGAACATCCGGGGGAGCGGCGGCGACGCGGTCGGTTCCTTCCGGAAGAAGGCCGCTCTGCAGGCAAAGGAAGGCGCGGCGGCGGATGCCGTCCGTCCGCAAGCGCCGCCCGCGCCTTCACCCGGCGAACGGACTGCTGCCGCTGCGGGCCCGGCTGCGTCCGCGCCCTCATCGACCCCGCAGGTCGCTGCTCAGTCGCGTGCCGAGCCGTCCGCTCCTACCGCGGAGCCTCCCCCGCCTGCCGCAGTGCGGCCGCGACGCGATACTTCCGAGATGGTGATGCCCAAGGCCGACTCGCAGACCGCGCAAGTCGTGGCCCCCGCGCCTGGCGCCCCCAGCGCCGAAGCCAGGGCGCAGGAAGCGCGCCACTCGGGCAACTACGGGCTCGCGGCGTCGCTCTACCGCGATGCCGCGGCGATGCGCAGCCGCGATGGCGACACCACTGCTGCAGCCTGGGACCTTGCCCACGCCGTCGAGTGCCTCGCCGCAGTGGCCCGATTCGATGAAGCGAAACAGGTCCGCGACGAGCTGGCGAGGCTCTATCCGTCGGAGACGACGGCGCTGGCGGCGGCGCGGCACGCGCTGCGCGCAGTGGACCCGACGCCGGCGGCTCCGGCCGATCGATAGTCGCGGCCGCCGAAGGTAGCTTTCTAGACTGTAGACGTCACTGAGGTGCGCTTCAGTCGGTCGATCGACCGTCGCGCCGCCGGCGCGCGTCCGCGTACCATCCGGGGCCACGGTGGCGGAGGTCGCGTGCTCTCCGGCAAAAACCCTCTCCTCATCGCCCTCGCCCTGGGCTTGCTCGCGGGCGCCACGGCCTGGGCGGCGCTCCGCGCCCGGGAACGGAGCGTGCGAGACCGCTGGCAGACGGTGAACGTGCTCTGCGCCAAGGTCGACGTCGCGGAAGGAACCGAGCTCTCGGCCGAGATGATCGCGGTCAAGGAGATGCCGGCGAAGTTCGTCACCGCCTCGTTCATCCAGGCGGACGAGGACGGCTCGACGGAGCAGCACACGCCGGTCGGGCAACGGCTTCTGGTGCCGCTGAAGGCCGGCGATCCCATCCTGGTGAGCCACTTCGAATCCGCGCGCGAGGCGGATTTCGCCACGCTCATCAGCCCGAAGGGCAGGGCCGTCACCATCGACGTGCAGGAGAAGAACGCGGTCGGGCTCTGGGTCCGGCCGAACGATCACGTCGACGTGATCGGGAGCTTCCGCGATCCGGACACGCAGCAGCTGCGGACCATGACGCTGCTGCAGAACGTCGTGGTGCTCGCGACCGGGCGGATCACGGCCAACACCACCAGCATCGCGGAAGAGGACCGAAGATTTGCTACCGTGACGGTGCTGGCGCTGCCGGAGGAGGCGGAGATCCTCACCCTCGCGCAGGAGCTCGGCACTCTGACCCTGCTGCTGCGCAACCCGGACGATCTCGATTCGCAGGACAAGCGCAGCGTCGTCGACCAGAAGACGCTGTTCACCGGCGATCGCGCGGTCGAGCTGCAGCAGAAGCGTTATCGGACCATCCAGATCATCCGTGGGAACCGCGGCGAGACGAAGGTCGCGGCGCGAGGGCCTTGATGGCGGCGGCCGTGTTCCTCTTCTCTGGAGGTTCGGTGTTCTTCCTCGCCTTTCTCGCTTCGGAGGTGCTGCGCAAGGCCTTCGAGCAGTACCAGAAACGCTACGTCGCGCGGTCGGTGCGCGATCTGAGCGCGATGTTCCTCTTCGTCGAGCCCGGACAGGTCGTCCGGCTGAACCTAGCGGCCATGATCGTGCTCGCGCTCGCAGGCTCGTGGATCGGTGGGCTTCTCTGCGCGGCTCTCGCGGCCGTGGCGGGTTTCTTCGCGCCCGCGGCGGCCATCGCGGCCTACCGGCGGCGGCGGGTGCGGCGATTCGATGCGCAGCTCACCGAAGCGCTGCAGCAGATGGCGAATGCGCTGCGCGCCGGACAGACGCTCCAGCAGGCCATCGATCACGCCGGCCGCAACGCCGACCGGCCGCTGAGGCAGGAGTTCGGGCTGCTCACGAAGGAGGTCAAGCTGGGCGTGCCGCTGGATGAGGCGCTCGCGGGGATGGCGAGCCGCGTCCTCTCGGAGGATCTGGAGCTGGTCGCGACCTCGACCGGCATCGCCCGCCAGCTCGGCGGCAACCTCGCGGAGATGTTCGATGCGATCGGCGCGACCATCCGCGAGCGCTTCCGGCTGGAGGGGAAGATCGCCGCCCTCACCAGCCAAGGCAAGCTCCAGGGCCTGATCGTCGCCTCGCTGCCCCTCTTCATCGGACTGTTCCTCGACTGGTACCGGCCGGACCTGATCGCGCCGATGTTCGAGACTGCTTACGGATACCTGCTGGTCGGCGCCGTCGTGGTCCTCCAGGCAGCGGGCTTCGTGGCCATCCGGCGCATCGTCGCCGTGGACATATGAGCGACGTGACGCCCGACATCCTCCAGATTTCCGCGGCGGTGCTCGCGGCCGTGTTCGCCTCCGCGGCATCCCTCGCCGCCAGTGCGCTGTATGGCCGTTTCGCCCTGGGGCCGGCATGTCGCGCGGTCGACCTTCGGAGGGGAAGATCGCGAGGCGCCTTCGCAGCGTTCCGCTCGGCGGCGATCGCACCGCTCGCCCGGGGAAACGAGCGCTGGGTACCGGCGGCGCCGCTGGCCGGGATCGATCGCTGGCTGCGAAAGGCGGGCCGCCCCCTCGAGCTCACCGCCGCCGAGGTGGTGGCGCTCATGCAGGTCACGGCGGCGCTGTTCTTCGCTGGAGCCGTCGCGCTCTCGCTCTGTCTGCGCTTGGGGTTCGTGGCCTGGTTCGTCGGCCTGATCGGCGGCGGGGCGTATCCCCTGATCTGGCTGCGCGACCGCATGGGAACGCGACAGCGCGCCGTCGTGCGGGCGCTGCCGTATGCCGTCGATCTGCTCACGCTCAGCGTCGAGGCCGGGCTCGACTTCACCGCCGCCCTCGCCAAGGTGGTCGAGAAGGGCCGAAAGGGTCCTCTGCGCGAGGAGCTGCGCATCGCGATCCGCGAGCTGCGGCTGGGCAAGACGCGGGAAGAGACGCTGCGCGATCTCTCGCGGCGCCTCGATCTGCCTCCGCTCACCTCGTTCGTGCAGGCGCTCGTGCATGCCGACAAGCTCGGAACGCCGCTCGGGAACGTCCTGCGAGTCCTTTCCACTCAGATGCGGAACGAGCGCACGCAGCGGGCGGAGAGACTCGCCAACGAAGCGCCGGTGAAGCTGCTCCTGCCGCTCGTCCTGTTCATCTTTCCCACGCTGTTCCTGATGCTCTTCGGGCCGATCGGATACCAGGTGTTCCTTGGAGGGAGCTTCTGAGATGGCTTTCGCTCTCACCATCGCTGCGGGCAATGGGCGCGGGCGGAGGTTCCGGTTCGATGCGGAATCCGTCAGCATCGGCCGCGCCGGTTCCAACGATCTGGTGCTGAACGATGCCGGCGTCTCCCGGACCCACGCCCGCATCGAGCGGCACGGCGCCGCGTGGATGCTGCTCGACCGGGCATCCGTGAACGGCGTGGAGCTGAACGGCACCGTGGTTGGCGCGCCGACTTGGCTCCGCGAAGGCGACCGCATCGGCGTCGGGCCGGTCACGTTGGAGTTCCGCGTCTCCGCCGCAAGGAAGAGGTGCTGCTGGAGCGCGATCTCGCGGCCTGCACGCGCTGGGCTGCTCGCGGTCACGGTGTTGTCGGGCGGCATCAGCGCCCGATTTGCGATGCAGCCCCCGAGCGCGCCCGGAGCGGAACTGCGCTCGCCGCGTTCGCGTCCTGCGCTCGGAGGAGACCCGACGGGACCCGATGGCGCGCGGACTGCCGACGGGGCTCCGTCTCCGGACTTCGCGGCGGCTCGCGCCGCTTACGAGCGCGGCCGGCGCAAGCTGGAGGAGAGACGGGTCGCTCCGCGCAACCTGTACGACGCGTGGAGGGCGTTCGTGGAGGCGCGCGGACGCCTCGAGGGCGTGGCGGATGCCGGCCTGCTCGAGGGCCAGCTGGCGCGCGTCATCGAGGAGAGTGAGCGCGATCTGCATCGCGAGTGCAATCGGCTCCTGTTCACGGCCGCGCGGTTCCAGCGCTACGGCCAGGGCGAGCGTGCAGAACAGACCTGGCGTGAGATTCTCCTGCATTTCCCGGGCGAGGATCCTGGCGGTTGCCGTGGAAAGGCGCAGGAGAACCTGCTTTCCCAGGCGCCCGGCGAGGGTGTCGAGTGATACGGTGAAGTCGATGCGAGCGCCCATCTTCGCGCAGCGACCGGGACCGCGTGTTGGCCGCGGGAGGGATCCGACGGATCCGGGCGGACCGTCTCCGGAGGTGCTCGCCGCTGCTCTCGCGGCGTGTTCGTCCCGGAGCGCTCCGCCCGCCGATGCAACCGTGCTCTCCTGCGGAGAGCAGAAGCCTGCCACGGCCTGCCTTCTCGTCACGGCCGGCCCCCACAAAGGAGCGGAATTCCGCATCGTCGATCCCCTGACCACGCTCGGGCGCGCGCCCCGGAACGCCATCGTCATTCCGGACATCTCGATCTCCCGCGAGCACCTGACGGTGGAGAAGAAGGGAGACGCTTTCGTCCTGGTCGACCGCGAGTCGGGCAACGGTACCCGTGTCAACGGGCGGTGGCGGCGGAGGCGACGGCTCCGCCACGGCGACGAGATCGAGATCGGCGATACCACGCTCTACTTCCTCGAGCCGGGAGGGGTGGTCGCGTGCGCACTCTCTCCGGGTCCTTCCGCGGAGGCGGCAACCTTGCTCGATCGCCGCCCGCGCGCTTCCGTTCTGGCGGCCTTGGCGCTCGCCATGGTCCTCGTCGTCGCCGCAGCATTCGTGCGCCGCCAGAGGCTCACGGGGCAGATCGAGGGGCAAGCGCGGCGCGAGGCCACCCATGCGGTCGCGCTGAAGAAGCTCCATGAAGGGATCGCGCTCCTGAAGCAGGGAAGGTCCGCCGACGGACTTGGCAGGTTGACCGTCGCCGCCGAGTTGGACGGCGCCGACGCGGAGATTGCGCGAGCGTTGCAAGCGGCGGAAGCGGAGCAGGAGCGCGCCGCAGCCACCGGACCGCAGGTCGCGCCAAGCCCGGAAGCGGCTGCCCCGCCGGAGGGGGCGCACGCGCCACCTGATGCCCACACGATCTGGCGGACGTCCTCGAGACGGAGGCGCGCTCCAGAGGAGAACCTGGCGCGCGTAGGCACCGTTCCGGGTGAGCGCGAACGCCGTCGCGCGCTGGCCGCGCGGCACGTGCTCGCGGCCGGCGAGCTGGGCGCGGACGAAGACTTGCCGCGCGCCGCCGCTCACCTGCGAGCGGCGGCCGAGAGCGACCCGGAGAGCGGCGAAGCGCGCACCGGGCTGGAGCGGATCGCCAGGCGCGCGAAGGAGATCTATCTGCAGGCATACATGATCAAGGACGACGATCCGGAGGCGGCCTGCAGCAGCTTCCGGTTGGTCGTCGAGACGCTTCCCGCGAGCGACGAGACGGCGATGAAGGCGCTGCACTGGATCGGAAAGCTGGATGCGAAGGGGGCGGATTGATGCCGGAGCGGCTGCCGCCCAAACCCGCCACCTCCGCCGGGCAGTTCGACCTCTTCGGCAAGCGCGCCGGCGGTCCTCGCGTGTACTCGGTGACCGAGCTGACCCGCGAGCTCAAAGCCGTCCTCGAGGGTCGCTTCCCCTCGATCCTGGTGAAGGGCGAGGTGTCGAACTTGCGCGCGCCGTCCAGCGGGCACCTGTATTTCACGCTCAAGGACGCCGACGCCTGCCTCGACGCCGTCCTCTTCCGCACCGAGGCACGGAGGCTGCGCTTCTCCGTCCTGAACGGGCTGTCGCTGGTGGCGCGCGGCCGGCTCGCCGTGTACGAGCCCCAGGGAAGGTACCAGCTCGTCTGCGACACGATCGAACCCCTCGGCGCCGGCGCCCTGCAGGTCGCATTCGAGCAGCTCAAGGAGCGGCTGCAGAAGGAAGGCCTCTTCGAGGCGACGCGCAAGCGGAAGCTGCCGTTTCTTCCCCGCCGTATCGCCTTGGTCACCAGCCCGAGTGGCGCGGTGGTCCACGACTTCCTGCGCGTCCTGCACCGGCGTTACCCGAACCTCCCCGTGCTGATCGTTCCCGCCCGGGTCCAGGGCGAGGGCGCCGCGCAGGAGATCGCGCGCGGGATCGTGCGCGCCGCCAAGCAGCCGCGCATCGACGTGGTGGTCGTGGCCCGCGGCGGCGGGAGCCTGGAGGACCTGTGGGCGTTCAACGAGGAAGTCGTGGCCCGCGCTCTCTGCGGCTGCCCGGTGCCGGCGGTGAGCGCGGTGGGCCACGAAACCGACGTCACCATCGCCGACTTCTGCGCCGACGTGCGGGCTCCCACCCCGACCGCGGCGGCCGAGCTGATCGCGCGCGTCAAGGACGAGCTGGTCGCCGATCTCGCCCAACGAAAAGCTCGCCTCGGCCGCGCGATGCGCGCGCAGCTCGAGCGCAAGCGCGGACAGGGCGACAAGCTGCGCGCCCGCGTCGCCGATCCTCGCCGGCTGATCGGCGATCGCAAGCTACGGCTGGATCGCGCGCGCCAGCGGCTCGAAGATCTCGTGAATGGTCCGCTCGCGGCGCGCCAGCAGATGCTGCGGGCGCTGCGCGATCGTTTGCAGGCGCAGCACCCGCGCGAGCGGCTGCACCGGTTGGAGCGCGAGGTGGCGCGGCTGCAGCAAAAACTGGCCTCGGTCGCCGGCCGGACCCTTGCGGCGCGACGCCATCGCTACGAGGGGCTGACGGCGCGGCTCGACGCCCTCTCGCCTCTCAAGGTGCTGGCGCGCGGCTACGCGGTGGCATTCGACCCACGGGGACACGCACTGGTCCAGGCTTCCCAGGTCCGGCCGGGCGAGCGGGTGCGCGTCCGGTTGCACGAAGGCGAGCTTTCCGCACAGGTCGAGGAGACGAAGAATGGCGGCGAGGAAGGCTGAGAAATTTGCTTGTACGCCGGAGTGACCTTTCATGACGTGTACAGCCTGAAGCATGGTCGGCCAGGCCGCCGTCGGCGGCCGCGACTGGAAACGCAGCACGCTGGATGCTAGGAGGACTCGCGTGGCCGACGCAGCCGTACAGCCCGTCTCCGAGAAGTACGAGGACATCGTCGCGCGCCTCGCCCGGGTGGTGGAGCGCCTCGAGGGAGGCGGCCTCTCCCTGGAGGAGTCGATCGCGGCGTTCGAGGAGGGCATCCGGCTCGCCCGGGCGGGAGCAACGAAACTGGAGGAGGCGGAGCGCAAGGTGGAGGTGCTGTTGGAGGGTGACCGGACCGCGCCGTTCTCCACACAGGAGAAGTAGATCCCACGCCCCCGTCGCGTCGGAGAAAGCACATGGCAGGGCGCAAGAAGATCATCATCGTCGACGACGATCGCGAGACGCGCGAGATGCTGAAGATGGCCCTCGAGCTGGAGGGCTACGAAGTATCTCAGGCGGCGAACGGCCTGCGGCTGATCTCCACCCTGCACGTCGATCGGCCGGATCTGATCCTGCTCGACGTGATGATGAGCTGGATCGATGGTTTCGAGCTCTGCCGCGCGGTGAAGAAGAACGACGAGTTCCGCGACATCCCGGTCATCTTCATCTCCGCCAAGAAGACCGCGAACGACATCCGCACCGGTCTCGCCGCGGGCGCCTCCGACTACTTCAGCAAGCCGATCGACATGGAGCGGCTGCTTTCGCGGATTGCCCAGCTGATCGGGCCGGCGGCGCCGGCCACTCCCGAACAGCGCCGATGAAGGTGCGAGCGGACGTGCTCGTCCAGCAGCGCGGGTTCGCCGAGTCGCGGGCCAGGGCGCAGGCGCTGATCCTGGCGGGAAGCGTGATCGCAGGCGATCACCGGGTGGAGAAGCCAGGTCAGCTCCTCGATTCCGCCGTGCAGCTGCGGGTGAAAGAGCAGCTGCCTTACGTTTCTCGCGGCGGGCTCAAGCTGGAAAAGGCGCTCGAGCAGTTCGCGCTTCCGGTTGCCGGCCGCGTCTGCGTGGACCTGGGAGCTTCCACCGGCGGGTTCACCGACGTGCTGCTGCAGCGTGGAGCGCTGCGGGTGCACGCCGTGGACGTCGGTTACGGACAGCTCCACCCGAGGTTGCGCGCGGACCCGCGGGTGGTGGTGCACGAGCGGGTGAACGCACGCGAGCTGCGGCTGCCCGAGCCCTGCAGCGCGGCCGTCGCGGACCTCTCCTTCATCTCACTCAGGCTGGTGCTTCCGGCCCTGGCCGCAGCGCTGCGGCCCGCAGACGCGTGGGCGTGCGTGCTGGTCAAGCCGCAGTTCGAGGCGGGCAGGGCGGAGGTCGGCAAAGGTGGCGTGGTGCGTAACCCCGTCGTACATGCCCGGGTCGTCGCGGAGATCTCCAGCGAATTCCGGCAGCTCGGGTTCGAGGTTCGGGGATCGGTGGAATCGCCGTTGCAAGGACCGGCGGGAAATCGCGAATACCTTGTCGTAGCCACACGCACCTGAAGTCTGGTCCGTTGGCGACTCCGTCCGCCACGCGGTAAAATTCCGTGCTGCAAAGGCGACTGCTTCCCAGGAGCCGCGATGCCGGTCGGCCAGAACATCCGGGTGCGGGTTGCTGCGCCGCCGACCGAGGCGCGCCGGCTCTGCACGCGCCTGTCCCGCGGCGGCATTCCGGCGGAGCCGGATGACGGAGCGTCGCGCGCCGAGGTGCTGGTCGCGGTCGATCCCGGAACCGATCTGACGCAATACCGCGGGCGCGTCGGATGGCTGGTCGTTCTCGGCAGGCCGGGCGCGGCCTACTTCGCGGCCGGGGCGGACGACGTGGTCGCCCCCGGCGAGCCGGAGCTGCTCTTCCGCAGGCTCCGGGCCGCCCTGGAGAGATTGGACCTGGTTTCGCGCGTCGATCGCCTCAACGAGAGGGTGGCGGCGCTGGAGGCCGGCCTGGCGGACGCGGCGCACGACGTGCGCAGCCCGCTGCAGGCCGTGATCGGCAACGCGGAGCTGCTTTCGCGCGACGCTTCGCTGTCACCAGCCCAACGCGAGTGCGCCGCGGCCTGCGCACGGCAGGGAATGCGGGCGATGCAGCTCGCCGAGCGCATCCTGGAGGCGGCGAAGCAGCGCAGCCGGGACGTGCTCGACGTCAGCTCGGTCGATCTGGGCGGCCTGATCGAAACCGCGGCCGCACAGGCGCAGCCGGTGGCGAAACAGCGGGGCGTGACGCTGACGGTGACGCCCCCGTCGCGCCCGGTGGAGATCCACGCCGACGGGCAGCTGCTCGGCCGCATCCTCGACAACCTGATCGCGAATGCCCTCCGCTTCTCGCCGCGCGGCGGAGCGGTGGAAGTGGAGGCCTGGCGCGCCAGCCCCCGCTTCGTGCGCATCGCGGTCAAGGACCAGGGCGACGGGATCGCGCCCGCGGAGCTGCCGAAGCTCGTGGCCGGCCTCGGTCCCGGACGCGGCCTGCGCATCGCGCGCGAGATCGCCGAACGCCACGGTGGCGAGATGTGGGCGGAGACCAGCGCAGGGAACGGTTCGCGCTTCTTCATCGAGCTTCCCCTGCATCCGCCTTCGACGCGGCCGAGCGTCCTGCTGGTGTCCGACGACACCCGCTGGCTGCGGGAAGTGGCCCGCACGCTCAAGACCGCCTGCGACGTTCGTACGACCAGCGCCGCAGCGGCGCGTCTCGGAGGCAAGAGGACGGACCTGGTGCTGCTCGACCCGGGCCAGAAGTCGGGCAAGAGGCTCGAGGCCCTGCGCACCGAGGCCAAGGGCGCACAGGTGCCGGTGCTCGAGCTTCCCAGCCAGATGGCGGCCTCCCGGCTCGCCCGCACGCTCGCGCACCTCGCCGTCTGATCCGCGTTATTGTTCCGGCATGCTTCTCGCGCTGCTGCTGGCGGCGTCGCTGCCCGACTTCACCGGATACGTCGTCGATCGGGCGCACCTCCTGGACCCGAACGCGGTCGCGCACGTCACGGCGGTGGCCTCCCGGCTCGACCATGCCGGCGTCGCGCAGCTCGCCGTCTGCACGGTGCCCGAGTCGGCCCTGGGCGACGATCCGCTCGAGGACTATGCGGTCGCGTTGTTCAAGAAATGGGGTCTGGGCCACGGCACCAAGCGCGACGACGGCGTGCTCGTGCTCTTCGTGTCCGGCGTTCCCGGCCATCGGAAGATTCGCATCGAAGTCGGATACGGGCTCGAAGGCATCTTGCCCGACGGAAAAGTCGGACAGATCCGGACGCAGCAGGCCTTTCCGTACATGCGAAACAACGACTACTCCGGCGCTGCCGTTCACGTCGTCGATGCGCTCGCGGCAGTCCTGGAGGCGGATGCTGCCGCCGGAGGGGATGCCGCTCCCGCCCCGGACAGCGTGCGCCGCGGGACCGGCCTCGGGATGCGCGGATATGCCGGCCCGGGCAGCTATGGAGGCCTGGCCGTCACCGTCCTCTGCATGGCTGCATTCGTCATCGTCCTTGCCTCGAGCGGCGCTCGTCGGCAGTTCCCGGGCAAGCGGACCCAGCTCGCCGGTGGCGGGCTCACCGTTGCCTCCGTGGGCTCGCTGATCGCGATGAGCAGCGGAGCCGGCTGGCTCGCGCTCGTCGTCGGGCTGATCGTCAACGCCGTCATCTGGGCATCCATCCGCGCGCACAAGTGCCCGAAGGACGGGTCGTGGATGGTCATCGAAGAAGACCTCGTGTCACCCCCAACGTACTGGAGCGAGGGCGTCGCGCACGTGATACAGGCCTGCACCAATCGGAGTTGCGGATACCGCCGCGAGTACGACAAGGTGCTGCCGCGCAAGCAGGTGACGGTGGTCACCGGCGGCCGCGGCGGCGGATGGGGTGGCGGCGGTGGAGGAGGCGGCGGCTTCTCGGGCGGCGGCGGAGGCCGTTCCGGGGGAGGCGGGGCTAGCGGGGAAGTCTAGCACCGCGCACGGCATGCGCCGCGCACGGGAGTGCGCGGAACTGTACAGCGTGGTTGCCTTCCGCCCGCAGCACGGGGTGCACGGGTGTGTAACCCTAATGGCAGTTGGCCGCGGCGAATGCCGCCCATTGCGACCGTGCGACCGAACACGCGGTCGTGCCCGATGGTTCTGGAATGGTCATAAAATGCATGACGTCTCCGGCGGTCCGGCAGGAGCACTGAAGATACGGGGAGCCGACTGATTCACCCGGTCCGCACACGCCGCCGTCGCAGAAGTATTCAACTCCGACAGTGAGCGCGCCGTCACAGGGCAGGCATCGGTCGGGGCTGCCGCATGCGAGCAATGCCAGCAAGACGGTCAAGCGCATAGGTCCTCGGCGCGGGGACGATAGCACAGTGGCGTCTGCCGCTCGGTCGGCGGAGGGAGCGGTCTGCTTGGTCGGCGGCGGTTCAACCGGGTGAACTGGGGCCGGTGGTTCAACCGGGTGAACCAGACCGGACTGCCGTCGCACGGCACTTCGTTCACGCTCCGCGGCCTTCCCGCGCCGCGGGCGCTATCGTCTTCCACAGTTCCGCGCACTCCCGTGCGCGGGCGCAAGGGCTAATACTCCCGCGCAAGGTTCTCGAAGCGGGTGTGCTCGTGGATGAAGGCGAGGTTCGTGGTTCCGATGGGGCCGTTGCGCTGCTTGCCGATGATGATCTCCGCGACCCCTTTCACGTCTTCCTTGTCCTTTTCGTAAACCTCCTCGCGGTAGATGAAGAGGATGGTGTCGCTGTCCTGCTCGATCGCTCCGCTCTCGCGCAGGTCGCTCATCATCGGCCGTTTGTCCGGGCGTTTCTCGAGCGAGCGGTTGAGCTGGGAGAGCGCGAGCACCGGCACCCCCAGCTCCTTCGCCAGCGCTTTCAACGACCGTGAGATCTCGCTGATCTGCTGCTCGCGGTTGTCGAGCCGCTCGTTGCCGCGCATCAGTTGGAGGTAGTCGACGACGATCAGCCGGATGGGCTGGTCGGTGCTCTGGTACTTCGCGAACAGCCGCCGGCACTTCGCGCGCAGCTCCAGCGCGGAGACCGCGGGCGTGTCGTCGATGTGGATGTTCGCGTCGGCGAGCACGCCGGCTGCTTGCGCGAGCTTCGCCCAGTCGCTCTCGATGAGCTTTCCGGTGCGGATCCGCTGCGAGTCCACGCGCGCCTCGCTGGCGAGCATGCGCATGACGAGCTGTTCCTTGGGCATCTCCAGGGAGAAGATCCCCACCCCGCAGCGCATCTTCTGGAATTGCCCGCGGCAACCGACGTGGGTCGCCATGTTGAGGCAGAGCGCCGTGTTGTGCGTCAGGACGAAATCCGATGTGACGTAGAGGTGATCGTCGCTATCGATCAGGATGCACTGGCATGGCTTGGCTCCGATCGGTTCGACCGATTCGATGAACCTGCCCGGGAAGCGATCGGGCCGCGCGCTCCATCGTTCCAGATGCTTCCTCGAAGTGATCGGCACGACGCCGTTTGGAAACCAGATCCTGACGCGGAAGACCGCCGTCGTCGCACCGTCCCGATCGGGCACAGCCTTTTCCTCGCGCGACACCCCGCCCAGGGAACGGACCAACCAGACCAGGCCATCCGCCAGCTGGCGCGAGCTCGTCGTGAAGTCCACCGCACGGTCGTCGTCCACCACCTCGCCGTCGGCGTCGAGCAAGCCGCGCAAGAGGTCGAGTCGCTCGGCCGGCGTGGCACGGAGGTAGTCGTCGGGGATGAAATTCTCGCTGCGGCGAAGGCCCGAAAGGCCGTAGTGCTCGAGCGCGAGCCGGGTGGCGGAGAAGCGGCGGGCCGGTGTCGCGATCCGGGCGACCATGCCATCGACCGACACGGCAATCCCCTCCGCTTCTGCTCCAGCTTCCCCATCGCCGGGCCGCTCGCTCAAAGCGCGCAGGCTGTGATCTGCGAGCAGAAGGCCGAGGAGGTAGGGCGAGAAAAACAGCGGATCTGCGCGGGGCGCGAACTCGACCGGCGCAACGATGGGGACGCGGTGGTTGAGCCTGCCCGCCGCGCCGGCGACGTGCAACGTACGCCGGATCTCCGCCAGCGTCTTCACTGATCCTTCCCGCACCGCATTCGCCGATTCGGCGCGCGCGGTGGTGTACCAAAGGTGCTCGTCGCAGCACTCGGCGGTCGCTCCGTCGTCGAGGCGGACCCGGAACACGGTCTTCACGCCCTGCGGAAACACGGCGATGACCCGGTGCGGCTTGCCGTCGGCGCCGATCACGGACGAGCCGGCCCGGATTTCGCCCATGGGGACGTATCCGGTGGGGGTGAGCACGGGCGCATCGAGCGGCTGCGCCTTCCCCATCGAAGGTCTCGCCGCGAGGATGACGAGGTCGCCCGGCTGGAAACCGCTGGTGAGACGGTCGAGATCGGCGAACCCGGTCGGGATCCCGGTGATCTCCTCCTGCCGCTCGTAGAGCGCCTCGATGTTCTTGAACGTCGCGGCGATGATCGGCTTCACATGCACGAAACTGGCCGCGTTCCGCTGCTCGGTCACGGCGAAGATGCGGCGCTCGCATTCGTCGGCGAATTCCGCCACGTCGCCGTGCTGCTCGTATCCGAGCTGGGCGATGGAGCTGGCAGCCTCGATCAGGCGGCGGGCCAGCGCCTTCTCATGGATGATCTTCGCGTACCAGGCGAGGTTGGCGGCAGTGGGGACGATCTTGTCCAGTAGATCGATGAACTCGTCGCCCCCGACGGCCTCGAAGGCGCCCATGGCCGTCAGCTCGTCCTTGACGGTGATGCGGTCGATGGGCTGATTGTTGCCGAACAGCGCGCTCATCGCCTCGAAGACCTTGCGGTGCCCGTCGCGGTAGAACTCGTCGGCGCGGACGATTTCCACCACGTCGGCGAACGCCTGGCTGTCGAGCAGGATGCCGCCGAGAAGGCTCTTCTCCGCGTCCAGGTTGTGGGGCGGGACGCGGCCGTGCGGCAGGGCGACGACGGTGGCGGATGCGCTCACGGATCCATCCTGCGCAAAGGGTCTGACAATCCCTCGCGCAACAAGCCTGTGGAGCGCAATCTTGTTATCCTGTGAATCGCTGTGGAGCTCCTGTGACTGACGACGACCGCCCTCGGCAGAAGAAAAGCTGGCGTGAGATCGACAAGATGCGCGATCGCGCTGGACCCTCGCGCCGCGATCAGCGGGAGCGCGAGTCGTTCGAGCGGAGCACCGGGTACACGAAGTACAAGACCAACCTCGAGCGCTTGTTCTCGGGCGGCGCTCCTCTGCCGGAGCACTTGCGCGGCAAGGCCGGTGACGGCGACGAAGAGCGCGACGAGGAGCGCAAGAAGCTGTTCGCGATCGAGGACCCGAAGGCGTTCTACGCCGCGGCGACCGAATACCTGAAGGCGAACCCCATGCCCGCAGATCCGCGCCTGTTGGACCGGCTGCTCGGCCATCCGGACGAGGACACGGTGGAAAAGGCGCTGGGCCGGCTCGAGGAGCTCCACAAGGCCGGAACGCTGAAACCGCCTCCGGCGCTGCGCGATCGCCTGGCGTCCGTCGAGATCGAGACCGGCGACCCGAAGATTCGCCGCCGGGCGGCGGAGCTGCGAAAGGCGCTTCGCTAACGCCAGCCGCCCGTGGCGACCGGGCCTCCAGACTCAAACATCAGCCCCGCGCTGCAATCCCGAGAAACCCGATCAAGTCGAACGGCTCTTCCAGCAGGCGCGCTGCGCCCTGCCCTTTCCAACTTCGCGCCCGCCCGCAGTTCATGCAGGCACAGATGTCGCGGCCGCCCAGCCCCTGACCGCCCTTGAGCGACCAGGTCTCCTCCGCGTACTCGCCGCACTGCGAGCAGATCTGCACCCGGTCGGCCATCTTGAAGCCGCGCTCCTTCATCTTCTTCTTCACCAGAGCGGTGTGCTCGAGCCAAGGCGGCAGCGGCGGCTTCTTCCCCATGCCGGCAACCTCCGGCCTCAGCGCCCCGGCGCCGCGGTGCGCTCTTCGCGCGCGAGGACGAACGCGCCCTTGCCCCGGTCGTAGGCGTACGTGCTGACCGTGAGGCCCTGGTCGTCCTCGCCCTCCGGCTCGCGGATGCGGAGCTGGCCCGTGCCCAGCTCCACCCTGGCGCGATAGAGATCGCGCTTGGCGAGCAGATCGACCAGCTTGCCCGCGCGGATTGTCTTCACGATCAATTCGTCCGCTGTCGCCCCGCAGGTCTCGCACGAAAGTTCCACCACCACGTCCTGGACGCCGTCGCCGGTGACGTCGCGCGCGTCGACGTAGAGCACGCGCTGCGGCTGCTCGTCGTCATCGCCTCCGGTGATGCGCTCCCAGAGCGGCTTCCAGCGCCGGGGGCGGGATCCGCTGGCCGGCTCGAGCTTCCAGATGCCCACGTAGTTGCGCTGCGTGACCCAGACGGCGGACTGTTCACCCATCGCTTCCTGCGCAGGCGTGAGCGAGGTGCCCCAGAGCACGGCGTGCATCTGTCCTTCCCAGTCGAGGCGGCGGATCCAGCGGACGCGGAAGTTCGCGAACGGCTTCGGATGCAGGGAGACGAACTCGCCCGAGAGAGGGACCGGCTTGCGCTCGAGGACCACCGCCGTCGCCCGCGAGGCTTGATCGCGCGGGGCCTGTGCCTCCAGCGTCGCGCGATGATCGGCATCCTCCCATTGCAGGGTGAAGAATTTCTGGTCGTGTTCGCGGCGCAGTTGCTCGAGCAGCGGCGGGCCCCAGCCGCGCGTGAGCTGCCACTCGAGATCGGTGAGCGGCGGCGCCAGCTGGGGATCGAACAGCAGGCGCAGCGCGGTCAGGTCGGAGCCCGTTCGCGTCTCCTCCCAGGCGATCTGTACGCGCGCCAGGTTGTCCGCCGCCCGCGGCAAGGCGCACTCCGCATGACCCGCCGGTGCGGCGAGGGCTGCCGCGCAGTCCGCGAGATCGGGCATGGCTCGCAATTGCGCGAACGGCATGTCGAGATCGAAACGCCCGAAGCGCCGCGGCGGGACCGGGAGCGGCTGAGGGCGCGGCTGCAGAGGGCCGGCCTGGACGGGTGGCCCGGCAGGCAAGCTGGTGGTCGCATCCGGCCGCGCCGCCGGTGCCGGTGCTCCCGCGATCGCCGCGCGCGGCGACTTCTGATGTGGCGAGGCATGCAGGGCGCCGGCGAGCCCGGCGATGGCCAGCAGGATCCGCATGGGGCGGCGCGCAGCATACCGCCCGCTCGAGAAGCGGGCAAAATGAACAGGGGCGCACCTTTCGGGAGCGCCCCCGCGCAGGCTTACACCGTACCCGAGGTCAGAAAAGGGCACGCAAAAACCCGCTACGCCTCCGGCGCGATGGTCACCTTCACCTTCGCCACCACCTCGGGGTGGAGCTTAACTTCCACCTCGTGGGTGCCGACTTCCTTGAGCGGCTCGGGCAGATGCACCTGCTTCCGCTCGACCGCGTATCCCTGCGAGACGAGCTGCTCGTGCACGTCCTTGGAGGTGACCGAGCCGAAGAGCCTGTTCTGCTCGCCCACCTTCCGCGTGAGCCTGACCTCGATGGCCGAGAGCTTCTCGGCCATCGCGCTCATGTTCTGCTTCTCCTTCGACGCGCGCGCCAGGATGCCGGCCTTCTGGTGCTCGAGCTGGCGGATGTTCTTCGCCGTCGCGAGCACCGCCAGGTTGCGCGGCAAGAGGTAGTTGCGGCCGTAGCCGGGCTTCACGTCGACCAGCGCCCCCGCGCGCCCCAGGTTCTCCAGGTCCTTCGTCAGGATGACCTTCATGTGCGCGCCTCCTACTGGTGCTGCATGACGGTGAAGGGCAACAGCGCCACCTGCCGCCCGCGCTTGATCGCCGTGGCGACCTCACGCTGGTGGCGAGCGCAGTTCCCGGAGATCCGCCGCGGCACGATCTTGCCCCGCTCCGTGATGAAGTACTTCAGATCGGCCGCGTTCTTGTAGTCGACCTTGAGGTTCTTGTCCGCGCAGTAGCGGCACACCTTGCGCCGGCCGAAGCCGCGGCCGGCGCCGCGTTCCAGATCGCCGCCGCCGCCCCGCTCCTCGCGGGAACCGCCGCGCGATCCGCCCGCTCCGGCCCTGCCGGCACCGCCGACGCGATCGCCGAAGGCCATCTCCCTCTTCATGTCGCTCATCGCCATCGCCTCCTTACTCCGCCTCGGGGGGGAGCTCGCCCTCGTCGCCCAGATCGTCACGCCGCCCGCCGAAGTCCGCGGCGCCGAAGCCTTCCGGCTCGCGGCCGGCCCGTTCGGCCATCTCCGGATCGCCGGGGAGCTTCACGTCTGCCTCCACCGCGCGCGTCGAGGCGTCCACCTCGTCGGCGACCTTCACGGACTGGTATTTCATCACGTCGTCGGTCATGCGCAGGTTGCGCTCGAACTCCGCCACGGCGCCGGTGCCCCCCAGGTAAAGGAACCGGATGAAGATCGCGCGGAAGTTCCGCTGGACCTCGTACGCGGTCTTCTTCTTCCCCCAGTTCTCCACCTTGATCACCTTGCCGCCGTCGCGGTGCACGATGCCGCGCATGCGCTCGACGATCTTGTCCACCAGATCCTCCGCGAGGTCCGGCCGGACGAGGAAGATCGTCTCGTACTCGCGCAGCATCGTTCCCTTGGCGTGCTGCGGCGGGCCTCCGCTGCTCTGCGTCTCGGTCTGCTGCATTGCTTCCCTCATGGGTAAAGCCCCCGGACCGTGCCGGGAGCGAGGTTCGGTTCACTTCTTGCCAACATCTTCGACTTCGTCCTCCGGTCGCTTCTGCGGTCGCCGGTTGTACTTGTTCGCCGCCGCCACAGGTCCTTCCACGAGCGCTGCAATTGCCGCGTCGGCGGCGAGCGGGACCAACTCTTCGAGCGCCTTCTCCTCCGCGGAGGAGAACTTCGCCAGCACCCAGTCCGCTCCTTCCCAGTGCTCGGGCGGCCTGCCCACCCCGAAGCGCAACCGCAGGGTGTCTCCAGTCCCGAGGTGCCCCCGGATGCTCCCCAACCCGTTGTGCCCCGCGTCGCCGCCTCCCTGCTTCACCTGGATCCGACCGAACTCCAGGTCGATCTCGTCGTGCACCACCAGGATCCCGTCGGCCGGCACCTTCCAGAACCGCGCCGCCTGTCCCACCGCCTCGCCGCTCAGGTTCATGAACGCCTGCGGGAGCAGCACCGCAATGTCCCGCGCCTTGCCCACCAGTGCATTCCAGCGGGAGTTCGCGCCGAGCTCCGTGCCCAGCTTCCGCGCCGCCTCCCTGGCGACACGAAAGCCGATGTTGTGGCGGGTGCGCTCGTACTTCGGGCCCGGATTGCCGAGGCCGACGAGGAGGCGCACCGCTTACTTCTTGGCGCCCTTGTCCGCGGCGGGAGCCTTCGCGGCGCCGGCAGCCGGGGCAGCGGGTGCGCCCGGAGCCGCAGGGGCACCGGGGGCCGGAGCCGCGGCACCCGCAGCCGCCGGAGCAGCAGCCCCCTCCGCGCCCGGAACGGCGGCGGCGGCGACCGGCTTGGGCGCCTCCTCCTCCTTCTCCGGAACGTTGACCACCGCGATGGTCTGATCTCCGCGGAGCTTGAGTTGCACGCCCGCCGGCATCTTCACGTCCTTGATGTGCAAGGACTCGGCGATCTTCAGCGCCGAGACGTCCACCTCGATCTTCTCCGGGATGTCGCTCGGCTTGCACTGGACGGGGAGGGTACGCGCGACCTGCTGGAGGATGCCGCCAGCCGTCACGCCCTCCGGCTTGCCGGTCAGCACGACGGGCACGTTCACCACCACGTCCTTGTCCATCCGGACTTCGAGGAAATCCGCATGGAGCATCTGGCCGTCCACCGGGTCCTTCTCGAAGTCCTTGAACAGCACCGTGCGGGTCTCGCCGCCGTCGACCTGCAGCTGGATGACGGTGTTGAACTTGTGCGGCGTGGAGATGGCCTTCTTGATCGCCTCCGGATCCACCGCCACGTGCAGCGGCTGCTCGTACGGGCCGTAGCAGACCGCGGGGATGAGACCTTTCGCGCGCAGCCGGTGCGAGGGGCCCTTGCCCGCCTGGTCGCGTTTCTGCGCGGTGAGCGTGCTGACGTCGTTCGCCATGACTTCTCCTTCGTTGCCGGCCGCCGCCGCCGCGCCGGGCAGGCGCGTGCATGGGATTGACGGTGCCGGGGTTTCCGAAAAGCGCCCGAACTACAAAGAGCGCGGGCTTTTAGCATGCCCAACACCGCGGCGCAACAGCGCCGCGGAACAACTACGGACTACGACGTTTACCCGTTCCGCAGGGCCGGGGCCGCAAGGAGCCCTGGGGGAGGCGCCGGGAGGGGCGCGACCGGGAATCCGAGGTTGCGCCATCGCTGCACTCCGCCACGCAGCGCCCGGGCGCGCCGGAACCCGAGCTCGATCAACGTGAACGCCGCACGGGCGCTCGAGACCTCGTTCGGTCAATCGCAGGCGACGACGATCTCCTTGTCGCGCGGCACTCCCTCCGCCCAGCGCGGGAGGTCGCGCGGCGCCACCGGATGTGCTCCCGGAAGGGACTCATCGCCGCGCGTGATCTCGCCGCGCAGGTCGACGACGACTGGGGGGTCATCGGAATCGAGCCGCGCCAAGAGATCGTCAGCCTCGATGCGCGCAACCACGGCGGCGCGCGCCACCGCGCTCCGCTGGGCGATCTTCCACCCCAGCCACAGCCCGAGGACGACGCCGCCAGCCAGCCCGAGCCAGACGCCGAACCGCAGGCCGACCTGGACCAGCGCGATCAGCTCCGGGCCAGCCAGGAATCCGAGGCCCGCGAACAGCGCGGACCAGAGGACTGCGCCGAGCGAATCCAGCAGCACGAAGCGTGCCAGCGGCATCCCCGCCATTCCCGCCAACGGTGGGGCGACGGCCCCCAAACCCGGAACGAACGGCGCCGCGACGAGGGCGCGCGCGCCATGCCGGGCGAAAAAATCCTCGGTCCGGCGCACGCATGAATCGGGCTCGATGGAGATCCGGCAGATGAGGCGCAGCACTGCGACGCCGCGCCTTCGTCCAGCCTCGTACCAGACGAGATGGCCTAGCGCGGAGGCACCCACGGAGATGGCGATCGCGGCGGCGAGGGAAAGCTGCCCCTCCTTGGCGAGGGCACCCGCCGCGAGCAGCACGGGCGTAGCCGGGACCGGCGCTCCGAGCTGCGCGATCAGACCGACGACGAACAGGACGGTGTAGCCGTGCTGCAGGATGAACTCAGCCATGCTTGACAGTCGATGCGCGCCGTTCCTGAACGATTCCGAGGGGTCTGCGGCTGGTCGGAACTGTTTTCGAGTCCGGTAGCGATGTTCCGACGGCGTTCTTCACGACGGTCGTCACGCCAGGTCACCCAAAGCCGCGTGTGAAGGTCGCCTTGATCACAGGCGATTTGAGCGAACGCGGTCAGCGGCCAAACCGGCAGATCTTCTCCATCTCGGATGCGATCGTGCGTCGGCACGCCTCTCTTCGCGAGCATCTCGACCAGTCTAGATGACGTGTCACCGGGCTCGCGGCGCCCGGAAAAATCAGACGAACAGCGAGCTGAGCGAGTCGCCGCTGTGGATGCGCCGGATGGCCTCGCCGAAGATCTTCGCGACCGACAGCTGCGTGATCTTCCTGCAGGCGAGGGCGTTCTCCCGCAGCGGGATGGTGTTGGTGACGACGACTTCCTCGATGACGGAGGACTGGATGCGCTCCACCGCGGGTCCCGACAAGACGGGGTGGACGGCATAAGCGACGATTCGGCGGGCGCCGGACTCGTCCAGGGCTTTGGCTCCCAGCGTGAGGGTACCCGCGGTGTCGATCATGTCGTCGAGCAGGATGGCGGTCTTTCCCCGGACATCGCCGACGATCTGCATGACTTCCGCGACGTTGGCCTTGGGCCGCCGCTTGTCCACGATGGCGAGGGTCGCGCCCAGGCGCTTGGCGAACGCACGAGCGCGTTCCACGCCGCCCGCGTCCGGGCTGACGACGACGACTTCATCCGGACGCGCCCCGTACTTGCGCTTCATGTCGTCGAGCAGGATGGGCGAGGCGTACAGGTGATCCGAGGGCATGTCGAAGAAGCCCTGGATCTGGCCCGCGTGCAGATCCATGGAGAGAAAGCGATCGGCGCCGGCGGAGGTGATCAAGTCCGCCACCAGCCGCGCGGTGATGGGCGTGCGGGGAGCGACTTTCCGGTCCTGCCGCGCGTACCCGAAATAGGGCACCACGGCGGTGATTGAAGCCGCCGATGCCCGCCGGGCAGCGTCGATCATGATCAGCAGCTCCATCAGGTGGTCATTCACCGGGGTGGAGGTGCTCTGCACGAGGAAGACGTCCCGCCCGCGAACGTTCTCGGCGATCTCGATCTGGATCTCCCCGTCCGAGAACCTGCCCACGTCGCAGCGCCCGAGCGTGATCCTCAGGTAATCGCAGATCTCCTTCACCAGCGGCTTGTTCGAGTTCCCGGAGAAGACGACGAGCTCCGACTCGGTCTCGGGCATGCTCGGCCTTCTACAACGAGCCGCGTCGGCGGGTCTACCGGAACGAGCCAGGGCTATCCGCTCGCGGCCGCGGCGGACGCCGGCGGGGTGCCCCGCGTCAGCTCGCGCTCGTACTCCGCCAGGATGACCTTTTCCATCCGCTCGCGGGTGTCGCTGTTGAGCGGGTGCGCGATGTCCTTGAAGGTGCCGTCCTTCCGGCGCTTTGCTGGCATGGCAACGAACAGCCCGGTATTGCCGTTGATGACCTTGAGGTCGCGCACCACGAAGCAGTTGTCGAGCGTGATCGTCACGTAGGCTTTCAGCCTTTCCTCGTTCACCGGAAAGACCCGCACCTCGGTGATGTCCATGATGCAACCCCTCTGGATGCAACGCGCCTACACAACACCCCAGAGTGGACGGTACGCCCCCGCCTGACGAGTTGTCAAACGGACGCTTGCCGGATAACTACGGCGGGGGCCCTACGGGAAATTCGCCCGTGCTTTCAACGCCATATCCATCGAGACATCGGCGTTCCAGGCACTGCCGGGGCCCGTGCCGGTGGCTTGAAACTGCAGCTGGACAGAATGCGAGGTCGTCGAGATGTAACTGATCAGATCGACGTTGTGGCCTTTCAGGACGATGCTCTGGTCCGCGGGACCGTCTCGCGTCTGGTCGTAATCGGCCAGCAGCGTGCAGTTGCTTCCAGTCGCCGAGCAATCCGTCGTGGCAGTCGGGGCGGCGAGAATACTAATCTTCTGCACGTTCAAGAAATTGCCGCTCGCCGAGTTCTGTAGCCGCACCCCGGCGCCCCCCACGATCAACGAGGTGTTCAACGTGGCCGGACCGAGACTCGAAGACGGCTGGAGCAGGGGCTGATCGCCGAAATTCATGGTGAACGTGTTCTGTCCGGTGATCTGGATGGGTCCGCCGCCAAACGGAAGCGATCCGGGCATGCAGTTCGTGGTGCCGCCGCAGAGGTTGTGGCTCAAGGCGACGCTTTGGTCCTCGATCTGGGCGAAGCACCCGAGGAGCGGCAGCAGGAGCAGGGCAATGATCTTGAGGTTGCGCATTTCTCCCTCGCTCAGTAGACGAAGATGTTGAAGCCGAGGCTGGCACAGGGGGCGAT
>Ga0209761_1000244_pt1 | contig 31459 bp, 30 predicted proteins | sample GraSoi013_1_40cm_4_FD_185818 | JGI IMG/M metagenome (GOLD analysis project Ga0209761, IMG submission 185818) | Grasslands soil microbial communities from the Angelo Coastal Reserve, California, USA - Sample 09_25_2013_1_40cm (SPAdes) (version 2) | ecosystem: Environmental > Terrestrial > Soil >... | reverse complement strand
CGGATGTCCCGCGCGGGATCGTCGTAGTACAGGTTGAAACCGGAAGGAACCGCGACGTCGGTCGGCGCTGAGAATACCGAGTCGTCTCGTTTCACGCGGATTATGAGGACCGGATACCCGGTCCCCGCGACGAGCTTTCCATCGACGAACTCACCATCCCAGACGCCGGTCGCCCCTTGCCACTCCTGGAAATCGGTGACCTTCACCGACTGGCCTTCGAGCGCGTTCCACCATTCGTCCGTCGGGAATCGGGTGTACCGGATCGTGCTCTGGGGTTGGTGTACCGGCGCAGCCGGAGCCTTGAGCAGGGTGCCAGCCAGACCGACTCCGAGACCGCCGGCCGCCGCCGCTCCGCCCGCGGCGAGACCGAGCTTGACCAAATCCCGCCGGGTCCACGGTCGCGGCGTCTCCGCATCGTTGTCCTCAGACAATCGCGTTCCCTCCGCTCTTCAAGGATCGGGGCCGGCGAACGAAAATGCGCGGACCGGTTGAAGGTCTGGTACATACTATGGGTACGGGAATGCGGCCCGGTCATCGAGCATTCGCTCGGTCAGGGCAACCAGGCATGCTCTCCGACAAACCGCCAGAGCATGAGGATCACGCCGAGCGCTTGGAGAATCGAGAGGAGCAAGAGCAGTGCCCATATCCGACCGACCGTTGCACGTCGAATGAACACCGCGTAGAACAGGACCTGTAGCGCCAGGAAGGGCCACAAGTCCCCCATCGCGTCGTACGCGGGTCCGTCGAACGGGAACAATCGGAGCGCCCAGCCCAACAATAGGAATGCGACCGAGAGGACCTGGAGGACGAAGCCGATGAACAGCGTGCGGTTCACGCCGAGTCGCACGGCCATCGTGCGGATTCCGAAGGCGCGATCGGCAGCGTAGTCGGATGCGGTCGTCGGCGCATAGAGCGCACCGAGGAATAGGGCGATCGTCCCGATGAACCACCAGGGCGCGGATTCGATGGGCCGGATGAGAACCCAGCCGGAGAGCGGGCAGAGGACCCCGAATCCGACCATGTTCGTGAGGAGGTCCATCCCGGCGACGCCTTTCCAATGGATGCCTGGAACCGAGTAGGCGAACGAGAGGGCAATGATCAGAATCGTCAACACAAGGAACCCTTGCGTCCCGACGAGAGACGTGAACGGGCCGCCTCCGCCGCCGGGGCTGTACCGGACGAGACTCCCCGACACATAGGCGGCGAGGACGAGGCCCATGGCCGCGAAGCCGAACGCGGCCAGGAGGAGCGTGTCCCGCTCCATCAGTCCTTCGCCGATCAATTCCTCGACGACCTGGACGTACTTCTTGCGGGGATTGACGCGGTCGGTCGTCCCCATGTCGTGGTACACGTTCAGCAGCAACGTGAAGGTCCCGAGCAGCGGACCGACGACGATCATGCCGAGCACGACGCGAAGGTCATCGACGAAAAGATGTCTCAGGCCCGCGGGTTGCGCGAGCACCCACCCGATGTACAACGGCGCGACGGAGACAATCCAAAACTTCACGCCGCCGATGCTGACAATCAGCTCCGACAGGTCGCTCGGCGAGAGGTGGAGCTCCTTCGTCCCTCGGATATCAGATGTGAGACCCATCGCACGGGACATCGGCAACCCCGGCATGAAAATGCCGCGCGGCCGCGCCGGCTCCCCGAGCGCATCCGCGCTCCGGTCAGGGGCGAGTCCCTATAACGTCTTCGAGGCGCGAATCTGGCAAAGCCAGGAATGGCGTCGATACGTTTAAGCCCCGCCACCCCGAACGAAGCGAGGCCCCCGGACCGCGGGGGAGGGGTAGGACGTTGGGCCTGGGGAGATTGGCCTCGACAAGAGGCCGCCGAGGCACACGACAGTGAAGACCGACACGTATCCCGCGGCCGTCCTCCTGGTCACCCTCGCGGCGGCGATCCTCGTTCCATTTGTCTTCGGCCCGGTGGGCGTGACGCACGCCGGAATGGGTTCCGTTGGACCCGCGAATGACCGAGCGTCCTCAGGCGCACATCCCGCCGGAGACGTCGTCGCGAAGTCCAATCCGCGGTTGGTTCGGAATGCCACGAATCTCATCGCGGACGGCATGTTCGACGCGATCCCCGGCCCTTGGAACTACACGAATGGGACGACCGGCGCGGTGACCTCGTCCCGCGATCCGACCTCCCGAGCGCGGCTCGGCCACACGGAACCGGTCCTCCGATTCGATTCGATGGACGACGTCTTGGGCACGACTCCGTGGACGAGCCTCGTCTCCAACCCGCAGTCTGCCAGCAACCTGTCCCAGGAAACCGCGATCCGGAAGGAAGCGAACGGGTCCCTGCGTGACGACGTAACGATCGCTCAGAACAATCAGTGGGCGGGCGCGATCCGGAACGATCCGCTCCCATGGAACTGGTCGGGCTACAACCGCCTGGCGATCTGGATGGACCGAGCGACGCCGAGCGCGTTGACGGCATGGGTCTACGTCCAAGACCAGGCCGGTGGGATTTCGCTGGGCCAGTACGCGCTGGTCGCAGGATGGTACCGATACCCCCTCGACTTGAACGCGCCTCTCGATGTGTCCCAGGTCGACTACATCGCGATCATCTTCACTGGAACCGGGGGGACGACCGGCACCGTCTACGTTGACGACGTCGTGTTGTTCAATTCCACGGTGTTCGCCGAGAGCGCTCGCGTCGCCCAGACGTTCACGAAGTCGACACCGACCGGCGGGAGCCCGAACTCGCTCCGGCTGTTCTTCGACCTCCAGGCGACCCAGTCGCTGGATGTCGTTGCGGACTTGGAAGTCGTGGTCGGCAACACGGTCGAATGGTCCGAATCTCCCGTGGCGTCCGGGGCCCGCACGATCGACGTGGACCTCAGCGGAGACGCAGGCCTTCAGGGGACCGGATCGTTCACCCTCGTCTTTTCGTTGCGGCTCAATCGGACGGGATCGGAAGAATCGTCCATGACGGCGTGGATCGACAACGTCAGGCTGGTCATCCCGGACACGCTCGCACGCATCTCGGTCACGCCAACGACCGCGAGCGTCCTCGTCGGCCAGACCGCCGTATTCACGGCGGGGGGCTGGGACATCGACGGCAACCCGCTGGCCCTCACCGCGGCCAACTGGTCCTCGACGATCGGTCAGCTCGTCACCGTCAACGCCACGTCGGCCACGTTCCATGCACCGACCCTCCCCGGGACCGGGGTGGTGACGGTGGCACAAGGGACCGTCCGGGGCAGCGCGAACGTGACCGTCGAACCGCCGACCGTCGCCGTCCCTCCGTCGCCGCCCTGGTACACCGCGCCCTGGCCCGGGTTGGTGCTGCTCGCGGGGGCCCTTGCCCTCGCCGGATTCATCGCGCTCCGCCAGTCCGCGAACCACGCCTTCCGAATCGAGGACCTCTTCCTCATCAACCGCGAAGGACTCCTGATCGCGCACACGACGGGCCGTCGAGATTCACACGGGGACGCTGATATTCTCGCCGGCATGCTGACGGCCATCATGTCCTTCGCCCAGGACGTGTTCCAGGAGGAAATCGGGGGGTTGAGGCAATTCGAAATCGGAAGCAAGACGGTCGCCCTGGAGCGCTCCGAACACGTGTACGTCGCTGCGATCGGATCGGGCCCAATCCGGAATCGTCTTTCCACAAGCCTCCGGGATTTCCTCGCCGACATCGAGGAGCGATACGGGGACCGGCTCCAATGGTGGTCCGGGATGAACGAAGACCTGCTCGGGATCGACGCGATGGTTCAATTATTCGCCCGGCGCGAGCGTTACCATCGCGGCGACTGGAAGCGGCACGCGGCCGCGGAACCGGAACCGATCGTCGAACAGCCTGAGGGTCCTGGTCCTGTCATCCGAGTCGTGATCGTCCCGAAGGAACCGATGCGGCCGCTGTAGCGATCACTTCGCGAGTGCCTCGAGGAGAATCACTCCGCCGACGAGCAAGTACAGAGCGTACACATCGCCGCCGGACGCGAGCACGAGGAGCCCCGCGAACAGCGCGACGGAGCGGCTCGTGTTCAGGATGAACTCCCGCGTCGCGGTGACGGCTGGGATCGAGTCTTCCATGCGATCCACGAGGATCGTGTAGATGAATGACGGCGCAACCACGGAGGTCATCGAGAGCCAACCGATGGCGAAGGCGAAGGATCCGAGGTCCCGCGATGCGAACGCGAGGAGGCACGCAGGGACGGAAAGGGCCGGTCCCAGGAGGAGAAAGGGACTCCGGGCCTTCACTCGATCCGATACGCGGCCGAGCACGACCGCGGCGATGCCGGCCGCAAGCGAGAAGAGCGCGAACAGGAGCCCGAGGGCGAACGAATCCCGGGTCAGGAGAAACGAGCCGAGCGGCGTGGCCACGGAGAGCAATCCGTCGACGCCTCCCTGTCCCGCGAATGCGAGGGCGGTCCGCGAGCCCATCCGCCGCAAACTGATGACGTAGGAGAACGACTCCTCTCGCGGCACGAGTCGGCGCGCGCGGATGAGGTTGGCGGCGAGGATAAGGCCTCCGAGCGAGAAGAGGAACCGAAATCCCACGGTGACGGCCAGATACCCGCCGAGGACGGGTGCGACGACGGCGACCGTCGTGAAGGTCGCGGTGACGCCCGCCAGGCGGCCTGCGCGGTTCGCCGGACTCGTTTCTCGGACGAGCAAGGAATTCATGGGGAGCCAGAACAGCGGCAGGTAAACGCCGAAGGCCATCCCGCCGACCAAGACGACCCAGTTCGCCGGCAGGAACGCGAAGGCGAAGTGACCCGCGGCCATCGTTGCGAGGCCGACGGTCATGCTCGTCCTCGCAGGAATCGGCCGCCCGCGGGCCATGAGGAGGACCCCAAGAGCCGCCGTGAGGAATGCGATGACCCACAGGAGAGTCGCGACCCGGAAGTCGACCGGTCGGCTCACCAAGTAGACAATCCAGAAACTGCCGGTCATCTGGTTGCCGAACGACTGGACCGCCACGAGCCCGAGCAACTCGCGATACCGGAAGCGCTGGGAGACCCGAAACGGTGGCGGGGCCGGCGGGGCAGAGACCATTCGGGCCGCACCGACGCATGCCCCTGTACAAAGAGACTTCGCTCCGAGTTCCGCGTTTCACGCGACACCGTGGTCCCTTGCCATCGGCCCCGTGACGCGGGCCATGAGATGACGCGCCGAAATGTCACCGCGTGGCGGTAACCAGCGACTCGAGCAGGTCGAGGATCGCTGCCACGCTCTCCACGTTGAGCCGGGCGGACGACGCCGTGATTCCAACCCGGATGGAGAACGCACTCGGAGGGAGCGCAGCGAACAACGCCTCGTCCGTCCAGTCGTCGCCGGCCGCCAGGATGAAGTCCCACGGTTCGCGGGCCAGATGCGTCGCGAAGTGAGTGCCTTTGTTCACCCCGCCGCGGCGGATCTCGACGACCTTGTTCCCCGGCAGGACCTGAAGATCGAAGTTCGCGGTCAGCGTGGTCAGGATGTCGACGAGGTCCTTCGCCGCGAGGGTCCCGGACTCCACATCCGCCGCACGATAGTGCCACGCGATTGAGAAATCTTTCTCCTCGAGGGACGAGCCTGGGACCTGATCGAGGAAACGCTCCATCACCGGTCGCACGCGGACCTTCCATCCTTCCTCGAGTGGCAGCGTGGACCGCCACTCCCGATCCCCGCGGTCGCGGACCCAGGCGCCGTGTTCCGCGATGAGCGTCAACGGGAGGTCCCCGAACCAGGGCTCCAAGTCCCGTCGCGGCCGGCCGCTCACGAGCACGACGTGATTCGTCGAATCGGACACGAGTCCTTTCAGGATCCCCATGACGCGGTCGTCTGGGAGCGCGGTCTCCCGTTGAACCGATAAGGAGACGAGGGTTCCGTCATAGTCGAAGAGCAACAGCCGGCGAGCCGCCTTCCGGTACGCTTGGCGGATCTCCTTCCGATTCGGGTCCAATAGCCGCTTCGAAGTGAGATCCTCGGACAGCCGGACGGCATCGTCGAGGCGCTCGAGGAACCGCATCGCCCACGTCCGAGCGTCGTAGCGTCGGAGCCGGTCCTGCATCGCCCGGATCCGCCAGGCCTGCTCCTCCAAGGGCATCGTGAGCGCCCGATGGATCGCGCCCACGACATCCTCCACGTCGTTCGGGTTCACGATGAGGGCCTCCCGCATCTCCTTGGATGCACCGGCCATCTCGCTGAGGATCAGGACGCCGCGTGGCTCCTGCTTCGACGCGACATATTCCTTCGCGATGAGGTTCATCCCGTCTCGAAGAGGGGTGATGATCGCCACATCGCTCACTCGGTAGAGGGCGATGAGCTCGTCGAAGTCGAGTTGGCGGTACACGTATCGAATCGGCGACCACGCAATCGTGCTGTACCGGCTGTTGATGCGCCCGACGCGCTCGTCGATCGCCCGTTTCAGCCGAGCATACTCGGCCACTCGCTCGCGCGACGGCACCACGGCGAGAAGGTAGGTGATCTTTCGACGCCACTCCGGATGCCGTTCGAGGAATCGTCCGAACGCATCGAGCCCTTCCGGGATGCCCTTCGTGTAGTCGAGGCGGGAAATTGAGAAGAGGAGCTTTGACGGTTCCAGCCCTTTCCTCAGGCGCGCGATCGAACGGCCCGCGGAGGGACCGATCGGAGTCGAATTGAACTTCGCGACATCGACCCCGAGGGGGAACACGTCCACTTGCACCGCCCGATGCCCCGTGACGATCGTACCAATCCGATTGTCGAGGCCCAGATCCCGCAGGAGGCTTCCAAGGAATGCGCGGGCGTAGTCGTAGGTGTGGAAGCCGATCAGGTCGGCACCGAGCATGCCCTGAAGGATCTCCCGGTGCCACGGCAAGAGACGGAACACATCGTACGGCGGGAACGGGATGTGGAGGAAGAATCCGACCCGGGCCTCGGGAACCCGGTCGCGGATCAAGCGAGGCAGGAGGAGGAGATGGTAGTCGTGGATCCACAGCTGATCCTTTGGGCGGAGGGCTTGCACGATCGCGTCCGCGAACTTCGCGTTGACGGTGCGGTACGCCTCCCATTCCGAGGCCGAGTATCTCGCGTACGTGGAAAAGGAGTGAAACAACGGCCACAGGGTCCCATTCGAAAAGCCGGCGTAGTACGGGCGGGCCAGGGTGGAAGGAAGAATCACGGGAACGCAATCGAACTCTTTCTCGAGTCGGGCGGTGACTTGCTTGGATTCGCCTGGGGCGATGGAGCCGGGCCATCCGAACCAGCGAGCCTGCAATTCTCGATGAAAGGAGGCGAGGCCCGCCGCGACTCCGCCGGGATTCGGCTGCACGTCGAGGCGGTTCCCGATTCTCCGAACGGTGACCGGAAGACGGTTCGAGACGAGGATGAGAGTCATGTCCGCAAATGGCCCGTCACGATCCAGGGTTCTTGGCCAAGTCGCTGACTGAGTGTCTGGATCTAGTTCGGGGATCGGGGCTTGCCGAGAGCGGGAGGACATCATGCATAATAATGCTGCGTCGCGACGGCCTTCCGTATACGCAGTAGCCCGCGACCAAGACGATTTTGGAACCTCGTTCATGTGTTCCAAAGGAGAGCGGACCGTGGCGCCGAAAGCGTTTATAGGTTGTGCCTTGATAGGCGCCGGCTGCGGGGATCGCCTAGCCTGGTAGGGCGCTGGATTGCTAAGGACGAAAGGCCGTCCGCGAGGATCCAGTGCGCTCTGCGCCCGGGGGTTCAAATCCCCCTCCCCGCGCGGATGCTCGCGGAGCGGACATTAAGTGCTCCCGATGAGAACCACGGGGAACGGTTCAAGAAGGGGGCTCGGGGATAGCGCACTCGTCCTTCGATGCCGCGAGATCCAATGAAATCGAAGGTCGTCCTTCTGGGCGACGGCGGAGTGGGGAAGACCTCGCTCGTCCGTCGGTTCGTCGTCGACCAGTATTCGGACGACTACATCACCACGGTCGGCACGAAAGTGTCGAAGCGAAGCGTGAGCATCGGATCGCCCCTGGCCGAGGTCGAGATGGTCATGCAGATCTGGGACGTCCTCGGGCAGAAGGGATACAGCGGGGTGCAGGAGACGGCGATCAAAGGAGCCCAGGGGGTCCTGCTCGTGTACGACGCCACGAACGACGAGAGCCGCCGGGCCCTCGAGGACTACTGGATCCCGGCCGTCTGGAGGCTCGCGGGGCGAATCCCCACGGTCTTCGCGGGGAACAAGTCCGACCTCGTCCCGGATCGGGTCTGGGCCGAGGAGTACCTGTACTTCCTCACGCAGAAATATTCGTGTCCCGGGATCCTGACGAGTGCGAAGACGGGGGACCGGGTCGAATCGTCGTTCAAGGCGCTCGGGGAGCAGATCCTGCAAGCAGCCGGCCATCCGATTCGACGGATCGCGCTGGTGACGCCCCCGCAGGAACCCGTCGACCGCCTGATTCGCGTGACGGACAAGATCATGACGGACTTCTGCTACCACCTGGGCGGCGTGGAGACTGGCATGCCGATCGTGAAGCGTCAGCTCGGTCTCGCCGGGCTCGATGTCCGCGCACCGACGACGGACGCGATCCGGACCCTCATCGAGAGGCTCGCGGTCGTCGAACAGGACTTCAAGGGCCCGGAAGAAATCCTATCGAATCGCGAACGGCGACTCGACTGGCTCGTTGGGACCGACTCGTGATGCGCGACGAACCCTAGTGAGCTCGCGGGAAATTCTTCTCGCCGGCACGAATCGGCACCGAAAGCCAGTTCTCGCGCGGCGGGAATGGGCACACGTAGTCGTCGCTGTACGCGCAGTATGGGTTGTACGCCAGGTTGAAGTCGATCACGTATTCGTCCGTCGGCTGTTCCTCGATGTCGAGGTATCGACTCGCCCCGTACGTCTCCCTGCCGGACGTCGCGTCACGGAACGGGACGAAGAGGCTCTCGTCCGCGTGGTGATGGCCCGGTTGGGGGACCGACTTGAACGCGGCGAGTCGTTGCTTTGTGCCGTCGATCCCGAACTCGAGGACGCCATACCGAGTCATCTCCCGCGGAACTCCCTTGGAAGTGGCGAGGATGACCCGTTGGGGATTCGGGTCTTTGATCAGCTTGGCGGGGACCCGGTATTTCGGATCCGGAGGAAAATACGCGAGCCCCTCAAACTTGTGGCGGAGCTCGTGGGGAATCGGGGACTCGGCGTCCTCCCTGAAGAAGAAATCTTTCTCTCGACGCATCGCCTCGATTTCCTTCACATAGTCCTCGGCGGAACCTTTGGGCGACATGGCGGTTCCGAGCCTCACCGTCCGCCATAAATCTGTGCGAATCACATCGAGTACAGGTGTTCTTTGGCTTTCCCAAGGAGTTCGTTTTCGGTCGGGCCGAGGTGCGCCGGGGGAATCTTCGTCTCGACGAGGCCGAGGATCTGGGTCGCGGCGGCGATCTTCTGCGCCTGGATGGCTTGATGGACCAATTCGGCCGCAACGCGCGCCTTCAACTTTGAAAGGCCCGCATCCTCCGGGGCGATCTCGAGCATCTCCTCGACGAGCTTGAGCGATTCATCGAAACGGCCGGTCCTCGCGAACGATTTGACCGCCCGTTCGAGCATGGCGAAGCGATGCACCGTTCCCGGATCGAGCGGCATGGAGATCCGGCAAAGTTCCTGCAAGGCTTATGATTTGCGACGGCCTAATATCGGGCCATCTCGGGCTCGATCTTCTCCGCCCATTCGTCGATCCCGCCGACGAGGTTCTTGGCTTTACGGAACCCAATCTCCCGGAGGAAGTTCGTGATCCGGCCCGAGCGGACGCCGGTCTTGCAATAGACGACGATTTCGTCGGCCGTGCTGAGCTCGTTCACTCGGGAAGGAACCTGGGCCACCGGCATTAAGACCGCCTTGTCCAGGCGAGCAATCTCCCATTCCATCGGCTCTCGAACGTCGAGGAGGACGACCGCTTTGCCCCCGTCGATCTTCTGCTTCAGCTCCGCGACCGTGATCTGGAACTCCTCCCCGACCTGCTCTGACGGGCCTCGCAAGCCGCAAAACTCCTCGTAATCGATGAGTTCCTTGATCGTCGGATTCAATCCGCAGATCGGGCACTCGGGATTCTTACGCAGCTTGAGCTCCCGGAACTTCATCCGCAGTGCGTCGAAGACGAGGAGACGACCGATGAGCGTGTCGCCCCTCCCGAGGAGAAGTTTGATCGCCTCGATCGCCTGGATCGATCCGATAATGCCCGGGAGCACGCCAAGCACGCCGCCCTCCGCGCACGACGGAACGAGGCCGGGCGGCGGCGGTTCCGCATACAGACAGCGATAGCAAGGGCCCTTGGCCGCGTGGAAGACGCTCGCCTGGCCTTCGAAACGGAAGATCGATCCGTAGACGTTCGGCTTGTTCAGGAGGACTGTCGCGTCGTTCACGAGGTACCGGGTCGGGAAGTTGTCCGTCCCATCGATGACGACGTCGTAGTCTTTCAGGATCTCAAGCGCATTGTCCGAGGTCAGGTGCGTCTCGTAAGTCTGCACGTCGACGTTCGGGTTGATCTGGGCGACCCGTTCTTTCGCAACCTCGATCTTCTTGCGGCCGACGTCCTTCGTCCCGTACAGCACCTGGCGCTGCAGGTTCGTCTCGTCGATGACGTCGAAGTCGACGATCCCGAGACGGCCCACGCCGGCGGCGCCGAGGTATTGCGTGAGCGGCACGCCGAGCCCACCGGCGCCGATGATCAGGGCGGACGACTGTTTGAGCTTCAACTGCCCCGCCATGCCGACTTCGGGCAGGATCAGGTGCCGGGAATAGCGTTTGATTTCCGCCGGCATGAGGACGTCCTTCCGCTTCGCTCCGAGCCGATCCATGAGCGAAAACGAACCGCCCGCGATGCTCGGGACGATCGAGATCGTGTCGCCTTCCTTCAGGGGGGTCGCATCCTTCTCGAGGTAGCGGATGTCCTGCTCGTTGACGTAGACGTTCACGAAATTTCGCAGTCGGCCGTCGTCCGCGTACAGATGACGTCGAAGCTGGTCGAAGCGGTCCACGAGGCCGCCGAGCGCCTGTTCAACGCTTTCGGCCTCCACCTCCACCGCATCGTGGTTCGCCGCGTATTGACGGAGGGCCGTCGGAATGACGATCCGGACCGCAGCCATGGTCGTACTTGTTCCATGACGGTGTTATACTTAAGGTTCGTCCCGCGGGTGCTGCGCATCCGAATCCCGAGAGAGAGCATCGGGCGGAGATGCGGGGCGGGGTTCAACGATAGACAATCTCTTCGGGTCGGAACGATCCGGTGGCCTCGTCGAACTGCCATGCGGTCACGTCCTTCGGATGTCGGTCCACGACACTGGCGATCACGTACGACAACCAACTCGCCGCACGGGATCGATCGTACTCGGAGGGAGCGGCGGGATGGTCCGGATGGCTGTGGTAGATCCCGATGAGATCGAGGTTTTTCTTTCGCACATCGTCGTCGACCCGGAGGAGCTCAAGCGGATCGACCATGTATCGCCGCGACCGGTTCTCCGTCGCGACGTTCCGGGCCCGGCGCGATTCCACGACGCGCCGCGGAGCACTCGAATGGCCGATGAGAAAACCGCAGCATTCCTCCGGGTACGCCTCGCGCGCATGATCCTGAATCGCTTGAAGGACCGCCTTCGGGATCTCGATCGTCACGGTGTCTCCTCCCAATACCGCTCCCCGAGATAGCTCGTTCCCGCATCTGGAAAGACGGTGACGATCACGCCTTCGCGGATTCGCTCCGCGAGGCGCAAGGCCGCGTCGAACGCCGCGCCGCTCGACGTGCCGACGAGGATCCCTTCTGCCCGTGTGAGCCGTCGACAAGCGGCCTGAGCGTCCTCCGTCGCGACGAACATCATCTCGTCCGCCAAGGTCGGATCCCAGATCCCCGGGACGACGGACGTCTCGAGATGCTTCACACCTTCGAGGCCGTGGAGCGGACTGTCCGGTTGCACCCCGACGAGACGCACCGTCCGACTCATCTTCTTCAGATAGCGTCCTACGCCGACAAAGGTCCCTGTCGTGCCGAGGCAGGCCACGAAGTGGGAGATCGCCCCGCCGGTCTGTTCCCAAATCTCCGGCCCTGTCGTCTCGAAATGGGCCCGCCAGTTCGCTTCGTTGTTGTACTGGTCGAGATACCGGTACTTGCGCGGCTCGGAGGCCGCGAGCGCCTTGGCACGTCGCTGCGCGCCGTCCGTCCCCTCAGTGGCGGGCGTGAAGACGAGCTCGGCGCCGTACGCCTTGAGGATCCGCTTGCGCTCCGTGCTGAGGTTTGCCGGGACGCAAAGAGTCACACGATATCCTTCGGCGGCACCGAGCATCGCGAGCGCGATCCCCGTGTTCCCCGAGGTTGCGTCGAGGAGGATCTCGTCCTTCGTCAGGCCCGCACGCTCGGCGGCGCGCACCATTCCGAGGGCCGCGCGGTCCTTGACACTCCCGCCCGGATTGTGCCATTCAGCCTTCGCGTACAGGCGCACGCCGCGAGAGACGTGCGCCGTCAATCGGTCGAGGGGGAGGAGCGGAGTGTCCCCGATTAGGTCCGCAACGCGCGAGGCCTTCGGCAACTTCGCAGCCGAACGCATGAGATCGAACGCCTCAGGTCCCAGCGTCCGCCTTCTGGCCGAGGGCGAGTTTGAGCACGTGAAGGGAGAGGAGGGCGCACTTCAGACGGACGGCACTCAGCGGGATGCCGAGTTTCTTCAGCACCGCGTCCTTGGCGAGGCCTTCGGCATCGGAGAGCGGCATCCCCTTCACCATCGTCGTGAGCATCGATGCGCTCGCCTGACTGATCGCGCAACCCTGGCCCTCGAACTTCACCTCGGCGATTCGGTCGGACCCATCGACCTTCACATGGAGGACGACCTCGTCCCCGCACAGCGGGTTCGAGTCCCGGGCGTTCTTCGTGGCGCCGGCGAGCGGGCCCTTGTTCCGCGGGTGCTTGTAGTGGTCCAGGATCTGTTCCTGATACATGTCGTACGAGATCGACATCAGGCGAAGACCTCCTGGACCTTCTTGATGCCCGCGACGAGCGCGTCGGCGTCGTCCATGTCGTTGTAGATGTAGAAGGAGGCGCGTGCGGTCGCGGGGAGGTTGAACCGCTCCATGAGCGGCTGGGCGCAGTGGTGGCCCGAACGGACGCAGATCCCTTCGACATCGAGGATCGAGGCGATGTCGTGCGGGTGCGCGCCGTCGATCGTGAAGGACACGACGCCGGCCCTCTTCTTGACGTCCTTCGGGCCGTACGTCGTCACGCCTTTCAATCGGCCGAGCTTCTCCAGGGCGTACTCGGTGATCTCCATCTCATGCCCGCGGACCGCCTCCATCCCGATCTTCGTGAGGTAGTCCACCGCGGCCCCGAGCCCGATCGCCCCGGCGATGTTCGGCGTCCCGCCCTCGAACTTGTAGGGGACGTCGTTCCATTTCGCCGACCCCAGGTGCACTTCTCGAATCATCTCTCCGCCGCCGAGCAGCGGCTCCGTCGCCTCGAACAGTTCCTGTTTCCCGTACAGGACGCCGATCCCCGTGGGGCCGAGCATCTTGTGGCCGCTGAAGGCGAGGAAGTCGGCATCGAGAGCTTGGACATCGATCGGCATGTGCGGGGCCGCCTGGGCCGCGTCGACGACGCAGATCGCCCCGACTTCGTGCGCCCGTTTCGCGATCTCCTTGACCGGGTTGATCGTCCCCAGGACATTGGAGCAGAGAGTCACCGTCACGATCTTCGTGCGGTTCGTCAGGAGGTCATCGTACTGCTCCATTCGCAGGGTGCCGTCGTCGTTGACGTCGACGTACTTCAGCACGGCGCCTTTATGGTCCTTCACGAAATGCCACGGCACGTGGTTGGAGTGGTGCTCCATGACCGTCCCGACAATCTCGTCGCCCTTCGCGATCTTCCCTTTCAGGCCGTAGCCGTAGGCCACGAGGTTGAGCGATTCCGTCGTGGACTTCGTGAAGGCGATCTCGGTCGGCGATTTCGCTTGGATGAACGCGGCGATCTTCTCGCGAGATCCCTCGTACTCCCGCGTGGCCTCTTCCCCGAGCTCATAGATCGCGCGGTGGACGTTCGCGTTGTACCTCGAGTAGAAGTCCGAGGTCGCGTCGATGACCTGTTTCGGCTTCTGGGACGTCGCCGCGCTGTCGAGATAGACGAGCCGCTTGTCCCGGATGGTGCGCTGGAGGATCGGGAAGTCCGCCTTGATGGCGGGCACGTTCAGCATCACCTTTGCGGGTTTCGCCATGCGGTGCCCCCTTGCCATGCCCGGCTCAATACTTGAGTCTTCTTGCGACGGGACATCAGCCGATGCCGCCCCCCAGTTCCAGTTCGATGAGGCGGTCCACTTCGACCGCGTACTCGATGGGAATCCGCTTCGTCACCACTTCAGCGGTCCCCAGGACGACCATCCGGAGGGCTTCGTCCTTCGTCACGCCGCGGGACGCCATGTAGAAGAGCATCTCGTCGCTCACCTTTCGGACGGATCCCTCCTGGGTGATCTCCGCGTCTGCTTCGTCGAGTTCGATCGACGGGGCCGTCTCGGCTCGGGACTCCGCATCGAGCATCAGCGACGACCAATCGACGCTCGATTCAACGCCGGTGGCTCCCGGTTCCACCCGCACCGCCGAATGCAAGGTCGTCCGTCCCCCGCCCCGAACGATGCCGCGGTTGATGATCTTCGACCGGGTCCGCGGGGCGAGGTGGACCATCTCTGCGCCGACGTCTTCGTGTTGACCCTTTCCCGCGAGGGCAACCCCGACGAATTCCGCCGAGGCGCCGGGACCGAGGAGATCCGCCCGCGGGATCTTCCAGGTCCGGCGGGAGCCGAGGTTCGCGTCGACCCATTCGACGCTCGCGCCTTCGTGGACGAGCGCGCGCTTGGTCACGAGGTTGTCCACCTCTCGGGCGAAGTTCTGGAGGGCGATGTACCGCACGTGGGATCCGGGCATCGCGATGACCTCGATGGCGGACACGTGCAGCTGGTCCGGCGTGTACACGGGCGCGGTGCATCCCTCGATGTACGTGACGTCGGCGCCGCGGTCGGCCACGATCACGTTTCGCTCGAACGGCTCGACTTTCGCGTAATCCTCCCGGATCTCTGCCTGGAGGGGAATTTCAACGCGAACGCCGGCCGGCACGTAGAGGAACGAGCCCCCGGACCACAAGACCGCGTTGAGCGCCGCGATCGGATGGGCATCGACCGCGATCGCGGTCGCGTAATGGGCCTTCACGAGGTTCGGGTCGTGGGCGACGGCGGAGGCCAATCCGAGGAACACCACGCCGCGCGACTCGAGATCGTTCCGGACAGCCCGGTACGCGGCTTCGGATTCCTCGAGCGCCCCGAGGCCGGGAAGGAGGCCCGGTTCACCCACCTCGGCGACGGATGCCCGCGGGATCCCTGCTGCCTGGACCATCCCGTCGAAATCGACATCCCGCAAGAACGAGGCCCACGCCGGCACCCCGTCGGTATGCAATCGCTCCAGGGCTCGAAGACGCAGGCGCAGCATCCACTCGGGCTCGCGCCGCGATTTCGAGAACTCACGGATGAGGTCGGTGCTCGGTCCCGGACCGATGGACACGGGACCGCCCTCCGCCGACTCGGTGGCGGTCCGGGGAGCGTCCGCAGACACGACCGTCACTCCAGGGATACGGTCTCCTGCTTCCTCTCCAGGGCCGCTTCGAGGGTGTGCCAGGCCAGGCTCGCACACTTCACGCGGACGGGGAACTCGCAGACGCCGGACAGGACCGCGAGCTTGCCGAGGGAGGTGTCGACCGGATCCCCCGGGCGGGCCGTGACCATCTTGTGGAATCGCTCGAAGAGGCGATGGGCATCCGCCTTCGACTTGCCCTTCACCGCGTCCGTCATCAGCGATGCGGAGGCCTTCGAGATCGCGCACCCCTGGCCGACGAACGATATGTCCTCGATCGTTCCGTCGTCGAGGCGCACGTACACGGTCACCCGGTCCCCGCACAGCGGGTTGTGGCCCACGGCCGTCGCGCTGGCGGCCGCGATCTCCCGGAAATTACGGGGCCTCTTACTGTGATCCAGGATCGTATCCTGGTACAGCTCTCGGAGATCCGGCATCAGGGGGCCTCCCGCAGGGTTGCGCGGGTCCAGGGAGATAGAATCGAATCGCGCTTCATAAGGTCTCCCCGAGGCCCGCGCCCCTCGGCAGGCGCGAGACGATCAGCTGATCGAGCTTGATCCGGACCGGGGCGACTTTCACCTGGTTCACGACATCGGCCGCGAACGCGTACGTCAGGATGTTCCGGGCCGCCTCCTCATCGATGCCCCGCGATCGAAGATAGAACACCGCGTTCTCGTCGAGTTGACCGATCGTGGAGGAGTGGTTGCACTTCACGTCGTCGGCGAGGATCTCCAGGCCCGGCGTGCTGTCGACGAACGCCTCCTTCGACAGGAGGAGGTTCTTGTTCGTCTGTCGCGCGACCGTCTTCTGCGCATCCTTCCGGACGTAGATGTTTCCGTTGAACACGCCTCGGGACTTGCCGCCGAGGATGCCGCGGTACAGCTCGACGCTCGTGCAGGCGGGCGCGACGTGGTCGATCCGGGTGTAGTTGTCCGCCTGCTGGGTCCCGGAGGTCATGTACAGACCGTTCAGGATGAGACTTCCGCCCGGCGCCCGAAAGAGGGTGTGCACGTAGTTCCGCACGAGGTTGCCGCCGAACGAAATGGAGTGCGATGAGAAAGACGAATCGCGATCCTGGTGGACCGTCATCGTCGCGATGTGGGATGCCGTCTCCGCTTCCCGTTGGATCTTGTAATGGTCGAGGACCGCCGCCGGCCCCGGAGCCACCTCGGTGACGGCGTTCGTGAAGGTCACGTCGGGAGCCCATCCCGCGTACGACTCGATCACGGTCGCCTGGCTGCCCGCCGCCATGAGGATCAGGTTCCGCGGATGGGCGACGATCGGGAGGTCCCGGGACGTCGACACGAATAGGAGGTGAATCGGCTCTGCCACGACGGTGCCTTTCGGCACCTCGACATAAGCGCCGTCCTGGAAAAACGCAGTGTTCAAGGCGACGAACGGGTCGTCCTCGAATTGCGCGTAGCGGGTGAGATGCTTCTCGAGGGCTTCGGGCTCCGATCGGAGCATCTCGGCGAGCGGTGCGACGCGAGCGCCTTCCGGGAGCGACCGCAGGTAAGAAAGGCGCGGCGCGTACCGACCGTTCACGAAAACGAGTTGACTGGTCTTCAGGACCCCGAACGTGAAAGGCTCGAGGTTCTCGGCGACCACCCCGCCGGGCCGGCCGAGGATCGCGGGCTTGAACGGGACGCGGAGCAGGGGCGCGAGGTTCGTGAATTTCCACTGCTCGTGTTTCTGGGTGGGAAAGCCGAGGGCTTCAAAGCGCCCGATCGCCTTCTTCCGGACGGCGCGCAACCATTCGGGCCCACCGAGCTCCCTCTCCGAGGAGGCGAACTCCGCGACGTACGTTTGTTTCGTGTCGACGGACGCCGCCACGATCGTCACCGGCCTCATGCGCGTGCGGCCTGCGGCGGCCTTGGCGTTTCCTCGAGGATCCAGCCGTACCCGTGTTTTTCCAGGTTTCGCGCGAGGTCGGCGTCGCCGCTCTTCACGATCTTCCCGTCGACGAGGACGTGGACGAAGTCCGGGACGACGTAGTCCAAAAGGCGCTGGTAGTGCGTGACGACGAGCATGGCCCGCTTCGGGCTCCGCATCGCGTTGATTCCGTTGGCCACGACGCGCAATGCGTCGATGTCGAGTCCGGAGTCCGTTTCGTCGAGGACGCAAAGCTTCGGTTCGAGGACCGCCATCTGGAACACCTCGTTCTTCTTCTTCTCGCCTCCGGAGAAGCCCTCGTTCAGGCCGCGCTTCATGAACGTCTCATCGAGCCCGAGCAGCTTCGCCTTGTCCTGGACCAAGGACACGAAGTCCATCGCGTCGATCTCCTCCCGGCCGTGGTACTTGCGGATCGCGTTCAACGCGGCCTTTAAGAAATAGGCGTTGCTGACGCCCGGAATCTCGACGGGGTACTGGAACGCCATGAAGACGCCTTCGCGAGCGCGGTCCTCCGGCTTCATCGCGAGGAGGTCCTTGCCCTCGAAACGAGCTTGGCCTCCGGTGACCTCGTACGTCACGCGACCCGCGAGGACTTGGGCCAGCGTCGTCTTGCCGCTCCCGTTCGGCCCCATCACCGCGTGGACTTCACCCGGGTGGATCGCCAGATCGATTCCCTTCAGGATTTCCTTGCCGGCGACCTTGACGTGCAGGTCCTTGATTTCGAGCATCGTCGTCTCCTCCGTTGCGCGCGGCGCGCTCACCCGACCGTGCCCTCGAGGTTCAGGCTCACGCCGATCAGCTTCTGGGCTTCCACCGCGAACTCCATCGGGAGCTTCAGGAAGACCTGCTTGCAAAAGCCGTTCACGATCATGTTCGTGGCGTCCTCGGGGGTGATGCCGCGCGTCTGGCAGTAGAACAGCTGTTCCTCCCCGATCTTCGAGGTCGACGCCTCGTGCTCCATCTGCGCCGTCGGTTCCTGGACCTGGATATCCGGGAACGTGAACGCGGCGCACGTCGACCCGATCAGGAGGGAATCGCACTGGCTGTAGTTGCGGGAGTTCGTCGCGCCCTTGTGGATCTGCACCCGGCCGCGGTACGTGTTCCGCCCATATCCGGCGGAGATGCCCTTCGAGATGATCGTGCTGCGGGTGTTCTTCCCGATGTGCAGCATCTTCGTGCCCGTGTCGGCCTGCTGGTAGTTGTTCACGAGCGCGACGGAGTAGAACTCGCCAACCGAGTTGTCTCCCTGGAGGATGCAGCTTGGATACTTCCACGTGATCGCGGAACCGGTCTCGACCTGCGTCCAGGAGACTTTCGAGTTCGCGCCGAGCGCCTTCCCGCGCTTCGTGACGAAATTGTAGATCCCGCCCTTGCCGTTCTTGTCCCCGGGATACCAGTTCTGGATCGTGGAGTACTTGATCTCCGCGTTGTCGAGTGCGATCAGCTCGACGACCGCCGCGTGGAGCTGGTTCGTGTCGCGGATCGGGGCGGTGCAGCCTTCGAGATAGCTGACGTACGCGCCTTCGTCCGCGATGATGAGGGTGCGCTCGAACTGGCCGGTGTCCTGCGCGTTGATCCGGAAGTACGTGGAGAGTTCCATCGGGCACCGTACGCCCGGCGGCACGTAGGCGAAGGAACCGTCGCTGAAGACGGCGCTATTCAGGCCCGCGAAGAAGTTGTCGTTGAAGGGCACCACGGTGCCCAGGTATTTCCGCACGAGATCCGGGTGTTCTTGGACCGCCTCGGAGAACGAGCAGAAGATAATCCCGAGCTCCGCGAGCCGGTCCTTGAACGTCGTCGCGACGGAGACGCTGTCGAGGACCGCGTCGACCGCGACGCCGGCGAGGCGTTCCTGCTCTTGGAGCGGGATTCCGAGCTTCGCGTACAGGTTCCGGATCTCCGGGTCGACGTCCTCGAGGCTGTTCACCGGCTTCTTCGGCTTTGGCGCGGCGTAGTAGATGATGTCCTGGTAGTTGATCGGTGGATAGGTGACGTTCGACCACTTCGGCTCCTTCATCGTGAGCCAGTGGCGGTACGCCCGCAGGCGCCACTCGAGGAACCACTCGGGCTCGTTCTTCTTGTGCGAGATGAGCCGGACGATGTCCTCGTTGAGGCCCTTCGGCGCCTTGTCCTCATCAAGGTCGGAGACGAAGCCGTATTTGTACTCCTGCTTCGCCATTTGCTCTTGGAGTACGCTCTTGGAAACCATGGGTCGGGCCTCCCGTTTTCGAGAAGCGGAGTGGAGACTATAACGTTGTTATATATATCTTTGGTCGTACGTGCGGCGAATGACGTGCACCCCGTGCCGAGCGCGCGATTCGCGGCGGAAGACTTAAGACAACGGCCCGCGTTCGAACGGGTCGAGACGCGATTCGCTTGATGGCTCCCCAGCAACTGCCGCTCACTGTCACGGACAGCGCAGTCCGGCGCATCCGCGTGTTGCGGCAGAAAGAGAAACAGCCAGCCGCCTCGCTCCGTCTGCGGATCATCGCCGGCGGTTGCAGCGGGATGCAGTACCGGATGGACCTCGCGGACGCCGCACGGCCGACGGACATCGTCGTCGCCGAGCAAGACGTGAAGGTGTTCGTCGACCCGAAGAGCCTCACGTACCTCCAGGGGTCGAAGCTCGAGTGGGAGGAAGACCTGTTCGGCGGCCAGTTCAAGATCACGAATCCCAACGCGAAGCACTCCTGTTCGTGCGGCCTGAGCTTCACGATCTAGATTGGGCGCCAATCGCTGAGAAATCCGTGACGGCTCCGTCCGGAACGGATAGTTCTGCGGCGGCATCCTTTTCTAGTGAACTCCGCCATGGATACACCTAGGCGACTCCACGACGGAGGGACGACGGATGGCCGAGATCAGAACCGCAATTCCAGAAGAGGTCGATGCGTATCTCGACGCGCTGGTGCAGAAAGGCCTTTTTTCGAACAAAGCAGAACTGGTGCGGGCGGCACTTGTCAGTTACGTAAACGTAACCGGTACCTTCTTCCGGGGGTTCGACGCGGAGAACGTGTTCGCGCCCGACGGTCGATTGTATCAGGTCGAGTACGCCCGCGAATCTGCCGCGCGGGGAGGCACGGCGGCGGGCATCGCCTGCGAGGACGGAGTTCTGCTCGCGGCGGAAATCCCCGGAAAGTCGAAGCTCTCGCCCGGCGGAAAGAAAATCCAGTCGCTTGGCGAGCATTTGGCAGTCGTGTCCGCCGGTCTTGTCGGCGACGCGGCGCTCGTCGTGGATGAACTCCGCGCGGCCGGACCGAAGACGACGGACGAAGCGGTCAGGACCGTGCGGGGCACCCTTCATCGGTTCACGCTCAGCCGAACGCAGAGGCCTCTCGGAGTCGCCTTCCTCATCGCGAGCCTCCTCGATCGGAGGCCGAAACTCATCTACATGGACCCGAGCGGTGCGGCCGTTGAGACCTTCGGAACCGCGATGGGGCGGGGCGCCACCGCGGCGCGCGAACTCCTGGAGTCTCGATATCGGAAAATGCGTCTCTCGGACGCCGAACGGCTCCTCGTTGATCTGTTCGGACGTGAAACGCCCATCGAGTCCTTGCGCGTGGGCACGTGATGCGTGGCGGATCTCAAAGTGCGTTCGCGAGCATCTCGGCGAGGTCGATGATGCTCAACGTCATGTTCCGTTGGTGGGCCACGCCTTCGAAGTGCATCTCGGCGTGGGGGCACGTCGTCACGAGGGCCGTCGCGCCGGTGTCCTCCGCGGCGTCGAGCCGGCGCTGCGCAACGCCCGCAGCTTGCTCCGGAAAGACCGCGGGAAAGCCGCCCCCGGCGCCGGAGCACAACGCGTCCTCGTGGTGCGGGAGGATCTCGAGGACCTTCAGGTCCCGGATGAATTTGAGGGCCTGCCTTGGAGGCTCGTAGACCTTCGCCACGCGGGACATGTGGCACGCGTCGTGGAACGCAATCTTCTGCGGCAGCGGCTTCGTGAAGGTGATCCGCTTCTCCCGGATCAGCTTCTCGACATAGTGGGAAATGTGGAAGACGCTGTACGGCGGATTGCCACCCCACTGCTTGTAATCCCGGGCGAAGGCCCGGTAGCATTCCGCGCATGCCGTGACCAGGACCTTCGCGCCGGTCTCTTCCACCGCGTTGACATTGTGCGGCATGAGCTCCTTCTTCGTCGTCTCCTGGTACCCCATCCTGGCGAGGGGCGCGCCCGAGCACCATTCGTCTGCGCCGAGAATCTTGTACGGCACCCTCGCGGCGTTGAGGATCTTGACCACGGCTCGGGCGATCTGCTGCCGTTTGTAACTCGCGACACAGCCGACCCAGTACAGCACCTCGGGGTTGGCCGACTGCACGGCTTCCGGCGGAATCCAAGCCCCTCGAGCCTCCGTCGGTTCGCCGAACAGGTTGTGCGTCTCTCGGACATTTGTCAGATACGGCTCGAGCTCCTTCCGCTCGTAGCCCGACTTGACCATCCACTCCTTGACGTCGTCCCACAAGCCGTCGAACGGAATGTCCACGGGGCAGATTTCCTCGCAGGCGCCGCAGCCGGTGCACTCCCACGTGTTCCGCGCGAAATCCTCTCCGGGCTTCACCTGACGACGCAGCAGCAGGTCCAGCGGTCCGCGCATTTCGTACTGGCGCATGGCGAAGACGCGACCGCGAGGCGAAGCGCCCTCCCAGCCCGCCTCCTGATACGCCGGGCAGACGGGGACGCAATAGCCGCACATCGTGCAGGCGTGGATATCTTCCTGAATGGGAGGCATCTTCGCGAGGCGCGCCATTCGACCCACCGTTCAGGTCCGGAGTTCCGCGAGCTGCCGGTCCGCCTGGACCGCCTGTCCCTGTTCGTCCTGTGCCAGCTCTTCGAGGACGGCCTTCGTGCGGCCCGCCGTGTGGGCCGCGGACTCGCCAAACAGGGTCGCCGACTTGCGTCCCGCCTCCGCGGCGATCTCCCACGCCTTCGAGAGCGAAATCTCCTTCTCGAACGCGTAGCGGGCAGCGCCGCAGTTTGGACAATTGTTCGGCATCGCCTTCGTTTCGGCGACGAAACCGCACACGTAGCACTCGACCTTCGCGACGACGTTGATCGGATAGATGCCCGGCATCACCGCGGCGTCCTTCACGCCTGAGCCGGCCACGCTCTCGAGCCGCGCGAGCTGGTCTTTCTTGTGGCGGCCGAGTTCCTCGAAGGCAACTTTGACCCGCATCTCCGCGACCGCCACGTTGGCGAGGTCGTAGAACGTCAGCCCTTCAACGAGGGCCCCGAAAGCCCGTGCGAGGGCGTCCGATTCCTTCCCACCTTTGGAGGTCAAGTGCCCGGCCACCCTCGGAAACTCTGCAGACCGCTGGATATGGGGGAGAGAATATCAAGATTTGGTACCGTTTGGAGGCGAGGTCGAAACGAGATCAGATGCCCCAACCGAACTGCTTCTTCGCGGTCTCGGACATCATCTCCGGCGTCCACGGCGGATCCCAGACGATGTTCACCGTCGCCTCTTTGACGCCTTGAAGCTGCTCGAGCTTTCGCTTCACGTCCTGGTGGATGTATGCGGACGCGGGGCATCCCGGAGCGGTGAGCGTCATGCGGACGTCGACCTTGCCTTCCTCCGGCTTGAGCTCGATATGGTACACGAGGCCGAGGTCGTAGATGTTGATCGGGATCTCGGGATCGTAGCACTTTCGGAGGACGCTGATCACGTCATCTTTGGTCGCCATGTTCCGAAGCCTCGAATTCTTAGGCGGGCCGTCCGTTATTAACGTTCCGCTTCCGGGGCGAGCGCCTTCCGGCCTGCGAATCCGGTGTCGAGCGTGTGCCACCAGCCGATCGCTAGTTCGCCGCGCTGCCAGCACAGATAGCCAACCTCATTCCCGATCCTTGCAGGAAAATCCACGAGCCCGCGATGAATGTCTTTCAGTTCACAGCCGAGCGCGTGCACCTCGTCCACGTCCGCTTGGACGGAGCGTTCGAGGTCCGCCTGCTCCTGGAGGGATTCCGCGTATGCCTCGCGCTCCCTTGCGGGTGCGGCCGCGAGTCCTTCCCCGTAATACGATTCAGCGTCCTCGATGAGTTCACGCAATTCTCGCAGGCGGGCGAGCTTCGGATCGAGTCGCAGGAAGCTCTCTTCGAGGCGCGGAATGAGCGCGTTCGCCGCCGTCACCGTGAACATGCGCAACAGCGCGTCCGAGTGCAAGCGGAGATTGGCCGGACTTCCCATCGGACTCCTCGCGGTATCTATCGTTTACGAAGGACTTTACCCTTTGCCCTATGTGAGGCGGTGGGCTTCACGAACGGCACGGGCCGCGGCCACCATGTTCCTCAGCTTCGCCTGGGCCTCCTCCACGCTCCGGGTCTTGAGGCCACAGTCCGGGTCGATGTAGAGCTTCTCCGGCTCGAAGATGGTCAGGGCCTTCTCGATGCGCTCGCGGATCAAGGATTCCGGCTCGATGACGTGGCTGTGGACGTCGACCACGCCGAAGGCGATCTCCTTCTTCAGCGGCTCGCGCTTGAATCGATCCAGGAGGTCCAGGCCGGAGTTGGACATCTCGAGGTCGAGCTGGTCCACCGGCAGTTTGTTAAAGAACTCAAAGATCTCGTTGTAGTTCCCGTAGCAGGTGTGAAGGATCGTCTTCGCCCGAAGGCCCTTCGTCACCGTGCCGACGGCCTTGACGAGCAGCGGCAGCTCATCGAAGCGCGTCGAGAGCGCGGGCTCGTCGACTTGGACGATCTTCGCTCCCGCGGCTTCGAGGCTGAGCGCCTCCTGATGCAGCAGTTTCGCGAACGCGAGGCACGCCTCTTCCCGCGACCCGTAGAACTCGTCGAACGACCAGTCCATCATCGTGTACGGCCCCGTGATCATGCCCTTTAGAGGCCGCTTCGTGCGCGCCTGGGCGAACTTGAACCAATCCACGCTGATCGGACCCTTCCGCCGGAGCTCGTCCACGATGATCGGTTTCTTGTAGTACCGGTTGCCGTAGGAGCGAACCAGGCCGGAGATCTCCGTTCCGTCGATGTTCTCGGCGAAGTACGTGGCCATGTCGCCTCGGTACTGCTCGCCGTCCACGGGGATGTCGATCCCGATCTCCTCCTGGAAGTGGATCCACTCCGCGGTCGCCTTCTCCTCGAGGGCCCGAAGGCCTTCTTCCGACAACTCGCCCTTGGAGGCCTTCGTCCGCGCCCGCAGAAGGTATTCGGGCTTCGGGAACGAACCGACGCTCGTCGTCAGGAGACCCGTCATGAGGCGACCCCCACCTTCCTCGCGGCCGCCGACACGATCCGGAGCTTCTCCCGCGCCCGTTCGCGGGGAAGGAACTCGAGGCCGTTCGACGGGGACAAGAAGGACGCCTTGAGATCGATCCGATCTTTGAGGCTCAGGACTTTCTTGGCGACCTCGGCCGGATCCTCTCTCTTCGTGTTGCGGGCGTCCACGAGGCCGAGGACGAGCGGTTTCTTCGAGCCGTGTTTCGCGATTGCCGACCAGGTTGCGGCTCCCTGGACCAGGTCTAGACCGATCGCGTCCGCCGGGGTTTCGACGAGTTCCTCGAAGATCTTCGAGACCTCCCCGAAATACGTGAAGAGGGTCAAGGCCGCGGCCCCTTTGCGGGTGCGAATGCGCTCGAGCCCTTCGACGGCGAGCGGGAGGTCCTCGGGATGCCGGGTGAGAATCGGCTCGTCAATCTGGATATGGGTTGCCCCTGCGCGGACCAAGCCGGAAACTTCCTCTCCGAGGGCGTTCGCGGCGTCGAGGGCGAGTGGCTTTTTCTTTCGGTAGTGCTTGTCAAGTGCGAGCGACGCCAGGGTCAGCGGTCCCGTGAGGACCGCTTTCACCGGAGCTTTCGAATTCGCCTGCGCGAACTTCCATTCGTCCACGAGGATCGGTTCTTTCCAGGCAATCGCGCCGTGGACCACGGGCTGGCGATAGTATGTGTTCGTGTCAAAATACCGCGCGAGCCCGTTGATCTCGACGGAGGCGAGCCGGCGGGCGATGTGGCTCTGGCTGTCATACCACGAGATCTGGCCATCCGTCACGAGATCGATTCCGCCCTCGTTCTGTTCCCGCAGGACGACCTTGACGACCTCGCGCTCCGCGTCTCCGAGCTCCGCGGCGCTGATCTCTCCCTTGTCGAATCGAGCAATCGCCCGCCGCAGGGATTGCTCTTCGAACGTGTCGCCGACGCGCGGATAATTCCCGACAACCGTGGTTCGGACCAAACGGAGCCCTCCGGGCCGTGAGGACGGAGATGGATGATGGGAATACTATAAAAGGTCTACAATTCCGATGCGAATAATCGCGATCGACGGCCCGCGGCCTACTTTTCGACCTGCTCCTCGAGCAACTTGACTTCGCCCTGGAGATTGATGTGGTAGAACCCTTCCAGATCCTTGTAGCCGATCTCCTCCATGTGCAGGCAATCGACCGGACACACGTCGACGCATTGCTGGCAGCCGATGCACTTCGTGTAGTCGAATTCCGGGATCACGATCGGCTTGCCCTTCCGGTCGTTCGGGCCGTCGAGCATGTCGATGCATCGGGTCGGACACTCGCGCTCGCACTTGCGGCAGCCGATGCAGACGTCCACCTCGAGGATCGGATGCTCGCCGATGCGGTTGATCAACACGATCTCCTTGTCCGAGTTCTCTTTCGGCATCCGGAGCTCGTCCGCGCGGTAGTAGAGGTCCTCTCGCGCGTAGTCGGCCAGTTCGAATTCCTGCGTGAAGTTCCATGCGTCCGTCGGGCAGTATTCCATGCAGTTCCCGCAGAACAGGCAATGCCCCACATCGACCGCGGGCCTCCGGATGATCTTCTTCATCTCATCGAGTTGCGCCCGGCTGGGGTGGAGATACTCGGACGTCGGCTCGACTTCGTAGAACTCGAAGTAGATGCATTCGTTCGGACAGACCTTCGCGCAGAGCTCGCAGCCGATGCACTTGAACCAGTCGATGCTGTGCTGCCCTCGAAACGCCACGGGGAGCTCGACCTTCTGATACGGATAGAGATGGGTGACGGGCTTCCGGCCTCCGGGGATGAGGCGGTTGATGCCCGGCATCGTGACCAACGCCTGCTTGATCGTCGCGAGGAGCGGGCGGACCGTGCCCCCGATCGTGCCGACTTTCGGGCCGGCCTTAGCCTCGGACTTGGGGGACTTCATACGTGTACTCGCCCTTCTGCATGTCCATCAGCTGGCCCTCGCGCGCGCTGACGAGGCGCCCCTTCTTCGTCCGCACCCAACCGGTCCGTTCCGCCTTGATCTTCGCGCTGAGCTTCAGGAAGCCGTCGATCAGGGCTTCCGGTCGCACGGGGCAGCCGGGGATGAAGATGTCCGTCGGGACGAACGTGTACGATCCTTTGACCACCGAGTATGAGTCGTAGTAGGGACCACCGCAGATCGTACACTCCCCCATCGCGATGACCCATTTGGGTTCCGCCATCTGTTCGTAGAGCCGGCGCACCGCGGGGCGGAGCTTGAGCGAAATCGGACCGTTCAGCAGGAGGACGTCGCATTGCCGCGGCGACGAGCGGTAGATGACTCCGAATCGCTCGATATCGTACCGCGGATCCGAGGTTGCCGCCATCTCGATCGCGCAGCACATGATGCCGAAGTGCAACGGCCAAGTGGAGTTCCGTTTCGCCCAGTTGAAGAACTCCCCGACGAGACCCGCCTTGAGCCGCTCGAGGATGGCCCCGCCGGGCCCGCGCTTGATCGGGGCGTCGATGTTCTCCTCGACCCACTGGACGAAATCCTTCGAGCGGAGGCCGACGATGTTCGCCTGCTCCGCACGCTGGATCATTCGATCTGGACCCCTGGGGTGCGGCCCCCGATCCGCTCCCGGAACGCTCGAATATCGGGGTCGCTCTTAACCCTTCCTTCGCGGCTTTGCATCCCCGATACTCTCCGGGCGACGGCCCGTGGTCGCAGCCCGCTGAAACGAACTCCCCGGTCGGCTTAAAGCTTCGGCACCTACTCACATCGGCACGCGAGATTCGAGCCCGCCCCAGGTGGCCCACCAGGGGTCCGACGAGAACAGGACTCCAGGATTCAGGAGTCCGCGGGGATCGAGCGCTTCCTTGATCCGTCGCATGACGCCGTATACCTCGCTTCCCCAGACGCGCGGCAGCGTCTCCGCACGGATCCGTCCGATTCCATGTTCCCCCGATGGCGCGCCGCGAAAACGGTTGAGGACCGTGTGATCGAACTCCTCTCGCAACGCTCGCATGCGCTCGAAATCCTGTGGGTCGGTCGGATCGAAAAACGGGCGATAGTGCGTGTTCCCGTCCCCGATGTGACCGTAGATCCCCGCGGTGGTCCCATAACGCCGCGTGAGGTCCACGAGGAAGGCGATGAACTCCGGCACCCGGTCGCGTGGGACGATCGGGTCCTCCACGAAGCCCCACGCTTTGCGCGGCCCGGGCCGCTGGATAATGGTCGGGAACAAGGATCGCCGGACTTTCCAGAGAGTCGATTGACGCACTGGGTCGGATGCGACCTCGGCGTCCCGGCTCAACCGATAGCGAGTCGCAACGCGCCGGACCACGGCGTCCGCAATCGCATCGAGATCGCCCTCGTCGAACTCGACGAGCAGCATCGCCTTCGCCGTGCGCGGAATGCCGAGGGCCTCCCGGTCCAACAGGGCGAGAGAGTCCCCATCGACGGCCTCGATCGCGCTCGGACCCCACGTCAGGATGTCGGCAACCGCCGGGCCTAGGTCTTCGAATCGGTCGAGGTAGAGGAGCATCGTGACCCGACGAGCAGGGACGGGGAGGACGCGGAGGGTGACTTCGGTAACGACCCCAAGGGTGCCCTCGCTCCCGACGAAAAGGGACGCGAGCGGGAAGACGCCGCGGGCGAGCGACTCCGCGGGGCCCACGAGGTCGTATCCGCACGAATGCTTCCGGATGGGGCGACGACTCGAGAGAATCGCGTCCTGGTGAGCCTCGATCTCCTTCCTCACCTGCTCCAGCCCATTCGCGCGGCCGACGATCTCCCGCCATTCCGCGCCCTCCAAGGGGATGTCATGCGCGTGCACCGGCGTGCCGTCGGCCAGGAGGATCCTCAGGCCCAGGACGTGATCCCTCGTCTGGCCATACTTCACGCTGCGATATCCCGAGGCGTTGTGCCCGACCATACCGCCGATCCGGCACAGATCCTGGCTTCCGGGGTCGGGAGCGAATCGCATTCCGCGCTCCGCGAGGTACGCGTTCAACTCGGCGAGCAGGATGCCGGGCTCGACGCGGATGCGCCGTCGCTCCAGATCGAACTCCAAAATGCGATGGAATCGGGTCGTGTCCAGGACCACGCCGGGACCGATCGCGGCGCCGGAGAGCGACGTTCCGGATGCGCGCGGGGTGATCGGGACCTCGAGCTCGCGACACACCTGCAGGACCGCGCGGACGTCGTCCTCGGTTTCGGCGAAGGCGACGGCCCGAGGCTCGACGGCACACGGGCTCGCATCCGTGGAGTAGGTCCGAAGGATCGAATCGTCGGTGCGGACCTTCTCCTCTCCGATGGCCTGTTCCAAGGCTCGTCGAAGGGTCGCGTCGTCAGCAGAGCCTGTCATCCCAACGACGCACCAACGCCGGCGACTCACTTGCCCCTTTCGCAAGGCGTGTCACCGACGGCAGGAACAACGTTTATGTCGCGCACCGCCTTCGACGGTTCGCGTGCCCATCAATCAGGATCGCCTTCGGAAGATGACGGAGCATGGGCTGACGGAGTACCAGGCCCGGGTGTACCTCACCCTGTTGGACCTGGGGTCGGCGACCGCCAGCCAGATCTCCCCGCTGTCCAAGGTCCCGCGAACGCGGATTTACGCGACGATGCAGCAGCTCCATGAAAAAGGCCTCGTGCAAATCCTGCCCGAGACCCCGCTCCGGTACAAGGCCGTGCCGTTCGCGACCTACCTGCACGCCCTCGCGGACGACATGCGCTCCCGGGCGAAGCAGATCGATGCGGGATTGGACACCCTCGCGCGCGAGTTCGCGATCAGCGCTCAGAAGGAGCCGGAGTCGCGCGGACGGTTCGAGGCGATTTACGGTCGCAAGAACGTCCGCGAGCGGCTGCTGAAGATGTACGACGGCGCGACGCGGGAGGTGATCGGCATCGGGACGACGAAGAGCCCGGGACGAATCCTCGGGGCATTCATGCCGGACCTCGTCGACAAAGCGAAGCAGGGGGTCCGCCTGAAGTACGCTTTCTGCTTTACGCCGGAGAACCGCGACGATGTACGCGCCCTCCTGAAACACGCCGAGGTGCGCCACATCGACTTCATGATGCCCGTCTACATGCACGTCTTCGACGGCAAAGAGTTCCTGATGAGCCACCCGATCCCCGATGACGATTCATCGTACCGCGGCGACGACATCGCGATCTGGACCGACGATCTGGCGATCGCGGATGCGATGTCCGAGATGGCGGAACGGATCTGGGAGATGGGGACGCCCGCGGCGGCGCTTCTCGAGGAAGACCGCGGGGCGAAACACGTCGAGGTCACTCGGCCTTGAACGTGAGGCGCTGCAGGAGCCGCGTCAGGTCCGTCCGCGGTTCGCCGTTCGGGCCCGCGATCGGCTGGAGGGCGGGCGGGTGGTCCATGTACGTGGGCACGCGCTGCGCGATGCGCTCCTCGAAGGTCGGCACGTGCTCGTTCTGGTAGAACACGCCGATCGGGATCCGGTCTCCCCATTCGAGGGCCTTCTCCAGCGCCTGCGTGGTCTTCTTCTCGACCTCGGACGGGTCGCGGACCACCGGATCGTAGCCTTGGTCCTCGAGCTTGTAGACGCGAGGCAGCGGTCGACCGCTCGCCGAATCCTTCCGATCCTCGCCCCCGTACCACTCCTTCGTGTTCAGGTCGTTGTACGTCGGGCAGGGCTGCAGGACATCGAGGAAGGCGTATCCTTTGTGCTCGATCCCCGCCTTGATTGTCGCGACGAGATGCTTGATATCGTACGAGTAGCCGCGGCCCACCCATGTCGCGCCGGCGGCCAGGGCCAGCCAGATCGGGTTGACGGCCTCGTTGATGTTCGGATGGGCGAGGGACTTCGTCTGGACGCCGAGCTTCAGGGTCGGCGCGGCCTGACCCTTCGTCAGCCCGTAGACGCCGTTGTCGTGGATGATGTACAGCATGTCCAGGTTCCGGCGGCCGGCGTTCACGAAGTGTCCGCCGCCGATTCCGAGCCCGTCGCCGTCGCCGCTGAGACAGAGGACCTTGAGCTGAGGATTCGCGAGCTTCACCCCGGTCGCGTACGGGAGCGCCCGGCCGTGCAACGTGTGGATCCCGTACGTCTTCACGTAGTGGACCGTCTTCGCGGAACACCCGATCCCCGAGACGATCGTCACCCGGTGGGGCTCCATCTTCAGCTCCGCGAGGGCCATCTGGATCGTCCGGAGGATGCCGAAGTCCCCGCACCCGGGGCACCAATCGTTGTGGACGTCGGTCGCGAAGTCGGCGGGCTTCAGGACCTGTTCAAGAGCCACGGGTCAACACCGTCCTCTTCGTCGCTTTTCCGCGGATCACCGTCTTGATCGCGTCGTACAATTCCGTGTTGGACATCGGCCGGCCGTTGTACTTCAGGATGAAGTGGGTCATCTCGACGCCCGTGTTCTCCCGCACGATCCCGGCGAGCTGCGCCCCGAAGTTCATCTCAATTCCGACTCGGCGTTTCGCCTTCGCGAGGTACGCGAGGATCTCCGCGGCCGGGAACGGGTTGATCAGACGAACGTGGAGGTAACCGACCTTCACCCCTTCGGCCCAGAGCCGGTCCAAGGCGTCCAGGAGGGCGCCCTTCGTCGAGCCCCAGCTCACGATGACGGTCGGCGCGTCCTTCGGACCGAAGTACCGCAACTTGACGTCCTGCGGGATTTCCTTCGCGGCCAAGTCGAGCTTGGCGAAGCGCTTCTCCATCATCGCGTCCCGGACCATCGGGTCCTCCGTGATGTGTCCGTGCTCCTCGTGTTCGTCGCCGGTGTTCCAGAAGATCGTCCCGGGCTGACCCAGGAATGCGCGCGGTGACACAGGCCCGTTGCCCAGGTCGAACCGCTTGTACGGATTCTCCGTCGTGTACCCGTTGTT
>Ga0209761_1000243_pt1 | contig 31548 bp, 29 predicted proteins | sample GraSoi013_1_40cm_4_FD_185818 | JGI IMG/M metagenome (GOLD analysis project Ga0209761, IMG submission 185818) | Grasslands soil microbial communities from the Angelo Coastal Reserve, California, USA - Sample 09_25_2013_1_40cm (SPAdes) (version 2) | ecosystem: Environmental > Terrestrial > Soil >... | reverse complement strand
ACAAATCTGCAAGCTATTCCATCTGGATCCTTTGACTTCGCTGGGGGAGGGGAGTCTGATTATCGCGTCGAGGCCAAATCGAACAAGACGTGTTATTGGAATTCTTCAATCGATCGGCACAAAGGCCACTGTAATCGGACATTTGTCTTCCGGGACTCGAGGCATTTTCGGAGTCTCTAGTCGGGGCCGGTTCAGGATTCGTTACCCTGATCGGGACCCGTACTGGAACGCGTACTGGCGTGCCTTGAGAAAAGGCTGGTCCTGATTGGTGAGTCGGTGTAAGGTCGGAATTCTACTTTGAGTTGTTCGTTATCGTGAGAGTAGATGTAGACAGGATTCTCGATTCTTCGCAGCGTGTCAATGGATTCTAGGCCCTGTGAACCGCTGTATATCATCCCGGTTATGTTTCGCCTCTCGATGTTCTCAGGAAGAGGTGCGGCATCACCAGCGTAGACGATGTTTCTCCCCTTCCACTTCACGACCAGCGACTGGTGGCCGATAGTGTGTCCCGGTGTAGGCAGAACCTCGACTCCTTCTTCAATCTCGTAATTTCCGCGCACTGGCAGATAGTCGCCTTCAACGTCGAAGAAGGGTCGCAGGTAACTTATCCTCATGAACCGGTCCGGGAAGTAGGCATACCTGATTTCGTCTATCTGAACCAGGAATTTGCTATTCGGGAATAGTCGGTTGTTACCGCAATGGTCGAAATGTAGGTGGGTGTTTACGACCATGGTAATTTCCTCTGGACGCAAACCGTTCTTCTTGAGTGAATGGCTGAGCTCTTCCTCTCGGGTCCTGATCACTTCGTGGAACTTTTGATAATTGGGTGGGAGGTTTCCGACGCCCGTGTCGACGATTATGTTCTCCTTCTCAGTCCGGACGAGCAGGGGCTTCAGAGCCGCTTTGTACTTTGTGCCCTGATATTTTCCGAAGACCAAGAAGCTCTTGTCCAGTGTAAAGAAGCCGTCGGTGAGCAGTCTTACGTCGATAACAGCCAATTCGAGACCGCCTCAACGAGATTGTTGAGGGGCTATAAGTTATCCCGGGTCAGACCGAGTTTTGAGACGAACGCCGACGAGTTATCAAGGTCTATTTGGTCATGTTGAACCAGTATCAGCAGGGAAACGTGGCGTAAGTGAGACCGCTCTGGATACCTTCTGAGGATAGAATCCGCGAGGCGAATCTCACCAAGTTCCTTGCGTTTGTCAATCGGAAATACCGGCTCAAAATCAAATCCTATCCAGATTTGCATCGATGGTCGGTTGACAAGGTCTCCGACTTCTGGTCTGCAATCTGGGACTACACTGGAATCGTCTGCTCCCGTCGGTTCGAGACGGTCGTAGATGATCTTGCCAAGTTTCCGGGAGCCAAGTGGTTTTCGGGAGCTCGGCTGAATTTTGCCGAGAACCTTCTCAGACAAAGAGATGAGAAAATTGCCGTGGTCTCAAGAACGGAAGTGGGTCGCTTGTCACAGACAACCTATTCCGACCTTTTCCAAAAAGTGAGAAGTCTAGGAAATGCACTCCGGAAGAGCGGGATCGCTCCTGGAGACCGAGTGGCAGGCTACATGCCGAACATCGGGAATACGGCCATCGCGATGCTTGCAGCCACCAGCATCGGTGCCGTCTGGGCTTGTTGCGGCGCGGAGCTGGGCTCCGGAGCCGTCTTGGATCGTCTTGGCCAGGTCGAACCGAAGGTACTGTTCGCCGCAGACGGGTACGTCTACAAAGGTAAGAAGTTCAACATTCTTCCTAACGTGGAGAAGGTTGTCGACGGAGTTCGTTCACTCAAGAAAATCGTCCTGACATCGCATATTGGAGCGGAAGCGAAGGCTGGAGATCTCTCTAGCTCGGTTACATTTGACGACCTCATCAAGTCGGAATCAGGGGAAGCCCGATTCGAGCAGTTGCCACCCGATCACCCCATCTACATCATGTTCACCTCGGGCACAACTGGGAAGCCCAAGTGCATGGTACAGGGAGCGGCCGGGGTCTTGGTAAATCAGCTGAAAGAGACTATGTTACATGCGGATTTGAAGAAGACCGACTGCATAACATACATCGCCTCGCCGAGCTGGATGATGTGGAACTGGTTGATGAGCTGCCTGGCCACCGGAGCTAGGATTGTTCTCCACGATGGAAACCCGCTATACCCAGACTGGGGTGCGATGTGGAAGTTAGTTCAGGAGGAGAAAGTATCGATCTTCGGATGCAGCGCTAGTTACATCAACTATCTAAGAACCATCGATGCGAAACCTGGAAGCACATACGATCTCTCATCCCTCCGAGAAATTTCTCAAACAGGCTCACCCCTCTCAGGGGGCGGCTTCGAGTGGGTTTACCGAGAGGTCAAGGAGAATCTGCATTTGAACTCTATTTCCGGGGGCACCGACATAAACGGCTGCTTCGCAGGAGGAGTGCCGATCCTTCCAGTTCATGCGGGCGAGCTACAGGCCCCCGGACTTGGAATGAAGATCAATGTATACGATGAAGACGGCAGGCCAGTTGTCAACGTAACGGGCGAGCTGGTCTGTGAGGCCCCAGCTCCATCCATGCCCCTCCGCTTTTGGAACGATCCCGGAGATGTGAGATATCGAGAAGCCTACTTCGAATACTACAAGCTGAAGGGGAAGAACGTGTGGAGGCACGGAGATTTTGTGATAATTCACAGCAAAACAGGCGGACTCACGTTCTACGGCAGATCTGACGCAGTGATAAAAGTCTCAGGGGTCCGAGTTGGCACTTCGGAGATCTATAACGTGGTTGAGAAGATGCCTGAGGTTGCTGACAGTCTTGCAGTGGGCCAGAATTTTGGAGAAGACCAGAGAATTATTCTCTTCGTCAAGATGGCCCTTGGGCAGGTCCTAACTGAGGAACTGAGGGAGAAGATCAGGTTAGCATTGCGAGCAGAGGCTTCGCCTAAGCATGTTCCCGCTTTGATTCTCGAGGCTCCTGATATTCCCTATACTCTCAATATGAAGAAGGTTGAGACGGCGGTTGCGAATATTGTGAATAACAGGCCAGTGACCAATAGGGATGCTCTTGCAAACCCCGAATCCCTCCACTTCTACGCAGAACTTCTCCCCATGATCCAACGAAAATGACGATATGCCTCAGAGGATCACTGTCAGATTATGAGACACAACTTGTCGCCCGCCTTCACAAGGTCCCCCCGCTTGACATAGAGGTCCTTCACGGTTCCACTCCTCGGCGAGGCGATCTCATTCTCCATCTTCATCGCCTCCAACACAATCAGAGACTGACCCTCTTCAACCCTTGAATCAACGGACGCTTTCACCGACGCGATCTTTCCCGCCATGGGCGAGCTCACAAGAGCCGGTCCATCGACGATAACAGACTCGCTAGTAGCGTCGTACGATAAATCTTGTTCAAGATTGACGGTGAGCGGTCTCCCGTTCACTTCCACGAAATAGACGCGTAGTGCTTCGTGCCCTCGCACAGATACGCGGATTACTTTCTCGCCAGCTCGCACGAAGAGAGTTGATGGTTGAGCTGAAGGTTGGTGTAGTACCTCGAGGGCCATCGTTTTTTCATCGACCGGAATAGACCATAGTGGATCCTCGCCGGTTATGGCCCCAAGGCGATACTTCCTTCCTTCGACGATAAGAAGTGTCATTAGAGTCCCTCAACATATAGCGCCTGTTTACCCACCTGGGGTTCTTCGAGACTAGATCGCCAACGGCTTCGTCGATTTATCGTCTGTAGGTTCAAGGTTGGGGCTGTGACCGTTGTGTTCCTGATGGCGAGGAAGACTGCTGCAATCTCCTCAGGTGTTGTTTCCGCCCGCTGCTTCCAGCCAGAGAGCATCCTGTCCAAAAACTGGGCATGATAATTGCCTTGGAGGAATTTACTCTCCTCCAAGATAGTTTGGTGAATAGGGACAGTGGTCTTTATTCCCGCGATCACCATTTCGTTCAGTGCGACTTTCATCCTCCCGATGACCTCGGTTCGATCGAGACCTTGAACTGCTAGCTTGGCGATCAATGAATCGTAGTATTCTGGCACCAAAGCCCCGTCGTAAAGTGCGCTGTCAACTCTGACTCCTGGACCTCCTGGTGGAACAAACTTGTCGACTCTGCCGGGAGATGGTATGAATCCGCGGGCAGGGTCTTCAGCGTTTATTCTGCAGTTCATTGCGGCGCCTGTAAACTCGATCTCGTTTTGTGAGAGATCCAGTCGATGCTCGGCCGCCATCATGAGCTGTTTTTCGACGATGTCTATTCCGGTTACCATTTCGCTTATGAGATGCTCAACTTGGATCCGTTTGTTGGTTTCGAGATAGTGGAGTTTTCCGTCCTTTGACATGACGAATTCAACCGTTCCCGCGTTCTCATAACGAGTGGCACGGATGACTTTGAGCGCTAGAGAGATGAGTCTCCTTCGTTTTTCGGTGTCTAGAGCTGGGGAGGGAGTCTCTTCTAGGATCTTCTGGTATCGGCGCTGGAGAGAGCATTCGCGCTCGCCGAGGTGAACCACTCTACCTCGGGGTCCCGCTAGAATCTGGACTTCTATGTGTCGGGGTTCCTGGAGGAACTTCTCCACGTAGAGTTCCGGGTGTCCAAATCCTGTGTTCGCTTCCGAACGAGCCGTCTCGAAGCTCTTCTCGAGCTCCTTTGCGGTTCTAGCGATCCTCATTCCTCTGCCGCCTCCGCCAAAGGCGGCCTTCAGGAGAACGGGGAATCCGATCTTTCGAGCCTCGGTCACTGCTTCCTCGGCGGATCGGACTTCACTGTTAGCACCCGGGATAACCGGGACTCCTGCAGACTTCGTGAGCCTCTTGGATTCGAACTTGTTTGCTACGTTGCCAAGGACCTTGTTGCTTGGACCTATGAACACAAAGCCAGATTCTTCGCAGGCTCCAGCGAAGTCGGCGTTCTCTGCGAGAAATCCGTATCCAGGGTGGACGGCTTCGACTCGGGATTTTTTGGCCGCTTTTACGATCTTCTCTATGTTCAGATAGCTTTCGGAAGGCGGGCCAGAACCTATCCGATAAGCTTCGTCTGAGCTCGTGACGTGTTTGGATTCTAGATCCGGATCGGAGTAGATGGCGACGGTCTTTATTCCGAGACGCTTGCATGTCCGGATTATCCTGAGAGCGATCTCGCCCCGGTTCGCGATCAGGATTTTCCTGAACATTGACGGGCCGTCTAGAGGGGAATGTTTCCGTGTTTCCGAGGCGGACGTCCTTCTCTCTTGGTTTTGAGAGCCTCTAGATAGTTGATTAGAACTTCCCTAGTCTTGCTGGGTTCTATTACGTCGTCAATGTATCCTCGTTCTGCTGCGATGTAAGGGTTCGCGAATTTTTCTCTATACGAGGTTACGAGTTCTTGTGTTTTAGCCTCCGGGTTACGGGCTTTTTCCAGTTCCTCGCGGAAGATGATGTTGATTGCTCCTTCAGGTCCCATAACGGCGATCTCCGCTGAGGGCCAAGCTAGGTTGAGGTCTGCCCGGATATGCTTGCTACCTAAAACATCGTACGCTCCACCGTACGCTTTTCGAATGATGATTGTGAGTTTCGGCACCGTAGCCTCGCAGTATGCGTAGAGGAGTTTGGAACCATGCCGAATTATCCCCTCGTGTTCTTGGTCGATGCCTGGGAGGAATCCTGGGACATCGACGAGGGTCAGAATGGGGATGTTGAAGGCATCGCAGAATCGGACGAAGCGGGCACCTTTGACTGAGGAGTTTATGTCGATGACTCCAGCGTTGAATTTTGGTTGGTTTGCTACTATTCCGATTGACTGGCCGTTTATTCTAGCGAATGTTGTGATCATGTTGGCTGCCCAGAGAGGCTGCACCTCCAATAGCTCTCCTCCGTCGACTATTTTCGTGATAATGTCCCTCATGTCGTAGGGCTTGTTGTAGTCATCAGGTAGGATTGTGTTAAGATCCTCTTTCTTTCCAGTTGGCGGTCGAGTTGGAACTTCTGGCGGGTCTTCCTTGTTGTTTGATGGAATGTAGCTCAGAAGTTTTCGCATCTGCTGAAGGCACTCTTTTTCGTCTCGGGCGAAGAAATGGGCGACGCCACTGGTCGAGTTGTGCACCTTGGCTCCTCCGAGCTCTTCGAAGCTTACAGTCTGGTTGAGGACTGCTTTGATCACATCCGGACCGGTGATGAACATGTAGCTGGTCTTGTCGACCATGAAAGTGAAGTCGGTCATCGCGGGCGAGTACACCGCTCCGCCGGCGCAGGGACCCATTATCGCCGAGATCTGGGGAATCACGCCGGAGGCGAGAACGTTTCGAAAGAATATTTCCGCATAGCCTCCGAGGCTAACAACTCCCTCCTGTATTCTGGCGCCTCCCGAGTCGTTCAGTCCGATTACTGGAACCCCGGTCTTGAGTGCCATGTCCATTATCTTGGTGACTTTTCGCGCGAACATCTCTCCCAATGAGCCACCGAACGTCGTGAAGTCGTGGGAGAAGAGGTAGACGAGTCGTCCATCTATTCTGCCGTGTCCGGTAACTACCCCGTCGCCCAGAATCTTCTTTTCAGCCATTCCAAAGTCTGTGGTCTGATGGACCACAAAGCGGTCGATTTCGATAAATGTGCCGGGGTCGACAAGAGCATAGATTCGTTCTCGCGCGGTCATCTTTCCCCGAGAGTGTTGTGACTCAATCTTCTCGGGTCCGCCGCCGAGCTTAGCCTGTTCTCCCTTCTTTTTCAGCTCATCGAGCCGCTGAGTCATGCTCATTGGTTCAACGAGTGCGAGGTCGGTTCCTTGTATAAAAGCAGGGCAAGATCTAATCGTCGAGAATCCTTAGCGATCCTTCATTCACTTTCCGAATCCGGTGATCGCCAGTCTCGATTAACAGATTACCATCCTCGTCAACTGCTCTACTGATACCTGTCACGATGTCCTCTGGTAGGGTGACTTGGACCCTGAGAGGTCGGTGAATGCAGTTGCGCCACCAATCTTCTATTATGTTGGAAGGGTGGTCCAGGTCGTCGAATGACGATCTGATTTGGTCGAGAATTGCCCTCAGTAGGGCTCGGAGGTCATGCCGTTTTCCGGATACGAGTCGCATGGAGATTGCTCCAGGGGGAAGCTGAGCTTTACCCTGATTGACGTTCAGGCCGATTCCTAGAATCGCGAATGAGACCCTCTCACCCTGGGTTTTGGATTCTACGAGGATTCCGCCAAGCTTGGCGTTCCCAAGAACGAGGTCGTTTGGCCATTTCAGCATAACACTCAGGCCCGTCTCGTTTTCGACGGCTTTTCTCGTCGCAGTCGCGGCTAGAAACTGAAGGAAACGGAGTCTCTCGCCGGGAAGATTCGGTCTGAGGAGTATGGAGAACCATAGCCCTCCCTTTGGGGAAGCCCACTTGTTTCCTCCCCTGCCTTTCCCTTTGGTCTGAACATCGGCTACGACTACTGTCCATTCAAGGGCCGATTGTTCTGCTAATCGGTAGGCTGTCGTATTGGTCGATTGAAGCCTTTTGTAACGAAGTATCTTCAGGGTAGAAGCCGTGATTCTCTTACTAGGAATTGCAGTTTAAGCGTTAGCCGGTCATTGATAGCGGCTGCAGCCAGTCGGAGAACGGCCTCCAAGCTGTGTATACGTTGTCAGCAAAATTCAGAGTCCGCATTTCAACCTTGAGGGTACCATTGTTGTCTTGGTCGCGGAATTCCAGGACCAAGTCTGCAAACCTCTTGACTGTTTCGACGACTGATCGGTCGTGAATGTCTTCTTTTATGACAAGTATCGCTGTTCTCTTCTTTAGCTTGACTCTTGAGGCTAACTGACAGAAGAAGGAATAGAAGCTCTCAGGAGAGTTGATACTCCGAATTACATTGTCCAGGAAATCGCCGACAATAACCTTGCTCTCGTTCTCCTGAACGCATTTTTCGATGAAAAGATTCACTTCCAAAAGGTTGTCGGGAGAGATGATCTCGACTTGGGCAGAAGGATGAGCTAACGAGCTTCCATCCACAAACGTAACCCAACCTATTCTGTTGGAGTGCCCGTTCGAGATTTCTTCTGGGGTGGTTGGTCCCAATACAAGTAGAGGAGGTGGGCTGTCGGCGGGCAGTGCGTCGTCGAGGATTGTGCGGAGTGTCTCTCTAACGCTAACGTTTCCGCGTACGCAGGCGATGACTAGCCTGTGCCTTTCGAGTTGGCTATCGTGCCAGCCTGACTCGTTCTCGTTGGTCAGCTCTTTCTCTTTTTGCGGGTGAGTTTCTCTTCGTGTAGCCATGCGAGTCGTCTCGTAGGAAGCTACCTTTTTTAGGTAAATGGATATAAGCTTTCCCGTTTTTCTACGGAAAAAGGTAGATTATGCCAAGAAGGCTAATCCGGCGAAGAGGGCCTACCCATCATGCTGGGACCCTGAGGCCCCTGAGTGGTAGGTCTGGCGTCCAGCTGGCTCATTATCAAGAGCAAGCTCCTGATTTCGTCAATGCTCCGCAGATTCTTGGTGAGCTGGTTTCGATAGTCTTCCCGTGTGGCCTTGTACTCCTGCTCAGGCATGTCTCCTGACATGAACCGACTCTCGAGAGCTAGAAGGTTCTGAGGCGCGTTAGTGACTTGATCCCTCAAGTCTCTGACTCTTTGAGTAAGAGTCTCTCCGAGCTGCGACATTTTGTCGGCCATCGCTCTATTTGCTCTGCCCAGTTCCTCTCTGAGCATTGCGAGTCTCTGACGGAAGCTGTTGATGTCCGTCATCACTTTGTCTATGCTGACCTCGCTCATCTCATCTGCCCCTAAAGTTGAGCCTTAGGGGTCCGGAGGCCCCATTATGGGTGATGTAACTCTACGGTTTTGGAGACAGTTACCGAGCTCTAACAGAAAACGGCTAGTGCTTCTCGTCTGTCTTGGACGCGGAAGACCCGGCGGAAGAACCAGAGCCAGTCTGTCCGGTTGGCTGTGAACCCATCTCGGCTTCGAGAGGCGCCGGTGGCGGGGTCGTAAGCATTGTATAACCTATCCAACCAGTTATGCCTAGGACTCCGAGAACTGCCAAAACGACTGGGGCACCTAAAACCCACGGCCTCCAATAGGCACTCGTCAAGGCTATGATGTAAAGTACGAAAACGATAGCGGATACTGCGAAGATGAGTCCGCCGTAGGACTGATCCTTGTTCACTTTCAGATCTACCTTTGCGTTTGTGCGCTATGATGTCTGTATATAAATCAATTACGTTGGAGGGTTCTGTTAACTTATCGTCGGATGCCTCTCTGACGTATACGGTGGGTTCTGGTTCTTGTCGTTCGTTGTTGGCTGTCAAGTCGGTCTGGCAATACTATGTTCCATCACAAGAGGTTCTGGTATTGTTGGAAGTGTTCAGGAGGATGGTCAACGAATCCATACGGATAGGCATAGCCAACGATGCGTCCTCGCTGAGAAAGCTCTCACTACTCTCCTACAACCAGCTCGCCCAGTACGATTCACCCAGCTACTACAAGCTCTCCGCCATATCCAGAGCAGCAGGAATACTAGCGTCCAGGAAGAAGTCTCTCAGGAGAGGCTTGCCTACTAAGACCCCGTACGCTGTGAGACAGCAGCTCGTATCATGCTACGGCTTCAAAACTCCAATCGGACAAGAGACTGGCACGTAAGCTCTGGTGCGGAAAATGTAGAATAGTAATGGACCGGGACAGGGTACAGCGGTCAACCTGTCCCGGCGGGGACGGGTGAGGTTCGCACGTTCCCGGCCTCCCATAGTAGAGGCGCAAGGCGGAGCAGCTGAAGCTGTGAAAGGGAACTCGACGCCTACGGTAATCCCTGGAGTCGATGCCCCGAAGCTAACTCAACCAACGAAGAGTTAACAGAACCCGTTGGAGTCTGGTTTCTAGTTCTTCTTGTAGCCTGGTCGTTGAGATAGCAGTTTAGGATAGGTAAGGTCTCTGGATGGATATCCTTGGGTCTCCGATTTTATTCTTGATATGAGTTCCGGCAAAGATGTCTTGATTTCCTTTCCGTCCTCCCTGGTTCGGACTGACAGTTTTTCGGATTTGAGTTCTCTCTCGCCAAACACAATGATGTACGGGACCCAGCTCAGTTCTGCGTCTCTGATTCTGCTTTGAAGCGTGTCGTCTCGATCGTCTAGGTCCGCTCTGATACCTGCCTCCTCAAGCTTCTCTAAGATCCCCGTTCCATCTTTCACCAATTGCTTCGAGAGAGGGATCACTCTTGCATGTACTGGGGATACCCAGACAGGCAGCATTGGTTTCTTCCCCTGTCTTTCCATCCGAACAGCAGAATCTAGAAGTGCGAATAAGTATCTTTCAAGTCCACCTATGACAGCGGTATGTATGATCACGGGGTACTCTCTTTCTCCTTTTTCGTTTACGTAGTGGATGTCGAATCGTTGCGCGTTGCCTACGTCAATCTGGAAGGTGCCGATCTCCCTTGGTCTATCGAGATCGTCAATTATGTTGTACTCCACGTTCAGGACCCAGTAATAGTGACCTTCAGGGACGAAGTTCAGGAGGAGCGGCTTCTTCTCTACTCGCGCCATTTCGATGAAGAGGTCCTTGTTATGCTCGAAGAACGATCGTGTAGTGTTGTATATTGAAACATACTCTCGATGAATCTTACGGATCTCCTCGTAGATTCTTTCGTGGACCCTCCTGCCCACCTCGATTGCCTCGCTCAAGTTCTTGAGGTAGATGTGAAGGTCCGGCATCAGGAACTTTCGGAGACGGAAGGACAGGAGCAGCTCTCCACTCTGTTCCATCCGGTAGCTGTCGGCGACTTCGAAGGTGCCGAAGGGGAGGGTCCGGTAGCTGAGGATCCAGTCCTTCACCATGGAGAATTGTTGAAAGCAAGCCGCGTATCTCAGCACGAAGGTGCGTTCGTCCACGTCAAGCTCATAGGCTCGTGACCCGAATAGCTGAAGATGTTCCTTGATTGGCTTGACATCGACATCGAACATGTTGGTGCCTCTAACATTGAGGATTGGAATCCCGATTCTTCTGATGACTTGGTTCGCGTAGTCGGAGAGTAGCTGGATTATCATGTCGGATTCTGGCCCAAAGCGCATCTGGCCGAGGTCAGCGTAGGACTCCCACTCTAGTCCGAACCGTCGGGCGTATTCGAGAAAACGTGGCTCTCCTCCGGTCAGTCCCTTCTTGAGTGCCTCTTTCTCTACTAGCGACTCGAATTCCTTCATTCCGGGTCCGTACTGGAATGTCTCGGGGGAGTGAAGGTCTCCCTTCTCATCCATGACCATGTACTCACTCTTGATCTGTGCCGAGACCTTGCTGGTTTGCTGCTGTGAAGTGACAGTTCGTGACAGCTCAGAGAGCGGGTGGCCCTTGGCCGATATCGTGAAGCTCTTGTACCATCCGAACGGGGCCCTGCTTACCTCGTGGCCTCTCTCGGACAATTTGACTTCGAGAATTTTCAGCGTAGCGATTGCAGGTTCTTTACTGGCCAAGTCGGTGGAGAGGTGGGCGTAAGGGTAGATCATGACGCGGTTTGTCTTGAGCCAGCTGAGAACTTCTTCGATAGATGCGGCCGCGTTAGTTGCAGTGTTCTCGGGAGATGCTTCGTCTCCCTTTTCTACAGTGGCGAATACTACAAGCCCGTCTTGTAGGGCGCCTTTCTTGGCGTGGTTTGGGAGCGACTCCGGTTCTTTGACAGCTTTCTCCTTCGCCTCGTACTCGAACTTGTCAGCATGAATTAGGAGGAGTCTCAGGGCCTCATCCTCCATCTCTCAACCTGTTTATCCTTCTTCGTCTTCTTCTTCATCTCCTTGTAGTGGTTCTTGCAAAGGTAGCCTCTACCTGAGGTCGATACGCTAAGGCCGGCTCTCGAAATATCGTCGGGAGAGACTGATCTGATTGCATCTCCTCCGCAGCCGACTACTGAGCACTTGATTCCTTTGCCGACCTTCCCCATGCTGAAACCCAGTGACCATCCCATTCAGCCCTAATAGAAAGTTTCGTAAAAGGAGGACAATGCTCTAAAGTGTCACATGCGGTGAAGGTCGAGGAATCATGCTGTCGCGAGTCCAATACTTGGTCGAAGGAATCTTCCAATCCTCCTCCAGATTCTTCCATAGAGCTGGGCTTTCACCAAATTCTCTGACCATGCTCGGCTTCCTTCTGTGGATCGCCGCTTCTATCTTGTACTGGGGAGGTTTGTCCGGTTGGGAATGGGGGGCTACTGTCGTCGTTCTACTGGTCGCGGGATTCTTTGATGCGGTTGATGGAGCAATGGCCCGTAAATATGCGAAGGTTTCGAAGTTTGGGGGAGTCCTTGACAGCGTTCTTGACAGGCTGGGGGAAATTGCCGTGTACGCCGGCCTGGCGGCAGGGGCTCTGATATCATTCTGGCTTGCCCTCTGGGCCATGTCAGCAGCTTTGATGGTCAGCTATGTCAGGGCAAGAGTCGCAGCCGAAGGAGTGACGTTGAAAGGAATAGGAATCGCCGAGCGACCGGAGAGACTCCTGATATTGGCGTTCGCGACGCTGCTCTGGCCACTTTCTCACAGCTTCATTTTCTATGGGGTTCTGCTGGTCGCAGTACTTTCCTCGATTACCGTGCTCGATCGAGTCTACAGAGCCTCTAGGTCTCTTTCCCATTAATGACTAATCTGTTAGAATCCCCGTCTCTCGTCAGCAGATCGGACCTTGGAAACCCCAAAGTGGACTGCACACGAAACGCACAGGTTCTTCATGACTCTCTGACGAGCTATGTATGCCCCTTTCGCCCGTAGCTCCTTCGCCAATGTAGGTTCGACAAGGGAAACCCAAGAAGTAACCCGTTTCATCTTGTCACGGGGGGACAACATCCCGCAATTTGAGCATTGAACCAGCTCGCTTCTCCCTTTTCCGCCCTTGCTGCGTCCGCGGGATCTTCTTTTCTTCGGCATCTCGGTTTCCAAGAGTAGGAGTGGGTCTTTACTATTAACCTCTTGCCGCGACCTCAGACCTAGGGCGCAGGTCTGGCACAATGGACATCGCTGTATGCGGCAACCCGACTCTGGATGAATTTATCCAGAAGGGGAGGGTTCGGATATCCCCTGGAGGTAGCGCACTGTTCGTTTCTGGCGCAGCCACCTACTTAGGCGCTAGGGTGGGAATTATTGGGAATGTCGGCGAGGACTATCCGTCGAGTGTCCTGAGTTGGCTCAAGCATCATGGATTGAATTTGAGGCTGTTGAAGACGACCAAGGGTCCTTCAACTCGATTTCGAATCGGCTATTTCCACGGATCGCGAAGACTATGGCTACTTCAGTCAGGGCAGCCGGTGGAGTCGACATGGAGGGCGGGCCGAGTCGATGGGCTGCATCTGGGACCAGTGTTCAACGAAGTCTCTGAATCTCTCGCTCGTTCATTAAGGAAGAAATGCCGCTTCATGTCTTTGGATATTCAGGGACTCGTCCGCAAGGTCGACCGACTCGGAGAGGTCCAAGTCTTGCGACGCAACCTTGGTACGGTTTTGAGATTATGCGACTTGGTGAAAGCGTCGATTGAAGAGGCCAAGTTTCAAACTTCTTCTCGGGATCTTCGACATGTTGCGGACAGATTTCTTGCAATGGGCCCAAAATACGCGATTATGACACTGGGCGCCAAAGGATCATTACTCGGTATTCGAGATAACCGGAAACTCTTCATTCCAGCCTTTCCTGATGGAAGGATCAAAGACCCAACTGGTGCTGGTGACGTGTACGCGGGCGCTTGGTTGAGTTCCTACCTTTGGACCAAGGATCCGGTGTGGGCGGCATCGGTGGGTTCAGCCTTCGGTTCCCTGGCGTCAGAAAGAACTGGATTATCCAAGTTCAGAATCTCTAGGAGAGAACTATTCCGCCGCACGAGCTGGGTCTACAACCACGTAGGCTCATTGTGAGCCTAGTAGGATCTTGCGAAGACGACTTCTCTCGAGTTCGGAGCGCCACAGTACACGCATTTTCCTTTCGCGGATCCTGTCAGCGGGACGATTCGGACGGTCGCTCCCGTCTCTTGTTTGATCCTGTCTTCGCAGTCATTGTCTTCAGAAAGGCAGGCTCTGACGAATCCTCCTGAGGTTTCTATGATATGCGCGAATTGCTTCATGTCCGTGGCAGAAGCTGTCAGCTTGGCCAGGGTTTCTTTGGCCCTGTGGAAGAGCGATTGTTGAATCTCGTCCAGTATATTGGCGATCTGAGTTGCAGAGTCTGCTTGAGGTACTGCAGTCTTCTTTCCCGTATCGCGTCTCACTAGTGTGATCTGTTTCGATTGCATGTCGCGGGGCCCTATCTCAACCCTCAAGGGTACTCCTTTCATCTCCCACTCGTGATATTTCCAGCCGGGAGTATACTGTTCCCGATCATCAATGTAAGTTCGAATAGAATGCTTCCCGAGGCTGTCGGCGATGTGATGAGCAGTTTGTAAAATGATCTCTCTGTCGGATTCCTTGTAGTGTATCGGGACGAACACGACCTGCGTGGGTGCTACTAGAGGGGGGAGGACTAGTCCTTTGTCGTCTCCGTGGGCCATGATCATTGCTCCGATGAGTCTCCAGCTGATTCCCCATGAGGTGGTCCATGCGAAGTGTTCTTTCTCGTCCTTGCCAAGGAATTTGATCTCGAAGGGTTTGGAGAAGTTCTGTCCTAGGTGGTGGGAGGTTCCCATCTGGATTGCCTTGCCGTCCGGCATCATTGCTTCGACCGTTGTGGTGTAGACTGCGCCCTTGAACTTCTCGCGCTCCGTCTTCTTACCAACTAGAACAGGTATGGCGACTTGGTCTTCGACGAGTCTTCTGTAAATCTCGAGGATTGTCATGACCTCGCTTTCGGCTTCCTCCTCAGTTCCATGCACGGTGTGGCCTTCTTGCCAAAGGAACTCTGTTGTACGGATGAAGGGCTTGGTCGAAGTGATCTCCGCACGTAATACCGAGTTCCAGACGTTGATGAGGACGGGTAGGTCCCGCCAGCTCTTCACCCACCTGCTGTACGACTCATTGATTATGGTCTCGGAAGTGGGCCTGATCGCGAGTCGCTCGCCAAGCTCATTGTTGCCGGAGTGTGTGACCCAGAAGACCTCAGGCGTGAAGCCTTCGAAATGCTCAGCCTCTCTCTTCAGTAACCGTTCGGGTATGAGTAGGGGAAAGTAGGCGTTCCGATGTCCGATCTCTTTGATCTTCCGGTCGAAGTGTTCCTTGATGCTCTCCCAGATAGAGAACCCGTAGGGCATCAGGACCATGAATCCCTTAGCGCTGGAGTAGTCAGCCAGCTGAGCCTTGGTAACGACCTGAGTGTACCATTCGGAAAGATCGTCAGCCTTCTTTACAGTAATTCCCAGATCCTTGGTGCTCATAGGAATATCCCTCCGGGTTGCGGATCCGAAAAAAGCTTAGATCGGTTGAGGTGAATCTGGAAGAAGTTCACCCATTCTGATCTGTCCCTGAGGGTCATCGGTCCTGACAGATTATTTATGTTTTGTTTTCCGGAGAGTTCTTGGGATTTAGATTTGAAGATTGGATCATTCGGCGACTGATTTTCCTTCTCGCTTATGTTCGTAGAGAACTACTGACGAGACTGTGCTTCTGACTCCGTTGATCTTGAGAACCTTATCCTTGAGAACGTTTCGGAAGGCCAGAATGCTTTCCACCTTTAGCATGCAGACAACATCGTATTCACCTGTCACTTCGTAGACGTCAGTCACCTCAGGAAGCTTGACGAGGCTCTGAGTCACGTTTTCGAGTTCCTTGGATTCGACGAACAGGTTTAGAAAAACTCGGACCTCTTTGGGCATTCTTGTAACCCTGAAACCGCTCCTTGAAGATCAGCGAATCATGTCTTTAAGCCGACAGATCGTGTTCGTTTTCCCTGGGGGCTCCTGCTCGTTCCCGGCACCTCTTACGACACGTTTCCAGGTTCAAAACAGCCCCAGACTGTGGAAATAGATTGGAATTGCAATAATTTCGTACAGGACCCCCAGTCCCCTCCCGGGAAGCCTTGGATTCACAGCGGACTCTCCGGCGACTTTACCTGTCAATACGTTGGAACGACGACAGTCGCTGAATGTGCTATAGCCTATGATTCGTTTGACTTGAGTTTCAGTTTCTTCGGCAAGTATTCGTCAACGATGTATGTTAGTCCGTATCTGCTGAATGCTTCTTGTTCTGACTTTTTCCGGACTTTTCTGAACGTATCGATCTCTCTCTGCCAGAGTCCTCCAGCGTATCGGGGATCCTTCTCAAGCTCATTCAACCGCTTCAAATCCAGATCCGTCAACGGGTCGCTTGGCAGCTTATAGTCCACAATATCGGTGGCCCAGACTCCCCCCCAGATCGCGTCAGGAGTATTCAACTCTCTTAGGTGAGCCGCATTCGCAGACCCGGAAATTATGACCATGGCAATGTGCATTCCCCACGGGTCGCCGTCGGTGAAGATGTACACGGGGAGATCCAGTTCCTGGTTCAGTCGTCTGAGCAGAAACCGTGTTGCTCGCGGCGCCTGCCCGGCAGTGTGAATTAGGACTGCGTTGAAGCGCTGGTGGACCCTTTCCTCAATGAACCTTGTAAAGAGTCCACCCTTCTCAATCGCTATGACCTTGTCCACCTTTTTCTTGACCGGCCGGACAAACTCCGAGGTTGTCAGAGCGGGACCGATCATCACCCCATCCGGGTGGGAGGATAGATTGAGCGTCCGGCCCTCATATCCCGGCACGGTATACTCGACCGTCAGATCCCCAAAGATTGCGCTCCGCTCTTCAGGAAACACGTTGAAGTCCTCTCTCGAGTAGCCTGTGACAGTTTCCAGATCAGTAATGAGATTGTCACTCTCTTGCTGGTCCTGGAAGTCCATCTCGTAGGCCTGCGCAGAGTAGAACACGTCTCGCAGGGTACTCGTCTTGTTCTGTCCCGTTAGCTCGTCCGTGAACATGGCAGTCCACAACAACTGTGTAAATGGTCGAATGTGTCGGACGTTACGAGCACTCCGCTTCACGTTCCTGTTTCCAAGAATGTACTGGCGGGTCTTCTTGTCGTAGAGGATGTTGGCAATGGACCTGCTCGGCATCTTGACTGTTGGAAACTCCTTCTTCGCCAGCTGCTCATACACCTCGCGGCCTAGATGCTCGAGCGAGGAGAGGACCTCCTTCTTCCTCTCCTTCATGACCCCTTTACTGGGTCTGGTCTTCTTCTCCTTCTGTCTCTTCGGCACCATATTTTATCAGACCCTTGAGCAGTGCTTTAATGTCAGGCTCCTTCTTAGCCCTAGACAACTTCGTCGAGAACTGCGCTACCTTCGGAAGATACTTTTCAAAAACATCGACCCGCCTCTTCTCTTGCGCGAGATGTTCTCTCCGACTGAGATAGATTCGAAGGTTCCTTGATGCCTCCCTAATCGCGTTGAGAATCTCGTGCTCAACCTCGGGACGGTCAGCAATGAACTCCTTCCCGACCGTCTTGTACGGAATCTTCGTACTGCACACATGAACGAATACGGCGAGCGGAGTCTCGCCCGGTATGACCTTGTAGCCGCGCCAGTCTATCTGATCAACCACCTTCCAAGAAACATCACTAGCCTCATCGAACAGTAAGGGAATCTTGTTCGCAAACCGGAAGAGCAGAATCTTCCCCTGCGTCTCAATTTGCTTCCCACTAGCAACCCCGACCTCTATAATGAATGGGAAACCCGAGTAAGTAGCTGGCTTACGTTGAAGAGTTGCAACGAACGCAGATCCATTCTGGACATCCTCATCAGTAATCCCCAGCTCCTTCTTGATCCCCGTTGCTAGCAGCTCCGCGCCTAAGGGGGAGAGGCTTGTTGGGTCCGGGGAGACGAAGTCTTCATAATTCTTCATGGCGCTCACCAGCGTTACAATATCAGCTGAGGACAGATTCCGCGGGTTCTTCTTAGATCCGAGCTTCGCGTACAGCAGAAACTTCCGAGCCGTCGTTTCTCCGATTCGCTGGAAATGCTTGCGCAAGAACTCCTGCAGAGTCTTCGCATTAGTGAGTTTGAGCATCCGTTGGACAGTCTCGACGTCAACTCCGTGAGGGTGTGGCAATGTTTCGGTGGGTGCAGGCGGCACCACGTTGGTCCCTCTTGTGAAGTGGTATAGTCGTCCACGAGGATCGACAAACGTTAGATTAGCGTAGGGCACAATGATGGCGGTCTGCTTGAAATATTCTAGAATCCTCGGCATCGCCCTAGAGTAGTCCGCTTCAGTCTTGAACTCAATAATGGTCCCTTTCCAGTGGGAACCGTTCGGCCGGGTCTTCTTCTTGAGCACGATCGGCTTGTTGTGCTGGATGTCAGTCCGTAGCCCGATCTCGGTAATTCTCTGCTTGGGATTGATGCTGGAGCTGATCTGGGCTTCGCCATGGGTCGTTATTTGTCCGTACAACAACGCCATCTTCCCCCCTAGCCCGAAGGTGCCCCGGGTCTGACGAAGCTTGTACTTCGAGCCGTAGAGAACCTGGCCGAACGCTGATGGTATGACGTCTCCAGGAACGCCTATGCCGTTGTCCTCGATTCTCAGATCATATATTCCTGGACCGTCTAACGGTCCCGATTCATGGGACAGTCTAACGTAGATGTCAGGAGGGATGCCTCCGGTCTCACAGGCGTCAAGCGAATTCTCCACAAGTTCTCTAATCGTAGAGTAGATCGATCTTGATGGACTAGTAAATCCAGCAATGTCTCGGTTTCTGTAGAAGAAGTCGGCCGCGCTTATTTCCTGGAAGACTTCGGCGACTGTCATGCTGGGGCCGTTACGCCTTTTTCTTGGCTGGCTCTGACCCTTCCCACAGTCCTAGAGCTTTCTCCTTCTTGACTTTCTTTCTCCTCTTCTTAAGAATCTTATACACGGTCCCGTGTTGCCGGCCCTCGATCAGTTTCTCCAACGCGTCCTTGGCCATCGATACAGATTCGAAAGTTCCGATGATCGAGATCGTGTGCCCGCTAACCGAGATCAAGGTCCCAGTCAATTCCTCTATATTGCGCCGAGCCCTTCCCTCCTTGCCAATGATTCGACCGTCAACTCGTCGAATTTCAGCCTCGTTCTTTCCGAAGTAGTCGTGTAGATCGACAATATCGAACGTATAGTCCTCGTTGAAGAGAGAGAAAGCCCTGGGTGGGGAGAATCCTCTTCCTATCGCCAGAACCATATCCTTTGCTCTCAAGGCGTAGGAAGGATCGGGAGAATCGGGTTTTACTCCAATATCGACGGACCCTGACTCGCTGTCAATCTTCAGGTCAACAAACAGCTTCTGCTCGATTGTTGACTTCACTGATCCTTTTGGCCCGACAAGTACTCCGATCCTCTCTTTCGGGATCATAGCATTCACTCTTGTCTCTGCCACCATTCTATCTCCGGAAACACCTTTTCGAACGGGCGGGTCTTGACTCCTAGTCCTTCGAAGTAGTGGTTCAAGTTTTCTACGTCTCTCTTCAAGAACAGCTTCGCTTCGGGATGCTCCATTGTTACTGCTTGTGCAAAGTCTATGAAGACTGGGTATCCGTCTGGAACTAGGATGTTGTATTCGCTTAGATCTCCATGAACCAGCTTCACCTTATCGTGAAGGTCCTTCAGCATTTCAAGGGTCTTCTTGTACCAGCCAGCGGGCGCTTCAAGTGGTACCTCGCGGAGATGCGGGGCAGATTTTCCTTCCTTTCCGATGAATTGGAGGAGGATGACATTTTTCTCCACGTATATGGGGGCGGGCACAGTTATGGCCTGACCAGCTAGCTCCAGGTTCTTGTATTCTTTCAGAGCCCACATGTCAACAAGGGATCTCGTGTCGTGAGGAATGTCCTTGAATCTCGGATCCCCCTGAATGTACTTCAATCTGCCCTGTCTGAAAATATTGGAGGATGTCAGGAATATTTTGACTGCTACCTCCTTGCCTTGCGGGTCGAGTCCGTGATAGACCCGGCTCTCTTTGCCTGCTTTGAGTACCCCGGTTATTTCTTTCAGTTTTCCGATGTTGAGAATTTTTAGGATTGTCAGAAGTGTCCGTTTGTCAAAGACTTCTTCGAGAGTCTCCAAATCCTCGCTAGACTTTATCCTGAAGCGTCGCTCCCGGTCGTATCTCTCTTCACGCTTCTTGAGCTTCTCGTCGATCTTTTCAGACAGACGCGTCACACAACTGATTATTGTCTCCGAGCTCTAGGAGCTAGGCTGAGGTACAGTGAGACCCAGGTAGAGTCTGCCGAGTTCCGGATGTTCAAGCAACGCCTTGGCCGATCCCTCGAAAATGGTCGTACCATTAACTAGTAGATACGCCGACTGTCCAATTTGGAGCGCGCGCGTCGCGTTTTGCTCGACTAGCAATATGGTGATGTCCGAATCGTTGGCGAGGTAAGTTATCGTGTTTAGTACCTCAGTAGCTAGGAGCGGGGACAGATTTGCTGTCGGCTCGTCAAACATTATGGTATTTGGCTTTCGCAAGAGGGCCATGCTCATTGCCACCATCTGCCTTTCTCCCCCGCTCAGATGAGAAACTCTCGTCTTCATGTATGAAGTGAGCCTTGGAAAGATTTCAAGCGCTCTCTGTTTTCTCTCCTCGAAGTCTTGAGTTCCGATAGTGTAGCCGGCCATTTTGAAATTCTCATCCACGGTAAGTTGTGTGAAGGTGCTCTCGGTCTGAGGGAGATAGGCTATTCCCAGCCTGGCTATTTCGTGCGGTGCAAGATTAGATATTATCTTTCCATCAAGAGCGACTTGACCCGTGTAGATGTTGGTGAGGCCCGCAATTGTCTTAAGAAGAGTACTCTTTCCTGATCCATTTGGGCCTACTATGACGGTTATCTGGTTCGGTTGAGCCTTTAGTGAGACTCCGCTGAGGATCTGGAGCTTGCCGTAGCCTGCTGAGACGTCATCCACAGTAAGGAAAGTTAGCCACCAAGATACGCTTCAATGACTCGTTTGTCTTTCATAACGTCATCTGGAGCTCCTGAGGCGATTAAACGTCCTAACGCCATCGCGAACATGTTATCGACATACTTGAGGGCGATGTCGAGTCTATGTTCTACGATGAAGAATGTGAGACCGAGTTCTTCCCTTAGCTTCAATATTCGAGAGAAGATCTCATGCGCCAGTGTTGGATTCACTCCGGAGACTGGCTCATCCAACAGCAAGAGCGTTGCGTCTGACATTAGCGCCCTCCCAATTTCAACCAGTTTCATTTGCCCGCCGCTCAGAAGATAGGACGGCTGGTTCCAGATTCTGGAAAGTCCCAAAAGGTTCAGAATCCTTGATGCCTTTTGGACAGCCTGTTTCTCCCTCTCTTCCCACATCGGGGTGAAAAACTCGCGCCATTGTCTGAAGCCCGCAGGCAGCAATGATTTGAAGAACCTCTCCCCAGGATTGTTCCGTACTGCTACCAGAAGATTCTCGAGCACTGTTAGCTTCCAAAACAAGGCCGGGATTTGAAAGGTTCTGGCTAACCCTAAGTTGTATAGCTCGTAAGAGGGGAGACCTGTGGCCTCCTTTCCTCGGAAGAGGATTCTTCCAGAGTCTGGCTTGTAGAGCCCGCTGATCACGTTGATGAGTGTGGTTTTTCCAGATCCATTTGGTCCGATTAGAATGCTGATGCTTCCCTCTTCGACATCAAGAGAGACTCCGTCAAGTGCGTGGAGGTTGCCGAATGATTTTCGGATTTCCGCTACGGACAAGATCTCTGTTGTCATTAAGACTGGCTAAAGAAAAAGGGGGCGTTGGCGGATTAGCTTTCCGCTTTCCGCCTAGTAGGGGTTGAAGTGGTCGAGTGTGCCTGGTGTGTTGGGGGTTGCGTCCGCTGTCCATTCGCCCGCATAGCCCCATGTGTATGTGCTGCCGCTCGCGGCGACCTTCCAGACTTGGTATATGTTTGCTACTCTGTCTCCGTTTGAGTCGAGACCGTTCCAACCCGTAACGCCGTAGTAGTTAGCCGCGACTGTCGGCATGATGGCTTGAATCTTCGTTCCGCTGTATGCTCCGGCGCTAACTGTGGCAAGAGCGCCCAGCCACATGTCATCGTACGTGCCACGGCAGTAGTTGTCACACACGTTACCGTTGGATATGCTGGGGAATAGGGCATCGAGCGCCAGTGCTTTGGTATTGTTGAGGAAGCCGTAGACTGTTGAGGGGAGACGATTGCTGGCGAAATATCCGCTCGAGGTGCTATTGTTTGATATTAGGGTGTCTTGAGCTTGGCCGTCAACCCCTGTCCAAACAGAGGTTGTACCGATGAGTGGGGTGCCAGCGCTATCCGTGCATCCTGCCACTGCATTTGGCCCAAAATTGCATCCTGGTAGGTGTCCTTTGAGGAGACTGGGGCGTTGCGAGTTGATCTGGTAAATCATTTGTGTGAATTCTTCGAAGGCGATCGAATCGATCGCCACCCGGTTGGTATAGGTCGTGGCGTTAAGTGCTGTGTAGCCATTATAGAGGGCCGTTACGGTCGTTGTGAAATCGGTGGTCTTCGGATCGTACTGGATTATGCAGACCGTGTCTGAAGCGGAACAGCCATTCGAATCAACTGTGCCAGCCTTGTTGGTCAGGAGGTAGTTGAAGTTGTAGGCAGTAGCGTTTGCGAGGGCGTCACCGTAAGTGTCATGTCTCTGCACGACGATTAGCTTAGTGGCTCCTTCGGCTTGGATCATTCTTGCGTCGGCCATTCCTTGCCACCTGTCGTCGGGTGCTGTTCGGAAGTAGTATTTTGTCGAGGACTGGGGGATTGCAAGCGCCGCAGAGGTCGAGGACGGACTGATCACTACGATGTGGTTCGAATTTGCGTACGTAATTAGGTTCTGGAGGGCTCCGCTGTTCAACGGCCCGACTACGACTTGAACGCCTGCGGCAGCAAAGTTCTGAAGATCAGTGAGTGCGATTGAACTGTCAAGCTGGTAGTCGCTCACAGATACGCCGAATTTCAAGTTGCACCCTGCGTTTGACAGGTAGGTGTTGATGTCGGTTATTGCCTGTTGAGCGGCGAACGCTGCTCTTACTCCTTGGTCTGATAGACCATCGGTCTTGTCGGTCAGTAGTCCTATTGTCAATGTGCGACCTGAGGAGCAGAGTCCGCTGTTGAACTCTCCTCCGGCTAGTAGTGAGGCGTAGGTGATACCTGCGCCGACTCCAACTCCAACAATGAGTAGAATCAGAGCAATGGCCCTTGAGACCATCTTCTTGGCGGGGGGTGACATAGGTTGAGATTGTGGTTGAGATTGCATTTTGTTTCAGAAGGGTCGCGGTCGCAGTTGCCGATATAAGCCATATTAGAGTTTGAGACATGTTCGAGAGTTCCAAGGTCAATGCTCTCTTCTCCAAGCGCCTCACCGCGGTGGAATAGGAAACTAATCCTCGTTTTTGTGCTGCTCGCTATCGCAATTATCTTCAGCTTAGGAGTGATCGTTGTCTACGTTGTAAGACCGATCATCCCTCCGTACCTTTTGGACACAGTTGTCTATGCTTCACTCTTCGGGCTGATGGCGATGGGGCTCACTCTTACCTATCTGACGACAAAAGTGCCGAATTTCGCCTATGGCTCCTTCGTGACAATCGGAATCTACACGTCCTTCTCACTCCTTCGGGTCAATCATATCAGTCCCTACCTTTCTGCTCCCCTTGCCTTCGTGCTCGGAGGGGTCGGTTCAGTCGCTATGTATCTCGGGGTTCTTCGAGTACTAGCGAGGAGGGGCTCATCGCTGGTTGCACTGATGATTTCTACTCTCGCGATAGACATCGGCTTCATAGGAATATTCGGGATCTACTCGGACTACCTAACCTCCCTCTATAGAATCATCGACACCAAGTATTTCGTTGCCCTCAGCGCAACTCCTGGAACAGACTTCACTCTCCTGGGCCGACCTGGTCTGCTCTACGTCGCTCCCATCTCTCTCGCGGCGATAACAGCAGGATTATACTTGCTTCTAACAAAGACACGATTCGGAATAGCGATGAGAGCGTCGGTCGAGAATCCAAGCCTAGCTCGTATTCTTGGCATCGATGTTGAGCGTACGTATGTTTTCGCATGGTGGTTGGCAGGCGGATTCGCTGCGCTGTCGGGTTCATACTATGCCCTGTGGCTCCCTGGAGGAACGTCTGCGGGCTCCAATTTGATCGTGGAAATCTTTGCGGCTAGTGTGCTTGGAGGTTTAGCCAGCATATACGGAGCGGCCCTTGGAGGGCTGATTGTTGGAGCGAGCGAAATACTCCTCACGCAAGAAGGTGCTCAACTGTTCGGATCATGGGTTCAGATCTACCAAAAGGGAGTTCCACTCGTACTCATGGTCGTAACCTTGCTCCTGTTTCCTCAAGGTCTAGTCTCAGTGGGATGGAAGAGGGTCCTAGTCTCAGCGGCCCAAACGTTTCGACGCACCAAGATCCTGCTCGGCCGCATGATTCGTAGTGCCGGAGGGAAGTAGTTGGACGTTCCCATGTTCGTTTTGTTCGGCATCGACATAATCCGTTTTCTAGTTGATCTCGGGACAGCCTACGCGCTCTACCTAGCGGTTTCGCTCACGCTTAACCTTGAGGCAGGATTTTCAGGAGTTCCAAACTTCGGTAAAGTTATGTTCGTCGCAGCCGGAGCGGCCGCCGCCGGGTCCGTTTCTGGCCGGGTCGCTGCAATAGTTCTCGGCATAAATACTCACGGCGACTACAACGGCTTCATCGCGACAATAATCCCAAGCATAAACACTGCACTTACGCAAAACATCGTTCTCTCCGCGGAGCTTCTTCTTCTGGGGGTCCTGCTCGCTGCGGTCGTGGGTGCAGTGCTCGGATTCGTCGCCTCCTTCCCAGCAATCAGACTCAGGGAAGACTATCTTGGCATGCTCCTGTTGGCATCTGCTCAACTGTTCCAGATCTTCCTCGGGGGCTACCAGCCTCTTATCGGAGCCAGCCAGGGTATCGAAGTACCAGATGTCTTTGCGTGGACCGAGACGGGAATCGGGGTTAGAGATGTAGTTGTGCTGGTCCTGGTCGCCGCGTTTGCAATTCTAGTCTATCTTTACGTGGAGAGGGTTGCTCGGTCTCCCCTTGGGCGGACCCTCAGAGCAGTCCGTGACAACGAAGTAGCGGCAAGAGCACTTGGAAAGGACGATGCTGCAGTTAGGCGTAACGTGATAATAGTGGCTTCTGCGATCAGCGCGGTGGCCGGTGCTCTTCTTACCTTCTATGTTGGCGCAGTGAACGCGGAAACGTGGACCCGAATAACTTGGACCTTCTGGATATGGGTGATGGTCATCATAGGAGGAGCGGCAAACAACGCTGGCGTAGCCCTCGGCGCATTCTCGTTCACTTTCCTGTTCAAGGTTGTTGACCAGGTGAAGTTCTACTTCCAGGGTTACATTCCGTTCGACGTTAACTGGCTCGAATACTTGATGTTCGCTTCATTGCTTATCATAATCCTGGCTTTTAGGCCTGGAGGAATCCTCCCAGAGAAATCGTCAGCGACGCTCCCTTGGAGCACGATTGCACAAATCGTGCAGTCGGAATCAAAGAGTATTGAGGTATCTTCCAAGCCTAGCAATGTTCCGGATCAGGATAAGATCGAAGGAACAGACAGACCTGGATAGACTATTCTAGGATAGCGGAGCCTTTGGTTCGACCCTATATTGATAACGTGCTGGATGTGTCAGGATTTGAGTTTGAAGGGCTGTCCTTGAGTAAGGACCCTCTCCGGCACCTGGCTTTTCCATTTGCTCAGCCATTCAAGATCCTCTTTGGCTTCTCTGAGATCGTCCGGTAGCATTTGGGGGATCTCGTCCGAGATAGGGTACCATCGATTGCACTCTGTGCAAAGCAGTAAGCCTTCGATGATCTCCTCTTTTTCTTCGAAGACGTGAAGTTCGAGTGGGTAGTGTTTATCGATCGGGCAGGCAAGTATCTCCATGAGGCGTCTCTTCAATCGAAGTCTGAGTCGAGGTTTTCGCTTCGTGAAATAAGGTTGACTGTTACCTAGCTCGTGTTCAATGTTACGAGGGTCTTTGACTTGCCGGATCGAAGAGCTGCGTCGCAGACCCTTATTGCTTTGAGGGCGTCCTGTCCTGAAGGCGCTTCCTCTCCGTCTCTGATTATGGTCGTTATGAAGTTCTCAAGTTCGAGCTTCAGAGGTTCAGCCCACGGCGTGTAAGGTTTGACAAGTCGCTCCGAATTTTCCAGCGTGAGCTCTTGTGTGATGTAGTCTAGACTGATTGTTGCGTCGCTACCAGTAATGATTAGAGTTCGGACCTTGCGAGGGGTAAGCCAGTTTGCGTCGATGAACCCGGTGGTTCCCTGCTTGAAACGCAGCATTATCTCAGCATAGTCCTCGTAAGAATGGGTTCTCAAAGAGCCTGTTTGCGCGAAGACCGCTGTGACCTCCTCTTCCAAAAGGTATCGCATCGCATCGATGTCATGTATTGCGGTGTCTTTTACGACACCTACATCTCCAATTCGGATCGGCCATCTGGCTACTCGACGGCCAGTCGCGATGATGATGTCGCCAACCGTTCCCTCTGTCAACATTTTCTTCACAGCCTTTACCCCAGGGTTGAATCTCTCAATGAATCCAACGAGGAGTTTTACCCCCGCCTTCCTCGCCGAATTCACCAATTTCTCAGCGGCCCTCTCTTCGCCTGTCATGGGCTTCTCGACCAGAAGATTCTTGCCTGCTTCAATGGCCAGCAAGCCGACCTTCAAGTGAGTCTGGGTGGGAGTGCAAACAGTGACGGCCTCTAGCTTCGCCTCCTGAAGAAATTTGGTTACATCGGAATACCATGCGACTCCGTATTTTGTACCGATTTCTTTTGCTCTCTTCTTGTTGGTGTCGCAGATCGCGACGAGGTCAGCAATTTTACTCTGACGAAGGACGCGGACCTGGTTTTCGCCCCAGAAGCCTGTGCCAACGACACCAACTGCCACGCGTCTCAAGTATCGAGTGTGCCTCTTCCTATAGTCGTGTAGAAGAGGCCGGCCTTCTCAACATTTGAAGCTTCCAGAACTCTAGTCAAATCACAGATTGCCCCCGGTCGATTCATTTCCGTAGCAAGTTGATCTGCATCAAGCTCAAGGGCGGATAATTTCGGAAGCGCGACGACAGTGCAATTAGCATTCGCGATAGTCCTTAGTAGGCTGCTCTCCACCCGAGCGTGATCCCCGATCATCTGTGCCCATGGCTGTGACCCAATCTCACCTGGGTAGAGAGATACTCGTGCCCCTTTTTTCCGAAGTGATTCTATTAATGGTGGGGACTCCGGCTTAGACCAGGGATTCTTGAGCAACCCATCGGTTCCGAGAATTGCAACCTTTGATCTCCTAAAGGGGTATCCGCAGTGGACAAGTGCCCTCCTTATCATGTCCACTATCTGAGATTGGTATTCCTCGTTTACGGAGTGGGCGGCTCGAACGAGTCTTGGCCCGTTCCTTCGTTGCGAAGTCGATAGAGCTATGCTTGTTCCGATGGATTCTCGCTCTGGAATCGGGTTCGACCGCTCCGTGAGGGTAATTCGAGTATCTCTGCAGAGCTCTAGCACTTCATCATAGTTGACTCCGTGTGCTTCTGAGATCTTCGCTAGCTCGAGATCAAGTGCTCTGCTCACTTCTCGACTAACGGCGCAGTAGAGGCCGGATGCTTCCGCGACTTCCACTTTTGAAATCAGGCTTAGTGTCGGAAAAACCCAAAGGAGTTCCTCTTGGAAAGCGGTTGAGAACGAGCCATCGAATCCAGCCAGCACTTTCCGTTTTTCTTTGAACTCTCGGATCCCCTCACCCGCCCAGAATAACGGGACATAGTAGAGGTTCAGGTCAACTCCCATCTTTAGTCCTCCGTGGTTTTCGATTATCGACTTCACTACGGAGGAGGTATAGTGGGGTTTGCAGAGACCTGTAAATGCAAGACTGGTTCCGGTTGCAAGTCCGTGGGCCAGGTTTCGAACGGTCATCTCAAGCGCGTTCGTTTGATCGGGTCTGGAAGCATGAGTCGTCAGAATCAGAGTCTTAACCTGGGATAGGGGTAGTTGATCATAGTCCGGCCTTATCCTAATTTTCCCGGACTTCTTGAAGATCCCAAGGAGCCAAAGAGCCTCTTCTAAGCCCGGCCGATTCGCATGTGTTCTGCCGTCGTCACCGAAGGGTCCTACAAGATAGTTGGAAATGCCTGCTTCAGCATAGAGAACGGAGAGGAGAAGGGCCTCCGGATTATCGCCGACAATGGCAACGGAATGATTTTCTTCCATAGACCCTTCAGCCGGTTTAGCAACTCTGTTGGGGAACTTCGGGGCCGTTCGTCATCTGCTTAACCGATTGCATCTGATTTGTTGAAAGATTTCTTGGTTGGCAGCGACATGGTTGCCTGCGCTAGGCGCAAGATCTGTCAGTGCTTACCATGAATATTGGAATCTCGGCTTCATTGATTCTTTCTGATCTGGGAATGTTTTCGATCTCTTATCTACCCAGGCTTGTTTTAGAGAATTTGATCTAAGGTCCGTTAGCATGAAGGTTTGGATTGACGTCCTAACCCCGAAACACGCTCTCTTCTTCGAGCCGCTATATCGAGACCTTGCCCGACAGGGGCATGAGTTGCTACTGACAACTCGGACCTATCGAGAGGCGCAAGAAGCACTGGAACTGAAACGACTACCTTTCCGCACTGTCGGAGAACATGGGGGCGCCTCCCGTTACGGCAAATTGCTCGCGAGCGCGCGCCGTGTGTTGAGGCTGGCGCAATTGATTGAGAATTGGCGCCCAGACACGGCTGTCTCATTCTCGTCTCCGGAGGCTGCAAGGGTTGCGTTTGGACTCGCTGTTCCGCATGTTGCGGTAAACGACTCTCCACATTCTTGGCTAGTCGCTCGACTAAGCATCCCTCTCTCCCGATACGTGTGCTCGCCCTGGATAATTCCTAGGCGAGTCTGGCTTTCTTTCGGAGCGCGGCCTGATGGTATTGTGGCATACAGAGCATTGGACGCTGCTGCTTGGTTGAAACGACACAGACCGAATCCGGCAGTGCTCAAACAGTTGTCGCTAAAGAGTGGCAGACCAATCATCCTTTTGCGAACTGAAGAATCTTTCGCCTCATACTTGGAAGGAAAGGCAAGCGACAAGGCGCCAGTGATCGGACCCGTTACGGAAGAAATCCTAAGACGGAAACTAGATGCGCAGATCGTCATTTCGACAAGGTACGGTCGACAAGCACCAGTCCTTCGGCAAATGTTCGGGAATAGGGTCCGGGTCATCGATCATATCGTCGACGCTACGAGCCTTCTCTACTATTCGACCATTTTCATAGGGTCTGGAGGAACCATGACTGTCGAAGCGGCTTTACTGGGCCGTCCTGCGATATCCTGCTTTCCCGGACCGAAACCACGCTACATCAAGTACTTGGAGAAGAGAGGCTTGGTCCAAACGATTCGTTCGCCCAGAAGAATCGCGCAAGAGGTTGGCAGGATCCTGAGTTCAGAAGAAGAGCGAGAGGAACAACAGAGACGAGGCACGAGTCTTCTTCATCAAATGGAGGATCCGATCAGGATCATCTCTGGAGTCGTCAGGAAGACTTGGAGGAAGACTGAGAACTAGCACCGGTTGAACATTTCCCAGAAGCCCGCGCCACAGGCACTCACCCACCGGAGAATACAACCCCCACCCGCGTCCTGTTACCATCAAGGGTTACCAAAACCCGCTACTTCCCGAGAGAGCTCAAGCGCACATGATCCTCGCGACACAAAATCCGGATCTAGGAGGGAAATAACGAAAGCTGGCTCTTTCTCCGCCCATGTTCTTCGAAGATAGGAATCAGGCAGACTATCGCGCTTCTAACCCGATAATCGCAGAACAAGCCCGGATAGTAAATCTGGGAAACCCATTTTTGATCTACGAGACATTCGCGCCTGATCACATGGATAAAACCCTCATGGGAAAATGCTTGATTGGCCCGTTCTAAGCCCTGAATCGAAAGACTCGCCCAGAACGGTTTCAGCTGGCGAGAGCCTTCTAGAAAAAAGGGGGGCAGGAATTTTTTTCTCGCGACGCAGAAGCGGTCCCCTCGAGTGGTAGGCAGGTGTTCGTAACATCACCCCGATGCGCAAAAACCGCCATGGTTTAGCTTCCGATTGTCTGGTCGAAGAGCGGTTTGAACTCGTCTAGTAGCTGTTTGAGATCATTCTCCGTCCTCCCTTCCACGTAGATTCGGATGAGTGGCTCTGTTCCGCTCGGTCTTACGAGGAACCAGCCTCGGTTTTTGATGTCGACACGGACCCCGTCGATCGTGCTAGTCACCCGATCTCCGAGCCTCTGACGGATTCTCTTCATCACATCCCGCTTCTTCTCGTCCGGACACGTGTGCTTCTCCTTATTCATGAAGAAGGTTGGTAGACGAGCCATAAGCTTAGACAGAGCCATTCTGTTCTCAATTATTGAATTAAGGATCAACACCATAGCCATTGTCCCGTCTCTGACGGGCTGGTGCGGAGCATAGAATATTCCACCGTTCTCCTCCCCGCCGAGAATCGCCTTCTCTCTGACCATAGTCCTTGCCACATGTATGCTTCCCACCTCGGTCAGAATCACTCTTCCCTTTCTCCCTCGAGCCACTTCCCTTACCGACATCGACGAATTAACAGGAGTAACCACCTTGGCTCTCGGATTCTTCCTCAGAATCTCATCCTCGATCAGAGTCAAGCTCTTATCGCCTGAATGGACAACGCCTCTCTCATCCACGAAGACTGCCCTGTCTCCGTCTCCGTCGTGCGCCACCCCAAACGCTGCCTTCTCTTCTCGGACGAGTGCAGACAGAGGGCCGAGATTTTCCGGTCTAGGTTCAGAGGTTCGACCTGGGAATCTCCCGTCGATGTTATCGTTCAGCGTGACCACCTGACAACCGATGCGTCGAAGCAAGACAGGAGTAGTCAACGATGATACCCCGTTGCCCGTATCTACAGCGACTCTCAGCTGATTGGCAAGTTTCTCATTCCTAGCGTATCCTTTGACACTTGATAAGTACGGTTCGAGAGGCAGAACCCGGTTCTCGCGTTGCCCCGGGATCCTGCCCACACTCCAAGAATCTCTCGTGACTAGCTTTTCGATCCTCTCCTCCTTCTCGCGGGGAATCTCGATCCCGTCAGAGTCCACGACCTTGAAGCCGTTGTATTCGGGCGGATTGTGGCTTGCAGTAATGACAAGCCCGGGAGCGGAGCCAATCTTTGCGAGGAATTGCAGCCCTGGGGTTGTTATTACTCCGCAGTCCTCCACATCGTACCCTTGCGCGAGTATGCCTGCAACTGCCCCTTCCGCGAGCATCTGGCTGGAAGTCCGTCCGTCCCGGCCCACGAGTATTTTCTTGCTCTTGAAAAGGGAAGCGACACCGGACCCGATTCCATAAGCAAATGTCGATGTAATGTTCTCCCCGACAACCCCTCTTATTCCATTCGTCCCGAACAGCCGGGGTGCCGTCAATTCTGATCTTCTCTTCGCTCGAGATTCCTTATCATTCTAGTTCAGAATCACGGAACCCGTTCTGATGATTGCTCGGTCGGGAATAACTACTTGGCCGGCGATAATAGATCCTTTGCCGATTATCGCTTCCTTCCCAACCGTGACCCCCTCTCCGATAACTGAATCTTCTATCGTGCAGTTTTCGCCGAGTGTCGTTTGTTCAAACGCTATCGTCTCGCTGACTTCT
>Ga0209761_1000240_pt1 | contig 31658 bp, 24 predicted proteins | sample GraSoi013_1_40cm_4_FD_185818 | JGI IMG/M metagenome (GOLD analysis project Ga0209761, IMG submission 185818) | Grasslands soil microbial communities from the Angelo Coastal Reserve, California, USA - Sample 09_25_2013_1_40cm (SPAdes) (version 2) | ecosystem: Environmental > Terrestrial > Soil >... | reverse complement strand
CCCGCCGGCACCGTGACGGTCCGGGAGTCTCCGCCGCTCACCGAGCAGTTCGAGGCAACGCCAGAAAGCGCCACTGAGTGATCACCCGCCGACAGGTCGGCGAAACTTACACTACCGTTGGTCCCGATCGCCTTGCTCGCGTTCCCATCCACCGTGACGGTGTAGCCGTCGGGATCGAGGCTCGAGCCGGTCGTATTGGTCGTGACCGTCACGTTGCCGGTCTTCGGGATAGCGGCACAGCTCACTGAGAAGCTCGTGGTCCCCACCACGCCAGCGATAAGCGAGATCGTCCGCGGGTTGTCGCCGCTCACCGTGCAGTTCGAGGCGACGCCGGAGAGGCTGACCGTGTGATCGCCCGCCGCGAGTCCTGTGAAGGTGACGAGGCCGTTCGCGCCCACGGACTGGCTTAACGAGCCGTCTACGGTGACCGTGTAGCCGTCGGGGGCGATGTCGGAACCGGAAGTGGCGACGGTGACGGCGAGTGTGCCTAGGCCCGGCAGCGGGAGCAGGGCCGCATCGGGCTCCGGACTCTCTGAATCGTTACAGGCGGTCGCGCCGAGCAGTATCGCGACCGCCGCTGCCCACCAGCACCGTCCAACGCCGCGTACCATGACGCTTCCTCCTGAAAGTGCCGTCCTGTGTCTGCACATGCGCGGAGCCCGGGGGCAAAAACCGGACCGCTTCCTACCTGCAGCGGACGCAACGGGTTAATGCTGTCTCGCCACGGCGCCGGCGCGGCATAGTGCGGCGTGCCCGCGCCGTGGCGGGCGATCGGCATCGCAATGGTCACCCGTTGCCTGCGCGCAACAGCCGCGCTCATCGGAGTAGCCCCCAGGGAGCAGGAGAGACAGCCCGCTTTTTGCAAGGGCTGACGGTGTTCCGAAGAGGGTTCCCACGCCGGTGCTGCGAGGTGGCATGACTGATCGACTCATCGAGTCGGGGCTAAAAGTGTTCGCGACCTGCCCGCCGTCCTTTACGGCGTCCCCGCTGACGTACCGCCGGGCAGTTGTAGACGTCGCGCGCTGGAGCGAGGCTGCGGGGTGTGAGGGGATCCTCGTCTACACCGACAACGGCCTCGTCGACCCGTGGCTGGTGGCGCAGCAAATTCTCAGCCACACCAACCGGCTCTGCCCGCTCGTCGCGGTGCAGCCGGTCTACATGCATCCCTATGCCGTCGCCAAGATGGTCGCGACGCTCGGGTTCCTCCACGGGCGACGCGTCTACCTCAACATGGTTGCGGGCGGCTTCAAGAACGACCTCGAGGCGCTCAACGATTCGACGCCCCACGACGAGCGCTACGCCCGGCTGGTCGAATACACGACGCTCATCATGGAGCTGCTCGGCAGCACGAGACCAGTGACGCTGGACGGGCGCTACTACCGGGTCACCCAGGTGAAGCTGACGCCGCCGCTCGACCCCGCGCTCAAACCGGGCGTATTCGTCTCCGGGTCGTCGGACGCGGGGTTGGCGGCGGCCCGACAGCTCGGCGCGCTGGCCGTGCGCTACCCCAAGCCGGTGGCCGAATACGAGGCGGCGCCGCCGAGCGACGCCGCCGCGCTCGGGATCCGCATCGGGATCATCGCCCGAGAGGAGGCGAGCGAGGCATGGGCCGTCGCCCACGCCCGGTTTCCGGAAGACCGGCAGGGGCAGCTCACCCACCAGTTGGCGATGAAGGTCACCGATTCGGAATGGCACCGGCAGCTTTCCCACCTCGGGGAGACCGCCGCGGGAGAGGACCAACCGTACTGGATGACTCCGTTCGAGAACTACAAGACGTTCTGCCCCTACCTGGTGGGGAGCTACGAGCGGGTGGCAGACGAGATCGCCCGCTACGTCGGAGTCGGCTATCGTACCATCATCCTCGACGTGCCAGCGAGCCTGGAAGAGCTCGAGCACATCGGCGTCGTGTGCGAGCGCGCCGCGGCGCGCGTGACGCCGTGACCTTCCCGAGTGTTGCGGTATTCCTCGATGCCCGTCCGCGCCTCCTCGAAGCGCCATCACCTTCATGAAACTGGTGCCGTTGGACAGCCCTGAGCTGATCGAGCTCGTCGCCGGCTGGCTGGGCAAGGAGGAGAACCACAAGTGGCTAGACTTCGGCAACGGCGTGCACACCGTGACGGCCGTGTCCCTCAAAATCATGACGCAGCGGGATCTCCACTTGCTGCGGGTGTACACACCGGATGACAGCGACGTGCCGATCGGCGTGTGCGGCCTGTCGAACGTGGATCGCCGATTCAAGACCGCCGGCTCGCTCTGGGTCGTGCTCGGGGAGAAGCGCTACGGGGGCTATGCCAGCCGCGCGGCGTCCAAGCTCTTGACCATCGGCTTCAGGGAGCTCGGCCTCGAAGCGGTGGGTGCCTGGACCGTGGAGATCAACGTGGCGGCCCGTCGCGGGCTAGAGCGCCTCAACTTCCAATACATCGGGCGGCAGCGGCGCTGTCACTGGATCGATGGCCGACCGTACGATCGGCTGTTGTACGACCTGCTGGCGACGGAGCACCGGGAGCTCGACCATGACTGACCCCGGGGAGCTCGAGGCGCTCGAGGCGCAGATCGCCGAGGTGTTCACCGGGCGGCTGCAGGTCGAAGTGCCGTCGCCGGACCTGGATCTGTTCGAGGGCGGCGTAGTCGACTCTCTGATGTTCGTCAAGTTGCTGACCTCGCTCGAGCAGCGATTCGGCTTTCGAATCTCGTTCGAGGAGCTCGAGATCGACGATTTTCGCACGCTCCGCCACATCGCCCGCTTCGTGGCCACGAAGCAATCCCCGCAGGTGCGTCGCGTGAGCGCGTCGTAGCTCGCTCCCGGACCGAGACGCAGAGACCCCGCGGCGCCGTGTAGGTACCGCCGCCGGCGACGCCGGTCTCGTGCTCAGGAACGCTGCAAGTGCTGGACGATCAGCTGCTCTATGAGCAGCAACACGTCGATCACGTAGGCACAGCAGAGGGCCGCGCAGTTCGCGAAAACCAGGCGACGGACGGAAGGCTGAACTGCGCTGGCGACCCGATCCAGCTCGAAGGCGGTGCAGGCCGCGAATGCCAACATCGCAGGGTAGACGAAGATTATCTTGGTCGCGGAGAAGTCCCGCATGCGGTAGCTGTAGAGCAGTACGAACGCGACGTATCCGGTCGCGGTGACCGCGAGGTAGAGTCTCTGGATGGGGAGGGCGCCGCTCACGCGCGTCGTGACCCACCGGGCAGCCGCCCACAGCTGACGGAAAAACCCCATCACGAGCACCCCGGTCGGGATCAGCCCGAGCAGGAGAATCATCCGCGCCAGCCATTGGACCGGCGTCGTCCGCGATTCCCAACCGGGGGGCCAGGCGTCGAAGTGTACCGAGTGCGTTTCTCCGTAGAGTAGTGACCAAACGGAGGTTCGATAGGGCGGATAGCCCTCCACACCAATCGTGACAATCGGCTCCCGCAACATGTCGATCAGCTTGAGCGTGAAGAAACCATCAAGCACTGAGGTGACGCCCGGGCGGCGAACGTAGGACTTTGTAGCGAGCTGCGGTGGCGGGGCAGGCGCCTGGTTGACTGCGAAGGGCGTGCCCTGCTGTTCGTACTTGGACCAATATTCCCCAAGGACCGGTACGGTTGCGCTGAATGTCACCAGGAACATGATTGCGAAGCCGAGCGTCCTTCGGCGGCCCAGGACGCCGTCCCGAGGCGGCCTCAACACCAGCGCCGCGAGCACACAGACGATCGCGATCGACACGACGAGCCCGTTTCCCTTGGCAATGCCGGCGAACACTGCGCCTACCGTCATCCACAGGAACGATCTGACGCTGCCATCGCCGTAGAAGCGATAGCCGAAGAAGATCGTGGCGCTCACGCACAGGATCACGAACGCGTCGTTGGTTGCTTGAACGCTGGTCGCGATCATCTTCGGATTCAGGGCGACCAGCGCGAAGGTCGCCAGCCGCGTGCGATCGGAGACCTCGAGAGTGCGGAGAAACGCCAATACGAGGATCAGTGTGGCCACTCCCGCTGTGCAGCTGATGGCCTGTGCTACGCGAACTTGCGCCCACGTCGGCAGGACGGGCAGCGCCCGGAGCGTGAGGGCGACGCTCAGATGATAGAGCTTCGGCTGGAACGCTTCCCACAACTCGCCGTCGGCCGGAATCCGGTATTCGTAGGCGATCACCTGGATGACGGAAATATGGTCGTCGTTCGCCGAGCCATTGACGAACGCGAGGAGAACGCGCAAGCCGACGGCCAGCGCCCACACCATCGCAGTCGCTCTGACGGTGAACCGACCTCCCCAACGCCATGCAGTCACGGCTGGCTCTCCTGCAGGGCGGAATCCTCTCGTCCCGCCGACGTCGTATGCGAACGCCACCTCCTTCAGATCGTCCCCCTTCAGCCGCGACTCTTTGTTGGTGTGATGAGGCCAGGTCGCGGTGCGGACCGCCTTTGGACGCGAACCGAACACCGCATTGGCTTTCCCGTCCACGATCGGCTTCATGAGTGCCGGAAGGTCGGCAGGAGCGTCCTCCAGGTCCGCGTCCTGGATCATGATAACGTCCCCCGTCGCCCGACCGATACGGGAACGGATGACCGCGCATTCCCCGCGCTTGACCAGATGGCGCTCCAGGTAGTCGGGCTTGCCGGTCCCGCGAAAGTGCTCCAATATGTAGCATGGCTGAGTGGAGACGAGCCCTACCCACGCGTGCCCGCCTGCGGTTCCCAGCCAACAGTCGCACACGCTTTGTGAAAATGGTCACAAAGTGGTCGGCAAACCAACCACTGACCTCACGCCGATGAGCCCCAGGTCCAGTCACGCCCTCAGCACCGCGAACGCTCCCACGAGGGCGATTGCGACTCCCAGCGCGATCTTCACAGCCGCCGCGCGGCCCTTCGCCCGAGGTCAGCAGAAGTCATAACACAACACGCCGCGCCGGGCGAGATCACTCGCGGCCTCGTATACGTCGTGCGCCTCGAGGAGGATCATCTGCAGTCGGCCGATCCGCCGCTTGCGCCACCACCCGCGCCGTTTCAGCTCGGCGATCAGGGGAGCGCCATCCCGGTGACCGGCGAGTCGCAGCGCGAACAGCCGCATCTTCGCAACCCGAATCTCACCCGTCGCCGTGCGAACCCGCAGCGCGTACTCGCCCGGCGCAAACACGGGAACCCGCGTCTGAGGCTCAAGGGCTTCCTCAACGAAATGGAAGAACGTCATCGTGCTCGCCGGCACACCCAGGAACAGAATCTTCCCTCGAAGGTCCATCAGTCGCCCGTACGGCGTGTCCGGACCGCACGGGGTTCGGGCCAGGTGATGATCGGACACCAGCTCCTCCGCGCGCTTACCCCAGATCGCAACCGAGTGCGTCGGATGCCAGCTACGGAGCACGCCCGGCGAGCGACGAAACGCCTCGGTGATCAGACCCATCTGCGACGGCGTGCTCTCCGCATCGAAGATCGGATCCTGGCTGGCGTACTCGACCGCGCTCCCAGTAAACGGCAGCGTCGGCATGATCAACGCACCTTCTGGCGCAACGACGGCCTCCAGTGCGGCGATCACGTCGGCGGGGCTCCCTCGGAAGCCTTGGAATGCGTCGAAAGAGCTGTGGACCATCAGAACATCGCCGGTCGCAATGCCGAATTGACGCAGTGCGGCTTGCAGGTCGCTCGGCGAGAAGGGGTGTACGGTGCGCACATACGCGGCCTGAATCCGTCGCAGCCATCGCTTCACCTTCCACGGCACGGCTCGCGCGACGGCATTCACGATGGCGCCCCTGGGCTTAGAAGCCGAGCCACCACTCAGAATCGAGGCGGCTGAGGGAGACCTTACCGCGCTGGAACGCGGCCAAGAGCTCCGGACGGCGGGAGTGCACGATCGTCCACGGTTCGGCGAGCGTCAAGTGCAGTCGATCTTCCGCGAAGCACGGGACGAACTGAGGGTCCAGTCTGCCACTCAGCACGATCGCGCCGCGCCGCCAGGCATGATAACACAGTTGGTCGAAGAGTTCGCGGTGTCGATTGTCGCAGGCCGCCATGTGCACCACCTCCGCACGCAAATCTGGCCCAAAGGCGCAAATGAACCAGCCGATCCGGCCACCTGTTTTGTCCAACACCTCCACCTCGTCGACCCGCCCGAGGGCCCGCCGCTCCGCGACACGCTCGAGCAGCCAGCAGAACGATGCCTCGTCATAGACCGGTACGAGCCGGTTAGTGGCATCGACGTGAGACAGGTGTGCCACAATCGCCCGCCGATCGAGCGACCTAGCGACCGTCGCCGGCCGGGGCGAGCGGTAGCGCCCGGGGAGGATCCGTGTCGCGGCCCCGTCCAGCACACGGCAGAGTGGCCGTGTGAGGCTCGGGATTCCGCGCCAGTCGAGCCGGCCCACTGCGTACTCAAACGGACGGAGCACGCGCTCCCAGTAGAGGCTGAACCAGAGCGCGGTCATGCCCCCCAGGTGTTCGAAAAGCCTCCGCGACGGAGGGTTCGCCCGGTCGGATATCGACACGTCCTGAGGGCCGCCGAGGAAGGTCCGCAACAGCTGAACGCCCGTCATCCCGCGCTCGGCCGGGTCCACCATAAACTCCGTACTCACGGCCGCCTGCACACAGTGGGCTCCCAGGCGCATGGGTCTCGGGATAACGCCGAGAAAGCCGGCCGGAACTCCTCGTCGATCCTCATAAACGAACGACGGAAACGATTCATTGCGCCAGGGATTCTCAAAGAAGATCCGCTGGTAGTATGCACCGAGGCGTTCGTCGTTGGGTTGCTCAGTTCGGTGAAAGATCTTGCGCCGCAGACGCACGACCGCCGGAATGTCCTCCAGCCGAAAGGCTCGCACGCCGGCCATTCAGACCCCCCCGAGTACGTTTTCGAGCGACGCGTCCAGCGCACCATTCGAGGTCGCACGAGCGTTGCGCGCTGCGTTGCGAGCAGCGCGAGCGAGTCTCCACGGACGCCGTAACGCAGTCTCCAAAGGTATGCATAACACCCGTTGCCACAGGCGCTCCGTCTCAGGCAACGTCGCTTCGATGCCGGCTGTCTGGTGACACGGCGTATAGCCCGCCTGGCATTCCACCCCGACCTGTGCGAATTGGTCGATGAGCTCGCTCACGGCCGGACCGCCGGCGGGCAGCACCAGGGCGAGCTTCGCCGCCGCACCGTCTCCCGACAGGTCCAGGATGCTCCAGCGGGCCAAGGGGCCGAGTGCCTCGAGGAGTCGTATCGCGTTGCGCCGGCGCTCCTGAACGTGTTTCTGCAGAGTCCGCAGCTGGTGCCGGGCAACGGCCGCCTCCAGGTTCGACAGGAGCGTCGGACGCAGCCGGTCTGCACCTGGCGGTCCCAGTAGTCGATCCCGCAGAACGAGGAGGCCGAGGCTAAACTTCCGAAAGCGCCGCCACAGCCAGAAGCCGCCGACCCGACGGGCGATGGCGGCCTCGGGCTCATAGGCCAGCGCGATGCGCGAGGCCCGTTCGAACAGCGCTGCGTCGGCCGTCACAAGGACGCCACCGGCTGACCCGGCGAGAGGCTTCCCGGGCCCGCAACTCACGATGCCGCAGGTCCCGAATGTCCCCACCAAGCGCCCCGCCCGGTGTGCGCCCAGCGACTGTGCGGCATCGTCGATCAGATGGATGCCAGTGCCATGAAGGAGGGCCGCGATCTCCTCGATCGGCGCGGTATTGCCAAACAGATGCGGCACGATGACGCACTTCGTCTTCGGTGTGAGTGCGGCCGCCACGGTCTCACTGGTCACATGCAGGTCCGGCCCGACATCGGCGAAAATCGGCTTGAGACCGGCGTACCGAACGGCGTCCAGCACGGAGGCGCAGACGTACGAGGGGAGCACGACCTCGTCATCGGATCCGAGCCCCAGCGCGTGCAGAGCCAGGGCAATCGCCACGCGGCCTTGACCGACCGGGAGGGCGTAAGGCACGTTCAGAGAGGCCCTGAGGGCCTCCGCAAGGCGTGCCGGTTCGGGTCCGCGGGCCAAATGCCCCGTGACCATACAACATACCGTAGAGGCGAACTCTCCCAAGCCCCACTGCGGGACGCACCAGGGAACCTGGTAGTGCACGTACGACAGCCACGTGTGGAGCCTACGGGATAGAGAACGTAGCACGGACTCCTCTTAGGTTGTCGTATGGCAGGCCTGGGCCATGGCGCAGCTAGCGAGTCGACACCAACCCCGCGGCGCCCTCGAGAAGCCTAAGCAGTCGCTTGGCGGTCCTGCGAAGAGTCTTCGTGCCGCTGGCACACTCAAGCGTCACACCACCAAAGGCCCTCTTGTACTCATACACCCCGTGTTCCGGAGAACGGGGATCCACTGCCCCGATACTTGCGCCTCCCAAACTGAAGCGCCGTGCGCCTTCGCGCCGATACCGCTTGATCGTCTCCCAGAGCAAGAGCGTCGGAGCCTGCGTTTCGAGAGCCACCTGTTCGTGGCCGGACAGGGTGTGGTACACCAGGCCGTTGAAGCACGTGAACAGCCCCGCACTAACCCACCGCCCGTCCAGCTTCGCTCCGATGATTCTTGCGACACCGGCCTCGAGCAGCACTGCGATGGGGTCGATCGATGAGCTGTGAGTCCCGATCCTCGGCCCGCCGCGCTGGGCGATACGTTCTCCAGAGGCCGATTGCAAGCGCCGCAGCTCCGCGATCCCTTCGTCCCCAGGCAAGTCCGTGACTGTCACATTGAGTCGCAAGCCCTTCTTGACGTTCTTGCGACGCTTGTGCTCGAGAGCGCTCCACAGCGCCTCCTCCGGGGGATCGAGGGCGAGCTCGAACTCAAACCTGCGCCGCAGTTCGAATCCAAGGTCTTCAAGCGCGTCGGACCCGCCTCGATAGGCGAAGCTGCCCACGGCGAGCTCGACTGCCCCAGCGGCGCTGGCATACTCCTCCAGGTGGCGCACGAACGCCCGCAAAGTGCCCGGGTCCCCACCTAATACAGCCGGTACAGCATCGAGCCAGAGTCGGCCGCTAATGGGCCCGAGGAGCGCTCGCCCGGACTGCGCGCGGAACCCCAGGGCAACGCCCACGATGGCCCCACCCTCGCCGTACAGCGTGAAGAACTGGGGAACCGCGTTACCCCGCTCGAGCACGACGTAGTGCGCCCAGGCGCTGGAGTGAAACACCGTGCCACCCACCGCGCAAACGGATGCGTCCCAGCAAGCTGGATCCGGTTGCTCCGAGACCTCGAATCTGCTCACAGACGGCTCCTGTTCAGCCGTGCGACGCCCGCGGCGCTTAGCCAGGGCGTCGCAAGAGCCATACCAACCTTAGAATGGCCGATGAGGTAGGAGATCGGAACATGCGCTAGTGGGCCAGCGCCGGGCCTGCCCGTTGCGTGTGCGCAACGCGGCCGGGGGACCTAGTGTGCCTCGACAGCTTCTACCTCGGGAAGCTGAAGGGCGTGGGGAAGCTTTCGCAGCTGACGGCATGTGATGCGGCAGACGAGCTACGGGATCGCCCAGGTGCTCCGGGGGACGCCCCGGCCGCGGGATGCGGCGCGCTTCTTGGCTAAGCGAGTGGTCTCGGATACCGACGAGCCGGGCATCGGATCCGCGCCGTGCTCACGGATGGCGGGCTCGAGTGGCGGGAGCCGTTTGGCGCCACCTGTCGGGCCGCCGGGATCGAGCACCGCCGCACGCTGCCGCGCCACGCGTGGACGAATGGGTTCGTCGAGCGGCTGCAGGGGACGATTCTCACGGAGCTCTAGCGGGTGGTGTTCCGCCGGACGTAGGGGCAGCTCGAGCGCGAGTTCCAGCGCGACGTGCGCTTCAACAACGCCGAGCGCACGCACCGCGGGTATCGGTTGCAAAGCAAGACTCGGGGCTCGCTCTTTCATGGACAGGGCCGGTGAAGCGTCAGAGGATGCAACAGTGTCAACACCTCCTGAACTCAGGACAGTCTAGTGGGCCTGAGTGGAGTTGAACTACTGACCTCTCGCTTAACGCTGCGTCGGCGTCGCCGTGCCACAGGACGGAAAACGACCGCCCCGTTGCCCCGTGCGCACTTGCGGCCGCCCGGGGATCTTACTGCCCGGGTGATGTGTGTGCCCGGCGGGCAAAGCTGCTGCCGGGCTGCTACAAGTCGCGCCGGTCTCTAGGAGTCGGGGGCACGCCCGTAGAGCGCCATCAAGGATCCATCCAGACGCGTCACCGCACCGCAAGGCGCACCGAAACCCTCCTCGATCAACGCCGTCAGACGGGAGATTTGCTCGGTCACGGTGAAGCGTGCAGCAACGCGCTCACGGGCGGCTTGGCCGAGCGCTCTACGGCGGGCGGGATCACTGAGCAGGGCCGCGATCGCTGCCGTCAGGGCTGCTTCGTCGCCCGGCGGCACCAGGAGCCCGGACACGCCGTCTTCGATCATGTCGGGAATTCCACCGACGGATGTGGCAATCACGGCTCTTCCTGACGCCATCGTCTCGAGCACCGCATTGGGGAATGCGTCCTGCCAGACGGAGGGCACGACACACAGATCCGCGTCCGCCAGCAGAGCCGCCGCATTGGGGTGGTATCCGATGAGGCGAATGTCCTCCCTCGCTCGGAGCCTCTCCCGTAGCTCCACGAGCTCTCCCATTTGCGGACCGTCCCCGGCGTAGAGCAGGAGGGGATGGCGATCCTTCACACGCTCGTCCCTCGCCACCCGATCGAAGGCGCGCAGCAGGTGATGGACCCCCTTTTCGGGAGCGGCGCGGCAAGCGCACGCAACCACAAGGCGATCGGCGCCAACGCCCACCCCCAAGAGTGCTCTGGTGCGGACTGCAGACGAGTCACGCACCGGCGGCACGGACATACCGTTCCACACGCGTACCACGCGGCTTGCGGGCACGAGGCCGACCTCAACCTGACGTCGAGCGACGTAGTTACTCACGGCGACCACGACGTCGGCCGTGGCGCCTGGAAGACGAGCAAGCAACCACTTCGCTGCTCGCTTCAAGCCCCGCGGGCGAGTCCGCTCTCCGGAGGAGCGATCATGCACGAGAATCCAGCGGGCGCCAGCCCGTCGTAGACGGCGATAGATGCGGCTCCGGGCAGGGTGGTCCGTCAAGTAGAGCGCGCGAACTCCCTCGCGGCGGATGAAATCCTCTGTGGCTTGGACTGCCGCGGCCTTGTCCAACGCGACGCCTAGCACCACGGGCTTGGCGGCGCTGCCCGCGAGGGTTCGCGGTGGCTCCACCATCTCGGGGTAAGCCACCAGGGTCCGTACTCCGTGTGTGGCAAGGTGATCGGCGATCCTCGCGTACACGCGTTCGATGTAGTCCCACGCATAACCGGTATTCGCCGGGAAGTTGGCCACGCAAAGAAGCGTCTCAGGCTCCCCGGGTTTCACTTGCGGCCTCGGCCCATCCATCTTGCGGGACCGTGCGCGAGCCGTCGTTTCAGCGGATGACCGCATGATGATTCGCCACCTTCTGGGCCAGAACGATGTGCTGGTTCCCAAGCACTCGAAACACCGGCACGTTCCGGTCGGCCAAACTCTGCAAGGCGCAGTGGAGTTTCACGCTGGTCGCGTCCGGGAAGAGATGGCGGCTGAAGAAGGTGAAATGCGCGAACCCGAGAGTCGTACTCTTCGCCCTTCTGAGGCCCACCGACAAGAGCCACCGGTCAAACTCTGCGATCGACACGGCCTGCGGGGACGGCTCACGGGAGGGCGGCCGGCGGCGTAGGCCGAGCTGCCGCAGCACCGCCCCGGCAGCCCCCTTGATCGGGTCGAGCGGTGGAGACCGCCAGGGATCGAGGACGTCGGTCAGCCGCCAGCGATTGTCAGCACTCACGAGGACATACCCGTCAGGCCTCACGACCCGCGCCATTTCGCCCAACGCCTGTCGGGGAGCGGGCAGCCATGGCAGGACGCCCAAGGCCAGCACTAACTGGAACGTGCCGTCCCGAAACGTGAGGTGCTGTGCGTCCTCCACGGCGGTCTTCACCACTTGCGCGAGGCCGGCCTCAGCCGCAGCCTGGCGCGTGCGCCCGACCATTTCACTCACGGTATCCACGGCGTCCACGACGAAACCGCGCTGACCCAAGGTCACGGCGGCGAGCCCGGCGCCGCAGCCGACTTCGAGCACGCGCTCGCCTGGCGCGAGCGCGAGTTCCTCAATCCATCGGAGTGATACCGCCAGGCGCTGTTGATAAATAGAGGGAACGAGTCCCGCCCAATTGTAGATCTCCGTCCAGGCACTCACCTGCGTGGCGAAGTACCCGTCAACACGGCGTTGCGCTTCCTCGGTCGAACCCACAGCACGCAGCGACATTGACGCTTTCCTCACATTCCCGTGCCACCATCTCCCCCTCACGCAGTTTGCATGCCGCTCCACGCGGTGCTTTGTGCACGCCACCTACCCTTCGGGGTGCTGCGACGCTGCAACACCGGCTCAACGGCCCAGGGTAGGGACGGAATGCGTGGGGCCTGAAGTCTGAGGGAGAGCAGCTCGATAGCGTGAGTCCAGACGGAAGACCCTAATGACTCTCGTTCGGCACCACCGTCGACACCAACCTAGGGACGAGGCCGCAGTGGCGCGGCTGATGCGCGAGCTACGACGCGCGGGCCACCTTGCACCGAGACCCTGACGAGGCATGCTCTACACCCGGGGTGAATTCTTAGGTCTGAGCGCGAGCCTGACCGCGGGCCTCGCATGGCGATGCCGTGACAAGCGCGAGGGCCAGCCCCCAACAGGTGCACCGTGACCTCTTGCGAGGGAGGAAAGCCTCGGCGCGGTACTGGGCACGCCCGTGGGATTCGGCTACGGGTTCGAGAAGGCGATCCGTCGTGACCGCTAGCCCCGTGACTAAGGCGTCATCTTCGAGGAGGAGGAACGGAGCCTCGTGTTCGGTGGGTGTGACTCCTTAGGAAGCTCGATTGCGTCGGTGGGCATGCGCAGTCCATCCAGCAGTGTCTTAATCCGGTTGTCAATATCGCCGCCGCGAGAAACGAGGCGCCCCGGTTCGCCTGGCCTTAGGAAGAGACTGCCGAGCTGCAGGACCATCGCCAAGCTTGCGGTGACGACGGGGATGAATTGGAAGGGTTCAATTCTTCGACTCTTCGACCGCGTGCGGTCAGCTGGTCGTGGTGTTCGGCTATGACGGGCTGGGCCCACACTTCACGCAGTTGGGGGTGAAAGGCTCTGCGCAAACGTTGCTTGTCGCCCGGAGCACCGTTGGGTTTGAGAGGTCCCCTGTACACCAGCCTGAACTCGATGCGGACCCCCTACGACTCTGTTTCAAACTCTGTTTCGGAACCTGCCGTGTATCCAGTGGGCCTGAGTGGAGTTGAACCACTGACCTCACGCTTATCAGGCGTGCGCTCTAACCACCTGAGCTACAGGCCCTACCCCTCACTCCCAGTCCCGCCTAGGCCCTTTCTTTGGCCGAAACTCCTCGTCCTCTTCGTCGTCGAACTCGTCGTCCAGGTCGTCGTATTCGTCGAGGTCGTCCAGATCCTCCTCGTCGAGCTCGTCCTCCTCCAGCTCGTCGTCGAAGTCCTCGTCCAGGTCCTTGTCCTCTTCGAAGTCTTCGAACTCCTCGTCGTCGAGACTGTCGCTGCGACGCTTGAGCGACCAGTCCGACGTCTCACGGGACAACATCGTCACCCCCAGCTGAGGTTGCGGTTGATGGTTTGAACGAGCGATCCGGCGCTGCCTTACGACTCCTCGGCCCGCGCGTTTCGGGCGAGCTTGCGGCGCTCCGTGGCGCCCAGGGCCCGCTTGCGCAACCTGATGGACGACGGCGTCACTTCGATTAATTCGTCGTCCTCAATGTATTCGAGCGCGAGCTCCAAGGTGATCTGCCGCGGCGGCTCGAGTATGATCATCTCGTCCGACGCGGTCGTCCGCATGTTCGTCAGCTTCTTCTCCTTCGACGGATTCACGTCCATGTCGTCGGTCCGGGCGTTCTCCCCCACGATCATGCCTTCGTACACTGGGTCGCCGGGCTTCACAAACATCGTGCCGCGCTCTTGCAAGTTGAAGAGCGCGTACGCCACCGCCACCCCCTGCCGGTCTGCGACCATCACGCCCCGGCTCCGCCCCGAGATCGGCCCCGCCCACGGCCCGTAGTCGTAGAAGCGGTGGTGCATGATTCCCGTCCCCCGTGTATCTGTCAAGAACTCGGAGCGGTACCCCAGCAAGCCCCGGGCCGGCACTTTGAACCGCATCCGGACGGTCCCCACTCCCGGGTTCTTCATGTCGAGCAGCGTCGCCCGGCGGGGGCCGAGCTTTTCCATCACCACGCCCAGGTACACCTCGGGGCAGTCGATCATCAGCTCCTCATACGGCTCGAGCTGCTCCCCGTTGGGCCCTTCACGCGGGATGATGCGCGGCCGGCTCACCTGGAACTCATACCCCTCGCGCCGCATCGTTTCCATCAACACGCCGAGGTGCAGCTCTCCCCGGCCCGACACGGTGAACGTCTGGGGATCATCCGTCTCCTCCACCCGCAGGGCCACGTTGCGCTCCAGCTCCCGGAACAGCCGCTCCCGCAACTGCCGGCCGGTGACGAACTTCCCCTCCCGCCCGGCGAAGGGAGAGTCGTTGACCTTGCAGTCCACCGAGATCGTCGGCTCCTCGACCGCGATGCCCGCCAGCCGCTCGAGGTGGTCGGGCGCCGTGATCGTCTTCCCGATCTCGACGCCGGCCAACCCGGCGAGCGCCACGATTTCGCCCGCCTCGGCCTCCTCCAGCTCCACCCGCTCCAGCCCCTCGAAGCCGAACAGCTTCACGACGCGCGCCTGCTCGTAGGCTCCGTCTCCCAGGGGCCCGGGGGCGCCCAGCGGCAGCAGGGCGACGGTGTCGCCTACCCGCATCCGCCCCCGCTCGATCCGCCCGATCGCGATCCGGCCCAGATACGACGAATAGTCGAGCGTCGAAACGAGCATCTGCAGCGGCCCGCTTACGTCCGCCCGGGGTGCCGGGATCGTGCTCAGGATCGTCTCGAACAAAGCCTTCAGATCAGTCCCCGGCGCCTTGAGATCGAAGGTCGCCGTGCCCGCCCGGCTCGATGTATAAAGGAAGGGGCAGTTGAACTGCTCGGGCGTCGCGTCCAGCTCCAGAAACAGCTCCAGCACCTCGTCGTGCACCCGCAGGGGCTCCGCGTCCTGGCGGTCGATCTTGTTGACCAGCACGATCGGCTTCAGCCCCAGGGCTAACGCCTTCCCCGCCACAAACTTGGTCTGCGGCATCGGCCCGTCGGCGGCATCCACCAGCAGCAGGAAGCCGTCGACCATCCGGAGGATCCGCTCCACTTCGCCTCCGAAGTCCGCATGCCCCGGGGTGTCCACGATGTTGATCTTGGCGTCGCCCCAGCGTACCGCCGTGTTCTTCGCCAGGATGGTGATCCCCCGCTCGCGCTCCAGCGGGTTCGAGTCGAGCACCCGCTCACCCACCTGCTGGTTGGCGCGGAACACCCCCGCCTGGCGGAGCATCTGGTCCACCAGCGTGGTCTTCCCATGGTCGACATGGGCGATGATGGCGATGTTGCGAATCTGCAAGGGGCTACGTCCTGACTGTGCCTCTGTGAGGGGCGAGGTGTGTGAGGGGCGCAGTATAGGAAGGGGGCTCTGAAAAGACAAGCGGGGAAGTCACAAGAACCTTGGTGCGTGGTGCGTGGTTACCGCCGGTGCGAGGCTCCCCGACGGGCCGCAAGCAACCACGTCCCACGTACCACGCATTCATTCACAGGTCTGGTCCCGCTCCATCTGCACCGTCACGTGGCGGATCCCCATCCCTCCCAGGCGGTCTTGCACCGCTTCCAATACGCGCTGGTTGTCGGCCGGGTTCTGCACCACCAGGTGCCCGCTCATGGCGATCACCCCGCTCGTCACCGTCCACACATGAAGGTCGTGAATCGACGCTACACCAGGGACCGTGGCGATGCAGTTGTGCACCTCAGAGAGCGCGATATGGGCCGGCGCGGCCTCGAGCAGCACGTCTGCGCTCTCCTTTACGAGGCGCCACGCGCTGGCGAGGATCAGCAGGGAGATGAAGATCGAAATCAACGAGTCGGCGGCGATCCAGCCGGTCGTGAGGATGATCGCACCCGCGGCGAGCGCCCCGCCCGAGCCGAGGGCGTCGCTCAGCAGGTGGAGATACGCACCCCGCTCGTTGAGCGAGTGGTTGTGGCTGCGGTGCAGGAGCGCCGCTCCCGCGACGTTGGCGACGAGCCCGAGCCCGGCGACGGCGGCGAGCAGCGCACCCTGGACTGGCGCGGGATCACGCAGCCGGTGCAGCGCCTCGATCGCGACGCCGATGGAGATCGCCAGCAATGCCGCGCCGTTCACCAGCGCGGCCAGGATCTCGAGCCGCAGCAGTCCGAAGGTGCGCTCCGCCGTGACGGGGCGCTGCGCCAGGGACGCGACGCCCAGCGAGAGCCCCAGCGCCCCGACGTCGGCGAGCATGTGACCGGCGTCCGCGAGCAGCGCCAGCGAGTGCGCCACCCAGCCGCCCACGGCCTCGGCGACCATCACCACCGCCGAGATCCCCAGCACGACCGCCAGGCGACGCCGGCTTTCGGCGCGCAGCGGCGCACGGTGGGTGCACTGGACTTCTAAAGGCAGAGTCGCGGACATCAGACGTCAGACATCAGAGTTCAGTGTCATGACGAACCTCTGACGTCTGAGGTCTGACGTCTGACATCCGTATCCGAACCGCCTCCGCATGTCCGAACAGTCCCTCCGCTTCCGCCAGCGCGATGATGTGCGCGGCATCCTCCGCGAGCTGTCGCTCGGCGTACCCGATCACGCTGATGCGCTTCACGAAATCGTACACCCCCAACGGCGAAACATACCGGGCGGTTCCGCCGGTGGGCAACACGTGTGACGGACCGGCGAGGTAGTCGCCCACCGGCTCGGGCGTCGAGGCGCCGACGAAGATCGCCCCGGCGTGTCGGATGCGGCGCGCCACGGGCCACGGGTCGCGCGTCAGAACCTCGAGGTGCTCAGGCGCCCGCCGGTTGGCGACTTCGACGGCGCTGTCCAGATCCGGAACCACCACCACCACGCCGTGTCCGGCGAGCGAGCGCTCGACGATCGCCTGCCTCGGCGAGCGGGCGACCTGGCGCGCCACCTCGGCCTCGAGCGCATCCGCCAGCGCCGTGCTCGTGGTGACGCACCAGGCGCAGGCGTCTTCATCGTGCTCGGCCTGGGCGATCATGTCGGCCGCGACGAAGCGCACGTCCGCGTTCTCGTCGGCGATGACGAGCAGTTCGGTCGGTCCCGCCAGCATGTCGATCCCGACTTCCCCTGCCACCTGACGTTTCGCCTCGGTCACGAACCGGTTGCCCGGACCCACGATCTTGTCGACCCGCGGGATCGTGCGCGTGCCGTAGGCCAGCGCGGCGATCGCCTGCGCACCGCCGATCCGGAACACCCGATCCACTCCGGCCAGGCGCGCCGCGGCCAGCACGACGCCGGGCGTCTCGCCTCCGCGGCCGGGCGGCGTGACCATCACGATCTCTGCCACTCCGGCGACGACCGCGGGGACCGCATTCATTATTACGGTCGAGGGATAGGCGGCCTTGCCCCCGGGGACGTACAGCCCCACCCGATCGAGCGGCACCACCCGCATTCCGATCTCGGTGCCGTGCTCATCGCGCTCGAGAAAGCCCTCGTCGACCTGGCGGGCGTGATAGTCCCGCACGCGCCGCACGGCCGTTTCCAGTGCCGCGCGAACTGCGCGAGGGATGGTTTCGAGTGCGTCCTGACACCGGACACCGGGCACCTCCCACTGCTCCGGCGGCAGGTCCACGGCGTCGAGCCGCTGGGTGTGCTCGCGCACGGCCGCGTCGCGGGAGGCGCGCACGTCGTCCAGGATCGCGCGCACCGCGCGCGCGGTGTCAGGGTCGGCCCCGCCGATCCTCGCCAGGTGGGGCGCCAGCACGTCATACGGCGGCGCTTGAAGTCGAGTGAGCACCGGCTATGTTCCCGCCTCTATGCCCGGGCCTCTGTCGCAATCGATCGGCATGCGCCTCATCGCAGTCGTGCTGCTGGTGCTCGCCAACGCGTTCTTCGTCGCGGCGGAGTTCGCGCTCGTCGCCGCGCGGCGCACGCGCATCGACGCCCTGGTGCGGCGCGGCGACCGGAAGGCTAAGACCGTCCAGACGGCGTTGCAAGATCTCTACCGGCAGCTGTCGGCCGCACAGCTCGGCATCACCGTCGCCTCGATCCTGCTCGGCTACGTGGCCCAAGACACCGTGGCCCACCTGTTCCACGAATGGTTCGCCGCGCTGCCCGCCGCGCTCGGCTTCCTCACGCGGGGCGGCGTCGCGTCGACCGTCGCCGTGGCGGTGATTTCCTTCCTCCACGTGGTGTTCGGCGAGCAGGCGCCCAAAGCCTGGGCCATCACCTATCCCGAGGGGACGAGCCGCTGGATCGCAGCGCCGCTGATCTTCTTCTCCTGGATCACGCGGCCGTTCACCGACCTGCTCAACTGGAGCGCCAACCGCGTCGTGCGGCTGCTCGGAATCCGGAGCACGACCGCCGAGCTCGAGCGGATCCACTCCCCCGAGGAAATCCGGATGCTCGTCGAGCAGAGCCGCAAGACCGGGCGCCTCGCGGCCGACGACGCGCGCCTCCTTGAAGGCGTGTTCGAGTTCAGCGAGAAGACGGCGCGCGAGGTGATGACCCCCCGCACCGACATCGTCGCACTGCCGATCGACCTCACGCTCGAAGAGGCGGCGGATCAGGTCGCCGTCGCCGGGCGCTCGCGCTACCCCGTGTACCGCGAGACGCTCGACGACATCGTCGGCCTCGTCCACGCGAAGGACATCCTCGCGGGGCTCCGATCGGCGAAGGGCGGCTCGCTCCGCGCCATTCTCCGGCCAGCCGTGTTCGTGCCCCGCACCCGCGAGGTGGAGGACGTGCTGGCGGACATGAAGCGTCAGAAGATTCATCTCGCCATCGTGCTCGACGAGTTCGGCGGCACCGCGGGGCTGGTCACGATGGAGGACCTGCTCGAAGAGATCGTCGGGCAGATCTACGACGAGTACGACCGCCCCAGCGCAGAGACCCGTGCGGCGCCGGGAGAGGGCGCGCCCTTGCTGCCCGGCGCCATGCCATTGCGCGACGTGAACCAGACGTACGGGCTCGACCTCGACGAGACGAGCTACACCACGATCGGCGGCTACCTGTTCGGCACGCTCGGTCGGCTTCCCAAGGTCGGCGACCACGTGGCCGTGAAGGGCGCGGCGTTCGAGATCGTGGAAATGGACGGCCGCCGAGTCGGCGCTGCGCGCCTGCTCCAGCGCGCCGCCGGTGAGGGAGCGGCGCAATGACCCGGAGTTCCTCCATCGCCCCCATTCCCCCGGGCGCGCTCGATCTCGCGGGCGACGCCGTGCGTCGCCGGCGCGTGCTCCAGGGCCGCATGCTCGAGCGGCTCGAGGCGGTCGGCTATGAGGAGATCATCCCGCCCACCTTCGAGTACGCCGAGGTCTTCGTGCGTGCCGGCGGCGGGGCGGCGGACATCGCGGACCGGCTGATTCGCTTCCTCGACCTGGACGGCAAGCTGCTGGCGCTGCGCTACGACTTCACTGCCAGCGTGGCGCGCCTCGCCGCCACCAAGCTCGCCGACCGGCCGACGCCACTGCGCCTCTCCTACGCCGGCAAGGTATTCCGCCAGGACCCCGAGCGGGAAGGGCGCCGGCCGCGCGAGATCCTCCAGGTGGGCGGTGAGCTGCTGGGGGAAGGCGGCGTGGTGGCGGACGTCGAGGTGCTGCGGCTCGCGCTCGCGCTCGTGGGCTCCGCTGGCGTCGCAGAATTTCAGCTGAACCTGGGTCACGTCGGCGCCCTCGCGCCGGCACTCGCGGCCCTCCCACTCGACGAGCGCGCCGCGGTGCGGCGCCTGATCGACCGGAAAGACGCCGCCGGACTCGCCGCCGCCGCGCCCGGCCCGCTGACCGAATTGCCGTTCATCATCGGCCGGCGTGAGGCGCTGGACCGCGCCGCCCGGGTGATCGACACCGCGCCCGGACCGAACGATGCGATCGCGCGGCTCGAGGCGATCGACACCGCCCTCTCCGAAAGCGAGCGACGCCACGTCGTGTACGACTTCGGCGAGGTCCGCGGTCTCGACTACTACACGGGCATCCACTTCGAGATCTTTGTCGCGGGAGCGGGGACGGCCGTCGGAGCGGGTGGCCGCTACGACGACCTGATGGGCCGTTTCGGTCGGCCTCTCCCCGCGGTGGGGCTCGCGCTCGACCTCGATGCGCTGGCCGCGGCGGCGCCGTGACCGCGCGGACCATCCTCAAGCTGGCGCTCGCCAAAGGGCGCCTCCTCGAGCCGTCCCTCGCCCTGCTCCGGAACATCGGCGCGGCCGTGGCGGAGCCCGCGACCAACCGGAAGCTGCTCGTACCGTCGTCGGACGGGTCGCTGTCGGTGCTGTTCGTGAAGCCCACCGACGTCCCGGTGTACGTGGAGTCGGGCGCGGCGGACGTCGGGATCACGGGCACCGACGTGCTGCGGGAAACCGAGGCCGACGTGCTCGAGCCGCTCGCACTCGGCTTCGGCCGGTGTCGCATGGTCGTCGCGAGCCCGACGGCGGTCCCATACCCGGCCCTCACCGGCGGCGTCACGCCGCGCGTCGCGACGAAGTACCCCCGGTTGACGCGCGCCTTCTTCGCCGAAACCGGCCTGGGCGTGCAGGTGATCGGGGTGAGCGGCAGCGTCGAGGTGGCTCCGCTGCTCGGACTGTCGCACTGGATCGTGGACCTGGTCGACACCGGTCGCACGCTGCGCGAGAACGGCCTCGTCGAGCGCGCGCGGATCCTGGACGTCGGCGCCGTACTGGTGGTGAATCGGGCGAGTCAGAAGCTGCGCCTCGAAGAACATCAGCGGCTGCTGAAGGCGTTACACGACGGCACGACGGCACGTTCCCCCTAACCGCGACGTGCCCGCCCCGCCAGCTCGACCGCCAGCTCGAGTGCGGCCCGCATCGAGCCCGGGTCGGCGATGTCCTTTCCCGCAATGTCCAGCGCGGTCCCGTGATCCGGGGCCGTTCGCGGAAACGGCAGCCCGAGGGTGACGTTCACACCTTTGCCGAAGCCGGCGACCTTTACCGCCGTCATCCCGACGTCGTGATACGGCGTGAGGACGGCGTCGAACTCCCCGCGGAGCGCCCGCACGAAGACGGTGTCGGCGGGGAGAGGGCCCGCCGCGGCGAGCGCTTCGGCCGCCGGGCGCAGCACTCGATCGTCCTCGTCGCCGAACAGCCCTGATTCGCCGGCGTGCGGGTTGAGCGCGCACACCGCGAGCCGCGGCCGGGCGATCCCCCACCACTCCCGCAGCGCCGCCTCCGTGATCCGGCCGGTGCGCACGACGCGCTCGGTCGTCACGGCGCGCGGCACGTCGCGCAGCGGCAGATGGGTGGTGACGAGCACCACACGGAGCCCGCGCGTGGTGAGCATCATCGCCACATCGCGGTCGCCCGCCAGATGCGCCAGGAACTCGGTGAGGCCGGGGTAGCGGAACCCGGCGAGATGCAGGGCGTGCTTGTGCACCGGCCCCGTGACGACCGCGTCTGCTTCCCCGGCCAGCGCCAGGCGGACGGCCTCTGCGACCGCCTCGCCGGCAATCCGGCCGGCGACATCGGCAGGCCCCGCGTCCCGCTCCCGACTCCCGAGTAGCACGACGTCCGCGTGCAGCGGTCCGAGCGCGAGGGCCTTGGCTACTACTTCCGGCCCGATGCCGCGCGGGTCGCCCAGCGTGACGGCGAGACGTGGACGGCGGGCTACGGCGTCAGGGGCGGGTGTCGACGTAGGTCGTGCGGCGCAGGATCTCGAGATAGTGCTGCACGGCGAGCTGCTGGCCCATGTTCTCGCGGATCCGGTCCTTCACGTCGTCGAAGCTCAACTCACCCTCGGGCAGGCGTTTCGTGAGCTCGAACACGACGAACTTGGGCCGCTTCGAGTCCGCCCCCACCTCGAACACCGGCTTCAAGCCGGGGACGGTGTCGCTGTCGATCGCATGCTGGTAGTCCGGCGGCAGCTGGGTCAGGGGCAGCTCCGGCACGATCTTGCCCTCCTCGGGATCTCCATAGCGGCGCGCCAGCGAGTCGAACGGCGCGCCCACGGCGAGGGCGTCGTGCACCGAATCGGCTACGCGACGCGCCCGCGCGATCTGCGCAGCGGAGATGCTCGGGGCGACGAGCACGTGGCGTGCCAGCACCTCCGCCGGCTGGACGCGCTCCACCTGGATGATGTGGTAGCCGAACTCGGTCTCGACGGGATCGGAGATCTCCCCCGGCCGGAGGCGGAAGGCGATGTCCTCGAATTCCTTGACCATGACGGCACGGCGAAACCACCCCAGCTCGCCGCCCTGCTCCCGCGAGGCGCTGTCGGCGGAGTATTTCTTCGCCACGTCCGCGAAGTTGGCGCCGCGCCGCAGCACCACCACCAGCGACTCCGCGAGCTGGCGCGCCCGCGCTTTCGCGGACGAGTCCGCCTGCGGCGTGACGACGATCTGCCGGAAGGAGATCGCCGCCGGACGCTTCGGCTGCTGCGCGCGGTTCTCCTCCCAGAACTGCCGCATCTGCGCATCCGTGGGGGGGATTGGCCGCAACTTTCCCTTCTCCCGCAGCTGATCGAGCAAGCGCTTCTGCAGAATCCCGCGGCGCTGCTGATCCGCCAGCCAGCGGCGCCATTCTTCCTCCGACAGGAATTGGGCGGCGCGGAGCTGCGCTTGAAACTCGGTGATCGACGTGAATTGCTTCCGCACGTTCTGTACGGTCTGCTCGACCTGGTCCTGGACTTCCTGGTCGGTGACCTTGATCGTGGTGTCGCGCTCTGCCTGCTGGACCACCAGCTCCTCGTCCACCATCTGACTGAGCACTTGGCGCCGCGCCGCGGCCCGGCCGGCGGAATCGGTGGGGAGCGTCATCCCCTGCGCCTGGGCCAGCACGAGCTGCTCCTCCACCTGCGACGCGAGGATCGGCTTCGACCCCACGATCGCCACGATGCGGTCGACGGGCCCCTTGGCCCGCCGCGCGCACGGCACCGCCGAAGCCGAGGGCAAGCCCGAGCAGCGTCACGCCGGCGCCGCGCATGTTACCGCGGCGCCCGCGGCTTCGCGCTGTCGGCCGGCGGCGCGGGCGCGGGCCCCGGCGCGGGCTTGAGACCCGTGCCGCTGCCCCGGCTGGCCGAATCGCGCTGCGCGCGGATCGCCTGGGCGCGCTCCAGCGCCTGCGCCAGCCCCGCCTCGTTGACGGACCAGCCTTGCCCTGGGCGCAGAGCCATCGCGAGAAACGGAGGCACCGGGAAGAACTGCGCCGCCCCCTGCTCGAAGACCCGATCGAGGTAATCGTTCACGTGCCGCGTCGCCAGCTCGATACGCGCCGGCTCCGTCGCCGCGGAATCCTTGAGCACCCGCGGGGAGAGCGCGAGCACGGTCTGCAGGATCGTCAGTACCGAATCGTGCTCGGTCTGGAGCCCCCGCCAGTCCTCGGGCGTGAGCTGCACGCCGGCCGAGTCGACCTCCCGCAGCAGCAGCTCGCGCTGCGCGAGACGGCGGACGAACTCGGTGAGCTGGGCGTCGCTCGCCATGCCGATGCTGCTCACATCGCGCTGGTCGAGGGCGAACAGCCACCGAGCCAGGTCCCGCACCCGAAAGACGCCGCCGTGGTAGGTGGCGAGCTTGCGGCGGTCCTCGGTCGACGGCGCGACCTCCTGGATCGCCTGGCGCACGAGCGCCGCGGCCCCGCCCTGGACCTTCAAGTCGCGCTGCGCGGCGAGACTGTCGATGTACGCCGAGTCGAAGTGCACCGCCATGGCCGTCTCGAGCTCCGTGCGGAACGAGTCGCGCACCTCCTCGAGCGCTGGGCGGCGAATGATGTGAAATCCGAACGGCGACCGCACCAGCCCGCTCATCGCGCCCGGCGCGAGCCGCCACGCCACGGTGTCGAATGCCGGGACGAACCGGCCGCGCCCCACGGCGCCGAGGTAGCCGCCGCGCGACTTCGACCCGGGATCCTCCGAGTAGCGCTTCGCAAGCTGGCTGAAGTTGGCGCCGCGCTGTGCCTGCACCTGGCGGAGCAGTCCTTCCGCCTGCTGCTTCTTGTCCTGCTCGACTTTGGGAGCGGCGCTCGGGGGGACGCTCACGAGAATGTGCTGGAACAGGCGGACGTCGCCGGCGTGGTATGCCGAGTCCGTCTGGTCCGCCGTGAGCTTCGCGCGGGCTGCGACCAGCTGATCGTGGTAATGCTCCCACCGGAGCTGCGCGACGTTGGGCCAGTTGGCCTCCAGCACCAGCGCCGAATCGTCCATGTTGCGGCCGCGGGCGAGCTCCACCGCGAACACCGCGTAGTCGAGGTAGACCGTGGTGAGCCCCGTGACCGCTTCCGGGCGCAGCGGCACCTTCTTGGCTCGGCCGGCCAGCTCCGCCAGGCGCCCCACGGTCAGGGTCTGCCCCGCCGCGGTCCCGGCCACTTCGGGGTGCGCGGAAAACGCGTCCCGGAGAGCGCCGCACCCCGCGAGCGTCAACACGGCGACTACCAAACCCGACCGTCGCATCCCGACTCCTTAGGCGTGAGAGTCCTGCAGAACCGCCGTGAGGGCCCGCACGAGACCGGGGCCGATGGCTTCGCCGCCCAGCCGGCGCAGCCGCAGGGAGAGCGGCGCCGGGCGCCGCACCTCGGCCTCGAACTGCACGGCATCGAGCGCCGCCGTCAGCCCGGCGAGGCGCGGGTGCGCGTCCCGCCGAAACGTGAGCCGCGCCTCGTCGCCTTTGACGAGGACCAGCTCCAGTCCCGCCTGGGCGCCGAGCGCGCGGAGCTCGGACACGAGAAGCAAGCGTTGCGCGTCGTCGGGGAGGGGGCCGAACCGGTCGCGCAGCTCCTCGCGCACCGCTTGAATCTCGCACGGCCGCCCGGCCCGCGCCAGCCGCCGATACAGATCGAGCTTCGCCGCCGCGTCGGGCACGTAGGCATCCGGCAGATGAGCGGGTCGGTCCAGGATGACCTCTGGCGGCGCGAACGTCGCGCTGCCCGCTCCTCCCTCTCCACCTTTCAAAGCGTCGACGGTTTCCTGGAGCCACCGCAGGTACATGTCGAAGCCGACGGCCTGCGCATGGCCCGATTGCTCGCCGCCCAGCAGGTTCCCGGCGCCGCGCAGCTCGAGGTCGCGCAGCGCGATGCGATAACCGGAGCCCAGGTCCGTGTGATGCTCCAGGACGCGTAGCCGCTCCTCGGCGTCCGCATCCACGAGATCCGGCGCGAGCAGATAGCAGTAGGCGCGACGGTGACTGCGTCCCACACGTCCCCGCAGCTGGTACAACTGCGCCAGACCGAGCTGATCCGCCCGGTTCACGATCATCGTGTTCGCGTTCGGGACGTCGAGCCCCGACTCGACGATCATCGTGGACACGAGGATGTCCACCTCGGCCCGCACGAACCGCGCCATCACGTCGTCGAGCTCCGCCTCCTTGAGCCGGCCATGCGCCACCGCGATACGCGCCCGCGGCGGCCCAAGCGCCCGCACACGCTCGGCGATCGTATCGATCGTCTCGATGCGATTATGCACGAAATACACCTGCCCCGCCCGATCGAGCTCCCGCGCCAGCGCCTCCTCGATCAGCGCGTCGTCCCACGGCTCGATGAACGTCAGCACCGGCGAACGGTCCTTCGGCGGCGTCTCGAGCAGCGTCAGGTCGCGCAGGCCGGCGAGCGACAGGTGCAGCGTGCGTGGGATCGGCGTCGCGGTGAGCGTCAGTACGTCCACCGCGAGCTTCAGCGCTTTCAGCCGCTCCTTGTGCCGGACCCCGAATCGGTGCTCTTCGTCCACGATCAACAGCCCCAGGTCGTGAAACCTGACGTCGCGGGAGAGCAGCCGGTGGGTGCCGATCACCAGGTCCACGGTGCCCTGCTCCAAGCCCTGGACGACTCGCTGCGTGTCCCTGGGATTGCGGAACCGCGAGAGCACCTCGATCCGGACCGGGTAATCGGCGAGCCGCTCTCGGAAGGTGCGCCCGTGTTGCTCGGCGAGGATCGTCGTGGGGGCGAGCACCGCGACCTGTTTGCCCGCTTGCACCGCCTTGAACGCAGCCCGCAGCGCGACTTCCGTCTTGCCGTACCCGACGTCGCCGACCAGCAGCCGGTCCATCGGCCGGGCGCGCTCCATGTCGCGCTTCACCTCCTCAGCGGCGCGACGTTGGTCGGGCGTGTCGTCGTACAGGAAGGCCGACTCCAACTCGCGCTGCCACGCGGTGTCGGGCGGGAATGGGAACCCGGTCGCGAGCTGGCGGCGCCCGTACAGGTCGAGGAGCTCGGCCGCCATCTGCCGGATGGCGGCCCGGGTCTTGTCTCGCTGGCGCTGCCACGTGGTCGCACCGAGACGGTGCAGCTTGGGCGGTGGGGTGTCGCCGTTCCCGGCGGCGCGGTAGGGCTCGAGCTGATCCAGCCGGTACAGCGGGACGTTGAGCCGATCGCCGCCTTCGTACTCGACCACCGCCACCTCGAGCGTCCCGCCCTCCGAGCCGACCGCGATCGTCTGGATCCCGCGATACAGCCCGATCCCGTGTTCGAGATGCACCACGTAGTCTCCCGCCTGCAGCGCACGGGCCGCCGCCGTCGCGGACGCCTCACGGTAGCGCCGCGGCCGCCGCAGGCGGCGTGCGCGCCGAAAGATCTCGTGGTCGGTCAGCACGCGGAGCGTCGGCAGGACGAACCCGCCGTCGAGCGCTCCGATCGCCAGCGTCGCGGCCTCCGCGCCGAGCAGCTCCTCCAGCCGCTCGAGCTGGCCCTCGTTGTCGCACAGGATCACCGTCGGCGGGCCGGCCGCCACGAGCCGGCGTAGTCGCTTGATGTCGCGGTCCACCGGCTCGGGCGGGGTGAGCGGGAACCGCGTGGACGCGTCCGGCGCATTGAGAGCGACACCGCCGAACGCCGCCAGCTCGCCGCGCCAGCGCTCGGGAGCGACGAACAGCTCCGCTCGCGCCGGCGGCTCTTCGCCCAGCCGCCGCGCGATCTCGAGGTGATGCTCCGCCTCCGCCCACGCGCGATCCACCTCCTGCGCCAGAGCGGATTCCTGTTCCAACACGAGCAGCGCATCGATAGGGAGGAGATCGAGCAAGGACTGCCGCTGTAGGGGCGCAGCATGCTGCACCGCCACGGTGGTCGTGACCCCTTCGGTGCTCACCGGCAGTATCGTGACCCGCTCGATCGGCTCCCCCGAGCGCTGCGAGTCAAGATCGAACGTGCGCAGTGACACGACTTCGTCACCCCACCACTCGACCCGCGCCGGCGACGCCATCCCGAACCCATACACGTCGAGGATCCCACCGCGCACGCTGAATTGCGCGACCTCGGTCACCGTGGGGACGCGATCGTATCCCATCTCACCGAGGCGGCGGACGATCTCGGTGAAACCCCCGGGGCCCAGAGCCCGGGGCCCGGCGCTCGCCTGCAGCACCAGCCGCATCGCGTCGAGCGCCGCTGGCACGCCCGTGCGCTCCGCGGTGGCACGCGCCGTCGTGATCAGAATCCGGACCCTTCCCGCCAGCAGCGACTCGACCGTCTCGATGCGCTCGCCTGCGATCTCGAGGTGTGGTTCCTCGGCGCCGAGCGCTTCCCGCTGCGGATACAGCGCCGCCACGTCGCCCGCGAGGGCGCGGGCGTCCGCGAGCCAGCGCTCGGCGTCCGTCGGCGTCGCCGTGACCACAACGAACACCCGCTGGGGGAGCCGGCGCGCCAGCACAGCGACGAGCAGGGCTGGACTCGAACCGGGGAGCCCGGACACCGGGACCCGGGATCCCGGGCCCGGGAGACTCCCGGCGAGCGCACGGGTCGCCGGCAGATCTTTGAACTGATCGAGCAGGAAGTCGAGCGACATCAACGGGCGCGCGTCGCGACACCAAGCTCCACCGCCGCGACGAGCAGCGCGAGCGCGAGCAGCAGGCCGCTCACGTCCGCCCGACGCGTGCCAGCGAACCGCTCCGCGGCGAAGCGCGCCTCATCGTGCACCTCGGCGCCGATGGCGCGGCGTACGACATCTGCCGTAGCGGGCGTCAGATCGGACTCGCGACCATCGGGCCCGGACACCGTCGCCCCGACCGTGTCGGCCCCGTGCACCTGGAACACGACACCGGGGGGGCCCTCCGCTTCCCCAATCGGGGCCTCGCCGCGCGCCAGGTGGTTCACGAGCGCATCCACGAACGGCACGAACGCGGGGGACGCAGGCAGCGCGGTCCACACCGTGTCGAGGCGGCTGCCCAGCAGCACCACGTCACCATCCCGCACCAGCCAGGGATCGCCGTTCACGGTGGCGATGACGGTCGTCGTGTCTCCCCCCTCGAGCCGATAGCGCCGCGCGACCGGAATCCCGTTGATGCCGGCGAGACTCGCCGTCGCGACCGGTCCCGGGGTCGCGGAGGCGCCGAACCGCCAGCGCACGCCGCGCGCCGCGAGCGCGCGATTCGCCTGACCGACAAGCGCGGGATCGGCGGGCGGGAGCAGCACGGTCTTCCCGGCGTCACCCTGCAGCCGCTCCCCCAGCGAGACGTCCGTTCCCTCGGCGACGCGTTTCCCCTGCGTGAGGACAGCGAGCGCCGCCGTCACGAAGGGCCCTGCGCCCGGGTCGGCGCGCACGCGGGCGGGCGGCGCGACGCGCCACACGAACGCTCGGCGGTCGTCGGCGCGCAGTTCGTCGGGATCGAGCACCGTCTCTCCGATCCACCAGCCGGGCGCCATGCTCGGCAGCGGGACCGAAGCGCTCGACCCCGTCGAGGCAAGCGCCCGTCCCACGTCGCGACTCCGCCCCACGGGACTCGCCGTCGCTCGCAGGCGCACCGTCACCGGCGCCGGGCCGCCACCGGGAGTGCCCGCCACGGTGATCGCAACCGCACCGTCTGTGACGCGCGCTTGCGCGACGCCCCGGTTCGCCACCACCTGGCCCGGCGGCGCGAGCGCGAGCACCCGAACACCGCGCGGTACCTCCGCCCGCCCCGGCCCGAAGGCTGTGCGCTGCAGATCGCTCACCACCTCGACCTCGCGCCCGGGGAGGGGCTCCGCGTCCACCAGCCGGGTCGCCCGCGCCACCGCCGTGGTCAGGTCAAGGCGCCGCCAGCCGGGCTCTACGCTGTCCACGGTCGCGAGCAGCGCTTCGCGGGAGCCGGCCCGTGCTACGCCGTCGGCCAGCATCAGCCACACGCGATCCCCCGATCCGGCACGGGCGATCGACGCTCGCGCCACGCTCTTCAAGCGCGCGAGCAGCGGGCGCCCGTCCACGACCGCGCCGCAGGACGGAGAGTTGTCGAGGATCAGCATCAGCGCCGTCGGCTCGTGCACCCCTCCCCCGCCGGCGGCACGGGACCGTACGAGCGGCCGCGCCGCAGCCATCACGATCAACGCGATCAGTGCGGTCCGCAGAATCAGGAGCAGCAGATGCCGCAGCTTCAGCCGCCGCGCGCTCTGCCGCTCGGCCTCGCTCAAGTAACGGATCGGTGGAAACTCCGCTTCGGGGGGCACGCGCCGCTCGAGCAGATGCAGCAGCGCGGGAATCGCCGCGGCGGCGAGCCCGATGAGCGCCAGCGGATGCAGAAAGGTCACGCGAGGAGACGGAGCGCCATGCCGAACGGCAAGTCGGTCAGCACGTGGTGATACGCGATGCCGTGCCGTCGACACGCGGTGCGCCACGCCGAGACCTCTCGCCGCACCGTCTCGGCATAGGCGCGGGCGAGCTCGCGCGGTCGCACCACCACGCTCGCCGGAGACTCGGGATCCCGGAACCGCACTTCGGGAGGACCCGACAGCTCGGCTTCCGCCGGGTCCATCAGGTGGAACACGATGACGTTGTGGCCGCGGTGGCGCAGGTAGCGGAGCGCCGTGATCGCGAGGGTCCGGTCGAACAGCAGGTCGGACACGAGCACCACCAGGCCGCGGCGCGCCAGCAACGCCGTGAGATGCAAGAGCGCCGCCTGGGCGGCCGTGCCGCGGCCATCCGGCGTGTCGAGCAGCCCGCGGACCAGTCTCATCCACTGCCCCGTCTTCACGCGGGCGGGGATTACCTGGCGCACCGCCTCGTCGAACGTGATCAGCCCCGTGGCGTCGCGCTGCCGCAGCAGAATCAGCGCGAGTGCCGCCGCGAGCCGGTCGGCGTACGCCCGCTTCGTGAGTCGGGTCGGCGCGCCCCGCCACGCCATCGAGCGGCTCGCGTCCACGAGCAGCATCGCGCGCAGGTTCGTTTCTTCCTCGAACTGCTTCACGAACAGCCGGTCGGACCGCGCCAGGATCTTCCAGTCGAGATAGCGCGGCTCGTCGCCCGGTTGGTACGCGCGATGCTCGGTGAATTCAACCGAAAACCCGCGGAACGGCGAGCGGTGGATCCCGGCGAGGAAACCCTCGACCACTCCTTGCGCCACGATCTCGATGCCGCCTAGGCGGGCCACCTCCGCCGGATCCAGCAAATCGATGCGCCTGACGTCAGCCATGGGTGGCGGAAGCTAATGAGCGGCCGACTGTCCGGGGTAGAGGACAACCACGGGAGGGTGATCTCGGTGTCACCACGGCAACGCCACCGTTCACAGGCACTTAGGAGCGTCCCGACCAGCCGCCGACCTGGCATAGTCCGTGCCCCCTGCACCGTTGGGAGGACATCGTATGTTCGCCACCGTGGGGTTCTTCAGCTTGCTGACGGTTTCCGGCCGGGCGCCGACGCCCCAGCCGGCTGCCCTCTATTACCGTCCCCGCATCGAGGTCTGGACCAACCGCGGGGACGATCCTTATGCCAGCGGGCAGGCGGCGCGGGTCTCCTTCCGCACCGAACAAGACGCGTACGTCACCCTCTTCCGAGTCGACACCGATGGCCGGGTGCGAGTCCTGTATCCGCGAGAGCCGTGGGACGACAATTTCGCACGCGGGGGCCGTGACTACGAAGTCGAGCAGCGCTCCACGCGCGATGCATTCTACGTCGACGACTACCCCGGCGTTGGCTACGTCTTCGCCGTGGCGGCCGCTGATCCCTTCGTCTACGATGCCATCAAGAGCGAAGATCATTGGGATTATCGCGTTATCGCGGATGGGCGCGTCCGCGGCGACCCGTATGTCGCCCTCACCGACCTCGCCCAGCGCATCGTCCCGGACGGCTACGTCGACTGGGACTACGACATCGCGCCGTACTACGTGCAGCAGCACTACGATTACCCGCGCTTCCTGTGCTACGACTGCCATACGTACGTGAGCTATCCCTACTGGAGCCCGTACGACTACACCTGCGTCCGTTTCCGGATCGTGGTGTTCGACGATCCGTACTACTACCCCTACCGGTACTACGACGGCACCCGCGTGGTGTTTACTCGGCCGCTGCGGCCGGCGCCCCGCTTCATCTTCAAGGACCGGCAGGGTTCCAGCGTCTTCGTTACCCGCGTCCCACAGCGCCCGGTGAACGACGACCACCGGCGCGACGTGGGGGTGCGTGGACGTGACCTGGGCGGCAGCATCCCCCCCCCGAACATTCAGCCGCGGCAGCGTCCTATCACCGGTGGCGGGCCCCCCGCCATCGAGCGCCCACGCGAGCGCCCGATCACGGGCGAGCAGCCGCACAACGACGACGACCGCATCGGGCGCCGCCGCCCCGATCACCCGGAGCATCCCGAGCGTCCCGAGCACCCCGAGCACCCGGAGCGGCCCGATCGTCCTGGTCGGCCGGACACCCCGAGCAATCCCGATCGGCCCGAGCGGCGCGAGCGCCCCGATCGGCCGGGCCAGGAAGTGCGGCCTGAG